>Ga0075429_100000138_pt1 | contig 43993 bp, 41 predicted proteins | sample RhiMetdeltSRZDD3_FD_75295 | JGI IMG/M metagenome (GOLD analysis project Ga0075429, IMG submission 75295) | Populus rhizosphere microbial communities from Tennessee, USA - Rhizosphere MetaG P. deltoides SRZDD3 | ecosystem: Host-associated > Plants > Roots > Rhizosphere > Soil | place: USA...
GCTGATGTCGATGTTGTCGACGAACAGGAAGTACTTGCCCGCGGGCGAGAGCGCGTCGCCGAGGACCTCGGCGAGCAGCGGGATGTAGTCGAAGCTGAGCAGGAACCCGGCGAGCACGGCGATGTGCGGCTCGCCCTGCCGCGCCACCGCGATGACCTGCTCGGCGCTGATCTCCGGCGGGCGGGCCTCGTCGGCGAGCTTCGCGGGGAACTTGAGCGCGATGTCGCCGCGAAAGCCGAAGCGCCCGAGCTGGTGCGTGGGGCTCTTCAGCACGCTGTTCAGCAGGCGGCCTTCGGCCTCGAGTCGGCCGAGGGCGGTGTCTTGGATCGCGAGGGTCATCGTGGGGCTCCGTCAGGGTGGTACCGGGCAGCCTCAAAGCAACGGCCATACCACGGCAGCCGCGGGCCGCATCCATGCACTGCTGCGCCCGCGGGCGCGCGGCGCCCGCGCGCACGGCGCGCCGTGTCCGCCATCGCACGTGCGGCGTCGTCCTTTGTCGGGTTTCACACATTCAACCAGGGCCCGACCGAGCCCCGCCCGGCGAGGCATTTGCGAAGCAGGACAAGCACTTGCGCGCCACGCGGGGAATTGGCACGCGCATTGCGTTGGCGATGCTGCGCGGACCCATGTCAGGCCCCAGGGACCTTCGAAGAAGACCCACATAGGCAACCAATGCCGGCATGAGAAACGCGACGAACCGTGCTTCGACTCGTCAACTTCTCATCATCGACTCAAGAGGAACACCAAATGGCAAAACTGCGTCAGATCGCCTTCTACGGCAAGGGCGGCATCGGCAAGTCCACCACCTCGCAGAACACGCTGGCCGCGCTCGCGGAGATGGGCCAGAAGATCCTCATCGTCGGCTGCGATCCGAAGGCCGACTCCACCCGGCTGATCCTGCACGCCAAGGCGCAGGACACCATCCTCTCGCTCGCCGCGGAAGCGGGCTCGGTGGAGGACCTCGAGCTCGAGGACGTCATGAAGATCGGCTATCGCGACATCCGCTGCGTGGAGTCGGGCGGCCCGGAGCCGGGCGTCGGCTGCGCTGGCCGCGGCGTCATCACCTCCATCAACTTCCTCGAGGAGAACGGCGCGTACGACGGCGTCGACTACGTCTCCTACGACGTGCTGGGCGACGTGGTGTGCGGCGGCTTCGCGATGCCGATCCGCGAAAACAAGGCACAGGAGATCTACATCGTGATGTCGGGCGAGATGATGGCCATGTACGCGGCCAACAACATCTCCAAGGGCATCCTGAAGTACGCCAATTCGGGCGGCGTGCGCCTGGGCGGCCTGGTGTGCAACGAGCGCCAGACCGACAAGGAGCTCGAGCTCGCCGAATCGCTGGCCACGATGCTCGGCAGCCGCCTGATCCATTTCGTGCCGCGCGACAACATCGTGCAGCACGCCGAGCTGCGTCGCATGACGGTGCTCGAGTACGCGCCGCGGTCGCAGCAGGCGCAGGAGTACCGCGACCTGGCGACCAAGATCCACGCCAACGCCGGCAACGGCACCATCCCGACGCCCATCACGATGGACCAGCTCGAGGACCTGCTGATGGAGCACGGGATCATGAAGACGGTCGACGAGACCCAAGTCGGCAAGGCGGTCGAGGAGCTCGCCGCCTGACGCGCGCCCAGCCCTCGCCCCCGAACGCTCCGGCAGGCCGCAGCGGTTCCCGGAGGCGGGGGGCCCCACCCCACCCACACCACGCTGACGACGGAGTCCCCCATGAGCATGACGGTTGAAGAGCGCAAGGCCGCCAACAAGGCCTTGATCGACGAGGTCCTGAAGGCCTATCCCGACAAGATGGCCAAGCGCCGCGCCAAGCATCTCGGCGCCTTCGAGGAAGGCCGGCCCGATTGCGGCGTCAAGAGCAACATCAAGTCGCTGCCGGGGGTGATGACGATCCGCGGCTGCGCCTACGCGGGCTCGAAGGGCGTGGTGTGGGGCCCGATCAAGGACATGATCCACGTGAGCCACGGGCCGGTGGGCTGCGGGCAGTACAGCTGGGCCGCGCGCCGCAACTACTACATCGGCGTCACCGGCATCGACACCTTCGTCACCATGCAGTTCACCTCCGACTTCCAGGAGAAGGACATCGTCTTCGGCGGCGACAAGAAGCTCGACAAGGTCATCGACGAGATCCAGGCGCTGTTCCCGCTCAACAAGGGCATCTCGATCCAGTCCGAGTGCCCGATCGGCCTCATCGGCGACGACATCGAGGCGGTCAGCAAGAAGAAGAGCGCCCAGTACGACAACCACACCATCGTTCCGGTGCGCTGCGAGGGCTTCCGCGGCGTGTCGCAGTCGCTCGGCCACCACATCGCCAACGACGCGATCCGCGACTGGGTGTTCGAGGGCAAGACGAAGAAGGAGCACACGTTCGAGCCGACGCCGTACGACGTGGCGATCATCGGCGACTACAACATCGGCGGCGACGCCTGGTCGAGCCGCATCCTGCTCGAGGAGATCGGCTTGCGCGTGATCGCGCAATGGTCCGGCGACGGCACCATCGCCGAGCTCGAGAACACGCCCAAGGCCAGGCTCAACGTGCTGCACTGCTACCGGTCGATGAACTACATCAGCCGGCACATGGAAGAGAAGTACGGCATTCCCTGGTGCGAGTACAACTTCTTCGGCCCGACGCAGATCGAGAAATCGCTGCGCGAGATCGCCTCGCACTTCGACGACACCATCAAGGCCAACGCCGAGGCGGTCATCGCGCGCTATCGCCCGATGGTCGACGCCGTGATCGCCAGGTACAAGCCGCGCCTGGAAGGCAAGAAGGTGATGCTCTACGTCGGCGGGCTGCGCCCGCGCCACGTCATCGGCGCCTACGAGGACCTGGGCATGGAAGTGGTGGGCACGGGCTACGAGTTCGGCCACAACGACGACTACCAGCGCACGACGCACTACATCAAGGACTCCACGCTGATCTACGACGACGTGACCGGCTACGAGTTCGAGAAGTTCGTCGAGAAGATCCAGCCCGACCTGATCGGCTCGGGCATCAAGGAGAAGTACGTGTTCCAGAAGATGGGCGTGCCGTTCCGGCAGATGCACAGCTGGGACTACTCGGGGCCGTATCACGGCTACGACGGCTTCGCGATCTTCGCGCGCGACATGGACATGGCGATCAGCTCGCCGATCTGGGGGCTCGCGAAGTCGGCGCCCTGGAAGAACGCGGCCTGAGTCCGCCAACGCAGCACCGGAGAACACCATGCCCCAGAACCCCGACAAGGTCATCGACCACGAGATGCTCTTTCGCGAGCCGGAGTACCAGAAGCTCTTCGCGGACAAGAAGGCCGGCTTCGAGTTCAACCACGCGGACGTGAGGATCGACGAGATCCGCAACTGGACCAAGACGCCCGAGTACAAGGACCTGAACTTCGCGCGCGAGGCGCTCACGATCAACCCCGCGAAGGCGTGCCAGCCGCTCGGGGCGGTGTACGTGGCCAACGGGTTCGCCCGCACCATGAGCTTCGTGCACGGCTCGCAGGGCTGCGTGGCCTACTACCGCTCGCACTTCAGCCGCCATTTCAAGGAGCCGACCTCCTGCGTCAGCTCCTCGATGACCGAGGACGCTGCCGTCTTCGGCGGCATGAACAACATGGTCGACGGCCTGGCCAACACGTACAACCTGTACAAGCCCGACATGATCGCCGTCTCGACGACGTGCATGGCCGAGGTGATCGGCGACGACCTGGACGCGTTCATCAAGAACAGCAAGCAGAAGGGGTCGCTGCCGGCGGACTTCGACGTGCCGTTCGCGCACACGCCGGCCTTCGTCGGCAGCCACGTGACCGGCTACGACAACGCGCTGCTCGGCGTGCTGCGGCACTTCTGGGACGGCAAGGCCGGCACGGCGCCGGCGCTGGAGCGCAAGCCCGACGACAGCATCAACTTCATCGGCGGCTTCGACGGCTTCGTCGTCGGCAACATGAAGGAGATCCGCCGCATCTTCGACCTGTTCGGCGCCGACGTGACGATCCTCTGCGACCCGTCCGCGGTGTGGAACACGCCCACCGACGGCGAGTTCCGCATGTACGACGGCGGCACCACCAAGGCCGAGGTCGAGCGCGCGCTCAACGCCCGGGCGACCATCGTGTTCCAGCAGTTCTGCTGCGAGAAGACCGCCCAGTTCATCGCCGGCAAGGGCCAGGAAGTGGTCGTGCTCAACGCGCCGGTGGGCGTGACGGGCACGGACGAGCTGATCATGGCGATCAGCCGCCTGACCGGCAAGCCGGTGCCCGAGCAGCTGCAGCGCGAGCGCGGCCAGCTGGTCGACGCGATGGCCGACAGCCAGGCGCACCTGCACGGCAAGAAGTACGCGCTCTACGGCGACCCGGACCAGGTGATCGGCTACACGCGGTTCCTGCTGGAGCTGGGCGCGGAGCCCACGCACGTGCTCGCGACCAACGGCAACGAGGACTGGGCCGAAAAGATGCGCGAGGTGCTGTCGGCCTCGCCCTTCGGCGCCAGCGGCAAGGTGTACCCGAAGCGCGACCTGTGGCACCTGCGCAGCCTGCTGTTCACCGAGCCGGTGGACTTCCTGATCGGCAACACGTACGCCAAGTACCTCGAGCGCGACACCGGCACGCCGCTGATCCGCCTGGTGTTCCCGATCTTCGACCGCCACCACTACCACCGCTTCCCGACCTGGGGCTACGAAGGCGGCCTGCGCCTGCTCACGATGTTCCTCGACGAGTTCTTCGAGACGCTGGACGCCAACACCGTCGTGGCCGGCAAGACCGACTACTCGTACGACGTCATCCGCTGAGCGGCGGTGCGCACGGCCGGGACGGTGTCGTTCCGGCCGGTTCTTCCCACTCACGGAGACGACCATGGCCGACGTGACTTCCAGCGAGAACGGCGAGTGCAGTTGCGACGCGGCAGCGCGCGCCATGACCGCATCGGTGCTCGTCAAGACCACGCTCGACGGCCGACGCGTGGAGGTGATCGGCGGCTGGGTGTGCGTCGGGGGCGAGCGCGAGGTCGAGCACCTGGTGCCGATCGAGGCGCATCCCAATCGCGCCGCGATCCGGCGCGCATTGCCGGGGGCGACGCACGTCGCCGGCCGCCTGCCGCTCACGCTGGCCGAAGCCTCGGTCGCGCAGGCGGCGCTGCGCCGCGCGCACGACCGCTTCGACGGCAGCGCGGCCGCGGTGCGCGAACGCCTGCGCCAGGTGGTGTGGCAGCGCGCCGTCGCCGACGGCATCGATTGACCGGAGGTTTCGCATGTCGTCATCGCTCAATGCCAGGATCGCGCAGGTGTTCGACGAGCCCGGCTGCGACGTCAACCGGGCCAAGGGCGACAAGGCGCGCAAGACGGGCTGCACCAGGCAGCTCACGCCCGGGGCCGCCGCGGGCGGCTGCGCATTCGACGGCGCCAAGATCGCGCTGCAGCCGATCGTCGACGTGGCGCACCTCGTGCACGGTCCGATCGCCTGCGAGGGCAACTCCTGGGACAACCGGCAAAGCGCCTCGAGCGGCCCGCAGACCTACCGCACCGGCTTCACCACCGACATCGACGAGCTCGACGTCGTCTACGGCGGCGAGAAGCGCCTGTTCAGGGCGATCCGCGAGATCGCCGAGCGCGTGAAGCCGCCGGCGATCTTCGTCTACCAGACCTGCGTCACGGCGATGATCGGCGACGACGTCGAGGCCGTGTGCAAGCGCGCCAGCGAGAAGTTCGGCCTGCCGGTGATCCCGGTGGACGCGCCGGGCTTCGCGGGGCCGAAGAACCTCGGCAACAAGCTCGGTGCCGAGGCGCTGCTGGACCACGTGATCGGCACGATCGAGCCCCCGACCGCCACGCCGTACGACATCAACATCATCGGCGAGTACAACCTCTCGGGCGAGCTCTGGCAGGTGAAGCCGCTGCTCGACGCGCTCGGCATCCGCATCCGCAGCTGCATCTGCGGCGACGGCCGCTACCGCGAGATCGCAGGGGCGCACCGCGCGCGCGCCAACATGGTGGTGTGCTCGAAGTCGATGATCAACGTCGCCACGCGCATGCAGCAGCGCTGGGGCATACCGTACTTCGAGGGCTCGTTCTACGGCATCGGCGACATGAGCGCCACGTTGCGCGAGATCGCGCGGCTGCTGGTCGAGCGCGGCGCCGACGCGGCGCTGCAGGACCGCACCGAGGCCCTCGTCGCGTGCGAGGAGCAGCGCGCCTGGGAGCGCATCCGCGCGTACCGCGAGCGCCTGGCCGGGCAGCGCGTGCTGCTCGTCACGGGCGGCGTGAAGAGCTGGTCGGTGGTGTCCGCGCTGCAGGAGGCGGGCCTGGAGGTGGTGGGCACGAGCGTCAAGAAGAGCACCGACGAAGACAAGCAGAGGATCCTGGAGATCATGGGCGACGACGCGCACATGATCGACGACCTGAGCCCGCGCGAGATGTACGCGATGCTGCGCGACGCGCGCGCCGACATCATGCTGTCGGGCGGTCGCAGCCAGTTCGTGGCGCTGAAGGCGCGCATGCCGTGGATGGACATCAACCAGGAACGCCACCACGCGTTCGCCGGCTACGAGGGCATGGTGACCCTGATCGCCGAGATCGACCGGGCCCTGTTCAACCCGGTCTGGCGCGAAGTGCGCAGGCCCGCGCCGTGGGAAGCCGCCGCGCAGCCCGATCCCGTCGCGGCGTGACCCGCACCCAGGACCACGGAGACCCGCCATGGCACTCGTCACCGAATCGAAGAAGGCCTGCACGGTCAACCCGCTCAAGATGAGCCAGCCGCTCGGCGCGGCGTATGCCTTCATGGGCCTGGAAGCGTGCATGCCCCTCATGCACGGCTCGCAGGGCTGCACGTCGTTCGGCGTGGTGCTGCTGGTGCGGCACTTCAAGGAGGCGATCCCGCTGCAGACGACCGCCATGAACGAGACGACGACCGTCCTGGGCGGCTTCGACAACCTCGAGAAGGCGATCCTCAACATCCGCACGCGCGCCCGGCCGCGCGTGATCGCGGTCTGCTCCACCGGCCTCACCGAGACGAAGGGCGACGACGTCCAGGGGCACTTCGCGCTCGTGCGCCAGCGCCATCCCGAAGTGCTGGACACCGAGCTGGTCTACGTCTCGACGCCCGACTACCAGGGCGCGTTCCAGGACGGCTGGGCGCGCGCCGTCACGGCGCTCGTGGCGCAGATCCCCGCGCCGCACTCGCCGCGCCGCGAGCAGGCCGTCAACGTGCTGCCCGGCAGCCACCTCACGCCGGGCGACCTGGAGGAGATCGGCGAGATCATCGAGGCGTTCGGGCTGGAGCCGACGTTCGTGCCCGACGTCTCGGGCTCGCTCGATGGCCATATCCCCGACGCGTGGCTGGGCACGACGCTCGGCGGCAGCTCGCTCGAGGCGATGCGCGCGCTGGGCGGCGCGCGCCACACGCTCGCCATCGGCGAGCAGATGCGTCAGGCCGCGGCGACGCTGCAGACCCGCTGCGGCGTTCCGTACACCCTGTTCGACCGGCTCACGGGCCTCGACGCGACCGATGCGCTGGTGCGCGAGCTGATGCGCCTGTCGGGCCGCCCGGCGCCGGCGCGCCTGCGGCGCCAGCGCAGCCAGCTCGTCGACGCCATGCTGGACGGGCACTTCCATTTCGGCCACGTGAAGATCGCGCTCGCGGCCGAGCCCGACCTGCTGTGGGCGGCGGGCAGCTTCCTGGCCGAGATGGGCGCCGAGCTCGGCGCGTGCGTCACCACCACCGCCTCGCCGCTGCTCGAGCGCATGCCGGCCGGCGAGGTCGTCATCGGCGACCTCGAGGATTTCGAGCGCCTCGCCCAGGCGGGCGGCTGCGACATGCTGATGACGCACTCGCACGGCCGCCAGGCCGCCGAGCGCCTCGGCAAGCCGCTCTACCGGCTCGGCATCCCGAGCTTCGACCGCATCGGCAACGCGCATCGCTGCATGGTCGGCTACCGCGGCACGCGCCGCTTCCTCGACGAGGTGGGCAACCTGCTGATCGACCGGATCCCCCGCCACGGGCCCGACGCGTGGCCGCTGCCGGCCGCGTCGCTCGCGGCCGCGCAGGCGCCCGCCGCGGCGGACGTCGATGCGCGGATCGCGCGCCGGCAGCGGCCGGACGAGGAGCTCGCCGCGGCGAGCGCATGAGGTCACAACCCTTCCCACCCCCCAAGGAGCGCCGATGAAGATCGCCTTCGCGACCCAGGACCAGCAGCGCGTCGACGCGCACTTCGGCTGGGCCAAGCATCTCGCCATCTACGACGTCTCGCCCGACGGCTACGCGTTCGTGCAGGACTTCGGCTTCGGCGAGGACCTCGCCGAGGACGGCGACGAGGACAAGCTCGGGCCCAAGCTCGAGGCCATCAGGGACTGCGCCATCGTCTACGTCGCGGCCATCGGGGGCAGCGCCGCCGCGCGCGTGGTCGCGCAGAAGATCCACCCGGTCAAGGTGACGCAGCCCGAGCCGATCCTCGACATCCTGGAGAAGCTGCAGGGCGTGCTCAAGGGCACGCCGCCGCCCTGGCTGCGCAAGGCGTCGATGAAGGGGCAGCCGCGCCGCCTCGACTTCGACGCCGACGAAGGGGCGGCATGATGAGCGCCGTCGCCCCCTCCACGCACGCGCCGGGCGACGAGGCGCTGCTCGAAGACCGCTTCATCCGCGAGCTGATCAAGCAGATCCGCGCGCACGACACCCACGGCGCCTGGGAAGGCAAGAGCGACGCGATGCTGCTGCAGCCGTTCGTCATCACGCCCGAGCGGCGCCGCGCGCTGCCGATGATGGGCGATCCGGACCCGGACACGCTCTGGCGCCTGGACCTGTTCCACAACGCGGTCGGCCTCGTGATCGAGCGCGCCACCGGCTGCATGGTGAGCCCGATGACGAAGCTGAGCCACGAGGGCTTCGGCCGCACGGTCCTCACGGCCGGCCGGCTCGTCGTCGTCAACCGCTACCTGCGCGACGTGCACCGCTTCGGCTACGCATCGCTCGCCAAGCTCGCCGAGGCCGGCAACAAGGCCGTGAACGAGGGCATCGGCATGATCGAGACGTACAAGGAGGCGGCGACCCATGGCTGACGTGGAGGCCCTGAAGGCCTTGGTGAAGAAGCTCAACGCGAAGGCGACGCAGGCCAAGATGGACCTGCACGACCTGAGCGAGGAACTGCCGACGAACTGGGAGCGCATTCCCGAGGTCGCCAGGCTCGCGCACGAGGCGCACGCCGCCCTCATGGCCGCGCGCGCGGCCCTGGCGCAGGTGCAGGCATGAGACCGCACGGCCGCCCCCGAGCGCTCATCCCGGCGCGCGCAGCGCGGAGGGCAGTCCAGTGAGCGACTTCAGCGTGACGCTGCCTTCGGGCGCGACCTGGACCCCGTCGTTCGTGCAGTCGCTCGACGAGCGCAAGTGCATCGGCTGCGGGCGGTGCTTCCGGGTGTGCCCGCGCGGCGTGCTCGAACTCGTGGGCCTCGACGACGCGGGGGAGCGCATCGTGCTCGACCCGGACGGCGACGAGGACGAGGAGTACGAGAAGAAGGTGATGACGATCGCGCACGGGCAGCTGTGCATCGGCTGCACCGCGTGCTCGAAGATCTGCCCGAAGAAGTGCTACACGCACGCGCCCGTGGCGCAGTGAGGCGCCGCCGTCGCGCGGCGCGCGCAGCACCGGCGGGCGATCGGCGCAGCGGGCGCGTCGGCTCTGCGACAAAACCGACAGCCGCCGCCCGGGTCCGCGGCCCGTCCGATGCCCCGGCAGCTCGCCGCAAGTGCTTGACCCGGCTCTCCTTTCTCGCCGCGTGTGAGCCTGGCACGGTCCGTGCGAACGACCTGTCGAGCGCAGCAGCGCGAGGAGCCCACGACATGGACGAGAGCGGGAACCCGCCGATCTACCTGGACTATGCCGCCACCACGCCGGTGGACCCGCGCGTCGTGCAGGCGATGGTGCCGTACCTCTGCGAGAACTTCGGCAACCCCGCCTCGCGCAGCCATGCGTGGGGCTGGAGCGCCGAAGCCGCGGTGGAGCTCGCCCGCGAGCAGGTGGCCGCGCTGATCGGCGCCGACCCGCGGGAGATCGTGTGGACCTCCGGCGCGACCGAGTCGAACAACCTCGCCCTCAAGGGCGCCGCGCAGTTCCACCAGCGGCGCAAGGGCCGCCACCTCGTCACCGTGAAGACCGAGCACAAGGCCGTGCTCGACACGATGCGCGAGCTCGAGCGCGCGGGCTTCGTGGTGACCTGCCTCGACGTGCGGGGCGACGGCCTGGTCGACCTCGCGGCGCTGGAGGCGGCGCTGCGGCCCGACACGATCCTGGTGTCGGTGATGGCGGTCAACAACGAAATCGGCGTGATCCAGGACCTGCCGGCCATCGGCGCGCTGTGCCGGGCGCGCGGCATCCTGTTCCACGTCGACGCCGCGCAGGCGACCGGCAAGATGGCGCTCGACCTGAAGAGCCTGCCGGTGGACCTGATGAGCCTGTCGGCGCACAAGACCTACGGCCCGAAGGGCATCGGCGCGCTGTACGTGCGCCGCAAGCCGCGTGTCCGCATCGAGGCGCTCATCCATGGCGGCGGCCACGAGCGCGGCCTGCGCTCGGGCACGCTGCCCACGCACCAGATCGTCGGCATGGGCGAGGCGTTCCGCCTCGCGCGCGAGCACATGGGAGCCGAGAACGAGCGCATCCGCGCGCTGCGCGACCGCCTGCTCGCAGGGCTCGCGTCGATCCCGGAGATCCGCGTCAACGGCAGCCTCGAGCAGCGCATCGCGCACAACCTCAACGTGAGCTTCCAGTTCGTCGAGGGCGAGTCGCTGCTGATGGGCATGAAGGGCGTGGCCGTGTCGTCGGGCTCGGCCTGCACCTCCGCCAGCCTCGAGCCGAGCTACGTCCTGCGCGCCCTCGGGCTGTCCGACGAAGTCGCGCACAGCTCGATCCGCTTCTCCATCGGCCGCTTCACCCAGCCCGAGGAGGTGGACGCCGCCGCGGCGCTGATGCGCAGCACGGTGGCGCGCCTGCGCGAGATGAGCCCGCTCTGGGAGATGCATCTGGCCGGTGTCGACATCGGTTCGGTGCAGTGGGCGGCACATTGACTCAACGCACGAGAACCCCATGGCCTACAGCGACAAAGTCATCGACCACTACGACAACCCGCGCAACGTCGGCGCCTTCGACGCGACGGACACGTCGGTCGCCACCGGCATGGTCGGCGCGCCCGCCTGCGGCGACGTGATGAGGCTGCAGATCAAGGTCGACCCGGTCACGGGGGTGATCGAGGACGCGCGCTTCAAGACCTACGGCTGCGGCTCGGCGATCGCGTCGAGCTCGCTGGTCACCGAGTGGGTCAAGGGCAAGACGCTCGACCAGGCGCTCGCCATCAAGAACACCGCCATCGCCGAGGAGCTCGCGCTGCCGCCGGTGAAGATCCACTGTTCCATCCTCGCGGAGGACGCCATCAGGGCGGCCGTCGCCGACTATCGCAACCGCCACGCGGCGGGCGACGGGCTCACCGAGCAGCCCGCCTGCGCGCCCCGCTGAACCTGCCGTCGACCCAAGGAGCCCCGCCATGTCCGCCTGCCAATCGCCAGCCTCGTCCTGCGCGACGACCCCCACGCTCACCCCCCCTGCGCAGCCACTCACCTGGCCGGCCGGCACCGACCCGATGGTGATCAGCGACAGCGTGGTCAGCAAGGTCGCCGAACTCATCGCCGAGGAGGGCGATCCCGGCCTGCAGCTGCGCATCTTCGTGACCGGCGGCGGGTGCTCGGGCTTCCAGTACGGCTTCGCGTTCGACGACGAGCGCAAGGCCGACGACGTGCGGGTGGAGAAGGGCCCGGTCACGGTGGTGGTCGACCCGATGAGCCTGCAGTACCTGGTGGGCGCGCAGATCGACTACGAGGACAAGCTCGAAGGCGCGCGCTTCGTGATCCGCAACCCGAATGCCGCGACGACGTGCAACTGCGGCAGCTCGTTCTCGGTCTGAAGGAGCACGCCATGTCCATCAGCGTGACGCCGAAGGCCGCGGGCCAGATCCGCAAGGCGCTCGCCAGGCGCGGGTCGGGGGTGGGGCTGCGCATCGCCGTGAAGACGAGCGGCTGCTCGGGCTACGCCTACGCGATCGAGTTCGCCGACGCGCGGGCCGAGGACGACGAGGTGTTCGAGAGCGAGGGCGTGACGCTGCTCGTCGAGGCCAAGAGCCTGGCGATGCTCGACGGCACCCGGCTCGACTGGGCGCGCGAGGGCCTCGATGAGGGCTTCAAGTTCCACAACCCGAACGCCAGCGCCACCTGCGGTTGCGGCGAGTCGTTCACGGTCTGACGTCCACGTCGCCGCACGAGGGAGGCACCGGAGGCCATGGCACTGCTGCAGATCGCCGAACCCGGCCGCGCCGCGGCCCCGCACCAGCATCGGCTGGCCGTCGGCATCGACCTCGGCACGACCAACTCGCTGGTGGCCACGCTGAAGAGCGGCGTGCCGACCGTGCTGGAGGACGCCGAAGGGCGGCCGCTGCTGCCCTCGGTGGTCCATTACGGCGAGGGCGACGCGATCATCGTGGGCCACGCCGCCCAGGCACTCGCGCCGCAGGACCCGCGCAACACCATCGCGTCGGCCAAGCGCCTGGTGGGCCGCGCGCTCGCCGACCTGGCGGGGCACGAGCTGCCCTACGTGGTGGAGCCGCTGTCGGACACGGCCGTCGGCATCCGCACGCGCCAGGGCGTGAAGAGCCCCGTCGAGGTGGGCGCGCAGGTGCTGCGCGCGCTGCGCGAGCGCGCCGAGGCGGCGCTGGGCGGCGCGCTGGCCGGCGCGGTCATCACGGTGCCGGCCTATTTCGACGATGCCCAGCGCCAGGCGACGAAGGACGCGGCCGCGCAGGCCGGGCTCAATGTGCTGCGCCTGCTCAACGAGCCGACGGCCGCCGCGGTGGCGTACGGCCTCGAGTCCGCGAGCGAGGGGCTCTACGTCGTGTACGACCTGGGCGGCGGCACCTTCGACGTCAGCATCCTGCGCCTGGCGCGCGGCGTGTTCGAGGTCGTCGCCACAGCGGGCGACGCGCAGCTGGGCGGCGACGACTTCGATCAGCTGCTCGCGCACTGGTTCGCGGCCGCGACGGGCGGCTGGAGCGGCGCGCCATCCGGCGCGCTGCACGCGGCGGCGCGGCGCGCCAAGGAGGCGCTGACCGACGCCGAACGCGTCACCATGAGCTGCACGCGCCCGAATGGCGCGCTCGACAGCGTGGGCCTGTCGCGCGACGTGTTCGACACGCTGGTGCTGCCGCTGGTGCAGCGCACGCTCGCGCCGCTCAAGCGCGCATTGCGCGACGCCAGGCTGAAGCCCGACGAGGTCGACGGCATCGTGCTCGTCGGCGGCTCCACCCGCATGCCCTGCGTGCGCCGGGCCGTCGAGCGCTTCTTCGGCCGCGCCCCGTTCACGGGCATCGACCCCGACCAGGCCGTCGCACTCGGCGCCGCGATCCAGGCCGAACAGCTCGCGGGCAACCGCGTGAGCGGCGACGGCTTGCTGCTGCTCGACGTCAACCCGCTGTCGCTCGGCATCGAGACCATGGGCGGCCTGGTCGAGAAGATCATCCCGCGCAACAGCACCGTGCCGACCGCGCGGGCGCAGGAGTTCACGACCTTCAAGGACGGCCAGACGGCGATGATGCTGCACGTGGTGCAGGGCGAGCGCGAGCTGGTGAGCGAGTGCCGCTCGCTCGCGCGCTTCACGCTGCGCGGCATCCCGCCGATGGTGGCCGGGGCCGCGCGCATTCGCGTGACGTTCCAGATCGACGCCGACGGGCTGCTCGCGGTGAGCGCGGTCGAGCAGGCGACGCTCGCGCATGCGCAGGTCGAGGTCAAGCCGAGCTATGGCCTCGCCACGGAGCAGGTCACCGCGATGCTGAAGGACTCCATCTGCAGCGCCGCGGCCGACGCGGCCGCGCGCCTGCTGCGCGAAGCCGAGGTCGACGCGCGCCGCCTGCTCGACGCCACCGAGTCGGCGCTGCAGCAGGACGGCGAGGCCCTGCTCACGCGTGCCGAGCAGTTCGAGATCCTGCGTGCGATGCAGGGCGTGGCCGACACGCTCGCGCAATGCGCCGAGGACGAGGGCACCGGGGCGGTCGCCCACGGCACGTTGCGCGACGCCCTGCGCGCCGCGGCCGAGGTCCTGAACCGCGCCACCACCACGTTCGCCGCGCGCCGCATGGATGCGCGCGTTCGCAACGCGCTGTCGGGCCAGCGGCTCGACCAGCTGTCGGCGTGATGGAAGCCTCCCCGCCCCCCGCGCCCACTCGCGTGCGCGTGCTGCCGCACGCGCAGCTGTGTCCCGATGGCGTCGCGTTCGACGCCAAGGCCGGCCGCAAGCTGGTCGATGCGTTGCTCGAGCAGGGCATCGCGATCGAGCACGCCTGCGAGAAGGTGGGCGCCTGCGCCACCTGCCACGTGCACGTGCGCGAAGGCGCCGGGCACATCGCCGCTGCCGGCGAGGACGAAGAGGACCAGCTCGACGCCGCCTGGGGCCTCGACGACCAGTCGCGCCTCGCGTGCTGCGTGCGCGTGAAGGGCCCCGAGCTCGTGATCGAGCTGCCGCGGTACACGAAGAACCACGCGCGCGAGGGTTAGGGACCGGCGCCTCCCGGGCGCTCGGCCCGGAGCGTTCGACCGACACCGCCTTCGCGTGAGCCCGCTGTTTCGAACCGCACAAACACCACATCCGCAACGGCCGGCACCGCTGCACGCAACTCGCTGTCGCAGCACGACTTTTCCATGTCCGGCGGCGTGGCACGGCGCTTGCGACGAAGGCCTCGCCAAGGGAGTCACGACATGAAGCTGCTGCCAGACATCACCGAGCCCGCCATCGTCGTCAACGACACGACGCTGCGTGACGGCGAGCAGACCGCCGGGGTCGCCTTCACGGACGACGAGAAGCTGGCCATCGCCGCCGCGCTGGACGCGGCCGGCGTGCCGGAACTCGAGGTCGGCATACCGGTCATGGGCGAGCACGAGTGCGCGCTGATCCGTGCCATCGTCGCGACGGCGCGCCGCGCGCGCACGATGGTGTGGGGCCGCATGGCCGAGCGCGACATCCGCGCCGCGCTCGGCTGCCATGCCGACACCGTCCATCTCGCCGTGCCGGTGTCGGACCTGCAGATCGAGCGCAAGCTCGGCCGCGACCGCGCCTGGGTGCTCGCGACCATCCGCCGCAGCGCGATGCGCGTGGCCGATGCCGGCGCGGCGGTGAGCATCGGCTTCGAGGATGCCTCGCGCGCCGACCTCGATTTCCTGCGCCAGGCCGCCGAGGTCGCGGCAGCGGCGGGCAGCGTGCGCATCCGGCTGGCCGACACGCTCGGCCTGCTCGACCCGTTCTCGACGCACCGCCTGGTGAGCGAGCTGCGGCGCACCGTCGACATCGGCATCGAGATCCACGCGCACAACGACCTGGGGCTCGCGACGGCCAACACGCTGGCGGCCGTGCGCGCCGGCGCGACGCACCTGAACACCACCGTCAACGGCCTCGGCGAGCGCGCCGGCAACGCCGCGCTGGAGGAAGTCGTGATGGCGCTGCGCCACCTTCACGGCATGGAGTGCGGCATCGACACCGCCTCGCTGCCCGCGATCAGCGCCCTCGTGGCGCGGGCCTCGGGGCGTCCTGTCGCGGCGGGCAAGTGCATCGTCGGCGAGGCGGTGTTCAGCCACGAGAGCGGCATCCACGTCGACGGCCTGCTGAAGGACCGCTCGAATTACGAGACGTTCGCGCCCGAGGAAGTCGGACGGCGCCACCGCCTCGTGCTCGGCAAGCACTCGGGCGCGGCCGCCGTGCTCAACGGCTACGCCGAAATCGGCCTGCACGTGGAGGCGCCCCACGTGCCGCGGCTGCTGGAGCGCATCCGCGCCCACGTGCTCGCCACCAAGCGCGAGCCCTCGCGCGAGGAGCTGGCGCGCTTCCACCTCGAGACGTGCGCCGTCGCGCGCGTCGGTGCGTGATCCACCCCTGGGAGAACCCCGTCCATGGAAGGCTTCCTGCAAACCCTGAAGGCGCTCTCCAGCGCCGAGGACTTCCTGCTGCATTTCGGCGTGCCTTACGACGAGCGCGTCGTGCACGTGAACCGGCTGCACATCCTCAAGCGCTTCTACCAATACCTGCACAAGGCCGAGGGCCTGGACGGGATCGACGAGATCGAGCTGTTCCGGCGCTACCGCGCGATGCTGGCGCAGGCGTACCGCGACTTCGTGCACTCCACGCCCGTGCAGGAGAAGGTGTTCAAGGTCTTCCAGGAAGCGAACGGCATGCGCACCGTCTCGCTCGAGTCGGTGCGCGGCAGCCTCGCGCTGCGCCGCTGACGCCCGCCCAGCCACTCAGGAGAACGCGATGCACATCGTCGTCTGCATCAAGCAGGTGCCGGACTCGGCCCAGATCCGCGTCCACCCGGTGACCAACACGATCATGCGGCAGGGGGTGCCGGCGATCGTCAACCCGTACGACCTGTTCGCGCTGGAGGAGGCGCTGCGGCTGAAGGACCGGTTCGGCGGGCGCGTCACCATGCTGTGCATGGGCCCGCCCCAGGCCGAGGAGGCGCTGCGCAAGTGCGTGAGCTTCGGTGCCACCGACGCGATCCTCGTCACCGACCGCGCCTTCGCGGGCGCCGACACCCTGGCGACCTCGTATGCCCTCGCTGCCGCGATCCGCAAGATCGGCGAGGAGCAGGCGGTGGACCTCGTGTTCACCGGCAAGCAGACCATCGACGGCGACACGGCGCAGGTCGGGCCCGGCATCGCCAAGCGGCTCGGCATGAACCTGCTCACCTACGTGAGCCGTATCGTCGAGGTGGATCTCGACCGGCGGCGCCTGAAGGTGGAGCGTCGCGCCGAGGGCGGCGTGCAGCTGCTCGACACGACGCTGCCCTCGCTCGTCACCATGCTCGAGGGCACCAACGAGATGCGCTTCGCGTCCATGGAGGACATGCTGCGCGCGGCGCGCTGCCCGGTGCGCCGGTGGAACAAGGACCAGGCCGGCATCGAGGACGTCGCCAGGATCGGCCTGAAAGGCTCGCCCACGGTGGTGAGCAAGGTGTTCGGTCCGACACCGCGCTGCGAGAAGGCCGACATGCAGGTCGTCGCCGACAGCAGTGCGAACGACGTCTGCCTGAACCTGCTGCAGAAGATCTTCACGCAGCACCCGACGCTCGAGGACGAGATCGTCGAGCGCCTGAGCGTCTAGACCGGAGGACATCCGCCATGAGTGAAGCCGCCAAGCCGGCCGCCGGCACGAGCCCTCGACCCGCGGGCCGCGCGGGCCGCAACACCGAGCTGCCCGAGCACCTGAAGGACCACAAGGGGGTCTGGGTCTTCATCGAGCACGACCGCGGCCAGGTGCATTCGGTCAGCTGGGAGCTGATGGGTCAGGCCCGCATCCTCGCCGACCGGCTGCAGGTGCCCGTGTCGGGGGTGCTGCTCGGCGGCCCCGCCGATCCGCTCGAGAAGTACGCGCAGGAAGCCCATGCCTTCGGCGCCGACCGCTGCTACCTGGTGCGCGACCCGGTGCTGCAGGGCTACCGCAACGAGCCGTTCACCAAGGGCCTCACCGACCTGGTCAACGCGCACCGGCCGGAAATCCTGCTGCTCGGGGCGACGACGATGGGCCGCGACCTGGCCGGATCCGTCGCCACGACGCTTTCGACCGGGCTCACCGCCGACTGCACCGAGCTCAACATCGACGGCCGGGCGCTCGCCGCCACGCGGCCCACCTTCGGCGGCTCGCTGCTTTGCACGATCATGACGCTCGCGTACCGGCCGCAGATGGCCACCGTCCGCCCGCGCGTCATGCCGATGCCGCGCCGCGACGCGACGCGCACGGGCGACATCGTGGAGAGGCCGCTCGGCATGGTCGAGACCGACATCGTCACCAAGCTGCTCGACTTCATCCCCGATGCCGACCGCAACACCGTCAACCTCGCGTACGCCGACATCATCGTGAGCGGCGGCAAGGGCCTGAAGAACGGGGACAACTTCCGCCTCGTGTGGGAGCTCGCGCGCGTGCTGGGCGCCGAGGTCGGCGCCACGCGTGCGGCGGTGCAGGCCGGTTGGGCGGAGCCCGAGCGCCAGGTCGGCCAGACCGGCAAGACGGTGCGACCGAAGCTGTACATCGCCGCGGGCATCAGCGGCGCGATCCAGCACCGGGTGGGCATGGAGGCCGCCGACGTCATCGTCGCGATCAACACCGACCCGAACGCGCCGATCTTCGACTTCGCGCACCACGGCATCGTCGGCAACGCCATGCAGGTGCTGCCGGTGCTGACGCAGGCGTTGCGCACCCACCTGGACAAGCGCATCCGCAGGATCGCGTGATCGGAGAAGCCATGAACCTGACCACGCGTGAGAAGTTCGATGCGATCGTCGTCGGCGCGGGCCCGAGCGGCAACAGCGCTGCCTTCACGATGGCCAAGGCGGGACTCAAGGTGCTGCAGATCGAGCGCGGCGAGTACCCGGGCAGCAAGAACGTGCAGGGCGCCATCCTCTACGCCGACGCGCTCGAGAGGATCATCCCCGACTTCCGCGACGACGCGCCGCTCGAGCGCCACATCGTCGAGCAGCGCATCTGGATGCTCGACGACAAGAGCTTCGTCGGCACGCACTATCGAAGCGACGACTGCGACAAGCCGCCGTACAACCGCTACACGATCATCCGCGCGCAGTTCGACAAGTGGTTCAGCGCCAAGGTGCGCGAGGCCGGCGCGATGCTCATCTGCGAGACCACCGTCGAGGAGCTGCTGATGGACGGCGACCGCTGCATCGGCGTGCGCTGCGACCGCAAGGGCGGCGAGGTGTACGCGGACGTGGTGGTGCTCGCCGACGGCGTCAACTCCACGCTCGCGCGCAAGGCGGGGCTGCACGGCGAGATCAGCGCGAAGAACGTGGCGCTGGCGGTCAAGGAGATCCTCTTCATGCCCGAGGAGGTCATCCAGCAGCGCTTCAACGTCGGCGAGGAATCCGGCGTGGTCATCGAGATGATGGGCACCGTGACCGAGGGCATGGTGGGCACGGGCTTCCTCTACACCAACAAGGAGTCGCTCACCATCGGCGTGGGCTGCATGCTGTCGGACTTCAAGAGCAACCCCAGGCGCACCGCGCCCTACACCCTGCTGGAGAACGTGAAGAAGCATCCGGGCATCGCCCCGCTGATCGCCGGTGGCGAGATGAAGGAGTACTGCGCGCACCTGATCCCCGAGGGCGGCTTCCACGCGGTGCCGAAGGTCTACGGTCACGGCTGGATGATCGTCGGCGACTCGGGCGGCTTCGTGAACGCCGCGCACCGCGAGGGCTCGAACCTGGCGATGACCACCGGCCGGCTGGCCGCCGAGACGGTGATCGCGGCGAAGGGCGCGGGCAAGCCGATGAACGCGAAGACGCTCGCCGCGTACAAGGCCGCTCTCGACGACAGCTTCGTCATGAAGGACCTGCACAAGTACCGCGACATGCCGCAAGTGCTGCACTCGAGCCCGCAGTTCTTTACCACGTATCCGTCGCTGGTCAACCGCGCGGCGCAGACCTTCTTCACCGTCGACGGCGTCGACAAGAAGACCAAGGAGAAGAAGATCCTCGGCAGTTTCAGGTCCGCCCGCCGGCTCGGCGGGCTGGTGGGCGATGCGTTCAGGATGTGGAGGGCTTTCCGGTGAGTGCCGCTGCGATCGTCAATGTCGAGGAGAAGCTGTTCCAGAACCGCTACAAGGTCGACCACGGCCGGCCGCACATCCGCATCAAGGATGCCGCGGTGTGCGCCAACCAGTGCAAGGAGCAGAGCTGCACCTTCGTGTGCCCTGCGAGCTGCTACAAGGCCGAAGGCAACCGTTCGGTGACCCTCATCACCGACGGCTGCCTCGAGTGCGGCAGCTGCCGCGTGATCTGCACCGAGCATCGCAACGTGGCGTGGGAGTACCCGCGCGGCGGCTACGGCATCCTGTTCAAGTTCGGCTGACCACCGGGCACCGGGGAGCGCCCCGGGCGAGACCCGAGCGCTTCCTCGCGCACGCCGCTGCGGCGTCGCGCGTCACCGTCGAGCGCATCGGATGCGGCGCCTCGACGACGGGCTCGCATCTTGCGGTGCTTTCGCCGCAGCCCCTGTTCCACGCTCCGGGCGCTCGCAAGCGAAGCGTGGCTGCACCGGACCGTGGCAGTCGATCCCCGATCGCAGGGCACGCTGCGCACGGATGCGTCAACGGAGGTGCTGCCCCATGATGGAGCGTTCGCATGTAGAACTGATCACGGTCTACGAGATCTGCCGTCTGCTCGGCCGATCCCTCGACGTGGACCGTACCTTCCGGGCTGCGGTCAACGTGCTCGCTGCCCACGTCGGCCTGCTGCGCGTGATGATCGTGCTGCCGCAGGGTGACGAGCGGCCGGTGCTGCGCGTACACAGCTCGGTCGGCCTCGACCGCGAGCAGACCGCGCGCGGCGAGTGGCAGCCGGGCGAAGGCGTCATCGGCCGCGTGTATGCGAGCGGCCTGCCGGTGGTGATGCCCGACGTGGCGCAGGTCTCCGAGTTCCTGGACCGCACCGGTGCGTTCGGCGCGCGCGACGACGCCATGATGGCGTTCATCGCCGTGCCCCTGAAGAGCGAGAGCGCGGTGGTCGGCGTCCTGGCCGCGCAGCGCCAGGTGCAGGGCCGCGCTCGGCTCTCCGATGACGAGCGCATGCTCACCATGGTGGCGACGCTGCTCGCGCAGGCGCTGTCCCTGCACCTGGCGGTGCGCGAGGAGCACCAGCGGCTGCAGCAGGAAACCACGCGGCTGCAGAAGGCGCTGATGCGCCAGCCCAGCGGGCGCTTCGCGCTCGAGAACGTGGTCGGCACCTCGCAGCCGATGCAGCGCGTGTTCGCCGAGGTGCACCAGGCCGCGCCCTCGCGCGCCACCGTGCTGCTGCGCGGCGAGAGCGGCACCGGCAAGGAAGCCGTGGCGCGCGCGATCCACTTCCTCTCGCCGCGCAAGGACGCGCCGTTCATCAAGCTCAACTGCGCCGCGCTCACCGAGTCGCTGCTCGAGAGCGAGCTCTTCGGCCACGAGAAGGGCGCCTTCACCGGCGCGGTGGGCGACCGGAAGGGCCGCTTCGAGATGGCCAGCGGCGGCACGCTGTTCCTCGACGAGATCGGCGACATCTCGCCCGCGTTCCAGGCCAAGCTGCTGCGCGTGCTGCAGGAGCGCGAGTTCGAGCGCGTGGGCGGCACGAAGCCCGTCAAGGTGGACGTGCGCCTCATCTGCGCCACCAACCGCGACCTGGAGCGCATGGTGAAGAAGGGCGAGTACCGCGCCGACCTCTACTACCGCATCAACGTCGTGTCGATCTTCCTGCCGCCGCTGCGCGAGCGGCGCGAGGACATCGCGCTGCTGGTCACCCACTTCATCGAGCGCTACAACAAGGAGAACCGCAAGCAGGTCAAGGTCAGCCCCGAGGCGATGAACGTGCTCACGAGCTGCTACTGGCCCGGCAACGTGCGCGAGCTGGAGAACTGCATCGAGCGCACCGCGACCATGGTGACGGGCAACGTCATTCGCGACCTCTCGTTCCCGTGCCGGCAGAACCGCTGCCTCACGCAGACGCTGCACTTCGTCGACAAGGCCGACGCGGTGGCGGCGGTGGAGAGCCTGCGCGCCGGAGCGGGAGCGGCTGCGCCGGCGCGCGCCGCAGACGACGACGGTCACGGTCCGCAGGACGACCGCGTCACGCGCATCGGCCCGACGCAGCAGCTGCCGGCGCGCGCGGGGACCCCGGTGGCGCCTGCCGAAGAGCCCGCCGGGGAGCGCGAGCGGCTGATCTGGGCCATGGAGCAGTGCGGCTGGGTGCAGGCCAAGGCGGCGCGCCTGCTGCGGGTCACCCCGCGCCAGCTCGGCTACGCGCTGCAGAAGCACCAGATCGAGGTGCGCAAGTTCTGAGCAAGGGGGCGAGCGGTGCAGCATCACCCGGACACGCATGCCTTGTCGCGTTCGCTCCAGACCGCGCTCGAGGACCTCCTCGGCGACATGACGCATGCGCGCCGCCGTGGCGACCTGGGCCGCCTGGCGTTGCTGGCCTACTGGGACGTCCGGCGCTGGGGCGCGGTTGCGGGCGACCGCGCGGTGGTGGAGCGCTGCGCCGCGCTCGCCACGGGCTCGCCGCATCCCAGCCGCGAAGCGTTCCTGGCCCTGGTGGACGAGCTGATCGCGGCGCTCGAGGACGCGCAGCTGCGCTCGCGCGGCCATGTCGAGCCCGCCCGGCACGACGGGTAAGGGCCGCGGTGGATGGCGATCGTTCGGGCGGAGCCATTCGGGTCCGAAGGCGTGGACGGCGGGTGGGCTGCGCCGCTGCGCCGGCGTGGCGCAAGACTTGCGGGAGCGCCATCGCTCGGCCTGCATGCCGACAAACGTGGAACCTGAACCGCCGCCATGGATGAAAGCCGACGATCGCGACAAGACTTCCCGGCGCCGCCGCCCCAAGGCCCCCTCGCGCCGGGCCTCGATGGAGCGCTCCACGGATCGCTGCTCCAGGCCGCCCGGGACCCGCACGACGTCGCGACCCTCGCGTTCGCCGGCGTCATGGCGATGGCCGGCACCCGCAAGCCGCCCTACGACGCCCTGGTCGCCGGCCTGTCGCGTGCGGACATCGCAGACCTGGTGGCGGTTCACTTTCCCTCGGACCGCTCGGCATCATGGGCCACGCGCGCGACCGAGGACGCCACCGTCGCCTCCGTGCGGGAGGACGAATTCGACGATCTCGTGGTGCTGCTGGACGAGCACGCCACCGTGCCGTGCCGCGAATCGCGGTGGCTGGCGAGAGCGCTGGCGACGGGCTGCATGGGCGACAACCATCTCTGGCAGGACATGGGCCTGCCCGACCGGCGCACGCTCTCGCGGCTGATCCAGCAGCGCTTTACCGCGCTGTTCGTCCGCAACGTGGGCAACATGCGCTGGAAGAAGTTCTTCTATCGCCAGTTGTGCGAAAGGGCGGCGGTCCCGATCTGCAAGTCGCCGTCGTGCGCGATCTGTGTCGACGTCGACGAGTGCTTCCCGCGCGACGCGTCTCACCCGCGCGAACGTCTCACCTTCGGCGGCGCGCATGGCGAGCACTAGCGCCTGGACACCCTTGTGGCTGACGCTCCAGGTCGCCTCGCTGGCGACCCTGCTCGCCTTCGTGGCAGGCGTCTCGGCGGCATACGCGGTTGCACGCTGGCGCATCCCGGGCAAGGAGTGGATCGATGCCGTCCTCACCTTGCCCATGGTCCTGCCGCCGACCGTTCTCGGGTATTACCTCATCCTCGTCGTCGGCCGTCACGGCGTGGTCGGGCGATGGCTGCACGAACACTTCGACGTCTCCGTGCTGTTCACGTGGCAGGGAGCGGTGATCGCGGCGGCGGTGGTGAGCTTCCCGCTCGTCTTCAAGTCGGCCCGCGCCTCCTACGAAGGCGTCGAGCCCCAGCTGGAGAACGCCGCACGGACCCTCGGCATGTCGGAGCCGGCAGTGTTCGCGCGCATCACCTTTCCCCTCGCGTGGCGCGGCATCCTGGCCGGAACGCTGCTCGGCTATGCGCGCGCCATGGGCGAGTTCGGCGCCACGCTCATGGTCGCGGGCAACCTGCCCGGGCGCACGCAGACGCTGTCGCTCGCCATCTACGACGCGGTGCAAGGGGGCGACGACGACGTTGCGAACTTCCTCGTTCTCGTCACGTCGGCCGTGTGCATCGCCACCCTCGTGACCTCCGCGCGCATGTTGCGCGTGCGGTACGCCTGAAGCGATTCCATCACCCACCCCAGGAAAGGACCGCGCCCATGAACCTGCCGTGCCTGCGCCGGGCCGCCTTCGCGCTCGCGTGCCTCGCCGCGCTGCCGGCGCATGCCGGGGAGCTCATCGTGTCCGCGGCAGCGAGCCTCACCCAGGCGTTCAAGGAGATCGGCCCGGCGTTCGAGAAGGCGGTCCCCGGCACGACGGTCACGTACAACTTCGCCGGCTCGGGCGCGCTGCTGCAGCAGATCGACAACGGCGCGCCGGTGGATGTGTTCGCGAGCGCGGACCAGGAGACCATGGACAAGGCGGCGGACAGGGGCCTCGTCGCGGCGCCGTCGCAGCGACATTTCGCCGCCAATCGACTGGTCCTGGTCCAGCCCAGGAACGCCGACGCCATCGCCGGCCTGTCCGTGCTCTCGAGGAAGAGCCAGGCCGCCCCGAGTCTCCTCGACCCCCGCGGGGGGCGGGCCGGGCGCAGCCCGGCCCTGTTGGCCCTCGCAAGCGAGTCGATCCGGCGCATCGGCATCGGCAACCCGGCCTCGGTGCCGGTCGGTCGCTACACGCGCCATGCGCTGCAGGCCGAAGGTCTGTGGGAGGCACTGTCGGCCAAGTTCATCGTCGCCGACAGCGTGCGGCAGGTGCTCGATTACGTGGCGCGCGGCGAGGTCGACGCGGGCTTCGTGTACGCGACCGATGCGCGCCTGGCCAAGGAGAAGGTCGCGGTGGTGGCCGCCGTCGCCACGCAGGACCCGCTGCGCTATCCCATCGCCATCGTCAAGGCGAGCAGACAGCCCGCCGCCGCGGCGGCGTTCGTCGCGTACGTGACCGGCCCGGCCGGCCAGGCGGTGCTGGCGCGTCACGGTTTCGAAGCGCCTTGATGGACCTCGAGGTCGACATCCGCGCAACGCTGCAGGACCGGCGACGACGCTTCGAGCTGTGCGCGCAATTCGACAGCCGCGAGGACTTCGTCGTGCTGTTCGGACCGTCCGGCTCGGGCAAGAGCCTGACGCTGCAAGCCATCGCCGGGCTGGTCCGGCCCTCGGCGGGACGCATCCGCGTGGGCGACCGCGTGCTCTTCGACGCCTCCCGGGGCATCGACGTGCCCGTGCGCGAGCGCCGCATCGGCTATCTGTTCCAGGACTACGCCTTGTTTCCCCACCTCACGGTCGAGCAGAACGTCGCCCTCCCGCTGTCCCCGTGGGGTCTGCGGCGCCTGCCGAACGAGGATCGTCGGCGGGTTGCAGACCTGCTGGGCATCTTCGAACTCACGGCGCAGGCCGGCGCGTTGCCGCGCGACCTCTCGGGGGGGCAGCGGCAACGGGCCGCCCTGGCCCGCGCGCTCGTGCGCCGGCCGGACCTGCTGCTGCTGGACGAACCGTTCGCCGCGCTCAACCCGCTGCTGCGCGCGAAGATGCGCAGCGAGTTGCAACGCATCCAGGCGCACTTCGACGTCCCGGTGCTGCTCATCACGCACGACCCGGACGACCTCGAGAGGTTCGGCGAGACGGTGGTGATGGTCGACGGCGGCAGCGTGCGCGGCATCTTCCCCTTCAAGAAGATGGGCGGGGGGCCAACGGGACGGGCCGAGTTCGCCGCGCTGCTCGCGCAACTGCATCATCGCGCGCTCGAGGCTTGCGCGTGAGCCCCGGGCCAGGGCGATGCCTCACCGTGGTTCGCCCCTGTCACACCATCGGCGGATCGCTGTCCCGGGCCGTGTGCCGGTGCATGCCCACGGCCTCGATGAACCAGCTCGCCGCAGCCGACGCGTCGGCGCCGTCGGTCACGGCCAGTCCCGTGTCGCGGTCACCGGGCGGTGGAATGCCTGCCTTGTTGAGCAGCGCCTCGGAGGCACCGATGGCGAGGATGGTCTTGCAGTGACGGTACTGATCCTTCACGAAGTCGATCGTGTGACCGTCGCGGGCAAGCCGCTGCACCGCGTCTTCGCCGTCGGGAAGCACCAGCGCATCGAACAGAACCGAGGGCGAGTTCTCCATCGACGCATCGGCCTCGATTTCCTCACCCGACGCCGTGACGACGCGCCCGACGCGGATGCCGACCAGGCGCGGGACCGCCCCTTCGCCGACCAGTGCCGCCTGCAGGGCCGCGATCGAGCGGCCTTCGACGCCGTCGGCGACCAGGATGGCGATCTTGCGGGTGCGGATGCCGCCGTCGCCCGGTCGGGCCGTGAGCGACAGCGCCGGCGATTCGGTGACCTCCGGTTCCGGCGGATCCTGCATGGCGCACGGCAGCGGTGCGGGCATCTCCATGCCCAGCCCGTCGGCGACAGCGGCCGCCAGGTCCGCCGATGCATTGGCCAGCGAGGCGAGCATGCGTTCCCGGATCGCCGGCACCGTGACCTTGCTCAGCTCGAAGCGGAACGCGGCCGCGATGTGGTGCTTCTCGACTTCGGTCTGGCTTTCGAAGAACAATCGCGCCTGCGTGTAGTGGTCGGCGAACTTCTCCGGCTTGCCGCGCAGCTTGTCTTCCTGCACGGGCTGCGGGAACGACACGAACCCCGTGGCACCCGCCTGGAACGGGCAGCCGCCGGCGAGCGAGTTCGGCTCGTACGCCACGCGGCCACGGTGGAGGGCTTGGCGATGCATGCCGTCGCGCTGGTTGTTGTGCACGGCGGCGAGGGGCGAGTTGATCGGCAGCTCGTGGAAGTTCGGTCCACCGAGCCGCGTGATCTGCGTGTCGACGTAGGAGTGGATGCGCCCCGCGAGCAGTGGGTCGTTGCTGAAGTCGATGCCCGGCACGACGTGCGCCGTGCAGAAGGCCACCTGCTCGGTCTCGGCGAAGAAGTTGTCGGGATTGCGATCGAGGACGAGCCGGCCGACCGGCATCAGCGGCACCAGCTCCTCCGGGATGATCTTGGTCGCGTCCAGCACGTCGAAGCTGAACTGCTCGGCCTGCTCCTCCGTGAAGACTTGCAGGCCGAGCTCCCAGGCGGGATATTCGCCCGCCTCGATGGCCTCCCACAGGTCGCGCCGGTGGAAATCGGGGTCGGCGCCGCTGATCTTCACGGCCTCGTCCCACACCAGCGAGTGGGTGCCCAGCACCGGCCGCCAATGGAATTTCACGAACACCGATTCGCCGCCTGCATTGACGAGCCGGAAGGTGTGAACGCCGAAGCCCTGCATCATGCGGTAGCTGCGGGGAATGGCACGGTCGGACATCACCCACATCAGCATGTGCATCGACTCGGGCATCAGCGACACGAAGTCCCAGAAGGTGTCGTGCGCCGACGCGGCCTGCGGCATGGCGTGGTGCGGCTCGGGCTTGAGCGCATGCACGAGGTCCGGGAACTTCATCGCGTCCTGGATGAAGAACACCGGGATGTTGTTGCCCACGAGGTCCCAATTGCCTTCGTCGGTGTAGAACTTGACCGCGAAGCCGCGCACGTCGCGCGCCGTGTCGAACGAGCCGCGCTCCCCGGCGACCGTGGAGAAGCGCACGAACACCGGCGTGCGCTTGCCCACCTGCTGGAACGGCGCCGCGCGCGTCAGTTCGGGAATCGCCCGGGTGCATTCGAAGAATCCGTGCGCGGCCGAACCCCGCGCGTGCACGATGCGCTCGGGGATGCGCTCGTGGTCGAAATGGGTGATCTTCTCGCGCAGGATGAAGTCTTCGAGCAAGGCCGGTCCGCGCAGGCCCGCCTTCAGCGAGTTCTGGTTGTCGCCGACGGCCACGCCCTGGTTCGTCGTCAGCATCCTGCCGCTCGCATCGGTGCGCACGCGGTCCAGCGATTGAATCGTCGCGTTCACGCCCACGGGCGGCCGGCCCGCGCCCACCTTGTCGGAGGCATTGGCCTCGCTGAGCGTGCTGCCCGTGACGATCGGCGATGCCGGCTCGGCGGTCTGCCCTTCGGGCGGAGCGATCGCATGCTCGCGACCGATTTCGAACGGCTTGTTCTCGTTGAAGGCAATGGCCGCAGCGAGCGCCTGCACGCCGGCCGCTCGCGCGGAAGGCAGGTCCCCGGCCGGGCCGGCCGCGGGGTGGGACGGTCCGCTTGCGGTGTTGCGCGCGGCCGCCGTTGCCGCCACCGTCTTCCTGGCCGACTTGGCATGGCTTGCGCTGGCCGCGCCAGCCGTCTTGGGTTCCGATTTCTTCATTGCGTTCCTCGTGCCTGCTCCTGGCACCGTGCCGGGACCGGGAGGTCACGGCAATCGGCATTCCCGAGATTCACGGCGCCGCGGGCGCCGTGGCTTCGACGCGGGCGTCGGGATCGGTCAATGTCATCAGGATGTCGGCATACCAGGCGCAGTTGAGCCCGAGCGACTCGTCCAGTTGCTGGTCCCGGCTTCCCATGTCCATGCGCGACGAATGAACGCCGAGCAGCTTCCAGGGCAGCTTGTCGGCGTCGCGGCTGCGCAGGACCACCGGCGCACCGCTGGTGCCGCGGTGGGTTCGTGCGTCGGTGAGGAAGAAGCCCTGTCCCTGGAAGCGCAGCCCGAACGACGAGGCGATGGCGGCGTGCCGCACGACCGGCAAGTGGTGCAGCGTGTCATGGAAGCCGAGCGGAAAGCCGACCACCAGCAGCGAGCTGCCGACCTCGACCTCGTCGAGCGATCGTTGCAGATGGGCGGGCGTGAAAGCCCTGAGCTCGACGCCGGCGGGGAGGGCGGACCGATCGATCTCGATCACCGCGACGTCGATCTCGCCGGCGTCGTCCTTGCCCTGGCGCCAGACGCTCCTGCCGTGGTCGTACAGCAGCACGGACAGGCCGATGGAGCGCGTCAGGTTGGACGCGTCGGTATGCAGCTCGATCTCGATGCGGTTCGGGAAATGGTTCGTCGGCTTGTCGTAGACGACATGCCGGCTCGTGACGAGGAAGAGGCGATCCTCGCGCTCGAAGAAGAAGCCCGTGGCCGCCGTGAGGGGGCCGGCATCGATGAAGGTCGAGATTCGCGTGGTGGTCAGCAGGAGGGGTTCGATCATGCGATGTACCAGGTTCAGGGACGCGAACAGCTCCGCGCCGGGTTCGAGGCTGTCCACGCGATCACAAGCCGCCTTGGCAATGATGAATGATGATCGGCGCGCCGAGCCAGCATTACCCATCGCCCGCGGTGCGGCGGCGATCCGAACCTTCCCGGGCGGCCTTTCGGATGGCGCGCCCGGCCTGTCGCACGCGGCCTATCGGCGCTTACGCCTTCTCTTTGCCGGCGGCGGCGCGAGGCCGGCCGTCCAGGCTCCGAAGATGTCTTTCGTGGCCGTCGTCATCGCGCTCGCGGCTTGGCGTTTCGCCTGGTTCACGGCATGGCCGCGTATCGAGCCGGCTGCGGCGTTGAAGCCGCTCAGCCACACGCTCATGAACGGATTTTTCTTCAACCATGGATTGGCCATTTGGAATCTCTTTCGGTGGGAAGCATCGCCTGTTCGAAGGAACTCGCCCGGCCATGGCGTTGCCATGCGCCCATGGGTTGTCTGAGCCTGTCCGCGATGTGGACAGTACCTGCGGGTTCCAGCCGAGTCCGCAGTGGCTGCCGTCCACTTCGATGTTCTCGGTGTGATCGGCGTCGCCGTCCTGGATGCAGGCCTGCCACGCCACGACGCCGTCGCTGCGGCTGAAGATGGACGTCGTGGGGGCGTCGGGCCATCACTGCCCCTGCGACTCCAGGCGTTCGGCCTTGAGCTGTGCGCAGATGTTCTGTCCGGTCACGGTGAGGCGCAACGCGCCACCGTTCCATTCGAACCAGTGCAGGGCGACGTAGTCGCCGATGGCGCCGTCGCCGACCAGGTCGGCACTACGGCGGTACAGCAGGTCGACGGCGGACAACAACGTCGCGCGAAGGTGGTCGCGCCTCGGTGAAGTCGACGGCCTGGCAGGGGCGGGCGGCTTGGCCGCGCAAGCGCTGGTGGAAAGAGTTCGGGTGTCGATGACGGGCTCCTATTCATCCACCTTAACACCCGCTTCGACATTCGACACGTGGGGGCCAACGCCCATGAAGACGCGCAAATCCCGCGAACGGCCCCGAACATGCAAGACGCTGTCGGGGGATCGGTACGCGTTGCCGGGTCGGTGGCATGCAGCGCCCCTGCCGGGCGTGATTTCGCAGCCGGCACGTATAGGAACTGCGGAATGGACAGCACGGCTTTCCGATTGAAGAAGCACTGAAAAATTGCTACGTAATTTTTCAGTGGGTCAGCGTTTCCCTGAAACGCACCGTGTGTTGGGTCGATCGCAGGCGCCACTCGTCCAGCCCTCGGCATTCGCGGCGTCGGCTCGGTGCGCTTGCGTACAGACGTCAGCGCGCACGGCTTGCACACTCCGGGCTGCATCGAGCCGCCGAGGAGCCCGTCATGACATTCCAGGAAGACATCGCCACGATCAGGAACCGCCTTGCCAAGGCTCAGGCCGACCGCGACGCCTGGCGCGTCGCCGGCGTGCAGGAGAAGTACCTCGAGGCCTACTCGATGGTCGAGGCGCTGGAAATGCAACTCGATGAGCGGCTGAGGCAGCCAGCCCGGTGAGCCGCTCGATGAACACGCTCTTGCACCCGCGCATCGGCGTCGCCGCGAACGACCGCCTGGACGCCTGGGACGCCGAGGGAGGCGCCTGCGGCGTTGCGGCGCGAGCCCCAGGATCCATGGACAGCGCGGGACCGGCGACGCGGCGCCTGCTCATCGAACGTCTGGGCGGCGCGCTGCTGGACGAATGGCACGCACTGCCCACGCCGTGGCGGCGGGCGATCTACACGCGCGCCGTCGCCAGAGAGGCGACCACCCGCGATCCGGCACCGTTCAAGAAAAGCCTGGCCCGCCTGCTCCACGATCATCAGGCCATGCGTCGCGAGTAGGCGGCGTGTCGTCGAGATCGGCGTCGCGCGCCGGGAGAGTTCAGCACCGGGTGCGCGGCGACGTCGTCCCGCTCGCCGAGGTGCGCCGTCCGTGCGGTGCCGCACAGACGCGCGGCGGCCGCCGGCGCATGGTGCATCCGGGAATGCCCGGAATGAACCCATCGCCTGTTCATCGCGGGCGTCATTGCCGTGCTCGGCGTCTGGGTCGCTCGATGGTCGACAGCATGAACCCGGCATTGACCGTCGCCGTGGCGCTGCAAGCGCCACAAGCCGTCGCCGCGCACCCCGGCGGCGGATCAGTCCCGGAGACCACGCTCATGTCGCAGCCCCCTTTCTTCCACATCCCTTCGGGCACGGTGCGCTTCTGGGTCCTGATCGATGGCGTGCCCGTGGGTGCGAGCATCGGCAGAGAGACCCTGCACTACCGCTACAAGCCCAACGCGAGCGACGACGATCCGCTGGCCACGTACACCGCGAACTCGGCCGCGCTCGACGTGGCCGTGAAACGGCGGGTGGCGGCGGGCTCGCGAGAACCGATCATGCTGCGCGACCCCGACGTGCGCGAAGGTGGCAGCCCGACGTGACGTCCCGGGACGACATCGACCCGATATCGCCGCCGCCTTCCTCCCGGACCCCCGGGTTTCATGGCCGACCGGCCGGGCGTGCGCCGCGCCGGCCGGGTTGATCCGGTCGGGGAGCCACCTCGCGGGCCCTGGCGCGGACGCGGGCAGGGCCCGGATTGAATAATCCCCGCGATGTCGCTTGCTGAATGGTCGTTGTTCATCGGCGCGCTGCTGGTCACGATGGTGCTGGCGGGCACGCTGCTCGGCCGACTGCCCATCAGCAGTGCGATGGTGTATCTGGCCCTCGGCTGGATCCTGGGTCCGGACGTGATGAACGTGCTGCGACCGGACCCCGTCCTGCATACGGTCGTGCTCGAGCGGCTTGCCGAAGTCGCCCTGCTGATCTCGCTTTTCGCCGTCGGCATGCAGCTGGGCGTGCCGTTGCGCGACCGCCGCTGGCGGCTGCCCGGCCGCCTGGCCTTCCTGTCGATGAGCGCGATGGTGGCCATGGTCGCGGCCATCGGGATGTGGCTGCTGGCCCTTCCCGTGGGGGCCGCCATCCTGCTCGGCGCGATCCTGGCGCCGACCGATCCCGTGCTCGCCTCGGGCGTGCAGTCGGAGCCGGGCTCCAAGCCCGACCGCCTCGGCTTCAGCCTGGCGGGCGAAGGCGGGCTCAACGACGGCGCCGCCTTCCCGTTCGTGATGCTGGGGCTCGGGCTGCTCGGAATCCACGAGCTGGGCCCGGGCCTCGCACGGTGGTGGTCGGTCGATCTCGTGTGGGCGACCCTGGGCGGCATCGGCATCGGCGCAGCCCTCGGTGCGGCGACCGGGCGACTCGTCGTCCATCTGCGCAGCCGCCATGGCGAAGCGGTCGGGCTGGACGAGTTCCTCGGGCTCGGACTGGTCGGCCTCGCCTATGGGCTGGCCCAGGTCAGCCTCGCGTCCGGCTTCCTGGCGGTCTTCGCGGCCGGCCTGGCGCTGCAGCGCGTGCGTGAGCCGTCGCGAGCGGGCATGCGCCCGCCGGAGGCGGGCGCGCCGAGCCACCTCGACGCGCTCGACAGGCCGTCGCGCCACGCGAGCGACATGCGCGACTCGGTTCAAGCCTTCAACGAACATCTGGAAAGGCTCGCTGAACTGGCGCTGGTGCTGATGGTGGGCGCGATGCTGGCCTACGCGAAACCGCTGCAGGCGGGCTGGTGGTTCGTCCCTCTGGTGCTGGTGGTGCTCAGGCCGCTGTCCGTCCTGGCCGCGCTGCCGGGCGAGGGCCTGACCGCGCCCCAGCAGGCGATGATCGGCTGGTTCGGCATCCGCGGCATCGGCTCGGTGTTCTACCTGCTGTTCGCGTTGCGCCACGGTGTCGAGCCGCGCATCGCCGATACCCTCGTGTCGCTCACCCTGTGGACCGTGGCGGCGTCGATCGTCGCGCACGGGATCACCGCCCAACCGCTGATGCGCCGCTACATCGACCGGCGCGCTCGCGCCGAGCCCAATCGCCTGGGGTGACGGTGCCGCGCCCGGTGCGGGCCGCCCCGCGTCACTGCCGATCGTCGCGTTGCCGCCGCTGCGACAGCCGGGCGTAGCTCACGGCGTCGGCGAGCCGTTCGTAGCGGAAGTCCGCGAACCGGTACGAGCCGTCGACCAGCCGGATGTCCAGCGAGGCCATGAGGTCGCGTTCATCGTCCGTCGGTGGCGCCCAGGTCGCGCCGCCTTGCGTGTACGGTCCGCCCACGTCCGGCTGCGCCGGCCGCGAGCGCATCAGGCGTGCATACGCGACGGCATCGGCCAGCCGGTCATAGCGGTAGCCGTTGTACCGATAGCGCAGTCCGTCCTGCGTGATGCAGAACTCGGTCATCTGGCGCCCGCTTTCCGGGGACGCGGGCGCCGAAGCGCCTGCGCCCGGCGTGAAGCCGTCGTCGAGCGCCTGCGCGGCGCTCTCGTCGGTCGTGCGAAGTGGTCTGGTCATGGGGATCCCTGTCTGGCAGAGCCGCGCCGCCGGCATTCGCGGCGTGGCGATGCATGCAATGTGGAGCGCGCGGCGGCCGGCGTCTGTGCGGCAGCCCACCCTGCGGAGCACCGCCGGGGGGGTCGCCGGGGCTGCGCTGCGCCGGCTCAGTGCGCCGTCCCGGCGGGAAGCAGGCGGTCGTATTCCCGCTTCACGACGGCATAGCACTCGCAGGTGCGGCGCTCCAGGCCTTCGCGGTCCACCACGGTGATGTGGCCGCGGCGGTACTGGATCAGCCCCGCGCGTTGCAGGTTGGCCGCGGCCTCGGTCACGCCTTCGCGGCGCACGCCGAGCATGTTGGCGATCAGCTCCTGCGTCATCACCAGCTCCGATGTCTGCAGGCGGTCCAGGCTGAGCAGCAGCCAGCGGCACAGCTGCTGGTCCAGCGAGTGATGCCGGTTGCACACGGCCGTCTGCGACATCTGCGTGATCAGCGCCTGCGTGTAGCGAAGCAGCAGGTGAAGCACCGGGCCGGAGCGGCCGAACTCGTCCTTGAGGAACTGCCCGCGCATGCGAAAGCCCTGGCCTGCGCTCTGCACGACCGAGCGGCTGGGCGTCGTCTCGCCCCCCATGAACAGCGAGATCCCGACGATGCCCTCGTGCCCCACCACGGCGATTTCCGCCGACGAGCCGTTCTCCAGCACGTACAGCAGCGACACGATGGACGTGGTGGGGAAGTACACGTGGGTCATCGCCATGCCGGACTCGTACAGCACCTGGCCCAGCGGCATGTCGACCGGCTCGAGGGCCGGAAGCCAGCGCGCCCGTTCCTGCGGAGGCAGTGCCGCCAGGAGCTCGTTGTGCAGGGGGTCGGGCGGTGTCGCCATGAGGTGGGGCGCGGAAGGAACTCCCGCACGATTCGCCATGCGGCGTCCGGGCCAGTATAGGCAGGGCGGTGCAGGCCCCCCAACGTGGCCCCCGTGCAACGATGCCGGCCCTGGAGCCGCGTCTGCTCGTTTCGCGCGGGGTGGCGCCCCCTCGGCGTGCGGCGCGAAGGCATGACCGAAGCATCGGCGTCCGTGCGGCAGCGCACCGAGCGACCGTCCGGGTCGTGGCGATACTTCGGCGCAGGCATCAACGCGAAAGACGGCTCGCACGGGCCCGGGAACATGTCATGGAGCGGAACGGGACGGACGAGCTGCAGCGCTCGATAGACGCATTGCTGCGCAGGATCGAGGCGCAGAAGCGGGTGCTGGACCGGCTGCTGCGGGACCGGGGACCGCGGGTCGTCCTGGGGTCATGGCGTGCGGTCGCCGCCGCGCCGAAGCCCGCCGCGGACAGCTCCATCGCGCCCGCGCGGCCGCGTGCGCCGGCCGAAGGCTGACCGGCGTTACCGCAGGCGAATGGCGCGACGCGCGCCGCGACGACGGAGGTGCGCCTGCGCACAGACGTCGTCGAACCGGCCATCCAGACTGGAAGGCACCCATCAGGAGTGCACCATGAGCAGAACCAGCCGCAGGGCGCCGGGCGATTCCGTCGCCGTATCGTCCGTGCTCGACGGCCCGAGGGTCGAGCTGTCGATCGCCGGCGAAGGCGACGGCGAGCGGCTCGCCGCCGGCCACGATGACCGCCATTCGGACGCCGCCGGCGATCCCGCATGGATGCGTTCGCGCCCCGGGGCACCGCCCATCGACGCGGCCTCGCCTCGTGTCGCCGCCTCGCATGGGCCCAGCGCCGGCGACCGCGCGCTCATGGCTCGGCTCGCCATCCATCTGGAGGGCGGCCGCTATCGCTTCGCGGGCTACCGCTGGGATCGTCTCGACGACGCCGTGCGCTACGTCGAGCTGCGCTTGCGCAGCCGCGCGGCCATTGCCGGCGACGCCGGCGATCCGCGCCTGCAGGCCCTGCGCGACGCCTTGCCGGGCGCCGTCGACTTGCTGAAGCGCTGCCGCGCGAGCGAGATCGCCGGCAACGAGATCGACGACTATGTCGCGCTGCAGTGGCTCCAGTGGAACGCCGGCGGCCTGCAACTCACCCACACCGGCGAGCGCATCTGCAGGCAACAGGTCGACCGGCTGGGATGATGCCGCCCCCGCACACACCGCGGCGGTTCGTCCACGACGCCGACGACGCGTTGCCGGATCGACCGCAAGGGAGAAACCCATGAGTCCCGGAATCATCCTGCTGATCGTCGTGATCGTGATGCTGCTCGCCTCCTTGCCGCACTGGCCTTACAGCCGAAGCTGGGGCTACGCGCCGCTGGGCGGATTGGGTGTGCTGGCGCTCGTGGTCGCGGTGATGGAGGTGATGCGAAGCCTGTGACCGCCGGGCGGTGCCCGCCCCGGCCGCGGCTCGCGATGCGCACGTTCGGGTGCCCGCGTCGGGCCGGTGCCGTGCAACGCGCAGCCACGCCCGGCGAGGAACGCTCCGACGGCGCCCGGACCTGGATGCCGCGGGTTCGGTCCCTTCGTTGCGGCAAGGGTCCGCCGTAGGCGTTCCGCAGGCGACTCACTACACTGCGGTCCACCTCCTGCAGCCCCCCTGGCTGCCGGCGGCTGCAAAGAATGAACTTCGTGCAACCGTGGACGTGGCTCGATCGCACGCTGGCCGCAGCGTTGCGTGCGCGCCCGGACTGGCTCGCAGGGACCGCCGCGAACGCCGACGAAGCGCCGCTGCGCGCGCAGCTCTTCACCGCGGAGGAGATGGAGCAGCACGGTCGCCGTGTCGCATCGGAGCACGAGCTCACGCGAGCCCCGCAGCCCGACCGGCTGCTGCCCCGCCTGGCCGCGAACGAGAAGACCTTGATCGAGGCGTGCGCGCAGCTGGCGCACAGCGCCGAGCAGCAGCGCCGCGTGACGCCCGCCGGCGAATGGCTGCTCGACAACTTCTACCTGATCGAGGAGGAGGTGCGCACGGCGAAGCGCCACCTTCCGCCCGGCTACAGCCGGGAGCTGCCGCGCCTCGCGAGCGGGCCGGGAGCCGGCCTGCCGCGCGTCTACGACGTGGCGCTGCATGCGGTGGCGCATGGCGACAGCCGGCTCGGCCGCGGCACGCTGACGCGCTTCGTCGCGTCGTACCAGACGGTCAAGCCGTTGCAGATCGGCGAGCTGTGGGCGATTCCGATCATGCTGCGCCTGGCGCTCATCGAGAACCTGCGGCGCGTCGCCGCGCGGGTCGCCGCCAGCCTGTCCGAGCGCGAGCTCGCCGTGCAGTGGGCCGAGCGCATGATCGACGTCGCCGAGCACGATCCGAAGGGGCTGATCCTCGTCGTCGCCGACATGGCGCGCTCGGATCCGCCGATGACGGCTCCCTTCGTCGCCGAGCTGTCGCGCCGCCTGCAGGGACGCAGCACGGCGCTGGCGCTGCCGCTCACCTGGGTGGAGCAGCGGCTGGCCGAAGCGCACCAGACGATCGAGCAGCTGGTGCAGCACGAGGTGCAGGGCCAGGCCGCCGCGCAGGTCTCCGTGAGCAACGGCATCGCCAGCCTGCGGCTGCTGTCCTCGATGGACTGGCGCGAGTTCGTCGAGACCCTGTCCACGATCGACCAGGTGTTGCGCCTCGACCCGGCCGACGTCTATTCGAGGATGGACTTCGCGACCCGCGACGAATACCGCCACGCGGTCGAGCGCATCGCGCGCCACAGCACGCTCGACGAGCCGGAGGTGGCCCGGGCCGCCGTGCGGCTGGCGAGCGAGGCCGCTGCCGTGCGGCCCCGCACCGAGGTGCACCGCACCCACGTCGGCTACTACCTGCGCGATGCCGGGCAGGAGGAGCTGGAGCGGGCGGTCTCGATGCGCGCGACGCTCATGCACCGGGTGCGCCGCGCCGTCGCGCGTCGGCCGCTCGCGTGGTTCGGCGGCGCGATCGCCGGCTTCACGCTGCTGTTCGCGCTGGTGCCGCTCGCCATCGCGTCCCGGCGCTTCGGTGCGCCGCTGTCGGCGCTGCCCGTCGTGGCGTGGGTGTCCCTCCTCGCGGCGCTGGCGCTGCTCCTGTCGGCCAGCCAGCTCGCGGTCGCCGTCGTCAACCGGTTCGTGCCGCTGCTCGTGCGGCCCCGCGCGCTGCCGCGCGTGGACTATTCGTTCGGCATCCCGGCCGCGTCGCGCACGCTGGTGGTCGTGCCGACGATGCTGTCGAGCCCGGAGGGGGTCGACGAGCTGGCCGAGGCACTCGAGGTGCGCTTCCTGGCCAACCGGGACACGCACCTGCACTTCGCGCTGCTGACCGACTTCCCGGACGCCGCCGAGGCGACCCTGCCGGGCGACGCGGCCCTGCAGGCGCGCGCGCGCGAACGCATCGAAGCGCTCAACCGCCGGCATGCCGGCCCCGACCGCAGCGCGCACCACGGCGACCGCTTCTTCCTTTTCCACCGGCCGCGGCGCTGGAACCCGTGCGAGCAGGTCTGGATGGGCTACGAGCGCAAGCGCGGCAAGCTGGCGGACCTGAACGCGCTGCTGCGGGGGGCAGGCGCGGACCGCTTCTCGCTGGTGGTGGGCGACACGGCGGCCTTGTCCGGGGTTCGCTACGTCATCACGCTGGACACCGACACGCAGCTGCCGCGCGATGCCGCCCGCCGCTTCGTCGCCACCATGGCGCATCCGCTGAACCGCCCGCGCTTCGGCGGGCGGCCCGGATCGCCGCGCGTCGTGGGCGGCCACGCCATCCTGCAGCCGCGCGTGGCCGTGAGCCTGGCGACGTCGAACCGCACGCGCTACGGGCGCCTCGTCGGCGGCGATGCGGGCATCGACCCGTACACGCGCGCCACCAGCGACGTCTACCAGGACCTGTTCGACGAGGGCTCCTTCATCGGCAAGGGCATCTACGACGTGGATGCCTTCGAGCACGTGCTCGGCGGGCGCCTGCCCGAGAACCGCGTGCTGAGCCACGACCTGCTGGAAGGCGCGTACGCCCGCAGCGGCCTGATCAGCGACGTCGAGCTGATCGAGGAGTCGCCGTCGCGCTACGACGCCGACGTGAAGCGGCGGCATCGCTGGATGCGCGGCGACTGGCAGATCGCGGCCTGGCTGCTGCCGCGCGTGCCGGCGACGCTGCCGTCGTCGGGGAGCGAGCGGCCGCGGCCCGTGCGCCAGGCCAATCCGCTCTCGGCGCTGTCGCGCGTGAAGATCCTCGACAACCTGCGGCGCAGCCTCTTTCCGGTGTCGACCACCGTGCTGCTGCTGCTCGGCTGGTCGGCGCTGGCCGAGCCCCTGGTGTGGACGCTGACGGCGCTCGCCGTCCTGTTCCTGCCGGTGCTGCTGGGCTGGGCGGTCGACTTCCTGCGCAAGCCCGACGCGCTGGGCTGGCGGGCGCACCTCGGCGCCATCACCGCATCGGCGCGCAACCAGGCCGCGCTCGCTGCCATGGCGCTCGCCACGCTGCCCTGCGAGGCGCTGTCCAGCGCCGACGCGATCGTGCGCACGCTGTGGCGCCTGCGCGTCTCGCGCCGGGGCCTGCTGGAATGGCAGACGTCGGCCGACGCGGCGCGCCGGCAGCCGACGTCTGCCGCCGCCGACTTCGCCGGGACGGCGCTGCGCATGGCTTTCGGCCCGGCGCTCGCGCTCGCCACGATCGCGCTCCTCGCGTTCGCGCGACCCGGCGCGCTGCCCGCGGCCTTGCCCATCCTCCTCTTGTGGATCGCCTCGCCCGGCATCGTGTGGTGGCTCGACCAGCCGCTCGTGCGCCGCCGCTCCGGCGTGAGCGAAGCCCAGGCGCAGGAGCTGCGCCTCCTGGCACGCCGGACATGGCTGTTCTTCGAGACTTTCGTCGGCCCCGAGGACAACCACCTGCCGCCGGACAACGTGCAGGACCAGCCGGTGCAGCGCATCGCGCACCGCACCTCGCCCACCAACATCGGCCTGTCGCTGCTGGCCGCGCTGACGGCGCGCGACTTCGGCTACCTGACGACGACGCAGCTCGTGGAGCGCACGACGGCGACGCTGGACACGATGGCGCGCATGGAGCGTTACCGCGGCCACTGGCTCAACTGGTACGACACGCAGACGCTCCAGCCGCTGCGCCCGGCCTACGTGTCCTCGGTCGACAGCGGCAACCTCGCCGGCCACCTGCTGACGTTGCGCGCCGCGTTGCTGCTGCTGGCCGACGAGCCGCCCGGGTTCGCGCTGCTGCTGCGCGGCATGGAGGACACGCTGCGGCTGCTGGTCGCGGCAGGGCGCGGCGACGCCGCCGCGCCGATCGAGCGTTTCGCCGCCCGGCTCGCCGAGGCCCATGCCCGGCCGCCGTCCGCACCGCCCGGCCTCGTCGCGCTCTTCCTGGCGCTGGAGCAGGATGCCCGCGCGGTCCTCGCGGCCGTCGCTTCCACCGGCTCGCCCGACGACGCGCCGCAGGCCACCGGCGCCGCCGCTGCGGAGGCCGAGCGTTGGGCGCGTGCGCTGAGGCGCCAGTGCGAGGCCGCAGCGAACGATGTCCGGGTGCTGGCCGGCGGCCCGTCGGCGATGGGCGGCGACGCGTGGGACCCGGCGGCGCAGGCGGCGCGCCGCGACGCCCTGGGGCGGCTGGCCGGGCGCATCGGCGCCATGGTGGCCATGGACTTCGGCTTCCTCTACGACCCGTCGCGCGACCTGCTCGCCATCGGCTACAACGTCGACGACCGGCGCCGCGATGCGGGCCATTACGACCTGCTGGCCTCCGAGGTGCGCCTCGCCAGCTTCGTGGCGATCGCCGACGGCCAGATCCCGCAGTCGAGCTGGTTCGCGCTCGGCCGGCAGCTCGCGACGCTCGACGGCATGACCGTGCTGCTGTCGTGGAGCGGCTCGATGTTCGAGTACCTGATGCCGATGCTGGTGATGCCCAGCTACGAGAACACGCTGCTCGACGAGACGATGCGCGGCGCCGTGGAGCGGCAGGTGCGCTACGGGCGCCAGCGCGGCGTGCCGTGGGGCATCTCGGAGTCGGGCTACCACGCCACCGACGCCCACCTGAACTACCAGTACCGGGCGTTCGGCGTGCCCGGGCTCGGGCTCAAGCGCGGCCTCGCCGCCGACCTCGTGGTCTCGCCGTACGCGACGATGATGGCATTGATGGTCGACCCCAAGGCCGCCGTGCTGAACCTGGATCGCCTCGGCCGCGAGGGCCTCGCCAGCCCGTACGGCTTCTACGAGGCGATCGACTACACGCCGCCCCGGCTGCCGCGCGGCGAGACGAGCGCGGTGGTGCGCTCGCACATGGCCCACCACCAGGGCATGGCACTGCTCGCGCTGGCGTACCTGCTGCTCGAGCGGCCCATGCAGCGCCGGTTCGAATCGGATCCCGCCCTGCAGGCGACGCTGCTGCTGCTGCAGGAGCGGGTGCCGCGCGCGGTGCCGTTCCACCCCGAGATGGCCGAGCGCGTGGATTTCCGCAGCGGCCGGCCGAGCACGGAGACTCCGCTGCGCGTGATCACCACGTCGCACACGCCGTCGCCCGAGGTGCAACTGCTGTCCAACGGCCGCTACCACGTGATGCTGACCAACAGCGGCGCGGGCTACAGCCGCTGGAAGGACGTGGCGGTCACGCGCTGGCGCGAGGACGGCACGACCGATGCGTGGGGCAGCTTCTGCTACCTGCGCGACATCGACACCGGCACCTGCTGGGCGACCACGCCGCAGCCGACGCCCTGGCCGGCGGACCGCTTCGAGGCCGTGTTCAGCGAGGGGCGGGCGGAGTTCCGGCGGCGCGACCAGGGCATCGATGCGTACACCGAGGTAGTCGTCTCGCCGGAGGACGACATCGAGCTGCGCCGGCTGCGCCTCACCAATCGCAGCGGCACGCGCCGCAGCATCGAGCTCACCACCTACACGGAGGTCGTGCTGGCCCCGGCGGCCGCCGACGCGACGCACCCCGCCTTCGGCAAGCTGTTCGTGCAGACCGAGGTGCTGGACTCGCCGTCGCTGATCCTGGCGTCGCGCCGGCCCCGCTCGGCCGAGGAGCAGCCGCCCTGGATGTTCCACCTCGTCGCGGTGCACGCGCCGCAGGTGGGGCCGGCCTCGCACGAGACCGACCGGGCGCGCTTCATCGGCCGCGGGCGCAGCGTGCGCGCTCCGGCCGCGATGCGCGTCGCCGGGCCGCTGTCGGGCACGTCGGGACCGGTGCTCGACCCGATCGCGGCCACCCGGCGCGTGATCACGCTGGAGCCGGAGCAGGCGGCGCTGGTCGACATCGCCTATGGCGCGGCCGCCAGCCGCGACGCCTGCCTCGCGCTGGCGCACAAGGTGACGGACCGCCGCCTGGCGGACCGCGCGTTCGAGCTCGCGTGGACCCACAGCCAGGTCATCCTGCGCCAGCTCAACGCGAGCGAAGCGGATGCCCAGACCTACGCGCGGCTCGCCAACACGGTCGTCTACTCGCAGCCCACCCTGCGCACCGACGCGGCTGCGCTGCTGCGCAACCGGCGCGGCCAGTCGGGGCTGTGGGGCTATGCGATCTCGGGCGACCTTCCCATCGTGCTGCTGCAGATCGGCAGCGCCGCGAGCATCGACCTCGTGCGGCAGATGGTGCAGGCCCACGCCTGGTGGCGCCTCAAGGGGCTGGCGGTCGACCTGGTGATCTGGAACGAGGAGCGCGACGTCTACCGGCAGCGGCTGCAGGAGCAGATCGTCGGCCTGATCGCGAGCAGCCTCGAATCGCACGTCGTGGACCGGCCGGGCGGCATCTTCGTGCGCCACGCGGAGCAGATCGCGCTCGAGGACCGCGTGCTGCTGCAGGCGGTGGCGCGCGCCGTCCTCAGCGACCGCCTCGGCACCCTCGAGCAGCAGGTGGGGGCCAAGCCCGTCGCGCCGCGCCGGCCGGGCGTGCTCCAGCCGACGCGCGCGCCGGAACCGCCGGCGGCCGCGCCGCCGGCCGACGAGGGGCAGGCGACGAAGATGTTCAACGGCATCGGCGGCTTCTCGGCCGACGGCCGCGAATACGTGATCCGCTCCGACGCCGAGCATCGTCCGCCGGCGCCCTGGGTCAACGTGATCGCCAATCCGCGCTTCGGCACGATCGTCTCCGAAGCCGGCACGGCCTACACGTGGTGCGAGAACGCGCACGAGCTCCGCCTCACGCCCTGGCACAACGACCCGGTGGCCGACACCGGCGGCGAGGAGTTCTTCCTGCGCGACGAGGAGAGCGGCCAGGTCTGGTCCCCCACCGTGCAGCGGCCGGGCGGCGATCCGCGCGAGCCGGCCGCGCCCACGCCGTACCTCGCGCGCCACGGCTTCGGCTACAGCGTGTTCGAGCACGACGAGGCCGGCGTGCACAGCGAGCTCACGGTCTTCGTGGCGCTGGACGACGCGGTGAAGTTCTCGCGCCTGGTGCTTCGCAACGACAGCGCGCGCCACCGCCGGCTCTCGGCCACCAGCTACGTCGAATGGGTGCTGGGCGAGCTGCGGGAGCGCACCGCGCCGCACATCCACACCGAGATCGCCGCGGACAACGGGGCGCTCTACGCGCGCAACCGCTACAGCAACGACTTCGGCGACTGGATCGCGTTCCTCGACGTCGATCCGGGCGACCGGCTGGCGGGGTCGGTCACCGCCGATCGCGACGAGTTCATCGGCCGCAACGGCTCGCTGCACCGGCCGGCCGCCATGCGCCGGGTGGGGCTGTCCGGTCGCACCGGCGCCGGGCTCGATCCGTGCGGCGCGATCCAGGTGGTGGTCGACCTGCCGCCCGGAACGACGCGCGAGATCGTCTTCCGCCTGGGCATGGGCCGCAGCGCCGACGAGGCCGGGCAGCTCGTGCAGCGCCATCGCGGCAGCGCCGCGGCGCGGGCCACGCTCGCCCAGGTCCATGCGCACTGGCGGCATACGCTGGGCGCCGTGCGCATCGACACGCCCGATGCGGCATTGAACCTGCTGGCCAACGGCTGGCTGATGTACCAGACCATCGCGTGTCGCCTGTGGGCGCGCAGCGGCTACTACCAGTCCGGCGGGGCTTTCGGCTTCCGTGACCAGCTGCAGGACGCGATGGCGGTGATCCACACGCGGCCCGAGCTGCTGCGCCAGCAACTGCTGTTCAGCGCCGGCCGCCAGTTCGTCGAGGGGGACGTCCAGCACTGGTGGCACCCGCCGGCGGGGCGCGGCGTGCGCACGCACATCTCCGACGACTACCTGTGGCTGCCCCTCGCGCTTTGCCGGTACGTCGAGGCGACGCGCGACACGGGCGTGCTGGACGAGGAGGTGGGCTTCCTCGACGGGCCGCCGGTGGCGCCCCACGACGAGTCCTGGTACGACATGCCGGGACGCGCCACCGAGATGGCCAGCCTGTACGAGCACGCGCGCCGGGCGCTCCTGCACGGCATGCGCTACGGCGCGCACGGCCTGCCCCTGATGGGCGCGGGCGACTGGAACGACGGCATGAACCGGGTGGGCGAGGCGGGCCGCGGCGAAAGCGTCTGGCTCGGCTTCTTCCTGTGCGCGGTGCTGCGCGAATTCGCGCCGCTCGCCCGCAGCCGGCACGACGACGCGTTCGCGCTGCGATGCGAGAGCGAGCGCGCCGGACTGGCCGCGCGGCTCGAGCACGCCGCCTGGGACGGCGACTGGTACCGCCGCGCCTTCTTCGACGACGGCACGCCGCTCGGCACCAAGGACGGTCCCGAGTGCCGCATCGACGCCATCGCGCAGAGCTGGGCGGTGCTCTCGGGCGTCGGCAGCGCCGAGCGCGTCGGGCGCGCCATGCAAGCCGTCGCGACGCACCTGGTGCGTCCCGAGGCCGGGCTGGTGCAACTGCTCGACCCGCCGTTCGACCGCCGCGGCCCGAACCCGGGCTACATCGCCGGCTACCTGCCGGGCGTGCGCGAGAACGGGGGGCAGTACACGCACAGCGCCATCTGGACCGCGATGGCCTTCGCGGCGCTGGGCGACGCGCGCCGCGCCTGGCAGGTCATGGACCTCATCAACCCGCTGCACCATGGCCGCACGCCCGCCGAAGTCGCGCTCTACAAGGTCGAGCCCTACGTGGTGGCCGCCGACGTCTACAGCGTCGCGCCGCACACCGGCCGGGGCGGCTGGACCTGGTACACCG
>Ga0075429_100000139_pt1 | contig 43971 bp, 47 predicted proteins | sample RhiMetdeltSRZDD3_FD_75295 | JGI IMG/M metagenome (GOLD analysis project Ga0075429, IMG submission 75295) | Populus rhizosphere microbial communities from Tennessee, USA - Rhizosphere MetaG P. deltoides SRZDD3 | ecosystem: Host-associated > Plants > Roots > Rhizosphere > Soil | place: USA...
GGTCGCCTTGCTGCTCGCAGCCTTTCCCGCCGCGGCGCAGCCTTCGCCTGCGCGCCGCGCCGAGCTGGTCGAGCTGATCCGCCACGACTGCGGCGCGTGCCACGGCCTCACGCTCAAGGGCGGGCTCGGCCCGCCGCTCGAGCCCGCGGCGCTGGCTGAAAAAGACGCCGAGCAGCTGAGCTTCGTCATCCTCCACGGCCGCCGCGGCACGCCGATGCCGCCCTGGCGCGGCCATCTCACCGACTCCGAGGCGCAATGGATCGCCGAGGCCCTCAAGCAAGGACTGCCCAAGTGAAGCGGTTGATTCTCACCGCGCTCGCAGCGCTCAGCCTTCTTTCGTGCTCGACGTCCGGCCTGCGCGGCACGGGCGACCTCGGCGTGGTCGTGGAGCGCGCCGCGGGACGCATCCTGCTCGTGGAGACAACGCAGCGCACCGCGCTCGGCCGCGTCGACGGGCTGGGCGACCTGTCGCACGCCTCGGTGGTGTTCTCGCGCGACGCGCGCCACGCCTACGTCTTCGGCCGCGACGGCGGACTCACCAAGATCGATCTCCTGAGCGCGCGCATCGAGCGGCGCATCATCCAGTCGGGAAACGCGATCGGCGGCGCGATCTCGCAGGACGGGCGCCTGGTCGCCGCGGCGAACTACACGCCGGGGGGGATCCGGATCTTCGACGCGGGCACGCTCGAGCTCCTCTCGGAGGTGCCCACGGGCGCCAAGGTGGTCGGGATCGCCGACGCGCCGGGCAACCGCTTCGTGTTCAGCCTGTTCGAAGCGGGGGCAATCTGGATCGTCGACGCCTCGCAACCACGTAATCCGCAAGTCACGAAGCTGGAAAAAATCGGCAAGCAGCCCTACGACGGTTTTGTGACGCCCGATGGCCGCCACTACATCGCCGGGCTTTACGGCGAAGACGGCCTCGCGCTCGTCGACCTGTGGCATCCCGAGCGCGGCGCACGCCGCGTGCTGCAAGGCTACGGCCGCGGCGAGGAGCCGCTGCCGGTGTTCAAGATGCCGCACCTGCGCGGCTGGGCGGCGGCGGGGCGCTACCTCTTCCTTCCCGCGGTCGGACGCCATGAAGTGCTGGTCCTCGATCGCGTCGACTGGACCGAGGCCGCGCGCATCCCCCTGCGCGGCCAGCCGGTGTTCGCGGTGGCGCAGCCGGGCGGGCGGCGCGTCTGGGTGAACTTCGCCCTGCCGGACAACGACCGCGTCCAGGTGATCGACGTGGATGCCATGAAGGTGGTGAAGGAACTGCGTCCGGGCCGCGCGGTGCTGCACATGGAATTCACGCCGCGCGGGGAGCAGGCGTGGATCTCCTCGCGCGACGACGACGCGGTGGCGGTCTATGACACGGCGAGCTACGCCGAGCTGACGCGGCTCCCGGCGGACAAGCCAAGCGGCATCTTCCTCACTTCACGCGCCGGCATGACCGGATTCTGATGCTCGACGCCGCCGACTTGCGCCTCGTCAACCCCTGGCAGCGCGGCCTTCCGCTGGTGCCGCGGCCGTTCGCGGTGATCGGCCGCGAGGCCGGCCTGTCCGAAGAAGAGACGCTCTCCAGGTTCGCGCGCCTGCGCGACCAGGGGGTGATCGACCGGATCGGTCCGGTGTTCCGGCCCAACGCCGTTGGCGCGAGCCTTCTCGCTGCGATGGCGGTCCCGCCCGAGCGGCTGGCGGCGGTCGCCGAGTTCGTCAGCGCGCAGCCAGGCGTCAACCACAACTACGAGCGCGAGCACCATTACAACCTCTGGTTCGTCGTCACCGGGACGACGCAAGCGCAGCTTCAGCAAACGCTCTTCCGCATCGAGCAGGCCTGCGCCGTCCAGGCGCTGAGGCTGCCGCTGCTCGAGGAATTCCACATCGACCTCGGTTTCGATCTGGGCACCCGCGCGGCGCCGCGCGCAGACGCGCCTCGGATCTTTCCCCAGCTTGGCGCTGAGGAGAGAAAGCTGGTGGCCGCGGTGGCCGGCGGGCTCCCGCTCGTCGCCGCGCCCTACGAGCGCGTCGCCGCGGAGGTCGGGACCACGCAAGCGGAAGTGATCTCGCTCCTCGAGAGGATGCTCGCCGACGGCCGCATCCGCCGCATCGGTGCGATCGTGCGGCATCGGCGGGTCGGGTACGAGGCCAACGCCATGGTGGTGTGGGACGTGCCCGACGACCGCGTCAGCTCGGTTGGCCACGAGCTCGCCCGGGATCCGGTGGTCACGCTGTGCTACCGCAGGGCGCGCTCGGCGCCCGAGTGGCCGTACAACCTTTACTGCATGGTGCACGGGCGGCGCCGCAGCCGCGTGCTCTACGAGGTGAAGCGGATCAGCGGCCTGTACGCCGCGCGCTACCCGCGGGCGGTGCTCTTCAGCAACCGGTGTTTCGCGCAGCGCGCTGCCCGCTATGGATGAGCTCGACCGGCGCATCGTGAACTCCCTGCAGGGCGGCTTCCCGCTCTGCGAGCGGCCATTCGCCGACATGGCACGCGAGCTCGGCACGACCGAGGACGAGTTGCTTTCCCGGCTCAAGGCCCTGCTCGCGAGCAATGTGCTTACCCGGTTCGGGCCGCTGTTCGACGCCGAGCGACTCGGCGGCACTTTTTCGCTGTGCGCCTTGAGCGTGCCCGGCGAGGATTTCGAGCGCGTGGCCGCGATCGTGAACGCGCATCCGCAGGTCGCGCACAACTACGCGCGCGCGCACCGGCTCAACATGTGGTTCGTGCTCGCCGCACTTTCGCCCGCGGAAATCGAAAGGACGATCGCAACGATCGAGGCGCAAACCGGGTACCCGGTGCTCAATCTGCCGCGCGAGAAAGAGTATTTCGTCGGACTGAGGCTCACCGCATGAACGCGATTGACCGGGCGGTAGTGAAGGCGACGCAGGGCGGCCTGCCCCTGGTTTCCACGCCCTACCAGGAGCTCGCGCGCCAGCTCGGCGTCTCGCAGGAGGAGGTGCTCGGCGCACTGCGACGCATGCTCGCCGACGGCCGCATCCGGCGCATCGGCGCCGTGCCCAACCACTATGCGCTGGGCTACGCCGCGAATGCGATGTCGGTCTGGGACGTAGCCGACGGCGCGGTCGACGACCTCGGACGGCGAATCGGCTCGCTGCCTTTTGTCACGCACTGCTACCGGCGTCCGCGCAGATTGCCCGACTGGCCCTACAACCTGTTCGCGATGGTGCACGGCGCGAGCCGCGCGGACACCGAGAAGAAGATCGAGATCATCCGCGCCGCGCTCGGGGCCTCGCTCGGCGCGAGCGACGTGCTCTACAGCACCCGAATCCTCAAGAAGACCGGCCTCAGGATCGCCTGACATGTTCCGCGTCTCCCGCTTCGTTAACGAAATCCTGCATCCGACGCCCCCGAGCGCCCCGCGCGAGCCTCTCTCGCCGCGCCGCGACCCGCCGGGGCCGGTGGTGATCTGGAACCTGGTGCGCCGCTGCAATCTCGCGTGCATGCACTGCTACTCGATCTCGGCCGATGTCGACTTCCCCGGCGAGCTCGACACCGCCGCGGTGTTTTCGGTGATGGACGATCTCAGGGCGTTTGGCGTGCCGGCGCTCATCCTCTCGGGCGGCGAGCCGCTTCTGCGGCGGGATCTCTTCGAAATCGCCGAGCGCGCGAAGGCAATGGGCTTCTATACCGCGCTTTCCACCAACGGCACTCTGATCGACGCGGCCATGGCGGCGCGCATCCGCCGCACCGGCTTCGGCTACGTGGGGATCAGCCTTGACGGCCTCGCTCAAACCCATGACAGGTTTCGTCGGATGGCGGGCGCGTTCGCAAAATCGTTCGAGGCGCTGCGGCTGCTGCGCGACCTGGAGGTCAAGGTCGGCGTGCGCTTCACGCTCACCCGCGACAACGCGGGCGATTTCGAGCCGCTACTCGACCTCGTCGAGCGCGAGCGCATTCCGCGGTTCTACTTCTCGCACCTCAACTACGCCGGGCGAGGCAACGTGAACCGCAAGCGCGATGCCGAGCTCGCCACCGCGCGCGCCGCGATGGACGTGCTCTTCGCACGCTGCTGGGACCAGGCTAGACACGGGCTGGAGCGCGACTACGTCACGGGGAACAACGACGCCGACGGGGTCTACTTCCTCCACTGGGCGCGGCGCCATGTCCCGGGCCTGGACGAAACCCACCTGCGGGCCAAGCTCGCCGAGTGGGGCGGCAACAGCTCCGGCGTCAACGTCGCCAACATCGACAACCTGGGCAACGTCCACCCCGACACCATGTGGTGGGACTGCACGCTCGGCAACGTGCGCTCGCGGCCGTTCTCCGCCATCTGGACCGACACCCGCCACCCGGTCATGGCGGGCCTCAAGGCGCGGCCGCGCGCGATCAAGGGCCGCTGCGGCCGCTGCGCCCACTTCGACATCTGCGGCGGCAACACCCGAGTGCGCGCGATGAAGGTGAGCGGCGATCCGTGGGCCGAGGACCCCGCCTGCTACCTCGACGACGAGGAGATCGCCGCGTGAGGAAGGTGTTGCTTTTCGTCGTCCTGCTCTTCCCGGGGGTTTGCTTTTCGCAAAGCGTTTATCAGACGCATTGCGCCGCGTGCCATGGCGCGGATCGCCTCGGCGGGATGGGACCGGCGCTGCTGCCCGAGAACCTGTCGCGGCTCAAGAAGGCCGAAGCCGCGCGCATGGTGCGCGACAGCCGGCCGGGCGTGCAGATGCCCGCGTTCAAGAATGAATTGAATGAACAGCAAGTTTCCAGTCTGGTCGAGCTGATCTACTCGCCGGTGATGCCGGCGCCGCAATGGGGCGAGACCGAGATCCGCGCCTCTCGCACGATCCACAAGACTTCCCCGGATATTGGGCGACCGCGCCTCGTGGCCGATCCGCTGAACCTCTTCGTCGTGGTCGAAGCCGGCGATCACCACGTGACGATCCTGGACGGCGAGCGCCTGGAGCCGATTCACCGCTTCGCCTCGCGCTATGCGCTGCACGGCGGCCCGAAGTTCTCGCCAGACGGCCGCTATGTCTACTTCGCCTCGCGCGACGGCTGGCTCACCAAGTACGACCTGTGGAACCTCGAGACCGTGGCCGAGGTGCGCGCCGGCATCAACACCAGGAACGCCGCGGTCTCCTCCGACGGCAACTACGTGGTCGCGGCGAACTACCTGCCGCACACGCTGGCGGTGTTCGATTCTCAATTGAATCTGCTGAAGCTGATGGATGCGAAGGACGAGAAAGGCAACTCTTCGCGCGTCTCGGCCGTGTACGATGCTGCGCCGAGGAGGAGCTTCATCGTGGCGCTCAAGGACCTGCCCGAGCTGTGGGAGGTGTCCTACGACCCGAAAGCAGAGGACATCGCTGCCGGGCTGGTGCATGACTTCCGCCTGAAGGAAGGCGCGTTCGTGTCCGGCTTCCTCCATCCGCGCCGCACGCCGCTCGAGGAGCCGCTCGACGACTTCTTCTTCACTCCGGACTACCGGCAGGTCGTCGGCACGCAGCGCGACGGCAGGCGCGCCACGGTGGTGCACCTCGACGTGCGCCGGGCAATCGCCACGCTCGAGCTCCCCGGCCTGCCGCACCTCGGCTCGGGCATCACCTGGGAGCGCCAGGGGCGCCGCGTGATGGCGACGCCCAATCTGAAAGAGGGTGTCGTGACGGTGATCGACGTCGCCTCATGGCAGACGGTGAAGCAGGTGCCGACGCTCGGTCCGGGCTTCTTCCTGCGCAGCCACGAAGCCTCGCGCTACGCCTGGGTGGATTCGATGATGAGCCCGCAGGGACGCGACACGCTCCAGCTCATCGACAAGCAGACCCTCGAGGTGGTCGCGCGCCTCACGCCGGCACCCGGCAAGACGCTCGCCCACATCGAATTCGACCGCTACGGACGCTACGCGCTCGCCAGCCTGTGGGAGGACGACGGCGCCCTCATCGTGTTCGACGCCGCGACGCTGAAGGAAGTGAAACGCATCCCGATGAGGAAGCCGGTCGGCAAGTACAACGTCGCGAACAAGATCGAGCGCTCCGAAGGCACGAGCCACTGACATGCCGAGGCGGCCGCCCCAGATCAAGACGCGCGCGTTCCTCGCCAATCTCCCGATGTTCTGCGAGATGGGTCCGGCCGAGCTCGACCGCATCGCCGCCGCGACCGTGCCGCTCTATTTCGACAAGGGGCAGTCGATCGTGCAGTGCGGCGACCCGTGCACCGGCTTCCACCTCGTGGTGTACGGGCAGGTGAAGCTCGCCTTCACCTCGCCGCAGGGCGTGGAGAAGGTGGTGGAGATCATCCGCCCCGGCCAGAGCTTCGGCGAGGCGCTGATGCTCCTCGACAAGCCCTACGTGGTGTTCGCGCAGGCGCTCTCGGACTCGATGCTGCTGCACATCGCCAAGCAGGCCGTGTTCGAGGAGCTCGGCCCCAACCCGTTCGCGCGGCGCATGATCGCCGGCCTCGCGCGCCGGCTGCACGGGCTGGTGCGCGACGTCGAAGCCTACACGCTGCGCTCGGGCGAGGAGCGGTTCATCGGCTACCTGCTCGCCGAGCTGCCCGAGGGCGTCGCGGACGGCGCCGCGGACGTGAACCTCACCCCCGGCAAGAGCGTGCTGGCCTCGCGGCTCAATATGACGCCGGAGCACTTCTCGCGCATCCTGCACGAGCTCGCAGCCGACGGCCTGATCGAGGTGAACGGCCGCTCGATCCGCGTCCCCGACGTCGCGCGCCTGCGCCGCGCCTAGCCGCTGGCAAGAGACGTGCCGGACGCGTTCGGCGGCGCTTGAGCTGCGTCAACATCCGCGGTCCCGAGCCTACTAGGGTGAGGCATGATCCGGCTTACGAACCGCGTTTCGCTGCTCGCCTCGATCCTGGGCTGGCTCGCTGCCACCACGATTGTCGTGGCCTTGCTGGTGGATGCCCGCAGCGCCGCCTTCGATCGAGGAGAGCGCGCAGCCGCCGCCCTTACTCAAGTTATGGAGCAGCACACCGCCCGGACGATCCAGTCGGCCGCGCTGACAGTGCGGGCCGTCGCAGACGCCTGGACGTTATCGCGCCCACAGGGCAACGACCCCGCGTTCCAGGCGCTCTTGCGGCAGCGCTTGAACGATCTTCCCTACGCCCGTGCGCTTTTCGTCATCGGGCCCGATGGCTACCTGATTCACGACACCGATTACCCGCGCACGCCGGCCGTGAGCCTTGCCGACCGCGCCTATTTCATGGCGTTTCGCGACCACCGCGACGTGGAGAGCGATGTTTCCGGTCCGTACCTGAGCCGCTCCGGAGCAGAAGCGGGCTGGTTTGTCTCCGTGGCTACGCGCCTGGGCGCGCCCGGCGAATTTCACGGCGTTGTGGTCGCCGCGCTGCCGGCGACGTACTTCGAGGCGCTGTACAACAAGATCGCGCTCAGCGGACGCGAGGAGATCGCGCTCTTTCATCGAGACGGTACCCTCATCGCTCGCCATCCCGCGGCGCCCGAAGACATCGGACGCAACTTCAAGCGCCTGCCGCTGTTCGCCGGAAACGCGGGTGAAACCGGAAGCTACTGGATCGACGGCCACCTGGTCGCCGGAAAACGCATCGTCAGCTACCGCAGTATCGAAGGCCTGCCGCTGGTGGTGCATGTGTCACTTAGCGAGCACGACTTGCTCGCCGAATGGAGGCGCAGCGCGGCGAGTGCGGCCGTGGCGATGGCGGCGCTCACGCTCTTGCTTGCCGGAGTGCTGGTGCAGCTGGTGCGCAGGCGAAACCGGCTCGAGCAGGCGCGCGCGCAGCGTGCACAGGCGGAGAAGCTCGAAGCGCTTGGTCAAGTTACTGGGGGGATCGCACATGACTTCGCCAACCTGCTGAACGTGGTCTCCTCGAGTCTCCAGGTGCTGACGCTCCGGCCCGGGGAGCGCGACCACGTGCTGCAGGCGGCAGCCGTCGCCCGGCGAGCGGTGGACCGCGGCACCGAGCTCATTGCGCGCCTTCTCGCTTTCGCGCGGCGCCAGCGGCTCGAGCTCAAGCCGGCGGACCTCAACTCGCTCATCAGCGCAGCCCAGCCGCTGATCGCGCAGGCGGCCGGCCCGCGCATCGAGCTGGTCCTGCAGCTGGCGCCCGGGCTGCCCCCGGTCCTGACCGACGAGTCGCAACTCGAGATCGCGCTGCTCAATCTGGTGGTGAATGCGCGTGACGCGATTTCGCGCCAGGGCCGCATCTCGTTGCGCACGCAGGTCACGGCCTCGGGGGTCTGCCTCACCGTCGAGGACGACGGCTCCGGCATGAGCAGGGACGTCAGGCTGCACGCGCTCGAGCCGTTCTTCACCACCAAGGGGGAAGCGGGCACGGGCCTCGGACTGCCTCAGGTCTATGGGTTCATGCGGCAAGCCGGCGGCAGCGTGGAGCTAGACTCGTCGCCGGGCACCGGCACGCGGGTGCACCTGCGTTTTGCGCAGGCCAGGCCGGTTGCGCATGAAGCTCGCCAGCCGCAACCTGAAACGCCGGAACGGGTCACCTGAGCGGAAAATCGCAGCCCGGCCGGTCATTTCTTCGACTTCATCTGCGCGATGCGCTTCTTCTCCTCGTTGCGGATCTTCGCCAGCATCGCAGCGTCCGGGTCCTGCCACTTGCCGCCCGCCGCGCGCGCCATGTAGGCCACGGCGCGCGCGAACTCTTCCAGCTCGAGATCGGGCTTGCCGCCGCGCGGCGGCATGTTGCGCACGCCCACCCACGCGTGCGCCGTGAGCACGTGCTGGCCTTCCTTGATGAGCGGCGCCCAGGCCTTGCGGTCGCCGAACTGCGGCGCCTTTTCCACCTTGGTAGCGTGACAGGCGAAGCAGACTTCCTTGTACACCTGCTCGCCGCTCTTCGGCTCTGCATCCGCCAGACACGGCAACAGGGCGAGCACAACGGCCTGAACGGACGCCTTCATGGTGCGATTCTCGCCTCCCTCACATCGTCTTATTTCGGCTGGAGCGGATAGAACCGCTCAAGCAAGCGCTTGCGGAACTCGACGTGGCATTCCACGCATGCGGATTGTAGCTTCGAGAATGCTTCCAGCACCGGCCTGGGTTGGCGCTCACGGGCCGCAGCGGCGAGCGCTTGCGCGTGCCCGTGAACCTCGTCGTCAAAGCCCTTGAACCGCGCCGCTTCGCCGCCGAGCCAAGTAATGATGCGCACTCGCTCCTCGGCCGGCGGCTGCGCATGCGCGGCGAGGCGACTGGCCGAGCGCTCAACAGCATAGTAGTCCTCGCGCAACAGGGCGTCGGTGGCGGCCGTGAGCTCGCGCCCCATGTCGCGCATGATGCCGCGCAGGGCAAGCGCACCCTCTTCTGCCCTCGGCGCCGGCTGCGCCGCGCAGCCGGCAAGCGCTGCCAAGGCAAGAGGCACTGCAACAGACCGCAATCTCATTGGGATTGCCTCATTGAGTTCCAGTCGCGCAGGCGTGCGACGTCCGGAATCCGGATCTTGCGCCCGTGGACCTCGATCAGGCCTTCGTGCGCAAGCTCGCGCAGGATTCGCGACAAGTGCTCGGCGCTCAGGTTGAGCTGGGAGGCGATTGCCCTTTTCGCCGCCGGCAGCATCACCACGGCGGGCCCATCTTGATGCGTGGGCGGCGCCTCCCGCAGCAGCCAGGCGGCGAGCCGGGCGCTACCCGGTCCGAGCGCATACGTCTCGAGCTCGTCGACCGTCGCCTGCAGCTTCGCCGAGAGCGCCGCGATGACCCGGCGGGCGAAGCGCGGATTGCGCTCGAGCTCGGCGAACACCGTTTCCTTGCCGATACGCAGGACCAGCGCATCGGTCAGCGCCCGCGCGGTCACGATGTAGGGTTTTTCCAGGAACATCATCGCCTCGCCGAAGCTGCCTCCGGCCTCGACGATGGCGCTCACGCGCTCGCGTCCCTGCGCCGAGCTGGCAACCAGCGCGATCCGGCCGTGCACGACCGCGTGAAAGCCGGTCGTCGGCTCGCCGCGGCTGAACAGCGTCTCGCCGCTGCGCAGCCTGCGGCGGATGGTGCCGGCGGCGAGACGCTCGAGCTCATCGGCCCTGAGGCCCTCGAACAGCGGCAGGTGCGCTAGGAAAGATTTGAGGTCGGGCTCGTGCCGCATGATCCAGTCAAATGAGAATCCAGGAGGCGGAAGAGCAGGTTGACCTACCTCAACAAGCTGCAGCGCGTTCGGCGCAGACTGCTTTTGGAGCAATCCGCAACGAGGAGCGTTCATGAAAGCCCTACGAATCAATGATCGCCGACTGCTCGCGGCGGCGACGGTCATCGTGCTGGTGGCGCTGGAGCGCGCTACGGCATGGATCACGGGGAGCCAAGGCTGGCTCGGGGAGCTGGGCGGAGGCGTTGCTTTGCTCGCCTTCGGCCTGGGGCATTGCGACGGCCTGGACGGCCCGGTCGTCTCGCTCGCACGCCGGGCGCTGAACGACAGCAACGTCAACCTGGTGCTGCCCTGGGTGCGCGAGCAGGACGAGGCGGAAATCCGCGAAGCCTTCACGCACGCCGTCGCGGTGCGCAAGCTCGGCGGCGAAGCGCGCGCCCTCGCCGACCAGCATTTCTTCGAGACGCTGGTGCGCGTGCACCGCGCAGGCGAAGGCGCCCCGTACACCGGACTCAAGCCGGCGGGGCGCGATCTGGGCCCTGCCATCCCGGCAGCGGACCGCGCCCTCGAAGACGGCTCGGTCGACAAGCTGCTGAAGGTGCTGGGCGACGCCGTGCGCAAGGGGCTCCATGAGCACTTCCATCACGCAGTGGCGCGCAAAGGTTTCGCACCGGACGATGTCCGGGCCGGCCGCGAGTATGTGGAAGCTTACGTGCCCTACATCCACTACGTTGAGCGGCTATGGCAAGCAGCCTCGGGGCCGGCGCACGGCCACCATGCCAAGGAAGAGCCGCACGCGCACTAGCTCTGCCGTACCGGCTTAGAGGCGCTTCCAGCCCGCATGGTCGAAGTGCTCGCCGTAGGCGTTCAGCGCGTTCGCCACGCGCTCTGCGCCGGCGCGGCGCGTCTCGCCTTTCACCTTGCCTTCCATCGCCTCCGCGCCGGCCATCAGCTCGGCGATCACGAGGTGCAGCTGCTCGTCGGCGGCGGGCTCGAGCTTGCAGTTCTGCACGATGCCCGCCACTTCGCCGGTGACCTTTGCGGCGAGTGCCTCGTACTGCTTCGGCGTCGCCTTGTCCGCATGGATCGCATTCACGTCCTTGGCGAGCGCGCCGCGGATGTTGTCCATGCCCTGGCGCAGCGGTGCGTCGGTGGTCCACTTCTGGCCCTGGTTGAGAACCAGTTTGACTTCGCCGGCTGCTTGACCGTGATCGTGCGCCGCCTGACCGTATGCCGCCGGGCCCGCAAATACGAGCGCGACTGCCACTGCAAGCGCTGCCTGTCTCATCTTTCTTGTAAACATGGTGCTTATCCTCAGTTGGTTGCCGGCAAGCTGCCGGGTTCTATAGAGATAGAGCGCTGCCGTGCACCAGCGTTCGAGGGTGCTTGCGAAACCTTGACGTTTGCTAAGGCCGCTCGCCCTGCCCGCGCAGACGCCGCCGGCTAGCGGCCAGCAGGAATACGAGGAGGGCGAACGCAGCCGACCAGCACAGCGCCGCAGCTTCGTACTGTCCTGCGGCGCGGGCGAGCGCCGCGCAGCGCGCCGGATCGCGGCGTGCCCTTACCAGCGAAGCGAGCGCCATTACGTTAAAGGTCAAGGTGCCGACGGCGCCAACGGTGATGAAATGCAGCGCCGCCGTCTCGTGGCGCCCGGCAAGCGCGGCAGATCCGTAGAGCGCGAGCCCGAGGGCGAGCCAGCCGTAGCCCGAAGCGAGGCAGACGAGGTCGGGACGGCCGCGCAGTGTCCACAGGCGCCAGCGCCAAATCCGCAAGGCTGCGAGGACTCCCGCAGTCAGGCAGAGTCCTCCAAGCAGGACCTGGAAAGAGGCCACGCTTGCCGCTGCCGCGAGCGCCGTGACGGCGATCAACGCTCCTTCGATGCGGGGCTGCACGCGCGGGCCGAGGCGCTGCCCCTGGCGCTCGAGCTGTCCCGCCACCGCTGGAGCGATGATGCGTCCTCCCATGAAGAGCATAAGAAGAGCGAGCAGCAGGACGGCCGTCACCAGCCCCGAGCGAAAGAGATGGAATACCGCGACGGTGGCGCACAGGGCAACCAGCGTCGCGGGCAGCGCCTGGTTGCGCCACTTCTTCGCCGCGCCGAGAAGCCGCGGCGCCGCATGCAGCGTGAGCAGCGCGGCGAAAAGCACGTTGAGCACGCCCGCGGCGAGGGATCCGGGCGCGGCAATGAAGGCCGCGCGCGCGGCAGCCCACGCGGCGAGGAGCAGGTACAGCCGCCATCCTGCGAGCGTGGCGAGCTGGTTGCCCGCCACCGTGGCGAGGGCAAACCCGAAGAGCATCTCGTGCGCATGCCACAGCGATCCTTGGCGGCCCATGCCGAGCACCGAGGCGGGAAGGAAGAGCGCTGCGTGGAGCGCCGCGGCCGGGTAGAACGCGCGCTGCCCGGTCAGCACCCGTTCAGTGCTTCACCCACTGCCGCAGCTCGATGGAGTTCCCGTCCGGGTCGCGGATCTCGGCGCGGGCGTAGCTCGGCCGGTGTTTCGGCCCCCAAGTGGGCTCGATACCCTTCGCCTTGAGCTCGGCGAGCGCCTGCTGCAGGTCATCCACCTCCAGCGCCATCATGCGGTAGCCGAGATGCTCGCCTTCGGCGCGCGGCGCAGGGGTCGTCTCGCTGTAGGTGATGAGCTCCACGGTGGTGCCGCCGAGATCCAGGTAGACGAGCTGCAGTCCGCCCGGGACCGTGTCGCGCGAGCGCACCCTGAATCCGAGCACGCCGGTGTAGAAAGCGATGGCGCGCTCGGGCTGCGCGGTGACGAGCTCGATATGGTCGATGCGCTTGAACATGGGATCTTGATTATGCCGAAATGAAAGGCCCCGCCTGAGGCGGGGCCTGGGTGCCCGGACTTTCGGGCAGCGCCTGAGGGGCGCTTACTTCTAGCGCGGCGGTAGCCGCTGCGGAGCCTGCCTGCGGACCGGTATCCCGACAGGTAGCCGGGAATCCCGCTGTTGCTGCCCCTTTTCGGCGACCCGCTGCAGACTCGAGTCCACTGTAGCAGCCCCCACTCGGCAGGCCTTGATGCAAGTCAAGCGAACGCGTTTGCCCATCGCTAGCCCGGTTGCCCGTCCAGCCGCGGACGCGAAAGGATCGGGTAGTACACGGCAGTGAACAGGGCGAATGCAGCGCACCACAGCACCGCAGAGAGAACGACGCAGGCCGCGTACGCGCCGGGCACGGCGAGCGGAAGAAGCACGCGCACAAACGCCGCGGCGTGCACGAAGACGTAGGCCGCCACCTCCAACGATCCGACCTTGAGCGGCCGCGCGGTGTGGCCGCGCGACGTGCGGGTCATCATCCCGAGCGTCAGGCCGCCGACGACGCCCACGGTGAGCGCGTGCGTGGCAAGCGCGGCGGGGACGAGGTCGAAGCCGGCCAGCCCGCGCATCAGGAGGTGCACGGCGACCCACGCATACGAGAGGTGCAGGATCCACAGGATCGGCCGCCCGCGGGTCGCGAGCGGCGCCCAGAGCGCTACACGCGCGCCGTGCAGGCCCGCGCCCAGAAGGCAAATCAGCGCGGCACCCAGGCCCCATTGCACGCCGTCGAGGACAATGAGCAGGAGCACGGAGCCGAGCGCACCATACTCGATCCAGCGGTTGCGGCGCGCGCCGGCGCCCGGGACGGCGTTGTTGGTGAAGGCCGGAATGACCCGCCCGCCCATGATCGAGACGACCAGGAGGACGAGATCGAGCCCGATGGCGAGCGCGATCCGCGGGTGCGCCTGGAAGGCGATGCTCGCGGCGCCGAGCGCCAGCACAAAGACGACGAAGTACCAGTTCCGGTTACGGCTTGCAATGATCGGTTGGCCGATGCCCCAGGCCACGGCGAGGGCAAAAAGCGCATCCAGCAGGCTGCTGCCTTGGAGGGAATAAGGAGCTGAAAGCCGCGCCGCGATCCACAGCGCGGCGATGCCGGCGAGCGCGGCGCCGCCCGGCGTGGGGCGCGAGGTCCATGCTCTCACGGCGGTGAGGAGAAAGCCCGCGATGACCGCGAACGCATAGCCGAACAGCATTTCATGCGCGTGCCACAGCGGATTCGCTCCGGGTACCCAGCCCGCGTATTGAGCCGCCCATAGCGGCACGCTCAGCGCGGCATAGGCGCCGGCGAGGAGGTACAAGGGACGAAAGCCGAGGGCAAACAGCGCAAAGCCCTGCGCGGATCCCGCCTGCGGCTCCGACGGTGTGAAGAGCGCCATGGCCGCGTTTCAGGTGCCGAAGCTCGCCCCGCAGCCGCAGCTCTGACGCGCGTTCGGGTTGTCGAAGCGCAGCCTGCGCGCGAGCCCCTCCTGCACCACGTCGACCACAGTGCCTTGCAGGTACGGCAGGCTCAAAGCATCCACGGTGACGCGCACGCCGCCGCTTTCGAAAACCCGGTCGCCCTCGAGGATCGAGTCGGCGGGATCGACGCGGTAGCGAAAGCCGGAGCACCCGGACGGATGGACTGCGAGGCGCACCGCGACTGCACCCGGATGCCGGGCGAGCTGCGCGGCGAGAAACTTCGACGCGCGCTCGGTCACAGACAGGGGAATCGACCCCGCGGCTCTTGCTGGGACTGCGGTCGCGGGAAGCTCCACCTCGACCTCGCCGCCATCGGCGAGCGCCTGACAGGCGAGGCGCGCGCCGGGCTCCTCGGCAGCCACCCGGTCGAGCATGTCGAGCTCGTCCTCGCCCGCCGCGCTGAGCGTCTGCGCGCCGGTGCGAACGATAACGCGGCAGGCTCCGCACGCGAGCGCGCCGTCGCATTCATGGTCGAGCGCAATACCCGCGCCGAGAATGCGGTCTAGAAGGCGCTCGCCCTTCGCGAGCTTTAGCTTGAAGTGCGCCACCCCGGTTCGACCGCTGCGGGGCAGGCGCGTTCGCGCGGACCTTCAGCTCAACTTCAGGATCCAGTCGACCAGCGTCTTGATATCGGCGTCCGGCACCGCGGCGTTGGGCGGCATCGGCACCGGGCCCCACACGCCCTGCCCGCCCTTCTTCACCTTCTCCTGGAGCTTCGCGGCGACGTTCTGGCCCTTGTACTTGGCTGCGACGTCCTTGTACGCCGGCCCGACCAGCTTCTTGTCGATCGCATGGCAGGCGGTGCAATTGTGCTTCTTCGCCAGCGCCTCGTCGGCGAAACCTGGAGCTGCGAACAACATGCCGGCCAAGGCGGCCGTGGCTACGACGAGCTTCATTGCGGTGGGTCCTTTATCTAGTAGATGTCGTGAGTCGTGTTGTAGACGTTGAAGTGGCCGGTGGGCGTGACGATCTCCTTGCCTTTGATCACCGCCTTCAGCTTGCGGCTCTTGTCGTCGACCACCACCAGCGCCGACTCCTGGTTCTTCGCGCTCCAGACCGAGAACCATACCTCGTCGCCGGCCTTGTTGTATTCGGGCTGCACCACGCGCTTGGCGCCATCGCCGACCCCTGCCCATTCGGCGATCGGCAGCACCACCGGCTTCTTAGCGAGGTCGTTGATGTCGAACACCGCGATCGATTGCGCGAGCTTAGCATCGGGATTGAGCGGCGTGTCGACCCACAGGTTCGTCGACTTCGGATGGGTCTTGATGAAGAGGTTGCCCCCGCCCTGGCCGTCGAGCACCTGGACCACCTTCCAGGCGTATTCCTTGTGCTTCTCCGGGTCGGTGCCGATGAGCGAGATCTTCTCGCTGCCGAGGTGCCCGGTGGCCCAGACCGGGCCGTACTTCGGGTGCACGAAATTCGCGCCCCGCCCTGGATGCGGGATCTTGTCGACGTCGACCAGCTTGACCAGCTTGTTGTCCTTGGTGTCGATCACCGCGACCTTGTTCGACTGGTTGGCCGCGACCATGAAGTAGCGCTTGGTCGAGTCGAAGCCGCCGTCGTGCAGGTACTTCGCGCCTTCGATCTCGGTGGTCTTGAGGTTGCGGATGTCGCGATAGTCGACGATCAGGATCTTGCCGGTCTCCTTCACGTTGACGACGAACTCGGGCTTGAGGTGGCTGCCGACGATCGCTGCGACGCGCGGCTCCGGATGGTATTCCTGATCGTCCACGGTCATGCCGCGCGTGCCGACGATTTTCAGCGGCTCGAGGGTGTCGCCCTTCATGATCACGAACTGCGGCGGCCAGTAGGCGCCGGCGATGGCGATCTTGTCCGCGTAGCCCTTGGCGCGCGAGGTTTCGACCGAGCGCGCCTCCAGGCCGATCTTGATCTCGGCGACGTTGTCGGGCTTCTCCATCCACAGGTCGATCAGGTTGATCTTGCCGTCGCGCCCGATCGTGTACACGTAGCGCTTGGAGCCCGAGGTGCGGGAGATGTGCACCGCGTAGCCGGTCTTGACGATGTTGATGACCTTCTTCGTGTCGCCGTCGATCAGCGCCACCTCGCCCGTGTCGCGCAGCGTCGTGGCGAAGATGTTGTCGGTGTTATAGGCGTTTTCCTTCTTCTTCGGGCGCTTCTCCGGCGGGACCAGCACCTTCCAGGTCTTCTTCATGTCGCCCATGCCCCACTCGGGCGGCTGCGGAGGCGTCTGCTGGACGTAGCGCGCCATGAGGTCGACGTCCGCCGCGGTGAGCTCGCCGGCGGTGCCCCAGTTCGGCATCCCGGCGGGCGAGCCGTAGTTGATGAACACCTTCAGATACTCCGTGCCCCGCGCGAGCGTGATATCGGGCGTGAGCGGCTTGCCGGTAGCGCCTTTGCGCAGCACGCCGTGGCAGCCGGCGCAGCGCTCGAAATAGATCTGGCGCGCCTTGTCGAACTCCGCCTTGGTCATCTGCGGGGCTTTCGGATTGATGTCCTGGTGCATCTCGACCGTCTCGAGCGGCGAGCCGCCGGCCTGGTAGCGGATCTCGGGATCGGTTACCGGCGCGCGCCCCGGCTGGGTGGGTTGCGCATAGGCGGCGGCGACGGCGATGGGCAGCGCGAGCACGGTCACGGCGCGCGCGAGACGACTGCGAGGGCTGTTCACTGGGGGTTCTCCCGATCGAATGGCGATTCCTTGGCTAACCATAAGATGCCTGCCGGGAGGCGCCGGTTGCTTGATCTGGATTAAGAGGACTCGATCAGGATTTCGAAGCCGCCGTCCGGTCGCGGCGCGCCCGTGCACGAATAGCCGCGCTCGCGCAGCAGCGCATACAGCGGAAGCGGCTCGTGCGGCAGGATGACGCGCAGCGGCGCGCCCGGGTCGCGCTCAAGCGCCTGGAAGATGCGCACCATCGGCTCGGGCGGCCGCAAGCCACGCAGGTCCATCGCCGCCGGCTCGTGCAGCACGAGCCGCGGGCCGGGCCGGGCCGCGTACTTCGGATCGAGCGCCATCTCCGCGGCGTGGTGCGAGCGCAGGAGCGCCGCGAGCTCGCGAAGCTCGGCGATGCAGCCTGCGGGGTCCTGCTCCGGCGCCGCCGCGCCGAGCGTCTCCAGGTACCGGCGAAGCTGCGCATGGTCTTCGCGCAGCGCCTTGACCGCGGCCGCCGCACCCTTCTCCAGGGCCGGGAACAGCGTTTCCTCCTCGAATAGCATATGCTGGAGCAGGCCTTCACGCAGCCCCGCGAGGTAGCGCCGATACAGGGACCAGCAGGCGCCGCGCCCGGCGGCGATCACCGCGTCGAGCGCTCGCTCGATCTGCGCGTGCTGCGTGCTCAGCGAACTGTGGACCTCACTCATGGCTGGCAAGATTGCAGGCCGGCGGGCGCATTCCCTTGATGTGAGTCAAGCGCCGCGGCCCAGGGCATAGGCAGTCGATGCCAGCAGCAGCGCGGCCGCTGCGGCGTGAGCGAGCGCCGCGCCGGCCGACCACTCGTAATGAAGCGCGGTAAAGCCCGCGACTGGCGCGGCGAGCGCGAGGGCGAACAGCGCCTTCCCCGCCACTCCGCGCACGCGCGCGAGCCCCAGCCACGCGAGCAGGCCGGCGAGGACCACCGCAAGCAGGCCGTGCAGCGGCAGCGCAGCAGCGAAACGCTCGACGATCGCGAGCCGCGCGCCAAGCAGGAGCTGGATCGCCAGCAGCGCACCAACAAGGGAACCAAGGGCGAGGCCCGTCGCACGCGAGCCTCCGTTGATCCGGCCAAGAAGCCAGGCAAAGACCGCGGCGAGCGCGAGCCCGCCGAGCAGGTTGGCGGCGGCGGCGGCCGGCGGGGGGTTCTGCCCTGCGGCGATGCCGAGGATCGAGAGGAAGGCGGTGACGCCGATTGCAACAAGTGATCCGCGCCATACGACCGGACGGGTTGCACGTGCGCGCCATGCCATCCAGCCCAGCCACAGCACCACGATGACTTCGAGCGAGGCGGCGGCGCGATGGACAAGCCGAAGCAGGCCGGGTCCGATTTCAAGCCGGATGCCGGCGGCTGCGACAACGACCACCAGCAAAAGGCCCAATCCCAATCCTGCAGCGAGCCGAAACCGTCGCTCAGGCGGGGGCATGGACGGCACGGAACACCGGGCGCGCCCGCACTGAATGCGCCGACCATATGGCGGCGGCGAGCAGCAGCACCGCCCCGCCCTGGTGCGCGGCACCGAAACCCACGGGCACGCCCAGCAACAGCGTCGTGATGCCGAGCGCGGCCTGCAGGATGAACGCGGCAAGCAAGGCGTTTCCAGCCGCCGTGTCGCGTGCGCGCCACCAGACGATCGGAATCAATATCGAAAGCAGCCAGAAGAAGGCGCGGTGCACGAGCTGGACCGCCGCCATGTTGTAGAGGAAGTTGCGCCACCAAGGCTCGAGCATCAGGACCTCGGGCGGCACGAGATGGCCGTTCATGAGCGGGAAACTGTTGTACGCATAGCCCGCGCGCAGCCCCGCGACCATGCCGCCCGAAAGCGCCATGGCGAACACCGCAAACGGAAGCGCGCGCGGCAGCCGTTCTACGGCGGCCTTCCTTGGGGCGAGGAGCTCCAGCGCGAGCCACAGCTCGGCGGCGAAGATCGCGAGCGCAATCCCAAGGTGCGCGGAAAGGCGTACCGGATCGACCTTCGGATCCTCGATCAGGCCGGACTGGACCATGACCCATCCCATCGCGCCCTGCAGCGCTCCGAGCAGGAAGATTCCCGCGAGCTTCCACGCCAGGGGCTTTTCCAGCCTTCCCCTCAGAAGAAACCAGAGATAAGGCAGCAGGAAGACGAAGCCGATGGTGCGGCCGAGCAGGCGGTGGAAGTACTCCCACCAGAAGATGCCTTTGAAGCCCTGCAGCGTCATCTGGAAGTTGACCAGCCGGAACTCCGGCGTCTCGCGGTAGCGGGCGAAGAGCGCCTCCCAGTCGGCGTGCGACAGCGGCGGCAGCGCCCCGACGAGCGGCTGCCACTCGACGATCGAGAGCCCCGAGCGCGTGAGGCGGGTGACGCCGCCCACCAGCACCATGGCGAAGACCAGGGCCGCGCAAACGAGAAGCCAGCCGGCCACCCGCCGGCGGTCGCGTTCAGTCATGGGCGCATGGTGCGCGGGACGAGCCTCGAAAAACTTAATTCACATCAAGCAAACCGCGCCACCCCTCGCCTAAGTTGCCGGCAATCCACGCAACGGAGGCCGCATGGCAACCACCAGCACCGAGCACAGCGACGACTTCCTGCCCGACGAAGAGCCCGTCCCGGCCATGCAGCAGCTCCTCGACAACCCGTTTCTCCTGCTCTTCATCGGCATCGCGATGCCCACCGTGCTCTACATCATCTGGGGCGTGATGGAGATCGTCGGATTGCCGATCGCGAAATAAAACCAGCCAGGGAGCCGCAATGACCATTTCATCGACCTCGGAGCGCGTGTGGTGGAAGGAGCCGCTCGAGCGCACCGAGCTCATCTGGATCGTGATCGCGCTGGTGTGGTGCCTGATCATGTTCTTCATGATGCCGTACTGGCACCTCTACGGGCAGCAGAACCTGGCGAACGAGGCCTACCGCGCCAAGCCCGCGGACTTCGCGAAGAAGGCCGAGGAAATCATTGCCAAGCACAAGGTGCGCGAGGAAGGGCCGGACAACCTGAAGGTGCCGGTGGTGCACCCGCCCGCGGGAAGCGACGTGTACCTGATCGCGCAGCTCTGGCGCTGGTACCCGATGCTCGAGCTCGAGGCCGGCAAGTCCTACCGCATCCACCTCATGTCGATGGACTGGCTGCACGGCTTCTCGCTGCAGCCGGAGAACATCAACATCCAGGTGCACCCCGGCTACGAGCACGTGGTCACGGTGACGCCGACCCACCCCGGAACGTATTCGATCCTCTGCAACGAGTACTGCGGCGTGAACCATCACACGATGGCGAGCCGGCTGTACGTCGTGAAGTAGGGAGAAAAGCAAATGCCAGTCAACCGCATGTTCAGGACCGACCCGGCCACGGGCCTGGTGTTCCACGAGCCCGCCGACAAGCTGATGCGCTGGAACGCCGTCGCGGCAGTGGTCTCCCTGCTGATCGGCGGCCTGCTCGCCATCGGCGTGGTGCTCACCCGCTGGCAGGCGGTGCACCTGCTGCCGCCCGACCGGTTCTACCAGGTGCTGACCGCGCACGGCATCAACATGCTGATCTTCTGGATCATCTTCTTCGAGATCGCGGTGCTGTACTTCGCCGCCTCGACGCTGCTCAAGTGCCGCCTCGCCACGCCCGCCATGGGTTGGGCGGGGTTCTGGCTGATGGTCGTGGGCGCACTGGTCAACAACTACTCGGTGTTCCGCGGCGACTCGAGCGTGATGTTCACCTCCTACGCGCCGATGGGCGCGCATCCGACCTTCTACCTCGGCCTGATCCTGTTCGCGGTCGGCGCGCTCGTCGCCTGCTTCGTGTTCTTCGGCACGCTGGTCGTGGCGCGCGCCGAGCGCACCTATCGCAACTCGGTGCCGCTGGTCACCTTCGGTGCGATCACCGCGGCCATCATCGCGGTGTTCACCATCGCCGCCGGCGCCATCATCCTGATCCCGACCTTCCTGTGGTCGGTCGGTCTGGTCAACTACATCGACTCGCTCATGTACAAGACGGTGTGGTGGGCCTTCGGGCACTCGTCGCAGCAGGTGAACGTGGCGGCGCACGTCTCGGTCTGGTACGCCATCGCCGCGATCGTGTTCGGCGCGAAGCCGATGTCGGAGAAGGTGAGCCGCAGCGCGTTCCTGCTCTACATCTTCTTCCTCCAGCTCGCGAGCGCGCATCACCTGCTCGCCGACCCGGGCCTCACCTCCAACTGGAAGATCTTCAACACCAGCTACGCCATGTACCTCGCCGTGCTCGCCTCGATGGTGCACGGGCTGACGGTGCCGGGCTCGATCGAGGTGGCGCAGCGCAAGAAGGGCTATACCCAAGGGCTGTTCGAGTGGCTGCGCAAGGCGCCCTGGGGCAACCCGTGCTTCTCCGCCATGTTCATCTCGCTCGTCGGCTTCGGCTTCCTCGGCGGGATCTCGGGCGTGATGATGGGCACCGAGCAGCTCAACCTCATCATTCACAACACGATCTACGTGCCGGGACATTTTCACGCCACCGTGGTGATCGGCACGACGCTCGCCTTCATGGGGCTCACCTACTTCCTGATCCCGGTGCTGTTCCGCCGCGAGCTCGCGTTCCCGACGATGGCCAAGTACCAGCCGTACGTGTTCGGGCTCGCGATGGGCGGCGTGGCGCTGTTCCTCATGGGCGCCGGTACCCTAGGCGTTCCGCGCAGGCACTGGGACATCGGCTTCGCCGGCAACGCCTTCCCCTACGAGTTCCCGGGGGCGGCCTGGCTGATGATGGCGCTCGCGGGCATCAGCGGGCTCATCGCCATCGTCGGCGGTGGCATGTATCTCCTCATCACCGTGTGGTCGGTATTCCTCGGCAAGAAGATCCAGACCCCGGGCTTCCAGCACGTTCGCGCCCGCGACGGCATGGCGCCGCGTGTCGTTCCTGCGGCGGGGCCGGTCATCGCCGGGCATGGCTCGGCGGGCATGATTGCGCCCGGAACCTTCGCGCTGGCGATGGTGTTCCTGGTGTCGTTCGTCCTGTACTACTTCGTCAACTGGAAGTACCTGTCGACGGTCTGGCCGCTGAAGTAAGGAAACACGCGACGTGAAAGCCGTCCTCAATCTCTTCAAAGTCCGGATCGGTGTCGCGATTGCGGTCGCGGCCGGCGCAGGCCTTGCCGTGGAAAGAGGAGCTTCACTCGGCTTCGGCAAGACCTCGGCGCTGGTGCTGGCGGTTCTTTTCGCCTCGGCGGCCGCGGGGGCGTTCAACCAGTACGTCGAGCGCGACATCGACGCGCGCATGGCGCGCACGCACGGCCGCCCCTTCGTCACCGGCGTGCTCCGGCACGGGCCGTTCTGGCTGTGGGTGATCGCGGCCATGCTGGCCGCTTCGGTGCTTGCGGCCGCCCTTTCCACCAACTGGGTCGCTGCGGCCTACGTGTTCCTCGGCGCGTTCACCTACGGCGTGGTGTACACGGTATGGCTCAAGCGCCGCACCTGGTGGAACATCGTGGTCGGCGGCCTCGCTGGAAGCTTTGCAGTCCTCGCCGGCGCGGCGGCAGTCTCGCCTGCCCCGGGCCCGGAAGCGCTGGCGCTCGCCGTGGTGCTGTTTCTCTGGACCCCGCCGCACTTCTGGAGCCTCGCCATCGTCTGCCGGCGCGACTACACCGCGGCGGGCGTGCCGATGCTGCCGGTCGTGGTCGGCGACGCGCGCGCCGCCAAGGCGATCTGCGCGAGCGCGTGGCTGCTGGTGCTCGCCTCGCTCGCCCCCGCGTTCTTCGGCCTGCACTTCGTCTACGCGGGCTTCGCCGCCGCCGGCGGCGCGTTCTTCCTCGCGCGCTGCCATGCGCTCGTGCGCCGGCCGGCGCGAATGCCCGCCCGCAGGGCATTCCTCGCCTCGCTGGTGCAACTCTCGGCAGTGCTCCTTGGAGCCATGGCCGATGTGGCGCTTTTCTAAGCTTCTGCTATTCGCCGTCGCTTCTTTCAACGCCGCGGCTTTCGACGAAAAGCTCGCCCTGAAAGAAAGCCAGGCGGCCCTCGGCCGCCAGATCGGCGATTACCGGTTCGTCGACTCCAGCGGCCGTGCAGTGGGCCTTGCCGAGCTGCGCGGCAAGCCCCTGGTCGTGAACTTCATCTACACGGGCTGCTCCCAGGTCTGCCCGGCGACGACTCAGTTCCTCGCCACGGCAGTCAAGGAGACGGAGCGCACCCTGGGCCAAGGGACCTTCCGCGTCGCGACGATCGGCTTCAACCTGCCCTTCGACGATCCGACCTCGATGCGCGCCTTCGCGCGCAAGTTCGGCATCGCCTCGCCGAACTGGCTGTTCCTGACCCCGGACGCCAGCGCACTGGATGCCCTCACGAAGGATCTGGGCTTCCGCTATGAGCCTACCGCGGCGGGCTTCGACCACCTGCTTCAGGTGAGCATCCTCGACCGCGACGGGCGGGTGTACCGGCAGGTGTATGGCGACGCCTTCGACGCGCCGCTCTTCGTCGGCCCGCTGCTGCAGCTCGCGCAGAACGCCCCCGTCGAGCAGGCGAGCCTCGAGGGCACCTGGGAGAAATTCAAGCTTCTGTGCACCGTCTACGACCCCGCCGCGGGCCGCTACCGCCTCAACTATGTGGTGCTGATCGAGCTTCTCGTCGGCGCGAGCGTCATGCTCGGTGGCATCGGCTTCGTCGCCTGGGAATGGCGCCGCCGGAAGTTGACTCACATCAAATCCAAAGCCGAGCCGGCCTCCTAGCATCGGGCAGTGCACAGGCGTGTCCAGGCGTTGCTGCAGTGGTGCTTCGTCAAGGTCGAGGGGCTGTTCAATCTCGCCTTCGGCGAGAAGCTGAATCCGCTCTACTACATCGGCTCGATCTCGTACTACCTGATGTGGCTGATCGTCGCGAGCGGGCTGTATCTCTATGCTTTCTTCGAGACCAGCGTGACCGGTGCCTCAGGCTCGGTCGAGGCGCTTACGCACGGCCAGCCCTGGGCCGGCGGCGTCCTGCGCTCGGTGCACCGTTATGCCTCCGACGGCGTGGTGCTGACGATGCTGCTCCATATGACGCGGCACTGGGCGTTCGACCATTACCGCGGCTTTCGCTGGTTCTCCTGGGTGAGCGGCCTGGTGCTGCTGTGGCTGGTGTACGTGGCGGGAATCAACGGCTACATGCTGCCCTGGGATCGCCTCGCCAAGTTCACGGTGATCGCCACCGCCGAATGGCTCGACTGGCTGCCGGTGTTCAACGGCACGCTGGTGCGCAACTTCATCTTCGAGCAGAACGTGAACGATCGCCTCTTCTCGCTGCTTTCGTTCATCCACATCGGCGTGCCTCTCGCGGTGCTGGCGCTGCTCTGGATCCACACGCAGCGCGTGCCGCAGGCGCGCACCTCGCCGCCGTTGCCGATCATGGTGACCTTGACGGTCGCGCTGGTCGTCCTGTCGATCCTGAAGCCCGCGGTGAGCCAGCGTGAAGACGGGGTGGCCGAGCTGGGCTTCGACTGGTTCTACCTGCCGGTGCTCGCGCTCCTGTACCGCTGGACGCCGGGCGAGGTGTGGCTGCTCGTGGGCGGCGCGACTGCGCTGTTCTTCCTGCTGCCGTGGCTGCCGCCGAAGAAGCGCGGCGCGGAGCGCTACATGCTGGTGCGACCCGACAACCGCATCGTCGCAGTGCGCGCGGGCGAGACGCTGCTCGACGCCGGCCTGCGCGAGGGCGTTGCGCTGCCCTTCGACTGCCGCAACGGCGGCTGCGGCGAATGCAAGGCGACGCTGCGCTCCGGGACGGTCGAGTTCGGTCCGTACCAGCCCGGCGTGCTAAGCGCGGCCGAGCGCGCCGCCGGCACGATCCTGCCGTGCGTGTGCACCCCGCGCGAGGACGTCGAGATCGAGTATGTGCCGGCGAAGGCGCCGGGCGCCGCGGCCGCACGACCCTGGATTGCGACCGTGGCGGCCATGCAACGGCTCGCGCCCGACGTGATGCAGGTGATCCTCAAGCTCGAAGCCGGCGAGCGCATCGCCTTCTACGCCGGCCAGTACATCAACATTCTGCTGGAGGACGGCGAGAAGCGCAGCTTCTCGTTCGCGACCGCCCCGTCGGTCAATGACAGCATCGAGCTCCACATCCGCCGCATCCCCGGCGGGCGCTACACCACGCACGTCTTCGAGCGCATGCGCCCGGGCGACCGGGTGCGCTTCGAGGGGCCCGCCGGGTCGTTCTTCCTGCGCGAGGACTCCGAGAAGCCGATGATCTTCGTCGCCGGCTCGACCGGCTTCGCCCCGGTGAAGAGCATGCTGGAGTACGCCTTCGGCCGCGCGATGAAGCGCAGGATGCTCCTGTACTGGGGCGTGCGGCGCCCCTCCGACCTCTACCTGCGCGAGCTGCCCGAGAAGTGGGCGCGCGAGCACGACAACTTCGGCTTCGTGCCGGTGATCTCCGAACCCGCGCCCGAGGACAACTGGACCGGCAGGACCGGCTTCGTGCACCAGGCGATCCTCGCCGACTTCCCCGACCTCGGCGGCTACCAGGTGTACGCCTGCGGCTCGGCGGCAATGGTACAGGCGGCACACCCTGCGTTCACGGCCCACGGCCTCGGCCCCGACGACTGCTTCGCCGACGCCTTCGTGCCGCGTCCCGCCCCCGAAATGGTTCGCCTCGGAGGAACCGCATGAAAGCACTCCGCTTCGCCGCGCAGCTCGTGCTCTACGTGCCCCTGATGGCGATCCTCGCCTACTTCTCGACCGAGCCGCGCTTCTCGATGGTGGCGCCGGACGAGGCGCTGGTGCGGGTTTCGTTCATCCACGCCACGCAGCGCAGGGAAGCGTGCCGCGAGAGGAGCGCCGAGGAGCTCGCGAAGCTCGCGCCGAACATGCGCGCCTCGCAAGACTGCCCGCGCGAGCGCTCCCCGCTGCTGGTGGAGCTGGAGCTCGACGGCAAGCTCGTGCTGCGCCGCGAAGTACAGCCCTCGGGCCTGCGCCACGACGGCAACGTGGCGGTTTACCAGCGCATGGCGCTGCCGGCGGGCCGGCACCGCATCGTCGCCCGCCTGCGCGACCGCGCGCAGGGCGAGTTCAACTACGCCAAGGACGAAACGCTCGAGCTTGCGGGCGGACGGGTCCTGATCATCGACTTCAATGCGGCCCGGGGTGGATTCGAATTCCTCATCTGATGAGACATCTCGGCGCGCTCGCCTACCTGCTCTTCTGGATGCTGGCGGGGAGCGGCCTCTACCTTTACCTGCGCTTCGACACGAGCGCGGCGGGCGCGTACACCTCGATCGGCGAGCTCGAGTGGTGGTTCGGCGGCGTGCTGCGCAGCGTGCATCGCTATGCGGCGGATGCTTTCGTACTCGTAACCATCATCCATTTGATACGAGAGCTGTGGCTCGGCCGGTTCCGCGGCTGGCGCGCGTTCACCTGGATCTCCGGGGTCCCTCTGGTCTGGCTGCTCTACGCCTCGGGCCTGGTTGGCTACTGGCTGGTGTGGGACACGCGCTCGCAGTTCTCCTTCCTCGCGACGCTGGAATGGCTGGGTCTGGCCGCGCGCGCCGGGCAAGCGCCGGATCGCCTCTTCTCGCTGTTCGTTTTCCTCCACATCGGCCTGCCGCTCGCGCTGCTTGCCGGCATGTGGGTGCACGTGCAGCGCCTCGGCCAGCCGAAGACCTCGCCGCCGCCGGCGGCCGCTTTCGCATTCATCGGAATGGTCGTGGCACTCGCGCTGCTGCACCCGGCCGCCTCCGAGCCGCAATGGGACCCGGTGCGCGCCTCGCAGAACGTCGCGGTGGACTGGTTCTACCAATTCATCCATCCGCTGATGTACGCCACCTCGCCGGCTTTCGTCTGGGTTTTCCTGCTCGGCATCACTGCGCTACTCCTGCTCACTCCGTATCTCGGAAGAAAACCCCGGCTGCTGCCTGCGCAGGTCGATCCGCAGAACTGCAACGGCTGCGGCCGCTGCGTTGCGGATTGCCCGTACGAAGCGGTAATACTCTCGGGCAGGAAAGCGTCGGTGTTCCCCGAACGCTGTGCCGCCTGCGGCATCTGCGCCGGCGCTTGCCCCTCCTCCACGCCGTTCCGCAGCCTCCGCGAGCTGGTGTCCGGAATCGAGCTTCCCGACCTGACGATGCAGGATCTCCGGAGCAAGCTGCAGGCGGCGCTCCGCTCCGGCTCAACGGAGCTCGTCTTCCGTTGCGAGAAATTGAAAGGGAACGGCGGCATCGCGCTGCGCTGCCTCGCCATGCTGCCGCCGGCCTTCATCGAATATGCGCTGCGCAACGGCGCCCGACGCGTGCGGGCGATCGGCTGCGCAGGCGAATGCGCGTACCGCCTCGGCATGGCGCTCTCCGAAGAGCGCTTCACGGGCCGGCGCGAGCCGCATCTGCGCGCCACGGTGCGCACCGAAAGGCACGACCATGAATACTCGTTCGTTCTCCGCTGACCTCCAGCCCGCGGCCCTCGCTTCGTCGTCGCGCTACGAGCTTGCCGTGCCCGCGGACGCCCGCCGCACGCTCGCCACCGGCTGGCTCGGGCTCGCGATCGGCGCGCTGCTCGCGTCGGGATTGTTCTCCGTCCTGCTCGTGCTGTCCCGCGCGCCCTACGTGAAGGACGCGTTTCCGCTGGCGGACTTCTTCCGCGTGGCCCTGGTGGTGCACGTGGACCTTTCCGTCCTAATCTGGTTTTCGGCCTTCGCCGGGCTGCTGTGGAGCCTTCACGGCGCGCCGCGGCTGTTGTGGCTGGGCTGGGCCGCGCTCGCCGGCGCTACGGCCGCCACGGCGGCAATGTGCGTGGCGCCGTTCGTCGATTCGGCGGCTCCGGTGATGAGCAACTACATCCCGGTGCTGGACGGACCGGTGTTCCTGCGCGCGCTGGCGCTGTTCGGCGTGTCGTGCGCGCTGCTCGTCGGCCGCGCACTGGCCGCCGCGCCGCGGGTCGGACCGCGGCTCGACGGAGCGGCGGCCTTGCGCTTCGGCCTCAACGCAGCCGCGGTCTCGGCGGCCGTCGCGCTGCTCGCGTTCGTCTGGTCGTACGCCGCGGTTCCGGCCGACGTCGAGCGCAAGGCCTACTTCGAAGTGCTGTTCTGGGGCGGCGGCCACGTCCTGCAGTTCACCTGGACGCTGCTCATGTTCGGCGCCTGGCTCTGGCTCGCCGAGGCGATCGGCGCGAGGAACCCCCTGTCGCCGCGCATCGCGATCCTCCTTTTCGCCATCGCGCTGGCCTCGGTCTTCGCCACCCCGGTCATCTATCTCGCCTATGAGGTCGTCTCGGTCGAGCACTACCGCATGCAGACCTGGCTGATGCGCATCGGCGGCGGGCTCGCGATCGCGCCTTTCGCGGCTGCAGTTGCCTTGGCCTTGATCAAGGCTCCTTCTGTCTCAAGGGCGACTGCGCCGCTGCGCGCCGCGCTTTTGTGGTCGCTCGCGCTCTTCGGCGCCGGCGGGCTGATCGGGCTCGCCATCAACGCTAGCAACGTCAAGATCCCGGCCCATTACCACGGCAGCATCGTCGGGGTGACGCTCGCCTTCATGGGCCTCGTGTATTACCTCCTGCCGCGCATGGGCTTCGGGCGCCCGCAGGGGCGGCTCGCAGCGCTGCAGCCCGCGCTCTACGGCGCGGGCCAGCTGCTGCACATCGCGGGGCTGCTCTGGTCCGGGGGCTACGGCGTGCAGCGCAAGGTGGCCGGCGGCGAGCAGGTGCTGCGCGGCGCCGAGCAGCTCGCGGCCATGGGCCTCATGGGCCTCGGGGGTCTGCTCGCCGTGGCCGGAGGCGTGCTCTTCGCGATCGTCGTGCTGCGCGCGATATGGACATCGTCTACTTCACGGTCGTAGCCATCGGGGTCTACTTCGGTGCCGACTGGCTCCTCGACCGGATCGAGCGCTCGCGCGGCAAGCGCTTCGAGAACCGCCAGGTCGTGTTCTTCGCCATCATCCTGCCGCTCGCGCTCGCCGCCTTCTGGCTGGCGCGGGGACTTTCATCGCGGTGACGATCAGGCAGGCGAGCGCAAGCGGGATCAAGGAGAGCGCCCAGCTCGTCGCGACGGCAAGGGCGAGGATCGCTACCAACGGAGTCGGCGCGAGCACGGCGCACGCGCCGGCGGGCACGGCCAACGCCAGAAAGAGCTCCGGCATCCGGCGGAGGATGCGCTCTTCCATCCTGTCCGCTGCCTACTTCGCGGCTTTGCTCATCAGCGCGGCGTGCCCGGCCGTCCACTCTTCGCGGCTCAGGTAGCCGTCGCGGTCGGCGTCCATCTTCCGGAACATCTCTTTCGCTGCGGCGTCGTGCTCCGAAGCCGTCAGGACGCCGTCGCCGTCACGATCGACCACCTTGATCTTGTCCGCGCCGCTCATTCCGGACTGTTCGGCCTTGTTTCCGGTGACCTTGCTGTAGGCCGCGTCCATCTCCGCGGCGGTGACGTTTCCGTCGCGGTTCGCATCCATCGCGCGAAACATCTTCTTCGCCGCGGCGGCGTGCTCGGCCGCCGAGATCCGGCCGTCGCGATTGGCGTCCACGCCGTCGAATTCGGCAAGCGCGGGCTGGGCCTTGGGGTCGGCCGCCAGGACAGCTGCGGATGAAAGGCAAAGTGCTGCCAAGATATGAGCTCTTGTCATGGCCCCTTGCGCCGCAAGAAGCATTCCCGTGGCTTCATAAGACCGAAACGACGAGCAGAAGAATGACCAGGGCCAGCGCGCTGGCAAGGCCCGCGATGGCGAGCTGGATGGCCGAGAACCGCCCGATCCCGGCGCGGTCCGCGGCAGGCTTTCCGTTCGATTCGCCGTTCATGATGTCTCCCGGTTGTCGAGAAGCGCGAGCAGGCCCTTGAGCAGTGCCGTGGGCGACGGCGGGCAGCCGAGGATGTGCAGGTCGACCGGCACCACGGCCGAGATGCCACCGACGCAGGCGCGGCTCGCCGCGAAGACACCGCCGTCGCGGCCGCAATCGCCCACCGCAACCACCCACTTCGGATCCGGCGTGGCGGCGTACGTGCGCTCGAGGGCCTCGCGCATGTTCGCGGTCACCGGGCCGGTCACGAGCAGCACGTCGGCGTGGCGCGGCGAAGCGACGAAGCGTAGCCCGAAACGCTCGAGGTCGTAGACCACATTGTTCAGCGCATGAATCTCAAGCTCGCAGCCGTTGCACGAGCCCGCGTCGACCTCGCGGATGGCGAGCGAGCGCCCCAGCCGCCTGCGCGAAGCCTGCTCCACCCTGGACGCGAGCTCGGCGAGCGCTGCCTCGTCCGTGACGGGCGCCGGCTCGGTAAGGGGTCCGTGGACGAAGCTCTTGAGGAGCAGTCTACGCATGCGCAGCCGTCCTAGAGGTCATGGCCGGAATACGAGCAGTTGAACGACTTGTTGCACAGCGGGAAGTCGGCGACGATGTTGCCCTCGATCGCCGCCTCGAGCAGGGGCCACTGGAACCACGACGGGTCGCGCAGGTGGCAGCGATCGATCGTGCCGTCGGGGCGGATCCTGACCCACGCGAGGATGTCGCCGCGGAACCCTTCGACCAGGGCAACTCCTTCCGCGCCGCTGCTCGAACTTCCCAATGGGGAGGCATGAATCGGTCCCGGTGGCAGATCGCGCACGATCTGTTCGACTAGGCCGAGGCTCTGTTCCACCTCGCGGATGCGGATCCAGAGGCGCGCATTCACGTCACCTGCCTCCACGACCGGGACCTCGAACTGCAATCGGTCGTACGGCGCATAGCCGGGCGTGCGCCGCGCATCGAAGCTGCGCCCGGAAGCGCGCCCGACACAGCCCCCGGCCGCGAACTGCCGGGCGAGCTCGCGCGACAGGATCCCGGTGCCGACGGTCCGGTCCTTCAGCGACGCGGTATCTTCGTAGAGCTCGACCAGGTCGGGAAAGCGCTTTCGAACATCCGCGATCAGGGCGCGCAGCAGCCGCTCCGCTTCGCCCGGGAGATCGCAGCGCATTCCTCCCGGAATGACGCGGTCCATCATGAGACGGTGGCCGAAGCAGGCGTCGGCCGCCCGCAGCACCTGCTCGCGCAGGAGGCCGCACTGCGCGTGCATCACCGCGAACGCCGCGTCGTTGCATACGGCGCCGATGTCGCCGAAGTGGTTGGCGAGCCGCTCGAGCTCGGCGGCGAGCGCGCGCAGCCAGACGGCGCGCGGCGGGACCTCGGCGCCGAGCGCCGCCTCGACCGCCCGCGCGAACGCGAGCGCGAAGGCGACCGTGCTGTCGCCCGATACGCGCCCCGCGAGCAGCGCCGCGCGCTCGATCGAGGCACCCGCCATGAGGGCGTCGATGCCCTTGTGCACGTAGCCGAGCCGCGCTTCCAGCCGCACCACGGTCTCGCCGTTCGCGGTGAACCGGAAGTGGCCAGGCTCGATAATGCCGGCGTGCACCGGCCCCACCGGGATCTGGTGCAGGCTCTCGCCCTCGGCGGAAAGGAACGAATACGCGCCGCCGTGACGAAGCCAGGGCCGCGTATCGGGCAATCCTTCGGGTTCCAGCCCTACCAGGTCGCGTATCGCCCGCTCGAGTCGAATGGCCGGCGGATGCCAGCGTCCTACCGAGGGAAAGCGGTTTTGATCGCAGGCGAGGGTGAGCACCTCGCAGGCCTGGGATTGCATCAGCGCCATGTGGGCGAACCCGGGTTCTGCCCACAGACCGAGCAGGGATGCCTCGGCAGAGTTGAGGCGCTGCGTCGCCTGCTCCCACGCTGCGCGGTCTACGATGGAGCGCGTCCAGTCCATATCATCTCAGCAACGCTGCGACGTGCTGGAACCAGGCGACGAACGTCGATGGAAGCCAGATGCCGGCCGCCAGCACGAGGGCGAAGTGGATCGCAACCGGTACGAAGGACGCCTTTGCCGGCTCGCGGCTGCCGTGCGGATCGCCGAAGGCGAGGCCGTTCAGCCGCGCGAGAAGCGCGCCGAGCGCCACCAGCAGACTCAGCCCGAGCAGCACGGCGAGCACGGGCTGGCGGGCGAAAGTGGAGGTCACGATCAGGAATTCGGTCATGAAGATGCCCATCGGAGGAATGCCGGCGATCGCGACCACGCCCAGAACGAGCCCCCAACCCAGCACCGGGTGGGAAACGGTCAGGCCGCGGATGTCCGCCATCCGCTGCGTGCCTTTCACCTGCGCGATGTGCCCCACGCAATAGAAGATCGCCGACTTGGTAAGGCTATGGAGCGTCATGTGCAGCAGGCCCGCGAAGTTGGCGAGCGCGCCTCCCATTCCGAAGGCAAAGGTGACGATCCCCATGTGCTCGATCGACGAATAGGCGAACATGCGCTTGATGTCTTGGCGCCGGTACAGCATGAAGGACGCGAACAGCACCGAAAGCAGGCCGAGCGCAACCATCAGCGGCCCCGGAGCGAGCGCCCCCGGGTTCGCCGACATGACGATCTTGAAGCGCAGCACGGCGAAGAGCGCCACGTTCAGCAGCAACCCCGACAGCACCGCCGAGATGGGCGTCGGGCCCTCGGCGTGCGCATCGGGCAGCCAGGCGTGCAGCGGCACCAGCCCGACCTTGGTGCCGTAGCCGAGCAGGAGAAACACGAACGAAAGATTGAGCAGCGCCGGATCGAAATCGGCGGCGCGCTCCACGAGCACGCTCCAGGCCATCGCATCCAGGCCTTCGCCGACGACCGCGCGCGCCGCCAGGTAGACGAGGATGGTGCCGAAGAGCGCCAGCGCGATGCCCACGCTGCCGAGAAGAAAGTACTTCCATGCCGCTTCGAGCGCGGCGGGCGTGCGGTAGATTCCGACCATCAGCACCGTGGTTAGCGTGGCGAGCTCGACCGCGACCCACATCAGCCCGACGTTGTTCGAGAGCAGCGCCAGGTTCATGCCGAACATGAGGACCTGGTACATCGCGTGGTAGAAGCGCAGATACGCGTGGGTGAGCCGGCCGATCTCCAGCTCGTGCGCGATGTAGCTGGCGCTGAATACGCTGGTGGTGAACCCGACGAAGGTGCTGAGCACGATGAACGCGACATTCAGGTCGTCGACGATCAGGAAGGGCCCGGGCGACGGCCGCTCGGCCAGCAGCGCCACCGCGCACAGGAACGTCAGGAACGACGCGACGGCGTTGAGCCGGGCGCTGGTGCGGTCGTCGGGCAGCAGCGCGAGAAGCGCGGCGCTCAGCGCCGGAATGGCGAGCACCGCAGCGACGACGAACCCGGCCGGCTCGCTCACGGCTGCTCCCCGCGGTGCTCATGCAGGACGTGGATGTCCACCGTCTCGAACCGCTCACGGATGCGGAACAGGAAGATGCCGATCACGATGAGGGCGATGAGGATGGAGAAGGCGACGCTGATCTCCACCACGAGCGGCATGCCCTTCGCCCCGGTCGCGGCCAGGATCAGGCCGTTCTCGATCGACATGAAGCCGATCACCTGGCTCACCGCGTTGCGGCGCGAGATCATCATGAGCAGGCCGAGCAGAATCACCGACAGCGCGAACGCCAGGTCCTCGCGCGCGAGCGTTCCCGCCTGCGCCGTGATCGGCAGCATGACCATGACGGACAGCGCGACCAGCCCAATGCCCGCGAGCATCGTCTGCCCGATGCCGACCACGGGCTCGATCGTGCGGTGGATGTCCAGGCGCACGATGATGCGATGCAGCGCGAGAGGAATCACCAGCGCCTTGACGATGAGCGCAATCGCCGCGGTGATGTACAGATGCGGCGCTTGCTGGATGTAGGCCTGCCACGCCACCGAGAACGAAACGACCAGCGCGTGCAGGGCGAACGTGTTGATCAGCCCGGTCATGCGGTCCTGGTAGAGCAGCATGAAGCTCGCCAGCACCAGGCCTCCGGCCAAGAGGTGGGCCACGTCCAGTGCGAGCTGGTCCATCAGGTCACGCGCGACACGAACAGCAGCAGCGTCGCTAGGAAGCCGAGCATCAGCGCGGCCCCCAGGAAGTCGGAAACGCGGAACACGCGCATTTTCGCGATGACCGTCTCGAATACGGCGAGCATGCATCCAGCCGCGGCGAGCTTGGCCGCGTAGATCCCGAGCCCTGCGACGTAGGCGTCCAGCCCCTGGCCGGACACCGCCGTGCCCCAGGGCACGAACACGCAGGCGATGACAGAGACGTAGAGCAGCAGCTTCAGGAACGAGGCGGCCTCGATCAATGCCAGGTGCCGGCCCGAGTACTCGAGGATCATGGCCTCGTGCACCATCGTGAGCTCGAGATGGGTGGCGGGGTTGTCGACCGGGATGCGGGCGTTTTCGGCGATCGCCACCATGATGAGGCCGACCAGCGCGAGCGCGAGCGACACGCGCAGGCCGATGCCCGGGCCTTGCATCGACGCCGCGATCGAGGAGAGCTGGGTAGACCCCGCGAGCAGCGACAGCGTGAACACCACCATCAGCATCGCCGGCTCGGCGAGCGAGGCGATCATCATCTCGCGGCTCGAGCCGATGCCGCCGAAGCTCGTGCCGACGTCGAGTCCCGCCAGCGCGAGCATGAAACGCGCGCTTCCGAGCAGCGCAACGATGGCGATCATGTCGGCCGCTTGGCTGAAGATGAGGCCGGTGGCGAACGTCGGCACGAGCGCCGCTGCGACCCAGGTCGTGGCAAAGATGAGATACGGCGCGACGCGAAACAGCCAGGATGCGTTTTGCGCCAGCACGACCTCCTTGCGGACCAGCCGCAGCAAATCGCGGTACGGCTGCAGCAGCGGCGGTCCCTGCCGGCGCAGCAGGCGCGCCTTGACCTTGCGCACGTAGCCGGTGAGCAGCGGCGCGAGCGCCAGCACGATCAGCATCTGGCCGAGCTGGACGGTCAGATCGAGCGCTACTGCCATACCGCAAGCACCGCGAGGAGCACGACGAGCGCGCCGAACACCAGGGTGAGGTAGGCGCGAATCGTCATGAACTGCACCTTGTTGAGGCGGTCGGCGGCGAGGTTCACGAGCTTCGCGGTCGGGACATACAGCACATCCCAGGGGACATCGTGCAGCCGCACGTGCATGCGCGCGGCGCTGGCGTCTCCCGGGGGAGGTATGTGAACCTCCTCGCGCGCCCGGAAGACCACGGATCCGAATACCCTGCGGATCGGCTGCGAAAAGCTGCCCGCGGTGTACTGCGTGACCGGGCTCGCGTCGGGAAAGCCGCAATCCCACGGCGCGGACCTGCGGGTCGCAGCCGACGCCCAGCGGTGGATGACTTCGGCCCCGACCCCGGCCGCCATCGCAATGAAAAGGAACAGCAGCAGGCCGCTGTACGAGCTGCGGCTCTGCGCGATCGGCACGATCGTCAGCCAGTCGAGCTGCTCCTGCCGCGGCAGCTGCGCACCCGCCAGCGCCTGGCTGACCGGGGCAAGCGCGTCGATGAAATAGCCGGGCAGGATGCCCGCCAGCAGGCACAGCGTCACCAGCACGAACATCGAGGCGAGCGACCAGCGGTCGGTCTCGGCGGCGTCGCGCGCGACCTCGGTGCGCGGCCGTCCCAGGAAAGACACGCCGAACGCCTTCACGAAGCAGGCCGCCGCCAGCGCCGCCGAGAGCGCAAGCAGCGCGCCGATCGCGGGGATCAGGAACTTGAGCAGCCATTGCGGCAGCGCCGGGCTGAGGAGGATCGCCTGGAAAGTGAGCCACTCGGACACGAAGCCGTTGAACGGCGGCAGCGCGGAGATCGCGGCGGAGCCTATGAGGAAGGCGAAAGCGGTGAACGGCATCCGATGGATCAGTCCGCCGAGGCGCTCCATGTCGCGCTCGCCGGTCGCGGTGAGCACGGCCCCGGCGCCGAAAAAGAGCAGGCTCTTGAAGACAGAGTGGTTGAATACGTGGAACAGGGCGGCGGTGAGCCCGAGCGCGGCGGCGCCGGGCATCTCGTTCGCCTCGAAGGCGAGCGCGAGGCCAAGGCCGATGAAGATGATGCCGATGTTCTCCACCGTGTGATAGGCAAGCAGGCGCTTGAGGTCGTGCTCCATGAGGGCGTAGAGCACGCCCATGACCGCCGTCACCCCTCCCAGGAGCGCGACCAGGCCGCCCCACCACCACACCGGCGACCCGAGCAGATCGAACACGATGCGCACGAAACCGTAGACGGCGACCTTGGTCATGACGCCGCTCATCAGGGCCGAGACATGGCTCGGCGCCGCCGGATGCGCGAGCGGCAGCCAGACGTGCAGCGGCACCAGGCCCGCCTTGGAGCCGGCGCCCACCAGGGCGAGCACCAGAACTGCGCCAGCAAGCGACGCCGTCTGGGCCGAGCGGATGGCGTCGAAGGCATAGCCCCCGGCCGGCCCGGCGAGCAGGCCGAAGGCGAGCAGCAGCGCGAGCGTGCCGAAGCCCGCCATGAGCAGATAGATATAGCCCGCCGTGGCGTTGCCGGGGCGGCGATGGTGCGCCATCACCAGGGCCCAGGAGGCGAGCGACATGAACTCCCAAGTAAAGAGGAACGTGAACGCGTCGTCGGCGAGCACCACGAGGTTCATGCCGGCCAGGAAGGCAGGATAGAAGGGCAGCACGCGCCCCGGCGTCTCCTCGTGCCGGCCATAGCCCAGCCCGTACAGGCTCGCCGTCGCGCCGCCTAGATTGACCACCAGGAGAAAGAACGCCGCCAATGCGTCGATGCGAAAATGCGCCCCCAGCCAGGGCAGGCCGACCGGCAGCGTCAGCGCTTGGCCGAGGGAATTGAGCGTGAGAAGCGACCAGCCGGCCATGGCGAGCGCGATCACGCAGGCGCAAAGCGCGACACCGTAGACCAGCGTGGTCGCCGAGCGATGGCGCGCCATGGCAATCGCCGCCACGGCCGTTCCGAGCAGCGTCGCGATGCACCACAACAGCCCAGCCAGAGCCATGGCGGCTATTTCCTCTGTTGCCCTTTCAGGCGAACTCCCCGGCCGCCGCCGCCGCTTGTGGCCCCTTCGTTGATCAGCTCGATGCCCACGCGCTCCAGCGCCGCGATGAGCTTCATCAGCGATTCGACATTGCCGCGCACGACGCCGTCGCTTGCTTCCATTCGCTGGATGGTGGGCAGCGACAAGCGAGACGCTCTGGCGAGCGCGCGCTGGTCAAGGCCCGCGAGCGCGCGGGCGGCCCGGAGTTGCCGCGCCGTAATCATCCTCGACGCCGAGTTTGCCCCTCGGTTTATCTATCTCACGCTCGATACTTCATGCAAGATAGCTCATTGTTGATGTTCTGTAAATAAACGGGCAGTTCCGCGAAGGCTTCCGTTCAATTTGCAGGTGTTGCAGCGCGCCGGATGGACCGGCGTTTAGATGGCTGCCGTGCGCGGAAACTCGACGACGACCCGCAAGCCCTTCCCGTCGCCTTCCTCGAATCGCAACCGTGCGGAGTGCATTTCGGCGATCCGCCGCACGATCGAAAGCCCGAGCCCGCTACCGCTTTGGCCAGTGCCCAGGACGCGGTAGAAGCGCTGGCCGAGTCTTGCCCGCTCGTCGGGCGTAACGCCGGGGCCTTCATCCATGACTGAGAGTGTCGCGCCTTGGTCGCCGGAAACGACATCGACATTCACGCTGCTTCCATGAGGGCTATAACGCACCGCGTTGTCAACCAGGTTGCGCAAGAGCACAGACAGCAGCTCGCGGTGTCCCTTGACGGGCGCGGGCCCAGGCCCCCGCAGCTCGATCTCCACGTCCTTGGCGAGTGCGAGCGGCGCAAGCTCGGCGATGACTTCGCGAGCCAGGTCGACCAGCTCGAGGTGTTTTGCTGCCTGCGCCGGGTCGGGCTCGAGACGCGCGAGCGTGAGAAGCTGATCCACCAGGCGGGTAGCCCGGTCGCAACCCTCGATCACGCCGTCGAGGGCATGCTGTCGTGCCCGGTCATCGAAGGCGCCTCTGGCGACCTGCGCCTGGGTTTTCACCGCCGCGAGCGGCGTCCGCAGCTCATGCGCGGCGTCCGCTGTAAAGCGTCGTTCGTTCTCGATCAGGCGCCCGACGCGCCCGAACAGCGCATTCAGGCTGCGGACGAGGGGAACGACTTCTCGCGGCGCCCCTTCCGGCGCGAACGGGCGCAGGTCGCCTGCTTGGCGCCGTTCCGTTTCCTGCCCGAGGCGGGTGAGCGGCAAGACCGCGCGGCCGATGCTGAGCCAAACGAAGAGCGCCAGGACCGGCAAGGCAAAGAGGAGCGGAAAGAGCAAGTTCGTCGCGATCCCGGCCGCGATTTCGCGGCGCGCCTCGTCGCGCTCGGCAATCTGGACGAGGAATCTGCGCTTCGCATCCCAGGTGCTGAACACGCGCCAACTCTTTCCCCCGAACGTTGCACTGCTGTATCCCTCCTGGCGCCGCGAGAATGGAGCGGATGGCGCGTCGGACGAATGCAGGCGCAAGATCGTCCCGCGCTCCCAGATCTGGAAGGCGACGCGGCGCGCCCGCTTGTCGGTCTTCGGGGCGTGCTCCAGGTCGATCTCTTCGAGATCGTGTCCGACCTGGGCGACGATGAGCGACGCCGACTGGGCCAGGTGGGCGTCGAGGAGCTCGTTGATCTCGTGCGTTGCGTCGAAATAGCTGTAGGCCGCGGTCGCCAGCCACACCAGCGCAACCACCGCGAGGAGGCCGAGCAGCAGGCGCCGCTTGAGCGAGTACGGCGCGCCGCTATCCATTCGGCTGGCGCGGCATAAGATAACCCACGCCGCGCACCGTGCGGATGACGCCGGGCGAGAGCTTGCGGCGAAGGTGATGGATGTGGACATCGATCGCATTGCTTTCCACCTCCTCTCCCCATGCGTAAAGCCTTTCCGTGAGCTGCTCGCGCGAGAGTACCCGGCCCGCGCCCAGCATCAGCGCATGGAGCAGCGCGTACTCGCGTGCCGGCAACTCGACGGGATTGCCCTTGAACGCCACGCGCCGCGCGGCGGGATCAAGCTCGAGTTCGCCCACGTGAAGCAGCGGCGCGGCTTGTCCGGCCGAACGGCGGATCAATGCGCGCAGGCGCGCCGCAAGCTCATGCAGGTCGAAAGGCTTGACCACATAGTCGTCCGCACCACTATCGAGTCCCTTGATCCTGTCCTCGATCGCGTCGCGCGCGGTGAGGACAAGGACAGGCGTCTTGTCGCCGCCCGAGCGCATACGTCGCAGGAGATCGAGGCCGCCAAGCCGTGGCAGCCCCAAGTCGAGCACCACCGCGGCATGGGATCCAGTCTTGAGGGCGACCTCGCCGGCGACGCCGTCCTTGACCCAATCCACGCCGAACCCGGCCTGCGCCAGGCCGGCTTGGATGCCGTCACCCAGGAGCGGGTCGTCTTCGACAACGAGGATGCGCATTACGTCTTGGCCGAATCCTAATCGTGCCTTCGGTCAGCAGAATGATGCCTCGTCGCCGCTGCCTGACCCGATGGGTTCCACGCCGACAGCGAATCCGGCCCGGCGGTCCAGAATGCGGCGACCGCCGCGGCGAGGGCCGCGCCGATCACCAAATGCCGGTGGCGGATGCCGTTGCCGGGCTGCGCCGACTTGTAGCCGGTAAGCATCGAGCGCACGAGGTTCTCCCGGTGAAGCACGCTGCTCACCAGAACGCCCGCGATATGAACGAACACCACGCCGAGCAGCGCGTTCGCCAAAGCTTCGTGCACGTCTTCCATCCAGTGGCCGCCAATGTCGTTGTAAGTCGCATAGCCGCTTGCACCGGCAAGCAGGCTCAACACGAGGAGCGCATAGACTGCCCAGCTTCCCGCCGGGTTGTGCCCGAGATGATGCTGCGGCGAGCGGGTCAAGAGCGATTTGAGGTAGGTCAACACGCTGTCGGGCCCGTATGCAAAAGACCAGAACCGCGCATAGCGCGTGCCGATCAGTCCCCAGACCAGGCGGAACGCGACCAGGCCGAGAACCGTGTATCCGAGCATCACGTGCACGTCTCGGTATCGCTCCGATTCGGCCGTTAGGAATGCGCCGGCAAACGAAACCGCCAGCAGCCAGTGAAATACCCGCGTCGGGACGTCCCACACCAGAACTTTCGATTTCTCCATGGTCGTGTCCTCCCTATTTCGGAATGCGGAGGTTGCGTTTGCGGAAATCGCCCTGCTCCGCGGCGGTGTGGCAAGCGGCGCAGTTCGCGGCGCTTCTTACTGCTGCATGCTTCCAGGTTGCGGGCGGAATTTCGCCGTGCTCGTGGATGAACCAGGCGGTTTCCGTGATGCGCAGGCCGCCGGCGGCAGGCTGTGCGCGCCGACTCGAGCCTGCATAGCGCTCGAGATACGCCCCAATCTCCGCTGCGGCGGCCGGATCGAGGCTCGCGTCCGTCCCGAAATGCTTGTCGAGCTGGGACATCATGCGATGCCAGGCCTGCGCCGGCAGAAGCCGAGGCGGATAGGCGATATGGCAGCTGCCGCATTCGGTCTTCCACTGGGCGTTGGGCGGCGTTGCGAGCCTGCCGCTGGCCATCGCCTCGTGCGCAATGAGGACCATGCTCGCGAGAAGCCCGATCACCCAGGCAGCGATGTCCAGAGTCCAGCGTCTCTTCGTATCCATTGCAAACTGCTATTTCAGCGACATCAGGTACTGGAGCACATCGCCCTTTTCCTGCGCATTGCAGGCTCGGCCGAGCACGTCGTTGCAGTTGCGCCGGAACCACTTGTCTACAGTCGCGGCGTCGGTGAAGCGCTCTGCATTGGCCGCCGGCGCGAGGGGCGCGATGGGCTTGCCGGTCTTCGCGTGCTTCCCTGGAACTACCGGATTGGCGGTATGGCAAGACGCGCAGCTCCATTCGCCGCCGTGCGTGGCCTTGAACAATGCCTCCCCGCGTTGCGCTGAGAAACCGCCGAAGCCCGAACCCTCCGCGCGGGCCTCATTCTCGAACCGCTTTTGCTGATCGGCCGGGGTTGCAGCCAAAGCCAAACCAGCCGTAAGCCCCATCGCGGCGGCGAAACCTGCAGCCGGGAATATCAGTCTGTTGGTACCCATAGCGTCTCCGGGATTCATTGACGATAGGCACGGTACGAACACCGGATTAACGGGTCATTAAGCGCCACTTCTTGGAACTGCTAAGTCCGCCCGACCAACCCGGCCACCACGATCGCGAGCTCGGCCATGTCGAACGGCTTCGCCAGGTGCGCCTGGTAGCCGGCGAGGATCGCGTGCTTGCGGTCGTCCGGCCTCGCGAAGGCCGTTAGCGCAAGCGCGGGCACACGGCGCTCCTTCGGTTCGGCGGCCCTCATGCGCCGCATGAACTGGTAGCCGTCCATGCCGGGCATTCCGATATCACTGATCAGCACATCCGGCGTGCTGCTCTCGAGCAATTCGAGCGCCTTCTCTCCTGATCTCGCCGTGGTCACGAGGGCGCCCCGGTTCTCGAGGAGATGCCGAATCAGATCGAGCGTGTCCGCCTCGTCGTCGACTACGAGCGCGCGCACGCCGTCGAGCTTCGGGACGGGAACGGCCTCGGGAATTTCCGCGGCCGTCGGGTGCACGCGCCGGGCCGGCTCGCTTTCCTTCGCGAGGATGACGAGCGGCAGAGTGACCACGAAAGTGGTGCCCTGTCCTTCGCCCATGCTCTTCGCCCGGATCGACCCGCCGTGCAGCTCCACCAGCTGCTTGCAGATGGCGAGCCCCAGCCCGAGGCCGCCGTATTCGCGCTGCGTCGAGCTGTCCTTCTGGGAGAAGCGCTCGAACACGTGCGGCAGGAAGCTGCCGGGTATCCCGATCCCGGTATCGGTCACGCTGAACTCGATGTGCGAATTCACGCGTTGCAGCAGGACCTGGACTTTTCCGCCCTTGGGCGTGAACTTGACCGCGTTGCTCAGGAGGTTCCAGAACACCTGCTGCAGGCGCGCCGGATCGCCGGAAACGATCACGCTTTGCGGGTCGAGCACGCTTTCGAGCCGCAGCCCCTTCGCGTGCGCGGCGGGCTCGATCGAGTCGAGCGCACCCCTCACGATATCGACCAGCGCCACTTGCTGGACGTCGAGCCTGAATCGCCCGGACATGATGCGGCTCAGGTCGAGGAGATCGTCGATCAGGCGCACTTGCGCACGCGCGTTGCGCTCGATGATCTCCATGGCGCGGTGAAATTCCGTCGGCTCCGGAGCGCCGCGGCTGCGCAGCAGCTGCGTCCACCCCAGGATGGCATTCAGCGGGGTGCGCAGCTCGTGCGACAGCGTCGCCAGAAACTCGTCCTTGATGCGGGCGCTGCGCTGGGCCAGCATGCGTGCGTTTCGCTCGGCCTCGAGCATCGTCTCGCGTTCGGCGCCGCTCGCCTCCAGGGCCTCGGTGCGCTTTCGCTCGGTCAGGTCTCGCGTGAGCTTTGCGAATCCCTGGAGGCGGCCCGCTTCGTCGCGCATGGCCGTGATGGTGACGTGCGCCCAGAACTTCGAGCCGTCCTTGCGCACGCGCCAGCCTTCGTCGACGAAGCGGCCCTCCGTGGCGGCCACGCGCAGCTCGTGGTCCGGCCAGCCGCTTTCCAAGGCGTCCTCGGGATAGAACTTGCTGAAGTGCTGCCCGACGACCTCCTCGGCGCGGTAGCCCTTGATCCGGGCGGCACCGCTATTCCAGGTCGCGACGTTGCCGTTGACGTCGAGCATGAAGATGGCATAGTCGCTCACGCCTTCCACGAGCAGCCGGAAGCGCTCCTCGCTGTGCCGCAAACTTTCCTCGTGGCCGCGCCGCTCGGTCAGGTCGCGCGTGACCTTGGCAAATCCGATCAGCTTCTTGTCTGGCCCGTAGAGCGCGGTAATGACGACGTTCGCCCAGAAGCGCGATCCATCCTTCCTGACGCGCCAGCCTTCGTCCTCGAAGCGTCCCTGCGCCGCAGCGACCCGCAGCTCGTGCGCCGGGAAGTCGCCCGCCTCGGGCGGATAGAACCGGCTGAAGTGCTGGCCGATGATCTCCGAAGCGCTGTACCCCTTGATGAGCTCGGCCCCGGCGTTCCAAGTCAGGACCCGGCCGTCGGGGTCGAGCATGAAGATGGCGTAGTCCTTGACGCTCTCCACCAGAAGGCGAAAGCGCTCCTCGCTGTGCTGAAGCGACGCGCCGCGATTGGGGGACTTGGCCATGTTGTGAGATTCGAAGCGTTCAAGCAGGCAAGCGATGTGCCGGCCATTCTCCAGACCCGCGCGTGAACCCGTCACCTGGCAATGAAAGCCCGCTCCGATCCATGCTGACGGCCGAATTTGAACGCGGACGGCGCGCCTTTGGCCAGTCGAAAAGGTGTTGAACGACAGGCAGTTAGGGCTCAGAAGGTGTGAGGCAGGTCGAGCGAGAACGTCGCATCGGGATTCGAGCCGCCGATGCCGATCGAGCGCTGCGACGCGGTCCATGAACCGCAGACAAGTTTCGACGCTGCGTGGACGCCCTCCGAAAATGAGAATGATGACGAGCCACGCCGAGCCTTCGGCGACGTCGGATCGGTCCTCTCCAACGCGTCCTTCCACATGTAGCTCCAGTAGCTCACGGGCCCGGGCTCACGCTTTGCTAATAAGTCAGTGCGAGGCTGCTTTGCCTTATCGCCACTGCACACGGTAAGTCCGGATGCCGCAAACGGGGCTTGAGCGCGCCCGCTGGCGGTGGCTGGAGGCGGCGGCATCCCTCGCCTTCGCGCTCATGACACTCCAGATAGCGCTTGCAGCCGCCCCAACCGATCCGCGCTCCTATCACGTCGCGTTTCCCAAGACCGGCAACCGGGCGCTGGATGCCGCGCTGCGCGCGAGCTCGCAGCTCGAGGCGCTGCGGGAAAAAGGGCCCGTGGAGGCGCTGGCGCTGATATTACGGGCGCAGCGCGACGTCCCGCGGCTCAAGACGGTGCTGGAGAGCTTTGGCTACTACCAGGGCCGCATCGACATAGCCATAGACGAGCGGCCGCTCGACGATCCCGACTTGCCGGATCACATTGCCGACCTGCCGTCTGGAACGAGGGCGGCGGTCACGGTCACGGCAGAGCTTGGGCCGCTCTACCGGGTGGGACGGGTACGTGTCGAAGGCGACGTGCCGGAAGGCCTGCGCGATACGCACGGAGTTGCGCCCGGCGCGCCCGCGGTCGCCGCCGACATCCTCGCCGGCCGCGGTCGACTGCTCGACGCGCTGCTCGACGAGGGTCATGCCCTGGCGCAAGTCGAGCCACCCGTGGCCGACGAAGACCCGGCGCGGCAAGTGCTCGACATCACGTTCCAGGTCGACGCCGGACCGCGCGTCGACCTCGGGGAGATTCGCGTCAGCGGGCTGAA
>Ga0075429_100000140_pt1 | contig 43866 bp, 43 predicted proteins | sample RhiMetdeltSRZDD3_FD_75295 | JGI IMG/M metagenome (GOLD analysis project Ga0075429, IMG submission 75295) | Populus rhizosphere microbial communities from Tennessee, USA - Rhizosphere MetaG P. deltoides SRZDD3 | ecosystem: Host-associated > Plants > Roots > Rhizosphere > Soil | place: USA...
ATCCGGCGGCCGTGCTGGTGACGCTGCGACTCTCGAACGGCGAGCGCTACCAGCGCTTGTTCGCGCTGCCATGAAGCGCCGATCACGGGCCATTGCCTCGCAAGCCGGAATGGCGGTAATCACCGCGATCCTGCTTGTAGCGCTTGCCGCGAGCACCGCCACGTTTCTCCTCTGGCGCCAGCAGCTGTGGCTGCAGCAGGTGGAAAACCTCGCATCGCGGGCGCAGGCCGAGGCGCTGGCGCGCGCAGCGCTCGAATGGCGAAGGCGCAGCGGTTCGGGGACGGCGATCGGACCGTTCGAGGCTGCGGGGGCGGTACAGACCGCGATTACCGACGCGCAGGGCCTTTTCAACCTCAACAACCTGCTGCGTGCCGGCAAGCCGAGCGAGCCGGATCTCGCGGCGTTTCGCCGGCTGCTCGCCCTCCGTCGGCTACCGGAAGCGCTCGCGGACGCACTGCTCGATGCGATCGACGCCGATTCTGATACCACCTTCCCGGGCGGAGCCGAAGACCTGGACTATCTCGCGATGCAGCCGGCGCGCCGCGCACCGAATCGCGCGCTGCTCGACGTCTCCAGTCTCGGGCGGGTCAAAGGCTTTGACGCGGAAGCGATCGAGCGGCTGCGTCCCTACGTCAGCGCGCTTCCCGAACCGACCGCTGTCAACGTCAACAGCGCGCCCGCCGAAGTGCTGCAGGCGCTGCTTCCTGGGCTCGATGACGGTGCGGCGCGCGCGGTTGTGACGCAGCGGTCGCAGAAATCGTTCGATACGCTGGAGGCGTTTCGTGCACGCCTGCCCGAATCGGTCCGAGTGCCGCCGAACGTCGCACTCGGCGTCTCGAGCAGCTATTTCCTGGTCGTCAGCCGCGCCCGGAGCGAACGCGCCGAAGCGACCGTCCGCGCGCTCGTCGGCATGCGCGGCGCAAAGCGCGAAGGCATCGTCTGGCGAAGCGAGGGTGAAACCTAGATGCGGCTCATCGTAACCATTCCGGAGCGCTGGGAGGATGCAGGCAGCGCGGTGGGCTGGGCGCTGCTGAATCGCGACGCGACGCTCGCACGCGAAGGCGAAGGGTTGATCGGCGAGCTCCCGAAGGCGCAGCACGTGACGGCGGTCGTTGCGGCAAGCCGAGTTCTTCTTACCGCGGCGAAGCTGCCGGCGCGCGGCGCGCGGCGGGTGCGCAGGGCGCTCGCGTACGCGATCGAAGACCAGCTCACCAGCGAACCGGAATCGGTCCATGCAGTCGCGGCCGGCACGCTTCGCAACGGCCGGCAATCGATCGCAGTGCTCGACGGAAATTGGCTGCGGCGCCTCGTTTCGGCATTCGAATCAGCCGGCGTTTCGCTGCACTCGGTGACCGTAGAGACGTGTCTGCCCGCGGTTGCGCAGCGTGAATGGGCTGTCGTCCTGCGGGACAGCGGTGGATTTCTGCGCACTGGCGAAGCCGCCGGCATGGGTTTCGATCGCACCGGGGACGAGTCCTTTCCGGGCGTGTTGCGGCTCGCGCTCGAGGCGGCGCGGGCTGCGGACGCGGTTCCCGAGAGGATCGTGATCCATGCGGACTCCGCACCCGACGTGCGCGCGTGGGAGCGCGAGCTCGGAGTGCCCTGCAAGACGGCGCGCCCTTGGCGGGCATGGCAGTCGCTCGGGCGTCCGGCGATCGAGTTCCTGCAGGGCGAGTTCGCAGCGCGCAGCGGGGCGCGCACGCTCTGGCCGCGTCTTCGGCCGGCGGCAATCCTCGTCGCCGCTGCGGTTGGGATCGAAATGGCCGGTGTCTTCGCGCAGTGGGGCGCGTTGCGATACGAGAAGGCGCAACTGGAAGCGCGCATGCGCGAGCAATTCCGGATGGCCTTCCCGCAAGCACAGGCGATCGTCGATCCGGCGTTGCAGATGCGACGCAATCTGCATGCGGCGCGTGCCGCAGCGGGAATGGCGCAGGAAAACGATTTCCTGCCGCTTCTCGCGCAGGCGAGCCGTCCCACAGCGGGCGCGAGCTGGAAAGTGAAGACCGTCGGCTACGACGCAGGGAGGCTCACGCTCGATGTCCTTCTTGCGGACCCGCGCGAGGCGGATTCCATGCTCAAGCGCTTCGACCCGGGGCGCGTCGGCGTTGCCCTCGAAGCGGCAAGCCCGAAGCCGGCGGGCGGCGAGGCGCGGTTCGTCTTCGTACCGCGAAGCGAGCGATGAAAGAAGCGCTGAAAGCGTTCTGGGAAAACCGCACGGGGGGCGATCGCACCGCGATCGGCGCGGCCGTTATCCTGATCGCGCTCGCGATTGCCTACGCCTACGTATGGCTGCCCGTGACGCGCGAGCGCGATCGATTGCTGGTACGAGTGCCCGAGCTCCGGGCCGAGGCACAGGCGATGGAGGGGGACGCGCGAGAACTGGAAAGGCTGCAGGCGATCACGCGACCCACCGTCGGGCTGAGGACAGCGATTCGACAGGCTGCCGACGCCAGTGGGATCCCGGCGGCCGATATCGTTCAGAAGGACTCTGCAGGCAAGCGCGTCGCAATTTCGTCGGCGCGCGCCGAGCAGGCGCTGAGGTGGGTCGCACGACTGCAGCTCACGCATGGTGTCCGACTGGAGAACCTGCGCATAACCACGCTCGGTGACGGCGACCAGGTGAGGATTGAAGCCGTGTTCACGGACGCACCGTGACTCGCGCTGCAGTCCCCACGTTTCCCTCGCCGGTCCTCAGGTGGCGCGCGACAGCGTTCGCGCTGATCCTCTACTCCGCTTTCCTGATCGGGATTGCGCCTGCGTCGGTCCTCGGATGGATCGTTGCCATCGGCACGGACGGAGCCCTCACGATCGAACGGCCCCGAGGCAGGTTGTGGCAAGGAAGCGCCGACGCACTCGCTTTCCGCGATGAATCGGGCCGGTTTCATCGCTACGAGGGTGTGCGCTGGGCAATCGCGATGTCGCGGCTCTGGCGCGGGGGGCTTTCCGCGAACATTTACGTTGACGACCCGAATGTGCGCGGAAGTACGCAGCTAGACCTTGGGCCGCATCGCGCGCGTTTGAGCGAAACTGCGTTCGAATCTCCCGCTCGCGTCCTCGCGAACCACCATGCGGTGCTCGCGCGCCGCAATCTTACCGGTGACCTCGAGCTACGCTCTGCGAGCTTCCTGCTCGACCGCGGAACCTTCTCCGGGGAAGCCACGCTCGCCTGGCGAAGAGCTGGAAGCGCATCGGGCACATTCATTTCGACCAGCGATTACGTCGCACAAATTGCCGGATCCGGAGAGCGTATCGAATTCCAAATAGCAACCGTCGACGGCCCGCTGCACATCGACGGCAAGGGCACGTGGTCACGTAAAACAGGCCTTTCCTTCGAAGGAACGGCGCGCGTGGCCGCAGCCGACCAACATGCGTTCGCGGATATCCTGAATCTGCTCGGGCCCGATTCAGGTGGAGGGATTCATCGCATCTCCCTTGGGGTCGCGTCCGAACGCTGAGATCTACGTCCACCGAGAGGATTGTAGTAATCTGACCCGGTCATGAACGAGCACGCCTCGCTCCTTTCCCAAGTCCTCGAAGCCTGGAGAGCGCTGCCGCTCGGACTTTATGAAAAGCTGTTCATCAAGGCGGTGGTGTTGGGTGTATGCATCTATTTCGTCATCTACGTGATCGAACGCGCCTGTGGCACACGAACCGACAACTATCGCTCCAAAGGGTTTCTGCATGACTCGATGTACTGGATCTATTTTGAGGGCGGATTCAACGCGTTTTTCGTCGGTCTGGGGTTTCGCTCCCTGCTTACCGCCTACCTGGAAGAACCGCTTTCCTTCTTTGACGTAAAGCTGCTCACGCCGCTTCCCTTCTTCTTGCAGGCGGTGATATTCCTGGTCGTCAGCGATTTCATCAACTACTGGGTCCATCGCGCCGAGCATCGCTACAAGTTCATGTGGGCATTCCATACAACCCATCATTCGCAGGAAAAGCTCACCTTTGCCACGACGATCCGCCAGCATCCGGTCACGTACTTCTACCAGGAGCTATCGGTCTACATACCGATGCGCATCCTGGGCGTCGATCCGATGAGCTGGCTGCCGCTATTCATCCTGCAGCATCTGATTACCGCGAGCCATCACAGCCAGATTCCACTGAACTTTGGCCCGCTGAACAGGGTGATCGTGACGCCCTCCTTTCATTCCTACCATCATTCGACGGACCCGGCTCACCACAACAAGAACTTCAGCGGCACGTTTGCGGCCTGGGATTACCTGTTTGGCACCGCGGTGAAGGATGGCATCCCCAAGCCGACGCAATACGGTCTCGATGACGTAAAGCCAACGTCCTTGTGGAGCACGCTCGCCACCCCGTTTCGACTCTTGTACCAGTTCTACCTGGTGCGTGATCGAACGACGAACCCGGAGCGGCTGGGCAACCGCACCGGCATATGAATCCGATGACAGCGCTCGTGGTCCTGTATGGCGAGCTCGCCGCCGCCTGGCGGGAACTGCCGCTCGAGCCGTTCGCTCGCGGTCTGCTCAAGACAGCACTCGTCTTCATCCTGTTCTTCGCGATCATCTACTCGTTCGAACGCGCCTTCAGTGTGCGCGCCCGATACCGTTCGCAGCTGTTTCTCAACGACCTCGTATACTGGTTCTACTACTGCGCGGGAGTACACAGGCTGCTTTTCCTGGTAGCACTATTTGCGGTCCTTGAACATCCGCTGTCCTTCCTGGACCTGAAACTCCTTGTCCCGCTGCCTTTCGCCGTTCAAGCGATCTTGTATCTCGTGCTGATCGACTTTGTCTCCTATTGGACTCACCGTGCGCAGCATCATTTCAGGCTCCTGTGGGCCTTTCACACGACGCATCACTCCCAGGAGAGCGTTTCCTTCGCGACGTCGGCTCGTCTGCATCCCGTGGACCGCCTGCTGCCGGACCTCGTGACCTATGTTGTCCTGCGCATCATCGGCATCGATCCGCTGACCTGGCTACCGCTTGCCTTGGCGTACGACTTCCTGGGAGCACTCATTCACTCGCAGGTCCCATGGAAGTACGGTCCTCTTTACAAGGTCTTTGTCAGCCCAGGATTTCACGCGTACCATCACTCTGTCGATCCCGCGCATCACAATAAGCACTTCAGCGGCGTTTTCCCGGTCTGGGATCACCTGTTCGGTACAGCCGTTGCGGAGACGGAGCCCGCTCCAACCCGTTTTGGACTGGAACAATTGAAGTCGATCTCGTTCTGGGCGACGCTGACGGCTCCGTTCGCCTTGCTGTGCAAGTTCTACATCCGTCGCGAACGCACCAAGGAAACGGCGGCGATCTGATCTGCAACGACCCATCCGCTGTCAGGAACGCAAGGGAACTGTGATGACAAGCTTCTATGTTCTTAACCCTGGCATCGCGGCTGTCTCACGTGGCGATGCGTATTACGTTCTGCGGCCGGAGAGGACGCCGTTGATGATTCCGGCGACGGCCGCCTGCGGCCTCGCGCGGATTTTGAAGGAGTCTTCCTTCCCGATCTCGGACGAGCAGGCCAACAAGGCGCTCGGAGAGACAACCAAGCGTTTTCTCGTCGACGAACAAATACTTCTGTCGGCAAGTCGGGAGAGCCTTCTGCGCAATCTGCCAAAGGCAATCACTCCTAGACCCTGCAGACATCTGGTGCTGGGGTTGACCGGGGCGGTCGCTTCGATGCAGGTGGCCCCCGTCGCGCTAGGGCTCCGAACGTTCTTCGCGGATGAGGTCGACGTGGTTCTGACGGCCTCAGCGCAATCTTTTGTAAATGCCGAGGCGCTTTCCTTGCTCGGCCTTCGCGCGTGGACTGACACTTTCTCTCCGAAGGGCGAAGTAAATGTTCCGCACGTTTACCTCGGCAATGCCGCCGAACTGATCGTGGTCATGCCAGCCTCCGCGCACACGTTGTATAAGGTGGCGTCCGGGGCGTGTTCCGACTTGCTGTCGCTGACGATTGCGGCCACTCGGGCGCCCGTGATCTTTGTCCCGGCAATGAACCGGCTGATGTGGTCCAATGCTGCGATTTCCCGCAACGTGGAAAGGCTTCGAGAGGACGGCTACTACATTCTCGAGCCCGGGCTTGGGCTCGATGTCGCCCACGGTGCGGATTCGGCAACCGAGCTTGGTAGCGTGATGGGGTTGGCGCAGTTCACAGTGTTCCGCATCTTGAAGGAGATCCTGGAGCTGCACAGGAGCGCGTCAGTGGAGAAGGAGTCGCGAAAGGGGCCTGCGCCGCCTTTCGTTTCAGTGACTCGCTGATCGTTCTTGCCAGGAGCGCATATCCGGCGGGGGAGAAGTGTGCTCCTACGTAGGAATACACCGCCGTTGGATCTGTGAGCGCCAGCACTGTCTCATGGAAATCGACCACCGGGATCTGCATCGAACGGACTGACGACAGCACTTTCGACCGTCGGTGCAGCCGAGCGTGGTCCACGCCGCTCCTGTAGCGCAACGAATCGGGCAGGTACACGAAGTACAGCTGCCCCCCCCAGGAGCGGGCAACCCGTTGCGCCTGCCGAACCGTCTCCTCGAACACGGCGAAGACGCCGGCTTCCTCGTCTGGGTATGCGACAGCGCCGAACGTCGGAATTGCCCACAGCGTGGTCGTCACCAGATAGCGCAAGTTCAGTAGCCGCAGGATAAGACCGGTTCGACTGTCGAGTGCGCGCACCAGCGCCGGCCGGGATTTCTGCCCTTCGTCGATGAAATTCGCAACCAGGGGTGTGATCTCGCTCTGCCGGACGATGAGGCGCTGGGTGAACCCGGCCTGCAAGTATCCAAGCAAAGTGCGCGAGCGCCGTTCGCTCTCGAGATTCTGTATATCGTTTCCCTCAAAGTAGAGCCAAAGCACGGTGCGGGGCCTCATGGCGGACGCATACTCCACGAGAGTCCCCAGTTCAAGCAGCGGTCCGTTACCGGCGTAGCCCAAGTTCAGGACTTTCCAGCCCAGCTCGCGCATTCGCCCGCCGAGGTTTTCCTTTGGCTGCACGCATGCCCCGTGAGCGAATGAGTCGCCGATCAGCACGACATCGGCGCTCGTCTCGTACACGTCGTCCTCGTTGTTGAATCCGTGTCGGTCGCTTCGATAAATCACGTAGCGTCCGGACTCGCGGCAATACACAGTAGTCTTGCGGGCGACCCCAGAAAGCGGGAAGATGCGCCGCCCTTCCCGAACGACACCATCGGATTCGATGTACGCTGCGGGTGGCGCCACAGGATACGCATCAACCCCCTGTCCGCGCAGCAGTTCGACGACCTGCGCGGCACTCATGCCCTCGATTACTTCCCGGTTGCGGACAAAGAGGGCGAGCTCTGCTGCGTACAGGCTGCATCCAAGTGACCCTACGACTAACGCAAGGTTGATCTTGTGCTGCGAGCCGAGGAGAAGCCCGCCTGCGCACAGGACAGCGCCGATCAGGAGAATCGCTCCCCACTTGCCAACGCCCCAGGTCAGTAGCAGCTCGATGGCAAACAGCAAGGCGAGCCATCCAGCAGCTATTCCCAGCACGGCATTCGAAACCCGGTCGAGCCTTCGCGACGTCGAGGACGTCACTTAGTCCTCGACGTAGCCAATCGAGTACGTGTGCCCTTCGGACGCGTTATGAGAACCTGACATCATGGGTCTTTGCCCACTCTAGCAAGCTGATCCAGCGCCAAGCATGAAAGGCGGTTGTCCAGGCGCGCGCATCAGTTCCTCGCAGCTGCTCCCACAAGGAATGTGGCGACGGCCCGGAGAAGAAAGGCAGGGAACCGAGCTCACGCATGCGTTCGGTGATCCAGGGCCTCAACTCATGCACCCAAGGCAGCGCCGGCACGGGAAAACACGCCCGGGTTCTCCGGTCGAGGATCGGGTCGGGCACGAGACCCCTCAGCGCACTGCGCAGGACGTGCTTCGTTTGCCCGCGCTCGGAGATCAAATGCTCCACTGGGAATTGGCGAGACAGCCGCAGCATTGCCGCTACCAGATAGGGATATCGGTTCTCGATGCCAAACGCCATCGCGTTGCTTTCTTCTACGTGGACGCCGGTGGGCAGGGTCGAGCGGTATAGCTGATCGATGATGACTTGATGCATGAGATCCGCAGATTCGAACAAGGGGTCCTTGCTTTGCGGAACGACGTGCTCGCCTCGCCAGGACTTCCGCAGCCACGGTGCATCCAGTGATGGCCGGCCCCAGGGTACAGGTATCGGAAATGCCCGGCGAATGGCCGAGACCATCAGTCGCCCGGGGCTCGCCGAGGCGTCGTCAGACGCACCCTTGAGGACCCTCCACGCCGCCTCGACACGGCCCCGGCGCAATAACTTCGAGGCCCGCACCAGGATATGCGAGTTGCCCGCTCCGAATAGCACGTCCGGCCCATGGCCGCTCAGCATGATTTCAACGCCCTGATCCGCGGCGACCCGCGACACCTCTGCTTGCGCAAGCACTACGGGACTGCCGTACGGAAAATCCTGACTCTGGAAGGTTTGCGACATCGCGCCCGGAATTGCGGCCGCCTCCAGTCTCACCAGGTGCAGGGTGGCATCCGCGTGCTGCGCCATGCGTTCCGCCCACGGCCGCTCATTCCACAATTCCGCGATTGCGGGGTGATCGTGAACAAAGGAAAAGGCCGGCAGCGGTTGCGCGCGGCCGAGCGCCTTCCTGACGCAGGCGATAACGCCCGATGAATCCGTGCCGCCCGAAATTGCCACACCGACCCGCCCATCGAGCGACTGCGCACTGACCGTATCGACCAGCAGCCGTCGCAACTCTTCGGACGATTCGTCGAAGGAAGAAACCACGACCGGCGCGCCTGCGTTGAACGGGCTCGCAATCCGGTGGATCGTTGGCGGGCGGCCAGCTGCCACTTCCAGATAGTGCGATGCGGGTAGCGCGCACACCCCTTGGAGCAGCGTGTCGTCGGCGCCGTCGACTGTCCCGCAAGCAACGTAGCGCTCGAGCGCACCCGGGTTAATCCGCGCGGCCAGTCCGGACGCCCGGTGAACCTCGCGAGCGGAGGAGCCAAAAATGAAGTTTCTCGCCACCGAATAGAAAATCGGTTTGGTGCCTGCGGCGTCTCGCGCAATGATCAGGGCGGGAAGGTTCCCGTCATAGATCGCACAGGAGTAGTTTCCATTCAGTCGACCAAAGCATTCGGTCCCCCACTTCGCGTATGCGGCTTGCACCACCTCCGCGGGGCTCGCGGCGGAAACGTTGAGACCGGGAATCGCTTCCGTCAAATGACCCACGAACGACACAACCGTCACCGGCGCCCCGGGGCTGCTCCGAGAGCCGGTGCAACGGGAAATCCAAGGCCCCGACAGCAGTGTCACCCAGCCGGCCTCCGAGAGCGAAATGGCGGCTGAACGGGTCGTGAGACACGCCGTCGCCTGGCGACGCGCGGGCGACAGGCGGCCGAGGATCGCTCCGGGGTCTTCGCCAGCCGCGCCATGCGCGCCGAACAGCCCGACGGCGGACGTACGCGCGAGCGAACGCGTCGATTCAAGACGCGGCGAGAGCAAGGTTTGCACGGGTTTTAGCGTCCTTATGGCGGCCACAACAGGGCGCGCAACCGATTCGTGCGATTGTCGATTCGTCGCGCGGTCCGCAGGCTGGATGGTTTCAGCCCGCCTGCGCGAAATGCGGCCGCCAAGATTCTGAAGTCCGACACAAAGCGCTTTCCCGCCAGAACCAGCGGATTGACATTGCGAGTCGGAATCGGAGAGGTCCAGCGTTGGACCCGCATGCGCAGGTTGGCCCATATCCTGCGTGGATTTGCCGTTAACCACACCGTTAGGACGTTGGGCGGCTTGCGCACACGCTCATAGTCCCAGATCTGCGCCCAGACCAGCGAAACAGCAGACCCTTTCGTCTCCCGTGTCAACCCGGCGAGAACGGCGGACGGAACGCGAGCCCCGAGCCACTCCTTCGCCAGCCCCAGGGTGAAGGCGATCATCGGCGACGATAGCTGGTCGCGATCCCGAATGAATTGCTCCCAGCGGGCCGGCGTCATGCAATGATCTACAAACAGGCGGATGTCCAGCAGCCACCGCAGCCCGCGCTCGAAGCCGTGCTTCGCGAGATGCAGGCACAGATGCCGGAGCGCAATGTGCGGCTCGAGGGTCGAGAACACGATGCCGTCCGTGGAGCGGGGTTCAATGCAATGCGCCCAGATCGGCTCAGCCGATCCGGAGTACTCGGGAATCGTCAATTCCAGCCGGGTATGGATCTCCACGAGCAGAATCTGCCCTTCGACGTTCTTGTAGAAGTACTCCTCTTCGTCCGCCCTCAATCCGATCCACGGGGTAAAGCCGTCCACCGGAGTACGAGGCCGGTATCCTAGTTGGATCAGGATCTCGTGCGCGTTGGCCATCCCATCCGGGTGCACGACGAGATCCACGTCGCCCATGAGCCGCGTGGAGGGATCCGGGTAGATGGTCCGCTGCAGCGCGGCCCCTTTGACCAGCATCGAACGTACGCCCTTCCGCGCAAACGCCTTCAGGATCTGCCGCAACTCGGTTTTCCAGCGGAGATTCCGCACACCCGCCGCGAAGCGCGCGGCAGCAAGCGCCTGCTTCACCGACGACGGAATGACCGTCGCGAATGGATCCTTCTGGCAGACCCAATGTAGATAGGGCCGCAGAAGCTCGTCCGAGATATTCAGGAACTGTTCCCAGGAGACGGCATCCGCCAGAGCGCGGCCTTCGCCCCAAATGGACCCGCTTGAGGGGGCCGCCAGCATGGCCATGAGCAGGCGCTGCTCCGGACCGCACGAGTCCAACACCACCTCTCGCGCATTCGGCATGGGCGCGAATGGCTCGCTATTCATCTGCGCCGGCGCACTTCACCTGATCTTCGGCCACGCAAAGAGTCCCTTCAGCACGAAACCAAGAACGAGAATCGCCCTCGCGACATGGCAAGCCAACCGGTGGTTGATCGCCAGGCACAGGCCAATCACTCGCCGATGGGTGGCAGCGAACAGCCGTTGCAATGGCCTGCGCAGCACCTCCTTTGCGGGCACCCGCCAGATTCCTTCAACGGCGAACTCAGTCACTACGCCGAGGATGTCGTCCTTTCGCAGGGGACGGTCGCAAATCAGGCGCCCGTCTCCTTGAGTCAGCACGAAGCCGCGCGCCCCGCCAGTGCGGCCGCAGGAAACGATCCGGTGCGTGACGAGCGTGCTTCCGTGCAGGCACGCGGCAATCTGGCCGACTTCATAGTCGCCCGACCGTGATGGGCGGACCTTGATTCGCGCGCCGTGCGGGATCGTGGGCTCCATGCTCGAGCCACACACGGTCGACTCGATCTCACGGCCCGATTTCTTCAACAGCGCGGCAATTGCATGCAGCTCGGCAGGCGGGCTCGACCATGCTGGCTGCTCAACCATGGGGGGCCGCCCCGCGCCGCGCCACCGCCTTATCCCTGGTCCGGCGCCGCACGCCTCTTGCCGGAGCCGCGAAACTCGGCGAGGCGAGCGATCTCGTCGCCGCTGAAACCCGCCTCCAGGCGCCCCTTTTCGTTGATCGTGTACTTGGCGTCATCAATAGCGTCCTGGCCCATCACTTGAAGGAATGCGGCAGACGCATAGTTGAATGCCTGCCCGATGCGCATTACCGTGAGCGGATTTTGCGAGGTGGTTCTGCTGATGAATTCATTGGCATAACGAACGTGACAGATTTCGTCGGCGAGCTGCGCATCGAACAGCTCGGCCAGATCCACGTCACCCCGTTCGCGCGCGGCTTCGATCTCGGGTTCCACTGCGTCGATGCCTTCTGATTCGAAGGTCCGGTTCTGTACCGCCAGGCGGCCGCAGAGATCGTTCACGGCGGTGATGATGCGGAACTGGAAGTTGAGTACCGGGTATTGTCCGATCGTACCCCCGCGCCGCTCGAAGGCTCGGCGGAACATCTCCACGTGGCGCGCCTCGTCGTAGCACTGGCGCGCCACCGCCATGCGCAGCTCCCATTCGGCTTCGGGAAAATCAGTCAGTGTACGCGCGGCGCATTCCATGCCGTTCACTTCCTCGTTCATCTGACGATGCAGAAACTCGACCTCGCGCTGCGGATCGTCCTGCTGCAGATTGCAACAGTCCACCCATTGCTCCCTGACGGTGAATCGGGCGTCGCGCGCCGGGCCCGGGGCAAAGATCGCCGGATCGTATTCCGGCCGCCGGTATCCGCTCATGTCATCCGCTCGGCTTTGCAGACGCCAGCGCGCCCATGCCGAACTGGCGCAAGATCTGATTGATCTCATCATCGGAGAATTCTGCATTTCTCCGATCCTCGACGTTCACACCCACGCGTGCGTGATCCTTGATCTTCCTGCCCTGATGGTCTTGCGACTCGCCTGCCAAGGCCCTCGAGTTGACCTCGTCCAGGAAGCGCACGGCCATCGCGACTTTCAGCAGCACGCGACGATCTCCCTCGACCAGCTTCCTGATCCACCGGTTTCCGAACCGAACGTGATTGACCTCGTCAGCGAGAATCGTCTCGATCAACGCAGCCGTTCGCTCATCCCCAACCGCCCGCCAGAGCTGGCGAAGCGTGCCGAGCAAGTCCATCTGGCCTGCCTCGAATGACCGATTCTGGATCGCCAGCCGGGCGGCGAGGGAATCCTGGACGTTTGTCACTGACCACTCGAAGTTGCTGATCGGAAATTCGCCCTTGAAACCGCCGAGCTCCGTCAGCCGGTCGTGCAAGCCTTCGACGTGCCGGCACTCGTCGTACGTCTGGCGGGCGAGCTGAAAGCGTAACCCCCATGGGGCATCGGGAAAGTCTGCAAGGCACTGGGCCGCGATCTCAATGGAGCCAATCTCGTTGTTCATGTGCCGGTGGAGTTTTTCGCGCCGCGCTGCAGCACACATGTCGTCTTCGAACTGTTCCATTTCAGAATCGCGCTGGACTACCTTGAAACACTCCTCCCGCGCCGGGTCCGCGCACAAGCTCATTCCGTGCACCAGCTTCCTGTTGGACGTGATGCTCATGCGCGGGTCCCCCGCGCGCGCGCATTCTCAGCGCCGTGCTCGACCACATTGCAGATCGAGCGCTGGCGCTGCTTCCACGCCGGGAATCCAGCAGCCGTCGCGTGATCCAGCACACCTTGCGTCAATCGATTCCGCTCTGCCTTCATTCTCTGATGATCCTGGAGTGCGCCTTGCAGGATCCGCACCGTGGGCTCGTCCATCAACGGATCGGTCTTCGTCAGGTACGCGGAATACAGATCGCCGACACCCGGAATCACGACATCGTACAGCGTGCTTACGCGATCGCTGGTGGTCACGATCTCGGCGACGTCCCGCAGGAACTCGCGGTAAGCTTGCGCCGCAGGCAGCGTGAAATGCAGGGGTGCGCGCAGTTCGAACGCGCGGCGTCCGAGCGCATCGGCGTGCTGCGCGCAGTCCCAGACGTGCCGGCCAAAAAGAACCTTGACTTCCATTTCCGGCGTGGTCGGGACCCACCGCGCCAGAGTTTCCATCAACTGGATCTCTACCCAGCGATAGGTGCCGATGGATTCAGCCCGTTCCTGGATACTGTATCCCACTTCTCCTCCACCATGGCTTCGATTAGGTCAGCAGTCTCGTCAGGCGTGCCGCCCGGCGTAAGCATATAGCAGTGGACGCGGCTGAACAGCTTCAGAAACATCATTGTCCGCTCTCCCGGAGACGTCCTCGCCACAGTAGGATGGAGCGGGGTCAGCACCGACAGATCCTTCAGGGAGAACTCGAATGGAGTCGCGCACGGCTTGCTCGAGATCAGCCCCAGAAAGAAGACATGGCTCAGACGTACGTCGCGCGCCACGGCAGCGGGGAACATCGACGACACGGGTACCCGCATGCGGGCCGTTCCGTCGGGCAGTATTTCGCGGTCGACCGAATTTCTGTCGAGAAAGCGGGTCACTGCGCCAGCCTGCGGGCCGAGGCGTATCGAGGCCGCTCGGGCGAAGGGGCGCATGACCCGATCTTCTATCCGGATCGCGGCAATTTCGTCGCTGAGGAAAGCATGGCCGCGTGCGGCCAGGGCCAACGATAGTGTGCTCTTCCCGGCTCCCTTGGCTCCTGCGAGCAGCAGCCCGCGGTCACCGAGGGCCAGCGTCGCGCCATGGAAGAACGCCATTCCCGGCTGCTGACGCAATACATGGTCGACAAAATAGTGCGAAATCAGGTGCTGCCAGGGCAGCTCGCGGTGAATGACGATCCGGTTGCCGCGCACGGCGAAAAGCGGGTGCAGCGGATCGCCCCGGCGTGCCCATAGTTGCCATCCCTCCTGCCAGCGATCCATCGATGCGAGACCGAGCTCCGGGAAAAGGTGCTCAAGCACTGCGCTCGCATGGCTGCCGTCGTGCGCAGGAATCTCGGCGACTATCGAATTCGGAGAGGACGAAGTCGAAACCACCAAGTCCACCACGGACTCATCCGGTTCGTGCGCGTCGGTTTCCCTGCAGTCGTGAAAAATCCTATGGAACCGCGCCTGAAATTCGGCGTCGTCGGTTTGAAGACGAGCCCTTAGCGCGCCGAATCGAAAGACACTCTCGGAAAAGTCGCGCAGCGGCCAAGCATCACAATCTACGCCGGACAGGAACTCCATCGGGATACGCTCGCGCGGTGCAGGGTGCGCGCACCCTGCACGCAGCAACGAGGCTAACGCGGTCGTGCCGCGCTAGCAGGCCCACCACGTCGAGGTGGGGCTCGCCGCCGTCACCTGAAATGCGGTCAGCACTTCGGCTTCACTCATGACGCGTACCTCGGGAGTGAGATATTGCTGCAGCTCACTCTGCTGGTCCGCGACGCTCTGAAGCTCTTTGCCAAAGTCGTTCATGAAACCTCCCTCGTCAAGACGGTCATTCCGGATAAACGATGCATTCGACCCGTTGCAGCTCCGCCAGTGCCCGCTGCACGTCTTGCTCCGCCTGCTCAAGACCTACGTTCGCAAAATTCCCCGTGATCGCAAGCGCAAGCTCATGTGCTGATTGTGGGCGAGCCAGACTCTGCCAGATATATGCAGCCGTCGCATTCAACACGCAAAACTTGTTGTTGGAAGGATTGAAGAGAACTGTCTCGTCCTTCATGGGAGCAACTTCTACCTTCGCGTTACGGACGAATCGATCCGGCACGTTCCGTCTCTTCAAATGGCTATACGGGTAACATAAAGCACGCGTTCCAGCGTGTCAAGTCAGGATTTGTTAGTCACATCAAGACCTTGTGAGCGGCAACGGAAATTGCAATCACATTGGGTCGCGCCCTAGGCGGACGGACTGCGGACTCAATAGAACTGAACTCTGTGCGCTGCTTTTCAAGCCGCATGACTTCGGATCTCACGAAGAACTTCGCTACAATCTTGCCCTCGCCACGGATTCCTACAATGAAGTCTCGCCTTGTCGCACCATTGCTCGCGCTCGTTTTTTCGGGTGCAGCGGATGCCCAGCAGCAGCAATGCCCGCCGGGGATGTATTGCCCTTCGGCACCAAGCAACATGGTCGAACAAGGAGGAACTCAGACGCCGGGCACGTATCAGCAGGGGCCGCAGCAACTCGGCGTTCCGATGATCTCGAACCGCGGCGCGCCGACGCAACCGGGTGCGCAACCGACCGCGCCGGGCGCCCCTCCCGGCTTTCCGGGACATCAATTCCGCGCCCAGCCGCAGTCCACCGAGCCCGAGGAACGCAACGAGTTTCAGGAGTTCCTTTTCACTTCGACGGGGCGGATTCTTCCGATCTTCGGCCGCAGCCTGTTCGAGGACGTGCCCACCACGTTCGCGCCCGTCGAGAACATCCCGGTCACGCCCGATTATATGATCGGACCAGGGGACGAGATCTACATCCGCGCCTGGGGGAGCGTCGATATCGACTATCGCGCGATTGTCGATCGCAATGGCACGATCTCCATTCCGCGCGTGGGCGTGCTGAACGTCTCCGGCATCCGCTATCAGGACCTGACCGCTTACCTCAAGAATGCGGTCTCGCGCGTCTTCCGGGGGTTCGAGCTCACCGTATCGTTGGGGCAACTCCGAGCGATCCAGATCTTCGTCGTCGGACAGGCGCGCAGACCCGGCACTTACACGATCAGCTCGCTTTCGACGCTCGTAAACGCGGTGTTCGCCGCAGGTGGTCCCTCCAGCCGAGGCTCGATGCGAAGCGTGCAACTGAAGCGTGGCAACAAGACCGTCACCGACCTCGATCTCTACGAGTTGCTTCTCTTCGGGGACAAATCGAAAGACGTACCGTTGCTTCCCGGCGACGTGATCTACTTCGCGCCGGTAGGGCCGCTCGCTGCGGTATCGGGAAGCGTCAATACGTCCGCCATCTTTGAGCTGAAGGGCGACACCACGCTCGCTAAGCTGATCGAGTGGTCGGGCGGACTTACGACCACCGCGCAGACGCGCGCCGCGACCATCGAGCGGATCGACGCTCGGCGCACGCGCACTGTCAATCAGTTCCCGCTTGATGCGGCATCGCTCGGACAGCCGCTTAAGGACGGCGATCTCGTCACCGTGCTGCCGATCCTCCCGAAGTTCGAGAACGCGGTGACGCTGCGCGGAAACGTGGCGTTCCCGCTGCGCTACCCGCACAAGCCGGGCATGCGGGTAAAGGACCTTATCCCGGAGCGCGAAGCGCTCATCCGACCCGACTACTACCTCAGAAGGAACCTGGCGACGCGCGTCGAAGCGACAGGCGAACCGAGGAGAAACGGGCAAGGAGGGCCCCAGCTGCCGCGTCCGGGCACATTCCCGACGCAACCGCAGGGACAGTTCCCGCAGCAGCAAGGACAGTTCCCGCAGCAGCAAGGACAGTTCCAGCAGCAGCAAGGACAGTTCCAGCAGCAGCAACCTAGCGTGATGCCGGACAGAAGACTTGCGCGTGGCGAGGGAGAAGAGCGCCTTCGCACGCAGGTAAAGAATCTGCTCGATGAGATCAACTGGGACTATGCTGTCGTTGAGCGTCTGAACCAGGCCGACCTAAGCACCCAGCTCCTCCCCTTCAATCTCGGTCGCGCGATCCTCGATAGCGACCCCACGCACAACCTTCTGCTCGAGCCAGGCGATGTCGTGACGGTTTTCTCCAAGACCGACATCAACGTGCCGCAACTCAAGCAGACGCGGCTCGTACGTCTCGAGGGTGAGTTCTTACACTCGGGTGTGTACCAGGCGCAACCAGGCGAGACGCTGCGGCAACTGGTTGCGCGCACAGGCGGCCTCACGCCTGTCGCTTACCTCTTTGGTGCGGAATTCACTCGTGAATCCACGCGCAAAACCCAAGAAATTCAGTACCAGGAAACACTCAACCGGCTCGAACGGGAGTCAGAATCTCTCGGAACCGTTCAAGCGCGAAGCGTGCTATCCGCTGAAGAGGCGCAAGCGCTTCCAGCGCAGGTGGCAGCACGGCGGGCGCTCATCGCACGCCTTCGGGAACTCAAACCCTCGGGACGCATCGTGCTCGAAGTCCCGCCCAACGGCCGGGGAGTAGACTTTCCCGACATCCCACTCGAAGACGGTGACCGCCTTTACGTGCCGTCGCCGCCCTCGGTGGTAAGCGTGTACGGGGCGGTCTTCACCGAAGCTTCGTTCATCTACCGCCCGGAGAAACGGGTGACCGACTATCTGGCGCAGGCTGGTGGGGCGACCAAACGCGCGGATCTTAGCCAACTCTTCGTCTTGCGGGCCGACGGTTCGGTCGCAGGCTCCACCCGCGGCTGGTTGGGCACTCAGCTTGCCGCTTCTTCAGTGATGCCGGGTGACACAATCGTAGTGCCTGAAGATTTCGAGCGCACGACCTGGACGAAGGGCCTGAAGGACTGGTCACAGATCTTCTACCAGTTCGCACTAGGGGTCGCGGCGCTCAAGGTGCTCAGGGAGTGAGCGCCGAGCAGCCGGACGCAGTTCCTGGCATTGTCCAGCACGACGAGATCAGCCTGCTCGATCTTGCGCTCGTCCTCGCTGAGAATATCAAGCTCCTGGTGTTTGTGCCCCTTGCGGCAGGTCTGATCGCGCTCGGAGTCGGGTTTCTAACTCCACCCACGTTCACCGCGACGGTTCGCATCCTTCCGCCACAGCAGCAGCAAAGCACCGCCGCAGCGCTCGCAACGCAATTGGGGGCGTTCGCCGGCCTTGTTGGCGCAGGTGCAGCACTCAAGAGCCCCGCTGAACAATACGTCGCTCTTCTAAAAAGCCGTACGGTGCTGGACGCTATGGTCGAGCGATTCAAGCTAAAGGATCTGTACAAGACAAAGTTTGCCGTCGACGCGCGTGGTGCGCTGGAAGCAGCGATGCGAGTGTCCGTAAGCGGCAAGGACGGCATGATCACGATCGAGGTCGATGATCATGACCCGAAGCGGGCTTCAGACATAGCAAACGCCTTCGTCGAGGAACTTCGGAAGTTCACGAACACACTCGCAGTGACCGAAGCCGCGCAGAAGCGACTCTTCTTCGAGACGCAACTCAAGCAGTCCAAGGACAATCTCACCGAGTCCGAGATTGCATTGCGCGGCAGCGGCGTCAGTGAGGCGACGCTGAAAACCATGCCCCAATCGGCCCTAGAAGCGATCGCCCGGCTGAGAGCCCAAATAACCGCGCAAGAGATCAGGCTTGCCTCGATGCGGACCTATATGACGGACTCAAACGCTGACCTGCGGGTGGCGCTGCAGGAACTAGCCGCACTGCGAATTGAACTCTCCAAGGCGGAGCAGAGCAATACTGCAAAGGCGTCTGGGGAAGGGGGCGAGTACATCGCGCGTTTCCGCGATTTCAAGTATCACGAGACGCTGTTCGAGTTGATGGCAAAGCAATATGAGCTTGCGCGCCTCGACGAGGCTCGGGAAGGGGTAATGATCCAGGTCGTGGATCCCGCTCAACCACCTGAACGCAAGTCAAAACCTAAGAAGGCCCAGACAGCGATCCTGACATCGATCGCCGCGTTTTTCCTAGTAGTCTTGTTCGTGCTTCTGCGTAACGCCGTGCGAAACACGTCGCAGGACCAGGAGACGGCGGCAAAGCTGGACCGCATCCGCCAGCTGCTTCGACCTTGGCGCGCTTAATCTGTCTCAGGCGTATTGCTGTTCCCGCGCACCCGCCTTGAAGCGGTAGGCGAGCCAAGCAAGCGGCGCGTACGCCAGGCAGACGCCCGCGACCCCATCCAGTACGCCCAGGCCAACGAGCAGCGCTAACGGCAACAACCACACGAGATTAATAAACCCGACAGCAATCGTAACGGGCTTGTGGGAACCGAGCTTGCGTGCGGCGAACTGGTACGCGTGGCTGCGATGCGCGACGTAGAGGGTCTCCCTCCGATATATGCGGCGCAGTAGCGTAATTGTGGCGTCAACAACAAAGACGCCGAGCAAAATCACCCAGCTCCACAGAAAAGCCGACTCTTTCCAGGCCGCTTCTATGGACAGGATTCCCAGCGCAAGCCCGAGGAACCCGCTACCGGCGTCTCCCATGAATATCTTCGCCTGCGGGAAGTTCCATACGAGAAATCCGCACACCGCGAACGCAAGCAGCAGTGGTGGTGCCCACGCCACCGGGTGCGGCGCCGCAATCCAGTATAGCAATGTACTTCCGATGCAGACTGTGATCGCCTCGACGCCTGCGATGCCGTCGATTCCATCCATGAAGTTGTACAGATTCAGCAGCCATACGAGATAGAGCGCGATTAGGACAGGTCCTAGCCAGCCAAGCGCTGTTGCGCGGCCGAACAGCGAAATGCTAGGAACGCCTCCGAGCCACCACAGAACCCAGCCGGCGCAGGCGAAATGCGCAATCAGACGAACGTGCGCGGAAAGAGGCCTGCGGTCGTCAACGAACCCGACCAGTGCAACGACTCCTCCGGCTCCCGAGAGCGCAATGACCAAGGAGGAATCTGCCAAGCCATTCGCCGCCAGCACGAGCAACCCTGCCAAGTAAGCAACCACGAACGCGATACCTCCATCGCGCGGGGTAGGTACCGTGTGCGAGCTGCGTTCGTTTGGTACGTCCATCAATCTGTGCGCTAGTGCGTGGCGCCGCAGTAATGCAGTCAGTACGAACGACGCGGCAAGCGCCGCAGGAAACACGACAAGTTCAATACCGACCAGCGACATACAGGTAATGGCGTGCGGTAGCGCGTAAGCCGTTATCCACGCTGAAGGGTGGAACCCAGTCCATCAGGTCCCGAGTCTTGGAGATGTCCACCTGCAATGAGCCGCAAAGGCGCCGCGCGAGGTCGGCTTTGCCAACCAGGGAAGCAACGGTTGTAAGGAGTGGGGGCGGGACAGCGAACAATCTTGCGGGCCGACCCAACGCAATTCCCGTGCGCCTAAGTAACTCGGCTGTCGAGAGGTCTTCGCCGTCAGAGGCCAGGAATACCTGATTCGCCGCTGCAGGGTGAGCGATGCAGGTGACCAATAGGTCGACCAGGTTGTCGACGAATATGAGGCTGCGCTTGTTCTGTACCGCACCAAAAGGAAGCGGCATTCCCGAGCGGAGCCATCTCATCATGCGGAGGAAATTCGCTTTCACACCTGGCCCGTAAACCAGGGGTGGCCGGATGACGACAATCTGCATATCGGTTTCGGCCGCCAACTGCTGCAGCGCGTCCTCAGCTTCCCGCTTCGACGCCGCGTATGCGTCGGCCGGAGCCGGCGCATCGTCCGCCCGGAAAGGCGCATCTGGCAGCGTTTCTTCCCCGTTGACTTTGACTGAGCTAATGAAGACGAAACGGCGAACCCGTGCCGCTGCTGCCTGCCGCGCTAAATTAAGGGTGCCCAGCACGTTTATCCGATGGTATTCCAAAGCTGCATCGGGTACGGCATCGGTGGACACATGCACCCGGCCCGCCAAATGAACTATATGGTCCACTCCCGCAAGTGCTTCCCTCCATGCGGTATCCGGACCGATGTCGTCAATAACAATGGCGCCGTCACCCCTTACTGGCGGATGAACCGCGGAGCGACGCAGGGCTACACGTAGAGACAAACGCTCGAAGTGCGACAGCTTCTCGATCAAGGCGGAACCGATGAAACCGGATCCGCCTGTAACCAATATCCGACCTTCAGGGACGATTCCGCCCTGCCTCTGCATAGATCGCGAGAGTCTGGTCGATCACGCGCGCGATACCGAATTCCTGCACCGCGCGCACGCGACCGCGGTTTCCCATGCATTGGCGAAGTTCCGGATCCTCGATCAGGCGCGCAAGTGCTTCGGAAAGCGCTCTCGCATCACGCGGCGGCACCAGCAGACCGTTCTCCTCGTGGCGAACGATTTCGCGGCAGCCGGGGGTATCGGTGGTGACGATGGCTCGTCCCGCAGCAGCGGCTTCGATCAGCGATTTCGGAATGCCCTCACCGTAGAACGAAGGCAGACACACCACGTGGCTTTCGCCGAGTAGTTCGGGCATGTCTTCCACCCAGCCCAGATGCTCGATCACACCAGACCGAACCCACTCCAGGATGCAGTCGGCCGGCACGGCAGAGGGATTTTCTCGATCCGGCTCGCCGGCCAGCACGAACCGCGCGGCGATGCCTCGCTGGCGCAGGATTCGCGCAGCCTCGACAAATTCTGCCACACCCTTCTCCCAGATCAACCTGGCTGGCAGCACCACCGTAGGCATCGCGTTTGCTTCCGGTCGCGGGCTGAATCGGTCCAGATCAACGCCGGAACCGGGTATCAACCGAATGTTCGAGTCGGGCACACCCACCCGAACCAAAAGTTGCGCATCGTCAGGGTTCTGCACCAATGCAGTGCCGAACCGCAAGAGCCGGCGAAGCCACCAACGGATAGCCGGCTTCATAGCTCGGGCCGTCAAAGCGCCCGAGCTAAACAGCCAGCCTAATCCACCGAATGCGTTGACCACGAGGGGCCTGCCTGCCCATTTTGCCGCAATACTGCCGTATAGAACCGGTTTCATGGCGACATGGTGAATCACGTCCGGGCGCTCGCGTCGGTAGAGACGAATCAGCCGCGCCAACGTCCAGAGTTCTTTAAGCGGGTTGAGGTTACTTCTGGAATTCTCGAACGGGATCAGTCGCAGGCCTGCGATTTTGATTTGCTCGCCGTGCGTCCGCACGCGTGTTGCGACGCAGACGTCGTATCCGGCCGCCTTCGCCGCCACCGCCAACGCAAGCCGATGCGACACGAAGTACCAGTCTTCTGTCACGTAATAGAGGAGCTTGGGTGCTGGCTGGGTCGTGGGAGAAATCAAACGGCCCCATTCTTCTTCAGCAGCACATCGAGACGGCATACGCAAAGGCGGGATGGCAGGACCGTGGCCGCGACTCTTTCCCACGATAGATCCGGCATGCGGCCAGCCAGATTGGGCAATCTAGCCTGAGCTTGAATCCTGGTCAGTGCATCCACCTGCGACGCCATGCCTGGAACATGAGCAGGATCCACAGGCGATGCTCGTGGTTGCGCTTGCCCGAGAGATGCTCGGACCATGTGCGTCGGATCGGATCCGTGCGGAAGACACCGGTTGCAGACAGCTCGCGCTCGGAAAGCAGCTCTTCCGCCCAGTCCCGGAGCGGTCCGCGCAGCCAGAGGCCGATCGGGACTCCGAAGCCCATCTTAGGCCGCTCGATCAGTTCGCGCGGAACGCGCCTGTAGAGCAGCTGCCGAAGTACCCACTTGCTCGTGCCGCCGCGAATCTTGAAGCGCATCGGCAGGCGGCACGCCCACTCGACGATCCGGTGATCGAGTAGCGGTGCGCGCACCTCAAGGCTCGCGCCCATGCTCGCGCGATCTACTTTCACCAGAATATCGTCCGGCAGATAGGTGAGCATGTCGATCTGCATCATATATTCGACAAAACTTTCGTGCCGCACCCCGTCTAGTGCAGGCGGAAGGGCGGGCAGTCGCGATGTGCTGGCGTAACCTTCGCGCACGATGGCCAGGGGATCCTTCCAGGTCGATACGACACTCTGGTAGAAACTCGAGCCGTCCGGCGCGGCTGCGATTTCGGCAAACTTGTGAACCTTGTCGCCCGCGAAACGAACGCGGCGGGTCGGCGGCAGCGCCCACTCGCATAAGCCGTAGACCGTGTCCCACACATCCGGGCCAACGCGAAGAGCCTGATCGGCCATCCATTTTCGTGCAGTGCGTGGCAGCCGATCCATTACAGACCACGCCGTCGATGCCCAGTTATACCGCGTATAGCCGCCAAAGAGTTCGTCGCCCCCATCGCCCGCTATGCTCACAGTCACATACCTTCTCGTTAGCTCAGACAACACGTACGTAGGAATCTGCGACGAATCGGCAAACGGTTCGTCGTAGAGGTCCGGCAAGCGCGGAATCACCGCACGCGTCTCGTCTGGAGTGACAAAGAGCTCGACGTGCTCGGTTCCTAAGTGCGCGGCGACAGCCCTTGCAGCGGCCGATTCGTCGTGTTCCGAGTGTCGAAAACCGATGGTGAACGTCCGCACCGGCTGCGATGCGACTTCCTGCATGAACGCGACTACCGACGACGAATCCACACCGCCGGAGAGCATCGCGCCGATCGGCACATCGGCGATCATTCTCCTCCTCACCGAATCGCGCAGCAGCGACTCCAGCTGCTCGATTGCAGAGGGATCGTCCGGGTCGCGGTCCGGCGGCTGGCCCAGAAACTCGGAAGGCCTCCAGTATGGTTCGATCGTCGGTGGCATGCCCGCCTTCACGCGGGCGAACGATGCGGCGGGAAACTTCGCAACCCCGCGAAAGATCGAGAGGGGCGTCGGAACGTAACCGAACCGCAAGTAAGCCACCACCGCGTCCTCGTCGAGTTCTGGCCGGAACGCGGCGTGCGGATGAAGTACCTTGAGCTCCGAGCCGAACAGGAAGGCATTGCCGATCTGCGTGTAATACAGCGGTTTCTTGCCGAGCCGATCTCTTGCCAGCCACAACGTTCGCTCCGCGCGGTCCCACAGTGCGATTGCGAACATACCCCATAGCCGCCGCACGGTATGGGCAAAACCCCACTGGCGCACGGCCGCGAGCAACACTTCGGTATCGGAGGTGCTCTTGAACGAATGGCCTTCGCCCTCCAACTCGACGCGAAGCTCGCGGAAGTTGTAGATCTCGCCGTTGAACACTACTACATATCGCGCATCCGCGGACAGCATTGGCTGGTGGCCGCCTGGACTTACGTCCAGGATTGCGAGCCGCCGGAATCCCAGAGCCAGGCCGGCGGGCGCATCGACATAGCAACCCGAGTCGTCCGGCCCGCGATGTACAAGGGTCCGCGACATCTCTTCCACGGATCTTGCCAACGCCTCCGCCGTCTCCCCTCCGAGCTTCAGAAGCCCGACAAGTCCGCACATTACCGGTAGGAGGACGGAGTTGGTTTTTGCGCGAGCGAATTCATTGACCCGTTACGAGGTCCCGAGCGGTTATCAGGCGCGTGAAATTCATTCCGTTTTTCGAATCCAGCATTAGCTCCAAAAGCACCGGCGCTAGTCACTTCGTGGCGGCGTTCATCTTCGCGCGTGCGTTCGCAACCACGCTATCTAAGTTGAACCCGATCGGTTCGTTGCTCGCCAGTTTTGCCCGTGCGGCGCGTATTGCGTCGATCGCCCCATCGGGCGTCGGGGATGGAAAGCCCGGCTCCCACCAGCCCATCTGGTCACTGTAGAGCCAGGCGTATTCATCTGAGCTTTTGAGCGCGTGGTAAATATTCTGCTCGAAGAGTCGTAGACGCTCCACGGGCGCCATGTAGTGCGGCGGCCAGTGTATTGACGTAGTGACGGGGATTGCCAGTTGGTAGTTGGCCCAGATCGCGACGCCGACCTCCATCTTCTGGCTGTATTTCTGCCGAAGTTCGCCTGGCACCAGCGCAAGAGCTCCGCGACGTACGTTTTCGTATCCGTCTGAATAGTCGCGCGGCGTCAAATAGCCGTACGCTTGCTCCTGGCCGTCGATCAACCTTGCCATCCGCCCTGCGGCTTCGATCATTCCATTGATGAAGGCGGGGAGTAAGCCGTAATCAATCCTGTGCAGAATTGATGAAGCGTTCGCGGTCCTGTTCACATAGCTATGGGCGAGTGAAAACAGAATCACGATGTTCGGAAACCCCTCCTGGATCGCCGCCATGACCTCTCGGCCTCGCAACCGAGCTTGGTGTGCGTAGTGCGCGAAACTCTTCTGCTTCGCGTACTTTTGGCTGTTGTAGCTAAATAATCGTTGTTTATAGTCTTCGACATCGAACATCCACCCCGCCATCCGGGTCTCGCGGGCGACGGCTGCCCAAAGCTGCGCGTTGTGGAGGATCGGCGCGAAGTCATCGAACCAATCCACATCGCCAGGCTGCGCATTAAATCGCAGGAAGTTATCCGTGAATCGACGAAAATCAATGTTGCGGAGGGTCTCGATCGTAGCGGTAAGCTGCTTTCGCTCGAAACGCTCACGACCGAAGGCACGCCACTCAAACATCGCGTCTTCGCCGCCCGTTGTCGCTTTGAAATGACTTAGTACGATTCCATCGAACGGGAGCGCCTCTATTTTGCGCACGTTCATCTGAATCTGGGCTGGATGGGCGGTATCCCAACCCCATGCGATGAGTTTCTTACGGAGTTGGCTAGCCTTGGTCTGTGCGCGCGATATGCGAGACAGAGAGAGAGCGCTTGCGCCTCCTGCATATTGGAGAAAGCGACGCCGACGTGCGTCGTCCAGCGGAGATCCGGCGCCGTTCATTCCTCCCATAGTAACGAGTCCACGGCTCGTCACTATGAAATGCTGAATTCACCGCAATTGCAATCGAGGCGCAGGATCACTTAGCAAGCTCCCGATACAGAGCCTCGTACTGGTGTACGACGGCGGCCAGGCTGTACTCCGCGGAAATGCGGGCGCGTGCCTCCAGACCCCTCTTGCGCCGCAAACCCGCGTCCATAGACAGCAGGCGGCACCATGCGGTCGCAAGTTGCTCGGCGTCGCGACTCGGCACGATCATGTCCCGATCCCCTACAAGCGCCGCCGCATCTCCGACGTCGGTCGATACGCATGGCACGCCGGCGGACATTGCTTCGCCGACGACGTTCGGAAACCCCTCGCCCACCGAGGTACAGGCCGCGACGTCCAGAGCAGCGGTGATGCGCGGCACGTCCGTTCGGCTCCCGAGGAGGTGTACACATGCACCCAGCCCTGACTCGGCCAAGATTCGGACGATGCTCGAGTTGCTGGGAGTAACGCCCTCTCCCGCGAGCAAGAAATGAACATCTGGGTGTCTCGCCTTCAGGAGGCTGGCGCCGGCAAGGAATGTATGGTGGTCCTTGTGCGGGTCCCATCTGCCGATCAACCCGACCAGGGGGGTGCGCAAGTCGAGGCCCAGTTCTGCGCGCACTGATACCCGGGCCTGGTCATCCGGCTTGAAAACGTCTAGATCGAAGCCGTTTCCGATCAGGCACCATCGCCGCGGACGGTACCCCAGCGTCTGGTGCACCTCCCGTCCCGCCTCCGAATTCACGATTACCGCCGCAGGCAATGCGGAGAGGCGGGCGCACAGGCGCGGCGCCAGCGCCTTAAGTCCGTAGTGCCAGGAACTCCTGATATTCCAGACTACGGGAACTCGAAGCACGGGCAACGCCAGCAGGCCGAGCAAATCGGCGTGATACAGCCAAGTCTGCACCACGGCCGGACGCTCTCGGCGCAGGAGCGATACGAAACGGAAAACCGCTGCAGCGCTGGCGCGTCCTCTTTTCATGCCGAGCGAGTGCACGGGCGCGCCGGAATCCCGAACGCGCGCAGCGAACTCTCCACCCTCCATCATCTCGACCACGACGTGCCGCAGCCGTCCCGAGGCATGAGAGCCCTTCACGATGTTCGCAAGCATGGTCTGCGCGCCACCCGCCTCCAAAGTGGTGATCAGGTGCAGAACCGGGATCACTTCTTGGGCGTTCCGAGGCAGACCCAGAACGGCGTTCGTTCCGAAAAGTACGCCTCGCGGCCGTAGCGCGCGAGCCAGGCGGCAATTTCGGCTCGGGAATATCGCCTTTCAATCGGCGTTGCAAAGCGGTCGAACGCGTCCCCTGCCATGAACTTGAACGAGTAATTGCGGTAGTGACTGAGTGGTACGTGGTCTGCCGCGTCGGCGTGACCGAGCCGCTCAAGGAGCCGTGCCGAGCGCGCTAGCGGCCAATAGATCAAAACGGCAATGGCCAACGCCAGACCGTGCATGGCCCGCTTGGGCAGCCGTGCCGTGATCGTTCGTACTGCAGTAGCCATCGAAAGAAGCGCGCGATGGAAACGGCGCCGGTTGTCCAGCGCGTAGTACAGGTACACGAGCAAGGGTCCGCCAGTCGCGCGAGCGAGGCTGCGCATCCCTGCATCCGGGTCCTTGAGATGGTGAAGTACACCGAGGCAGTAGGTGAAATCCATTGAGGCGGGACGAAACGGCAACCGGCATACATCGGCCTGCACACAGTGCACACTGGTCTGATCGGCCAATGTTCGCGCGGCGCTGTCGATCGCCCGCGAGAAATCGAGCGCATAGAGCTTTTTCACGGGAAATCTTGCAACCTGCCGCGCCCATCGGCCCATGCCGCAGCCTGCGTCCAGCACGGTCGCGTCGCGCAATTCCTCACGCGAAACGATTCCAAAGTAGTTGTCGATCTCGACTTCGTAGTCAGGGAGCATCGAGTCGAAATGCTGCCATTCGTAGCCGAAGCTTTCCTGCGTATCGCCGTCGATCCCAACGTCCTTCTCTCCGACGAATCGGGGGATCCCTGCGACCACGGGGTACCGGTCGGTGCCGTCCGTCAGCGTTCCGCTTTCTATCCACGTTGTTGCACATCGGCGGCAATCCGAATCGGTCGCCGTCTCGGGTGAATCTCCATTACGTCCGCACCAGCGCGTGCAGCGCGCGACAGGCGGGCCATCGCGCTCGATAACGGTTGGGTTCTCGAGTCGAAGCGGCTTTCCGGTTGGGGGACTGACAAGGTCATCGAGAATATAGGCTCGCATGAGGATCAAGATCGCTACGGGACGGGATGCTGGCCCGCTGCGACGCGAAGCAGCGCCTCTGATGTTCGGGCCGCCAGAGTACTGACGCTAAAGTGCTCGACTACGCGCCGGCGCGCCTGACGTCCACGCTCGGCCCGCTCAGCGGGTCCTGCCTGCAACACTTTCAGCCAACCTTCAGCAAGGGCGTCTGCATCTCTTGGCGGAATGATCTCTCCAGTATCTCCCACGATGACCCGGGCGTCGCCCACGTCTGATGCCACGCAAACGGTCTCGCACGCCATCGCTTCGGCAAGGCTGTTGGAGAACCCTTCTCCGAATGCGGACGACGAGGTCGCAACATCAAACGCGCGGTACACCGCGGCCATGTCTCGATGAGCACCTGCCCATGTTAGGTGTTCCCCAACGCCCAGCTCGCGCGCGAGCGCTTGAAGCTCTGCACACCTGCGCACGCTGCCAGTTCCGACAAACACGAAGTGTGTGCTCGGGAGCCTAGCCGCGGCAATTGCGGCCGCTCGAAGAAACGTTTCGTGATCCTTCATCGGATCAAATCTGCCGACCAGCCCTACGACTGGTTGGTCCTCCCCTATACCCCACTGCTTGCGCAGTCGCTCGCGGCTATCGATATTGCGACAGTAGGTGACTGTATCGATACCATTTTCGATCACCATGAAGTTGGCTTTCGCATAGCCATGCTGAAGGTGATGGCGTTTGCCGGCGCGCGAATTCGCTATCACCAGGTCGGCGCGGCGCGACAACCAAGCGCCGCACGTGAACAAGAATCTTGTCATCCAATCGTAACGGCGTAGATCCATATTCGACGCCCTAATTCCCCACACCACCCGCGCGCCTATCGCACGCCCTAACAACCATGCAATCTCGTTTGCGCCGGACATGTATCCGTGCACTATGTGAGGCTTCGCAATTCGCATCAATCTCCATGACCGCACAAGGAAGCCGACAAGGTCCCAGCGACCCGCTTTGCGAGCGCTCCGAAGCCGGACGCCCGGCAGATTCTCTAAGTCTGACTCCAGTACGCCACCGGGATAGAACGTAAAGACGCTGATCCCGAACGTGGCATGGTCCAGATTGCGCACAAGTTCGACGAGTTGACGTTCGGCCCCTCCAGCCTCCAAGGAACGAATCAGAAAGACGACGCGTATCTTCTCGCTCGTCACGATTGGGATTGATGTACTAACGGCAAAAAGCAGTCAATCCACGCGCCGTGGATACGCTACGCCGTACACTTGACGATCGGCGACGGGTTGACTAGCAAACCTACGTCGTATGTGGGGTCTGAAAGGATAGATGTTGTCCGTCCGAATCAATGCGACCTCATAGCCGGCCCTGAGCAGGATCGCGTGGAGTCGTGATGGCGTAGTCGGATTGCAGTGAGGCTCCTTCTCGACTCGCTCCCTGTACGATTTGCTGGTCGCCAGCAGCAGGCCGGCGTCAAGAATAGCCGCATAAGCCCGGGTCAGAGACTCAAACCGCTCAGGTCTCAGCCAGCGAAAGGGCACGAGTGGCCAACTGATGAAATCCCGGCTGAAGAATACGTAGTCGAATTGCAAGGGAAAACTGTAGAAAACGAGGGCTGCGCGCGGGCTCAGCTGCCTTCTGATCGCTTGCAGCATCGCCCCGAGCTCGTCGTCGTGCAGATGCTCGAAGATATCAAAGCACAGCGCCACGTCAATTGATCCTCTGCCAGCTTTCTGCCAATCCGCGACGTCGCCCTGGAACCATTCGACCGATACACCCTCTTCGTGGCAGAGCTGCCGCGCAATCGCGAGCGCCGAACCATCAAAGTCCACGCCGCCAGCAGTAAATCCACGCAGTGCGAATTCGATCGCCATGGTGCCGATCGAGCAGCCTACGTCCAGTACTCTGATCTCTTTCGGGTGGCGACCTTCGAACCGCGGAAGCACCCACTCATCAACCAAGCGATGCGCTAGCGCAATGCGTGGTTGCCAATGATTCGTGCGGCGCTGGCGATGCTTTTCGACTTGTCCAAGCTGGTACGCCTCGCCGTACGTGTAGGACGTCGGTTTGGGGGCCACGCCTGCGGTCATGGGGATGAACGGGTCACGAATACGTGGCCTGCGCTACCCAGTAAGAACGACAGATACCGCCGCGCGGTGGCCGGAAGGTCCGGAAAGAGACGATAACCGGTATAGAACAAATGGTTGCCGTGTACCGTCACCACGTCAAAACCGGCTTGCTCGAATACGCGGCGCCAACGACGCCGGCTGAAATAGTAAAGCTCCGATACGGCACTTGGGTATTCTCCATGCGCGCCGGGCACCAGTATTCGGCGCCACACGGGTCGCATTGTCACGCTGGACGCTGCATTTACAGCATTGTGGGGAGCACCGGAACCATACGATCCAACGCCAAGGGCTCTCCGGAGCAGGTGTGGATAGTGCGCTGCCATCGTCCAGAAGCGCCAGCCGGCGCTGGGAACGATATGAATGCCGCGGCCACCCGGTTTGAGAACGCGGCGGATCTCTCGCAGTAGTGCGACCAGTGGCCGGACGTGCTCCAACACGGCGCAGGAATAGACGATGTCGAAAGTGCCGTCACCGTACGGTATGTGACTACCGTCGTAGGTGCGAACCGGGTGATATACCGGCTCCGATGAGGCTTGTTCTCTTATGTCGATGGAATCCACGATGCAGCCCCAATCAGCGACCACGCTCGCCTGGTAACCATTGCCTCCGCCGATCTCCAGCACGCGGGCACCTGTGTCGAAGCACTGGCGTAGCGCTGAGATGTCCGCGTGCCTTATATCCCGAACATGCGCGCGGCTCCGCTCACCATCAAAGCTGCGCATCAAAGTGCGTCTCCCCTCAAGACAAAGGCACAGCTATCTGGCGAAAGGCATCGCTTATACATCAAGGTTTCTTATCGACCGGACGCGCTGGAACGCCCACAGCAGTTACATTGTCTGCAATCGATTGAACGACTACGCTTCCCGCCCCAATGACTGCGTGCCGACCGATGGTCACACCGTCCAGAATACGACATCCGGAACCGATCCAAACGTCATCCCCAATTCGGATTCCCTTCGCGGTAAATCCCCGTCGATAGGACGGCACTTCGTCATCGCCACGGATGTGGTTTGCGGGAATGATGACGCTGTGGGCTGCAATTCGGACGCCCGTCCCTATCTCGACACCGCCTTGGCCATACACAATCGAAAACGGGTTAATGCTGCAATGATCTCCGATCTTGATATGCCCGCCATAGCTCAGGATCATTGCGAAATCGTGAATTTCGCAATGCGCGCCAATCGAGATCGAACCACCACCATTTGCTCGGAGGATACTCCTCGCGGAAATCACCGAACTGGGATGCGCATGGATTGGACGGCCAGCAAAGCGCGCCGCATACCAAAGAGAGCGGATGAGGACGCGGATCGCGGACATTACCTCTTTACGCACGGGCGCATCATAGGGCTATGGCGATGACGCGTACGCCCTGGATTTTGCAACAATTCCAATACCAAAGCAGAGTGAGTAAGGCAAGAATCCAAGCGGATGGCCCGAGACATCGATCACGTCGAAGTATTTTTCGATGTTCTTAACCAATGAAACATAATCAAAACCCTTGTGCTCTCGACGAGCAACCAAATCCATTCGTCCAAGGGTGGCGTTTGCCAGTTCAGAAAGGGAGTAGTGTTCGGCGTCCTTACTTAAGATTCTCGTGGCGAGCCATTTCGCCAAGAAGACGACACCTTTTTCGTTTGGTACTGTAACGAAGAAATACCCTTCCAGATGTTGGGCAATTTTTCTGATGTATCCATCAACCATATTTGGCGGAACGTGCTCAAGCGTTTCCATTGCAACAGCAATGTCGAAAACGTCGCTACTTTTGAGGCGCATCTCGTCCGGCGAAGACGCTTGGAGAAACAAGAAATTCGCGGCGCCCCCCCATCTCGCCTTCGCTAAATCTAATCCACCCTCCCAGTTTGCATCAAAGCCGATATAGCGCGATGGCTTCCTTGGGAGAAAATCAATCAGCTTCCCGTCAAAACAACCTAGCTCAAGTACAGAGTTGGTGTGGCAGTTTCGTTTCCTAACTTCGGATGTGAACCACTGGAACCGAGCAAAATGCAGCTTGCTACGAAGTCCGCTAGAAAATAATCGCTCGTTGTATCCGTATCCATCTTTTCTACTCTTCATGAAGACCCCCAAGCTGACCCAACTAACCAATGAAGAGGCTTCCTCCGCCGCTGGGCTGGCATCGAGCCGCCTGAGCGGACGCGTCGTCTATCCTTCTTGAAGACGATTGGACGTACGCAAAAGATCCCAGTATTGCGAGCGGAATCCAGAAGACGCGCCCACGGAGAACATCGTGGAAGGCCATAAATACCATGACTGAGAGCAGGGCGAAAAGCACGGGAAATACCTCGACCGCGCTCCGGCGTGAAAGGGCCTTGAGAACTATCGTAACTATTAGAATTGCAAATACTAGGACCCCGTATAACCCTGTCTCGAGCAGAACCTCAAGGTACGAGTTATGAACGTTGAGTCCCTGGTTAATCACCTCAAACGACCCTAGCCCAAAACCGACTGAGAAAATTTGCAGAGGGGACTCGGTGATCAATGTCACCGCCGTCCTGGCTGTCTCGTATCTTGCGACGATCGAATCTTCTTCGGTGGTACCAAGCAGTTTATAGAACATCACGTCAAGCGCGAACTTGTCGGCGTACGGAGTTACACGTTCTACAAATGCTTCCAGACCTATCCCGCTGCCATATATTGCACCTATCGGTAGTAACAATATGGCGCCAATGAAACCCACATTTCTGCGATTCACTTTGTGTGTTGTACGCAAGATTGCTGCAAGCGTGCTACCAATCAGGGCTACGACGACAAAGGCCGCCACTCCCGCTCTTGACGACGAAAGGATCAGAGATACTATGCCCAATACGAATACGGCTAGTTCTAAATACGACGCTCGCTTCTGAGTCCATAAAAGCTTCGCAAGCATGTACGACAACGCGAACGCGATCAGCATTCCGTTTTTCGTCGGGCCGTCAGACACTCCGGAAGGTATAGTGAACGGCGGATCGCCCGCCGCAAGGTAGTTGGCGATATAAAACTTTCCTGTCATGAACTGCAGTACAACAAGCACGCCATTGCAAAGCAAAAAATATGTCATCAAGCCAGAGAGAAAGTTCATCGACAAACTCGATGTGTTTTCTCTTACAAATACATAGCATCCGAGGGCAAGGAAATAGGCTTGTAGTTGACTAAGCGTAGCGTTGGCGAAATTCGTCAAATACCCTATCAGATAAAGGACGCCCAGAAATCCGATTAGAGCGTAGTCAACAGGAAGTCTAGTTTGCGAGTTGTTGAAGTTTCTCAGTACCGTTGGAAGCGTAAATATCAACCCGAAAACGAGCAGCCAGGCATGAAGCGTTCCTGGGATCAGCTTTGTCTGATAGTAGATGAAGAACGTTGCAATCAGGAACGCATTCAGAATCAGATGGCTTATCTCTTTTGTACTCGGATTTAGGGTCATTACACTATGGAGCCGGACCGATGGTCGATTCTCTGACCTATAGAGCCCTCAATCACTAAGGGCGCACCCTCAGATCTGGAAAGCACTAAGCGTGTATGAAGCAGCTTGTAGGCATCTCTAAGCGTCTTCAGATCTTGCTGGGTTAAGGGTTCACCTGCAGGAAGATACATTCGATTGACTTCGCCATCGAAGGACTGGGCTTTGAGATCCGCCAGAAATGAGATCAATCCTTCTCTAGTATTTTGGGGAGCCTTTGCGTACAGGACGGCATCAATTAGCGCTGGAAGCTTGGACGAAGCGTCACAATAGTGTGCCGTTGGCATCGCGTTGTAGTAGTTGTTTGCGAACGTCACAACTGCTTTCCCCATCAGCCCGGCTTCGTAGCCAATGGTTCCAGTCAAAGCAAAAATGATCGATGCCCGTTGCATTAGATCCCTTGAATCCACGTCATAACTAAGGAGCCTCACCCCCGGCAACTGAGCAATTTTTCTGTAGAACGATAAGGTCTTGCCGTCCACGTCGGTGGGGTGCACCTTTACGTATAGCTCGTGCGAGACGGGCAGCGAGCGAGAAATAAGGGTAATTAACGCCACTTGGTCCGAGAAGAAGGCTCCCGCTACATCGATTGACGACTCGGGCTGGGTATGCAACGCGTACAAACAAAACGCTTGATCACCCGGAACGGAGTACGGAGGAAACGCTTTATAAAGCAGCAAGTTGAAGCGCCGCTTGAGATACATCCAAATAATCTGCGGTATCGTGTAACGGGAATAGTCATTCTTCCTGTCTAGTAGGGCGGTTCTGAGCAGTGAGACAAAGAGCCCTGCGTGTTTCGGCGCCATTTTGACAACGTCCGCGAAACTTCTTGCGGCCGACTTCAGAGCCGGCTTCTTGGAGCCCAGCGCAAAGTCGCGAAGAAACTCTTCTGCCCACGCGCGATCTTCTTCTGTTGGTGCGCGAATGCGCACGATGTCCGCCGTTTCGTGCCCAAAGGTGAACATGTACATATCCTGGGGAATACGTAAACGGGTTGGCACAATCCAGGGAATTCCGAGTTTGCGGCAGACTAGCATCGACATCAGTTGCAACGCGCTGTCCCGACCACTGCTAACGAGCTCGATGGAATTATCGACAAAGAAGGCGCATAGTACTCGGTGGATATGATTGAGGTAGCAGATCGCGAACTGATAGCTCTTGGTCCTAAGTACGCGGTCCATGAGGATGATGTCGTGGATTCGCGGACTCCCCACGGATTCCAGCTTTGACAATTCCTTTCTGCAGCTCTCCGCGCCGCTCAATGCGGGCTGAAAGTCCGAGGTGGTGTCAAGAATCCTGCTCGATGGCGTAAATGCCAGTTTCCTGTGACTTTCCGCGGCGGCTCGCGTGATGTGAGCCCAGAAGACCTGGAACCCGGAGTCCTCAAGACATCGACCGAAGCCTTCGAAGTAGGCCGCGGGTTGATAGCCAATGAGGGCAATTCTTTTCTGATTCATGTTCCCTAACACTCTTAAGGTCTGATCTCTCTAGGCGACGTGATCCCTGTTTTAGCAGCAGTTTGATTTAGAGTCCGTCGCTGCAAACTGTACTCGATTCCTTTGCGTAGACGACCGGCGGCACCCCGCCCAAGTCTTTCTTGGGCCGCTCCTCGTTGTAATCCCGGCGCCATTCCTCGATGGCCATTCGCGCGTGCGTCAAGCTCGTGAACCAGTGCTCGTTCAGGCATTTGTCGCGCAGCCGTCCGTTGAACGATTCGACGTAAGCGTTCTGGTTGGGCTTGCCCGGTTCGATGAAGCGCAGCGCCACGTTGTTCTCGTGCGCCCAGATGGCCATCGCGCGCCCACAGAACTCCTTGCCGTTGTCCGAGCGGATCACCTTGGGCAGCCCGCGCTGGTGCTTGACCCTCTCCAGGACACGCGCCACGTAGGCGCCCGAGATCGCCATATCGGGCGTGATTGCCACCGACTCGTGCGTAGCGTCGTCCACCACCGTCAGACACTTCAGCGACCGGCCATCAGCCAGCCGATCGAATACAAAGTCCATGCTCCACACCTCATTCGCCAGGCTGGGCCGAACGAGCGGCTGGCGATCACAGAGCGCCACCTTCTTCCTCTTGCGCTTCTGCACCATCAGGTTCTCCTGACGGTACAACCGCCTGACCCGCTTCAGGTTCATCATCCAGCCCGCCTGGCGCAGCCGCAGGTGAATCATCAGGTAGCCGTGGCGCCGGTGCCGATGCGCCATCGCCACGATCCGCTCGCGCAGTTCCCCATTGCCATCGTCTCTGCGCTCATAGCGCAGCACGCTTGGATGCCCACCCGCTTCAACGCCCGGCGCTCGCTCATGCCCTTGTCCCGAGCAAACCGCACCAGCTCGCGCTTGGCGGGTACGGTCACCACTTTCGCCGTAGCGCCTCGCGGCTCACCTCCGCTTCAGCAGCGTCTCGGCCAGCAGCTTTTTCAGTCGCGCATTCTCCGTCTCAAAGTGCTTCAACCGCTTCGCATCCGGAACCGACATTCCGCCAAACTTCGACTTCCACAGGTAGTAGCTCGCCTCCGAGAACCCGTGCCGGCGGCACAGATCCTTCACCGCCAGCCCCGCCTCAGCCTCCCGCAGAAACCCGATGATCTGCTCTTCCGAAAAGCGCTTCTTCATTGGTCCGATCTCCTCTGGTTGAAATCGGACTCCAAAGCATAACGCTACTAAAATCGGGGATCACGTCGTAGGAACTAGACGATCTTTCGTGCGCGATCGTCCCTGTCAGGTTTGCTGTTGTTTCTCGCGTGATCGAGATCGTCCGGCTTTCCGACATCCAGCCAAGGCTCGTGGATGGCGTAGGCGACCGTGCGCTTGCCAAGCGCCTGGAGGCGCTCGAAAAGCGTGGGCATGTCGCAGGGTTCGGCGGGAGCGAGCGCATCGAGCGCGGACGGATCGAGGGCGTAGATCCCCGCGTTCACATGAGTGCGGTTGATTGGCTTTTCCTCGAGACTCACGATATCGACGCCCCTGGTGGTCACGACGCCGAAGGGGTGCTGCCACTCGTGAACTCGCACTGCCATAGTGGCGGTAGCATTATGGCGCTCATTGAAATCAAGCAGCTCCCCGTAGCGGATGTCGGTCAGCACGTCCCCGTTGGAGACTGCGAACGGGACGTCCGGTCGGGGACTCAGGAGGCTGAGCGCGCCGGCAGTGCCTAGGGGACCTTCCTCGCGCAGATAGTCGATCCGAACCTGCCAGCGCGCGCCATCTCCGAAGTAGTCTTCGATCATGTGGCCCAAGTAATGGATGGCGAGCACGAAATGCCCGAAGCCCTCCGCCTTGGCGCGCTCGATGATGTGCTCAAGCATTGGCTTACCTGCGACGGGCAGCAGGGGCTTCGGGCAGCTCTCCGTGTGGGGCCGCAGGCGGGTTCCTCGCCCGCCGGCCATGATTACGATCAGGTTCGGCCGCTCTGCAGGGAGCGCAATTTGGTCCCACACATGCAATCCGACGACACGCCTGTTTGCATCCACAACCGGTAACTGGCGGATCTTGTTCACCTGCATGAGATGCAGAACCATCTCACGGTCCATCTGCGGCGGCGCCACGAAGGGACTATGGTGAACTACGCCACCCACGCTGTTGCCTAGGTCCAACCCCCGCAGCAGCCCGCGGCGGATGTCCCCGTCTGTGATGGTGCCCACGAGCAGGCCGTCAGAGGAAATTACAAGCACGACCTGCAGATGGGACGCGTCCAAGTTATGAATCGCATCGCGAATCGTAGAGTCGGCCGGCAACAAGGCACGGCGCCAGTTTGCTTCGGAGGGTTCGCTCATCTCTTAATTTAGCGGCTCGTTACCAGCTCGTCAGGCCACCGTCAATGATGAAATTTTGACCGGTGCAGTAGCGCGAGGCATCGCTCAGGAGGTAGACCAGTATGCCCGTAACTTCTTCGCGGTCCGCCATCCGTCCCATGGGCGTACGATTGGCGTAGGCCGCGACAAAGCGCGCGTCATGATCGTTGAATACGCCGCCGGGTGACACGCAGTTCACCCGCACGCCGTCCTTCGCCCACCAGGTCGCCAGCCAGCGAGTCAGCCCAATGATTCCCGCCTTGGACGCGGAATAGGCCGGAAACGATCGGAACGGCTGGCCGTCATAGATCCGATGGTCGGGGCCGACCACTCCGTAGACGCTGGCGACATTGATCAGGCTTCCCCCGCTGGCTTGCCTGAGAACCTTGCCTGCCTCGCGCGCGAAAAGAAACGCACCGGTCAAGCTAATCTCGATCGCCTTCTGCCACAGCACAAGCGGGTAATCCTCGAACGCGGGAAAGGCGTTGCCTTCCCCAGCCAGCCCCTCGCTCGTGATGGCGGCGTTGAAGATCGCCCCGTCGAGGCCCGAAAAGTGCGCGGCAGCACTGGCGACACCATCGGTCACCATGCGCTCCTGCGCGACGTCGATTTCGATCCCCGGAATGCCCAGGGCCTTCGCATCCTCGCGCACCGTGGTGCCCGGGCGGTCCGCGATGATCAGCCGCGCCCCTTGCTCTGCAAGCAAGCGCGCGTGTACCCGGCCGAGGACGCCGCACGCGCCCAGTAGCAGGATGCGCTTTCCCCGGATTCCAGTATCGAGGCTCATGCGGAAAGCTTGAGTTTTCGCTTCATCAGAAATTCAACCAGCAGGAAATCGAAGTCCGAGTCGACGTCGAGGCTTTTCTCGCAGCCGATGTCGTATCCCTCCGTATGACCTTCGAGCAGATTCGACACACCCCGGATGTAGTCGGGAGCCAAAACATAGATGCTTGCAACATGCTCGAAAACCGATGGCGCATCCTGGCGACGCACGATCGTATCGGAGAGTCGTTTGCTGACCCTAAGCGCCCCACTGTCGTCAGCCTCAAGCAGGTTGAAGTAGGGATTTTTCCGCGCGGCGCAAACCGTGAACACCCCGCCCACGCCATCCTTGCGGCGTTTCCGGAACTGACCGACACATGCGGAAATGTCGTTCACATCACGCAGTGGATTCGTGCAGTCGAGGTCGAGGTAGAACTCGTACTCCTCTCGATAATGTGCTTCGCAGGCCTGTAGCGCGTGCTTGAATACGTCGAACTTTCCTGCCTCAGGGGTGGCGAGTTCTTGGGGTCGAATGAAGGGAGTCTCCGCGCCAGCCCCCCGCGCTACGGCCGCAATCGCCTCCGAATCCGTGGAAACGACGACGCGATCGATCTCCGGCGTCGCAAGCGCCTGCTCGATGGACCACGCGATCAGAGGCTTTCCCAGCATCGGTCGAATGTTCTTGCCCGGCAGACCGCGGCTGCCGCCGCGCGCTGATATCACGCAAAGCGCGGTCATGTCACTCCCTGGATTCTCACTTGCCGTCTTTGCTGATCCGATTCGCGTGCGGCAAGGGCCACTCTGAGCGCAGCGACGCCGTCATGCAGGGAGCAGAGGGGCGGCAACTCCGGATCGTCTAGGCGCTTGAGAAAGTGCCGCATGTGCGCGAGGAACAGGTCGTTTCTCTGGAATCCCTCAGGCTGGCGATCGGCAATCGCCTCGCCGTTCGGTGAATGCCTTCGCAGCACGCCTTCTGAATTCGACCAGCGGTATATGGCAGTAGAGGTCATCGCTTCGACTTCGCAGCGATGGACCGGGCTCGCCATGTCGAGCTGAATCTGTCCTGTTACGCCGCTTTCGTGAGTAAGCAACAGATTGGCGACATCGTCTCCATGGATTTCGAGATCGGTCATCTTTGACAACACCGCGCTTACGGCGGCAACCGGCCCGAAAAACCACAGCGCGAGGTCGATCAGGTGGATCAAGTCCATCATTGCGCCTCCGCCGCGCGCCGCATCCGCACTGTAGCTTTGTCGATAGTCTTGCCCAGGACGCCACGCATCCAGTCGCTGTCCCATTGCCATCCGGTAAGTCAGGAGACGGCCTTCGTCCGGCTGACGAAACAGGCGCTCGAGCGAGACAAGATTCGGATGTGCTCGAAACTGACAACCGATCTCTACCAGCTTGCCGATCGCCATTCGAACGAGTGCATCAACCCCGGTCCACGAGTGGGAGAGCGGCTTTTCGATGAACAGCGGCTTCCCGGCTTTCAGTACTTCCTGTGCGACGGTCACGTGCCGGTCGCTTGCCGTTGCAACCACGACCGCATCGACGTTTGCAATCGCCATCGGAAGATCTGCGTGCGTCTGAACCGGGAACTCAAGTGCGATCTCCGCGAGCCGATCCGCCCTCGCGCGCCAAACGTACACCTCGGCCCCAAGCGCTGTAAGGTTCGAGATATGGCGCCTGCCGACGGAGCCCGCGCCGCACACGAGGACGCGCTTCACATTGATTACCTAAACCAGTCCCCCTGCCTCTCACCTGCCAGCATCATGCGCTTGCGAAGCATGCGCTTGGGGTCCAAGTCGATGCCTGCCAGGCACTCTGCAATCAGCTTGCCGGCGGTTCCACCGCCGTACGGATTCTCCGTCCTGGCGCAAAGAGCCCGGAATTCTTCATCAAACAGGCAGCGCCGCGTGGCGGAACAGATCGATTCGGCATCATAGTCGACGTCGATCACGTTACTGCCGCGCAGGCGACTCAGCTGCCGCGAACCGATATTCACCGTCGGGCATCCGAACACCGGAGTCTCCTTGATGCCGGAGGAGGAGTTGCCGACGCATGCGACCCGCCACGACGGCCGGTGCGCAAGTGCGAGCAGGCCGTGATAAACGTACCGGCCTAGCGAGCTGTGAAGCTGCATGTTCGGATGATTTGTGCCCGCCGATTCCCGCAGTACGCGCCTGATCGTCTCTCCGCCCGCATCGTTGTTCGGATAAGTCAGCACCACCTGGACGCCTTCGTCCGCCAGCCTGGCGAGCGCCTGCAGCGACGGCAGCAGCTGTGGCGCAGCTTCCTCGAATTCGGTCGTGACCGAATGCTGGGTAAAGACGACGACCGGCCGGTCGGAAACGATTCCAAGGCGCGCTGAGAGTTCAGCCGCTGTCGCGTACTTGCCATGTACGATGAGATCGATTGCAGGAAACCCGACCGTTCGCACGCGCCAAGGCTCTTCCCCCATCGCGAGTATCCGGGTCGTCGCCTGCTCGTTCGTGGTGAAATGCAGATGCGCGAGCTTCGTCATAGCGTGCCTGACAGAATCGTCAAGTGCCCCGCCCTCCGTGATGTCGCCGCCTTCGACGTGTGCAGTCGCGATGTTCATCTGGGTTGCGGCGATCATTGCGGCGAACCCCTCAAAGCGGTCTGCATACACGAGAAAGACATCCGGATTCATCGCCTGGAGCACGGGGGCTATGGAAAGTATCCCTGTGCCGATCGCCCTAGCAGTTACGGTCCGATCGCCGCTGCCCATGTCGAGCGCAACTTCCGCGTGCACCTCGAAACCATCCTGGCGGATCTCCGAGATCGTCCGCCCGAAATTGCTGTCGAGGTGCGCACCCGAGACGACGAGCCGGTAGTCGAGATTCGGATGATCGCGAATGGCGCACAGGATCGGGTATTGCAAGCCGTACTCGGCCCTGTTGCCGGAGAACACACCGATCAGACGCCTGGTCGTCACCTGGACGTACGAAGCAGAGCGGCGAGACCGCTCGCAAGATCGGTCCGGGGTGACCATTTCAGCGCAGCCCGGGTGCTCTCGATGTCGAGCACCAAGTGAGACGCACGTGCGCCGGTGGTTTCTGCGACTACGGGTCTCGCTGCCTCGCCCGCAAGCCCCAAAGCCATACGGGCGACCTCGCCGACCGCGCTGCCATGCCCGCTCCCTGCGTTAAAGACACCACCAACTCGAACGGCGCAGGCGGCGGCGAGGCAACGGGCGGCGTCGTCGATCCACAGAAAATCACGCACGGCGGCCGTGTCCCGTAAACGCAGGGGGCCGTGTCCTGGAATCTGCCGCACGATGTCGGCGATTACCGTATTCGTCCCCATGCCAGGGCCGTACAGGTTGGCAAGACGAAGGCTGATCGCCCCGGCCGCACCGAAAATCTCTTCGCAGGCAATTTTCACCCGCGCATATTCGCCGGCAGCAGATACGGGCTCGTCTGTCCGCCGCGGATACGCCTTTTCGTCACCGTACACGATTGCCGAGGATGCGTAGACGATATGCCTCCAACGCTTCGCAGCGAGTGCCTTGCATAGGTCTATCGCGCGTTCATTGGAGGGCGCCGACGGGTTTCTCTCCTGAGCCAGGTGCACGAGTACTGCACCTTCGGGGGCTGGCGTGTCCGCATAACTGGGAACGTACCGCAAATCGGGGGATCGATATCGGCTTACGCCGATCACGGACACCCCATTCCTTTTTAACTCGTTCAGAAGCGCTTGGCCCGCAAATCCGGAGGCGCCCGTGACGACGACCGGACCGCTCATTCAAATCCGCTGATGTCACTCGGCTGGATGTGTACTTCCGCAGGAACGTCACGCGTCGATCGCTTGCCGATGACCGCCTCCAGCTGTTCGGCCTTGATCGGACCCAAGCCAGGCCGCTTCACCCATACGTTTTCGAGGCTGAACGCTTCACCCTCCCGGATCGGCTTGATCGATACGACTGTCGCATACGCAAAGTCGATGACGGGTTGTTCATCGGCAAGGATCGTCTTCGAACCTCCCCGCGCTTGCCAGATGGCGCGCGAGCCGACGATCATGTCCTGCAATTCCCGTGGCTCGATTGAAATCGGCACATCCGGTCCGGGCCAGCTACGCGAGATTGTGAAATGCTTCTCGAGGACGCATGCCCCTAAGGCCACGGCACCCAGGCAGGTCCAGATATTCATAGAATGGTCGGACAGACCGAGCGGAACGCCGGGGAATGCGCGGGCCAGATCGCCCAGGGCGCCGAGCCGAACCTTCTCGTACGGCGTTGGATACATGCTGGTGCAATGAAGCAGCGCAAGCGGCGTACCGTGACGGCGAACGATGTCGACGGTCTTGCGAACCGAAGCAAGATCGTTCATGCCCGTGGATACGATCATCGGCTTGCCGAACCGAGCAATATGATCGATCAGCGGGTAGTTGTTGCATTCGCCGGACCCGATCTTGAAGGCAGGTACTCCCATCGCATGAAGTCGGTCGGCGGCTTCGCGCGAAAACGGGGTGGAAAGGTAGATGATCCCCTTGTCAGCGCAGTGGAGCTGAACGCGACGCTCCTCGGCTTCGCTCAGCTCGCAGCGTTTAATGATGTCCCAGAGCCGCTCCTTGGAGATTTCCCCCGGAGTCATGTCGGTGGGGATCATCTCCTTTTCGGTGATGTGGCACTGAAACTTGATCAGCTCGGCGCCGGCATCGACGGCGGCATCGACCATTTGCAGCGCTTTCTCTACGTTTCCCTCATGATTGATCCCAACCTCGGCGATGACGAGCGGAGGTGCATCCGGCCCGACCGGGCGACGGGCAATGGCAAATGCAGTCATGGCTTATTCATCTCAGTCTCGAAGTGCTTTCACACGTTGTATTGATGGGCCTTGTATGTCGCCAGATTCCGCTCTTGGCGAAACCAGGCCACTGTCTCGGCGAGCCCGCGCCGCAACCCTTCGCGTCCGGCGTATGCGGGCTGCCAGCCCAAGAGCTTTCTCGCCTTGGCGTTCGACGCCCACAGGCGCTCGACCTCGCTCTTTTCGGGGCGCAGACGCTGCTCATCGGTCACGATCTCGATATCGGCCTGCATGATCTCGGCGATCATCCGGGCTGTATCGCCAACCGAAATCTCATAATCGCTTCCCAGGTTGATCACTTCGCCGACCCCTCTTTCTGATCCGAGTGCCGCAACAAATCCAGAAACCGTATCGGCGACATAGTTGAAGTCGCGGGTGGGGCGCACGGCGCCCAACTTGATTTTTGGGCCGCCTGCGGCGATTTGCGTGATTACAGTCGGAATCACAGCGCGGGCGGATTGACGCGGCCCATACGTATTGAAAGGCCTAAGGATCGTCACGGGCGTGTTGAACGAGGTGTAGAACGACATTGCGATCTGGTCCGCACCAATTTTCGTCGCCGAATAAGGCGACTGGCCTTGCAGGGGATGGTCTTCCGTGATCGGCACGAATTTCGCCGTACCATACACTTCGCTCGTCGACGTGTGTATCACCTTTGAGACGTTCAGGGTGCGAGCAGCCTGAACGACATTGAGGGTTCCCCTGACGTTCGTGTCCACGTACGCGTCCGGCGAGTGATAGGAGTAGGGAATTGCAATCAGGGCGGCGAGATGGCACACCGCGTCCCGGCGCTGCAGCGCTGCTCGGACTCCGTGCGGATCGCGGATATCTCCGGCAAATACCTCGAACTTCCCCTTCACTTCCGGCGCACAATGATCCAGCCATCCCCAGGAATTGAACGAGTTGTAGTAAACAAAGGCACGGACGTCATGTCCTGCGCGGACGAGCGCTTCCGTAAGGTGTGAGCCGATGAAACCGTCGGCTCCCGTTATCAGGACTCTGAACACGAATGCGTCAGGATTGCCGATCGACTTACAGGCAATTCACCCTGCGATGGACTGAAAGTCGAGGGCGTCAA
>Ga0075429_100000142_pt1 | contig 43653 bp, 34 predicted proteins | sample RhiMetdeltSRZDD3_FD_75295 | JGI IMG/M metagenome (GOLD analysis project Ga0075429, IMG submission 75295) | Populus rhizosphere microbial communities from Tennessee, USA - Rhizosphere MetaG P. deltoides SRZDD3 | ecosystem: Host-associated > Plants > Roots > Rhizosphere > Soil | place: USA...
GCCTGACCGGGACACCGCGGCGGCAGCCCGCGCAGTGGCTGCTCGCCCCCGGTCCACGCACTTAGGGGGCTGTCACTGCGTGGGCCTGCTGCTACAAAGCCAGCCGGGAACAGCTCGACGGGGCTCCCCGCGACGCGTCGCTTCCACACTGCACGCTGTGCGCAGGGTGAGTGCCCTCGACGAAGCACAGGGCACCGGCAGTGATGGCAGCAACGGAACTCGCATCGTACGGCTACGCGCTCTGCGGTGTCGGCTTCGCCCTGCTCGCCCTGCGCCTGCTGCCGCAACGCGGCAATGCGGTGCGCACGCTTCCGCCGCGCACGCTGCTGGCCGCGACGGTCGTTTCGGCCGCCTGGGCTTTCGCGGGGGCGGCGAATCTGCGTCAGCCATCCGTCGCCCTCGGCCTGCTCGCCTGGTGCCTCGAGCTGATGCGCTACGGGCTGTGGTTCGCCCTGCTGCTGGCGACCGTGCGCGCGTCGCTTTCCGTGAAGCGATGGCGAACATGGCAGTCGCTCGCGGCGATCGTGGTCTCGCTCAACGCCCTGACCGTGGTCTTCGGAGCCCTGCATCCCCTGGTGCGCGTGTACGTCTGGCTGGCGCTGCCGGTTCTCGGCCTGGCACTGGTCGAACATCTGCTGCGGACGGTTCCGGCTGACTACCGTTGGCATGCCAAGCCGATGTGCCTGGCGCTGGCGACCACGTTCCTGTTCGATCTGTACATGGCATCGCAGGTCGCCTTGTTCGGACGCTTCGATCCGGACACCGTGACCGTGCGCGGCTTCGCGCATGCGCTGGCGGTTCCGATGCTGTTCGTGTCGGCCAGACGCGAGTTCGCATGGGTTCGCCAGTTGCAGGTGTCGCGGGCAGCCGCCTTCCATTCCGCGGCGCTGCTGCTCGTGGGCGCCTACCTGCTGCTCATGTCCGCCGTGGGGTACTACATCCGCGACTTCGGCGGCACGTGGGGCGGCGCCGTGCAGCTCGGCCTCGTCTTTGCCGGCCTGGTCATGCTGGCCGCGTTGCTGCTGTCTCGTCAGCTGCGCGCCAAGGTCAGCGTGTTCGTCGGCAAGAACTTCTTCCGCTATCGGTACGATTACCGCACCGAATGGCTGCGCTTCACGGAGATGCTGACGGCACAGCATTCGCCGCAGGAGATGGGTGACCGGGTCATCCAGGGCTTGGCCGCGATGGTGCACAGTCCCGCCGGCTCGCTGTGGACGCTGGACCAGGAGGGAACGGCGTTCGCTCAGTCCGCCGTGTGGGGAACGCCGCGCGTGTCCGAGAAGCTGTCCGTGCACGAGCCGCTGTGCGCATTTCTTGCCGGGCGAGAGTGGATCATCGACCTCGACGAGTACCGCGCGCATCCGCAACGGCACGAGGGGCCGCCGCCGCCTTCGTGGCTGCTCTCCATGCCTCACGCGTGGGCGATCGTGCCGCTGGTGGTGACGGGAGAGCTGACCGGATTCGTCGTCGTGGCCAGGCCGCATGCCTCGCCGCAGCTGAACTGGGAGGTGCGCGACCTCCTCAAGACAGCGAGCCGGCAGGCCGCGAGCATGCTGGCGCTCATGCGAGTCACCGAGGCGCTGCTCGAGGTGCGCAAGTTCGATGCGTTCAATCGCATGTCCGCGTTCGTGGTCCACGATCTCAAGAACATCGTGGCGCAGCTTTCGCTGATGATGCAGAACGCCAAGCGCCTGAAGGACAACCCCGAGTTCCAGGAGGACATGCTGATCACGGTGGAGAGCTCGCTCGAGAAGATGCGCCGGCTGATGCTCCAGCTGCGGGAAGGGCAGGCGCCGGTCGGCAGTGCCCGCGCCGGCGTCGAGCTCCTGCCTGTGCTGGAGAGGCTGCGGCGGTCCGCGACCGCCGCGGGGCGCATCATCGAGGTCGAGGTCGACGAGCGCGTGGTGGCGCGCGGGCACGAGGAACGCATCGAACGCGTGCTGGGCCATATCATGCAGAACGCGCTCGATGCCACTTCCTCGGGCGGGTCGGTGCGGATGGCCCTGGGTCGCCAGGGCAGCCACGCGAGCGTCGTCGTCACCGACAGCGGGTGCGGCATGACCGAGGAGTTCATGAACCTGCATCTGTTCAAACCCTTCAGAAGTACCAAGGACAACGGGATGGGCATCGGCGCTTACGAGAGCAACCAGTACGTGCGTGAGCTGGGCGGCAGCATCGCAGTCAAGAGCGCGGTGGGTCAGGGCACGGAAGTCACCGTGCTCCTGCCGCTCATCGAGGCCAAGCAGCGCTCCGATCTCCAGCTGTCGAGCGCCAAATGAACCTCGCCAAGCGCCCGCAGTTGCTGGTCGTCGAGGACGACCTCGCCCTGCAGAAGCAGATCAAGTGGTCGCTGGATCGCTTCGAATCGATCACCGCCGCCGATCGCGAGAGCGCACTCGCGCAGTTCCGGCGCGCGCGTCCGCCCGTGGTCACCATGGACCTGGGCCTGCCGCCCGACGCGGATTCCGTTTCGGAAGGGTTTCGCCTGCTGCAGGAGATGCTGCAGGTCGACCCCGAGGTGAAGGTCATCGTGCTCACCGGCCAGAACGACCGGGCCAACGCGCTGCGCGCCGTGGACTTGGGAGCGTACGACTTCCTTGCGAAGCCGCTGGAGGCCGAGGTGCTGAGCCTCACGGTGGAGCGCGCCTTGCGGCTCTACGAATTGCAGCGCGAGAATGCCCGGCTGCGCGAGGCGGCGCCGAGCGGGCTGATGGGCGACGTGATCACGCGCGACGCCAAGATGCTGCGCGTGTGCCGCACGGTCGAGAAGGTCGCGCCGAGCGACGCCACCGTCATGCTGCTGGGCGAGAGCGGCACCGGCAAGGAAGTGCTGGCGCGCGGCCTGCACCAGGCGTCACGCCGCACGGGCCGCTTCGTCGCCATCAACTGCGCGGCGATCCCCGAGAACCTGCTGGAAAGCGAGCTCTTCGGCTACGAGCGCGGCGCCTTCACCGGCGCGTCCAAGACCACGGTGGGCCGCATCGAGACGGCCCAGCGCGGCACGCTGTTCCTCGATGAAATCGGCGACCTGCCGGCGGCGCTGCAGGCCAAGCTGCTGCGCTTCCTGCAGGAACGGATCATCGAACGTCTCGGCGGGCGGCAGGAAATCGCCGTGGACGTGCGCATCGTCTGTGCAACGCACCAGGACCTCACCGCGCTGATCAAGGCAGGCCGCTTCAGGGAGGACCTCTACTATCGGCTGGCCGAGATCGTGATCGACATCCCGCCGCTGCGCGAACGCCAGGGCGACGCCGTGCTGCTGGCGCACGCCTTCCTGAAGCGCTGTGCCGACGAACAGCGCACGGCGCTGCGCTTCAGCGAGGACGCCGTGGCGGCCATCGAGCGGCATCGCTGGTCGGGCAACGTCCGGCAATTGCTCAACGTCATCAAGCGGGCGTCGATCATGGCGGACGGCAATCGCGTGACGCGTGACGACCTCGGCCTGACTCCCGACGCGCCGGACGAGTTGCCGGAGGACGACGATCTCGACCTTCGCGCGGTGCGCGAACGCGCCGAGCGCAGCGCGGTGGTGACGGCGCTCGCCCGCGCCGACGGCAACATCGCGAAGGCGGCCGAACTGCTGGCGGTGAGCCGGCCGACGCTGTACGACCTCATCAACCGGCTCGGAATCAAGCAGCATCTCGGCACGTAGCCTCACGAGGCGACGAAGAAGTGCTCCAGCGGCGGCCGGGCCGTTCGCACCGTGGCTTCTTCGGCCAGCCCGATGCGCAACAGCATCCAGGCATTCTCGGCATCGCCTCCCGCCAGGCGGGCCAGGCCTTCGCGCAGGCGCGCCTGGACCGCCGGCGACACCCATTCGCTGCCCGCTCGCTGGCGTGCGAGCGCCACGGCGGCCGCCATCGGCTGGAACGCGAGCCCGTTCGCCGTGGCCGCGAGCCAGGCTCGCTGGAGCGCTCGGCCGGCGAGCAAAGGCCTGCATTCCGGTTGCGGCGCGTCGCACAGGACCAGGCCGAGATGGGGCGCGCCCGCGCACGGCAGGTAACCCGCGCGCAGCCCGAACGATCGATGCAGCCCGAGAAGCGACGCCGCACGCATGCGCGGCCACTTTGCCATTGCGGCGAACAGCGCGCGCATGGGACGTTCGACCTCCAGCGCCCCGGGCGGCAGGCCTTCCTCCACGGTGCGCTGCCATCCGACGTCGAAGCGGATCGCCTTGAAGAGCTCGCGGTGCAGGCCTTCGCGTCGGAAGCGTTCCGTTTCCGCCAGACGGATCGTGCGCAGGGCGATGGACCGCGCCGACGGATCGTCCAGCCAGAGGAGCCGCGCGCCTTGCACGGCCCCCGCCGCGGCTGCGATGTGCTGCAGCGTGTCCGCCGGGACGGCGATGCGCCGGTAGAAGCGCCGGTTGGTGTGGCGGCGCTCGATCGCCGCCTCGAGCGCATCCCCTGCCGGCGGCGCTGGCGACCAGCGGAATTCGGCAATCGCCTCCGGCCGTGCGGGGCTCGGCCACCAGCGCGTGTGCTGGTGAAAGCCCCGTGCCGCCGAGCGCAATGCCATGTTTTCGGCGACCGCGCCGTACGACAGCAGCGCCAGCATGCGCCGGTGGGGCTGCGGCTGCCACGTCGGCACGTCCGTCGACACCAGCGTGACGCCATCGGCCGTGCGTTCGAAGCGGAAGTAGTGCTGGTTCTCGGCGGACGGCGCCTGGATCCCGGCCCGCAGGATCTCGTGCAGGACCGCGGCGGACGGCAAGTCGTTGCGGCCTTCTGCGCCGCCGCGGGTCGGCCCCACGGTCACGTCTGCCCCAGGCGCCGCCTGGCAATGCCGAGCAGCAGCCGTTGCAGCGGGTTGCGGTGGCCGCCGGGCCGCCAGGTGCGCTTGAGCCGGTTGCGGTACGCGTCGAAATGCAGGCCCCACGGGGCGCTCAGGATCTCGCCGCGACGCAGGACGAGCTTGAGCACCTGCACGGCGGCGATGCCGCTGCACAGCTGCACCGCGGCGATGGTGGAGGGTCCCCGACGTTCGGCGAAGTTCACCCGGGATGGATCGGCGAGGTAGCCCATTTGCAGCATCGCGGGGGACAGGCCCACCAGGAAGCGCAGCGCCTGCTCGGTTTCCGAGCGACCGGCGAAGCCGAAATAGTCCTCGAACGACATGCCGCCCGGCACGAAGTTCAGCAGCGCGGCGCCCATGCCGAGCGGGGCGACCGTCGTCGCGGGCACGCCCCTGCGAGCGCAGCCCGTGAACACCGTTTCGCGGATCGCCGGCGCGAAGAAATCGAGGCCGTCGAGGTACACGTCGGCGTCGGCGAGGAAGGCGTCCACGTTGTCCGCGGTGACGCCTTGCCCGAACCGGCGGATGTCGATCTCGGGATTGATGTCGAGCGCCAGCTCGATCATCACGTCGAGTTTGGGCCGATCCAGCGAGCTCACCGTCGCTCCGGCCTGCCGGTTGAAGTTGGCCAGCGAGAAGGTGTCGAAGTCGGCGATGGAGAAGGCGCCGATCCCGAGCCGCGCCAAGGTGAGCAGGTAGACGCCGCCGACGCCGCCCAGGCCGGCGATGCTCACCCGCGTGCCCCGAAGGCGTGCCTGCTCTTCGGCCGTGACCCAGCCGAGGTTGCGAGAGAACGCGTCCTCGTACGAGAAGCGGCCGGCAGGCAACGACATGTCGAAAAACGTTCAGGCCCCGGTCGGGGCCTGAACAGGAGTCATACGGGCGATCTTGTTATGTGCGGCGACGGCGGGTCAGTGCCAGGCCCACGAAGCCCATGCCGAGCAGGGCGAGCACGCCGGGTTCCGGCACCGCGAGCTGCTTCTGCGCATCGAAGTCGCTGCGCGCGAATGCGCCGTCGGCGATCAGCGACGGGTTCAGGCCGGCGCCGCCGGTGAGCGGACCGGTGATCGTCGGACCCTGAACGCAGTCGTCAGCCGCGAGCGATCCCGCCGGGCAGATGGCATTGTTGTTGATGTTCTGGAACGCGACCGGACCGGTCGCGTTGAACGTGGTCGTCTGCGCGGCGTTGAACTGCGCAACGCCGGTCGAGCCACCCAGCCCCACCACCACCGACGGGTCTGCGCCGCCCGCGCGGGTCAGGACCGCTTCCCAGAACTCGTCGGCGTCACCGAAGAAGCCGTCGACCTGGAACAGCGTGCCGGCCGTCGCTTCCGCGACGCACTGCGCCATGGTGAAGCAGTTGGTCGCGGGATTCTGAGCGAAGTCCAGTTGCAGATCGAAGTCCGCCGTCGAGTTCAGGAACATGGCGATGGTCGCACCGTCGCCCGCACCGCCGCCCGCCACGTCGACCGGAATGATGGCGTTCAGGCCGAGCGAGACTTCGCTGAAGGTGATGACCGTGCCCACTCCGCCCGTGCCGGTGATGCTCTCGATCTGCACCGCCGCGACGCCGGTCAGTTCCTGATCGGGCGCGAGGATGTTCGCGCCGCCGAGCGTGGCGGTGGGAATCTCGAACACGCTGACCAGGATGTCGCCGACCGCGAACGTGCCCTGGGTCTTGGGCGTCAGGTCAGGGTTGAGCAGGAAATCGACGTCGTCGTCCTGAAGGCGCAGCGTTTGCGCTTGCGCGGAAACGCCGACAAGCGCAAGGGCTGCCAGTGAGAGCCCTGCTACCAATTTCTTCAACTTCATCGGGAACCCCTTTCCTCCGGGTGGTGAAGCCCCGCGGGCTTGCTGGCCTTGCGAAGCGGTTGGTGTCGCAGCGAGGAGTGCATGGAACATGCCAATGCGTCGACCGCGATACCAACCCTTTGTTTGCATTGATCTTTTTCGCGTCAGCCGGGCCGGGGGTGGGGTGCGGTGCTCGCGCATGTAAAGTGGCCCGACACGACCGGCCGAGGTCAGTTCAGCTGCTTGCGCAGATCGTCCAGTTCCTTCTGGGCCCGCACGGGCTTGCCCCCCGCCGAGATGAGCCCCAGCTCCTTGCGCGCCTGTGCCCGGTCCCCGGCGTCCAGGTAGAGGCGCGCCAGAGCGAGGCGCTGTTCGGGATCGCCGGGCCGCAGCGAGACCGCCTTGCGCTGGACCTCGATGGCCTTGTCGAGCTGGTTCTCGGCGGCCAACGCGGCGGCATAGGTGTGGAGGATGGGCGGGGAATCGGGCTTCAGGCGGTCGGCCCGCTCGGCCAGGGCAAGGGCCCCGGGTCGCTTGGCCTTCAGCGTCGCGAACGCCAGGTTGTTCAGCAGCATCGGATCGTCGGGCCGTTCCTTCAGGGCTTCGGCAAACCGGTCGGCGGCCGTGCCGTACGCGCCGCGCACGTAGGCCGACGTGGCGAGCCTCAGCACGAACGTCGTGTCCTTCGGATGGTCCTGCAGCCAGGACTTCGCCAGCGCGTCGGCGCGAGCCTGGTCGCCCTGCGCCAGCACCACGGCATGGAGCTTGGCCGCCTCGTCGGTGCCCGCATCCTTCTTCGTCAGCGCCTTGCGATAGGCCGCTTCGGCCAGCGGCAGTTTGCGGTTCTTCGCCTCGATGTCGCCCTCGAGCGCGAAGCCCGCCGCCGCGTCCGGCAGCCGCTTCTGCACTGCGCGCGCCACGGCCTTGGCCTCGTCGATCCGCTTCTCCTCCACCAGCAGCCGTGCGAGCAGGGCCTGCGCGGGCAACAGCGTCGGCGCGATGGCGAGGGCGCGCTGGGCGCTCTTGATCGCCGAGCGGTTGTCGTTCATGCGAATGTAGGTCTGCGCGATCTCGAGGTGCGGTCCCGGCAGCGTGGGCCGCATCGTGGCCACCTGGTTGAAGCTGCTGAGCGCCTGTTGGAGATCTCCGGCCGCCGTGTGGGCCTGCGCCATGGCATGGAACAGTTCCGGGCGGTCGGGCAAGGCAGCGACCGCCGCCTGTGCCGCCGCCAGTGCATTCTTCGGTTGGTTGCGCGACAGCTCGTAGCGGATGAGCGCCAGGCGCGGGACGACTTCGCTCGGGTTGTCGCGAACGGCGCGGTTGAGCAGGCCCGCCACCTCGTCGCCCTTGCCCGGTGTCTTCGCGCGCAACTGGGCGAGCGCGATGAGGGCGCCGGCGTGCGACGGCTGGTTCTTCAGGAACGCCTCGATGCGCTGTTCCGCCTGCGCACCCTTCTTCTCGCTCAGGTCGAGCACGATCAGCCGGGTGAGCGCCGGAAAGAACTTGGGATCGGTCTTGAGCGCCGACTCGTACTGGGTTCGCGCGGCTGCCAGGTCGCCCTTGCCCTGCATGACGAGCCCCCGCAGCAGCGCATTCAACGCCATTCCCGGCTGCTTGCGGTCCAGCGAATCGACGGCCTTCAGCGCGGCGTCGTACTCCTTGCGCTCCAGATGGGCGCGCACGAGGGCCAGCTCCGACGCAATGCCCGTGTCCCGGCCGGAAATGGAGGCCAGGTCCTTCAGCGCCTCGTCGTTCCCTTTCGACAGGCGCGCGAGCGCCAGCGCCGTCTGCGCGCCGACGTCCTTCGGATCGATCGTGCTCGCCTCCTGGTAGAGCTCCTCGGCGCGACCCGCGTCGCCGTGGAGCGAATACGCCAGCGCCACCAGGGAGACATCCTTCGCGGTGGGGGAGTGTCTGAGCAGCGGCTGCGCGACTTCGATCGCCTTGGCGGGTTCTCCGGCGTTCAGGTACGTCTGCACGAGCAGCCGGCGGGTCGCATCCCATTCCGGCGCCGCCTTCAGCGCCTTCGTCAGCCACTGCTCGGCCTTCAGCAGGGATTTCGACTCCAGCGCGAGCGCGCCCACCAGCTGCATGACCCGGGGATGATCGGGCGCGCGCTTCATGAGTTGTTCGGCCGCCTCGTTGGCCTTGCGCGTGTCGCCCTTCTGCAAGGCGATGCGGGCGGCGAAGTACGTGGTCGTCCAGTGGCCCGCGTGATGCTTGCGCATCGCGGCCAACGCCTGTTCGGTGGTGGCCACATCCTTGTCCGAAGCGAGGATGTTCAGCAGACCCACATGGCCCTGCAGGCTGGCCGGATGCTTGGCGATGACATGCCGATACGCGTCGCGTGCCTTGTCGGCGTCACCGGCCCGGGTCAGCATGTCGGCCTGCAGCAGCAACCCCTCCTCATGGTCGGGCGCCTTGGCCAGCGCACGCTGCATCAGCTCGGTGGCCCCCGGGCGATCGCCTTTCGCAAGGCGTTGCCGGGCCTGCAGCAACAGCGTCGGCACATGGTCCGGCACGGCGGTGAGGGCCTCGCCCATCGCCTGCTCCGCCTGCTCCCGCATGCCGCGAGCAAAGTAGGCTTGGGCCAATGTCGCTTTCAGGTCGGCGGTGGCAACCGGGTCGTCCAGGACCAGCGTGCCCAGTTCGTCCGTCGCCTTCTTGAACTGGCCCTGCTGCACCAGGGCCTCGGCCAGCAGCGGCACGACCTGCGGCGCCGGGTGATTGGCCTCCAGAGCCCTGCGCAACTCGATCACCGCGCCGGCCGGGTCGCCGCGCTGCAGCAGCGCCCGCGCCAGCAGGAACCGCGCCTCGGCCAGATTGCCTTGTTGTTGCAGGGCCGACTTCAGGTGGATGACGGCCGACTTGTGATCGTGTTCGGCCAGCGCTCGCCTGGCGGATGCGAGCAGCTCTTGCGGCGAGGGTTCGCCGCACGCGACCAACCCGAGGAGGACCAGCGAGCTTGCGGCCAGACGGCGGCGCAAGGGGGGAACAACACTTCGCATACGGACCCCGACATTCAAGGGAAAGCGACTGAATTTATCGAAGCGGCGCACGGGGCGGAACCTTCATTCATGGGGATGGCGGGTAAGGAAGCACTTCGCTTGTCGAGAAGCAAAGCGCGACGACCCTGTCGAGCCCCGCGACCGCCGATCGACCCGGGTTTTCCCGGGAACGGCGGGAGAGCATACCGCCCGTCGGACGGCGGAACTCGACGGCCGTTCCTGGCCCGCGCAGGCGCCTAGCGATCGGCGGCGGCCGGTGGCGTGCGGCGCTGCCGAGGCGGGTGCGCACGGAGGGCCTTCGTGGCCAGATGACGCACCAGCAGCGGCGGGGGCATGCGCAGCCAGTGCGCACGCACCCACAGCGCGCCGCGCGCCAAGGGCGACAGCAGGTCGTCGCAACTGGCATGGCGCGGGGAAAGCGCGCGGCTCCACAGGGCGTCCATGCAGGACGCCACCGGGCGCGAGGGCGCCCAGCGGTCGGCGTGGCGCAGCACGTGCGCAGGAATCGGCGTTGCGAGCACCGCATGGCTGTAGCGCAAACCGTAGCGCAGCGGTCGGGTCAGCCGCAGCTGCTCCGCCCGATCCAGCAGGGCGGGCCAGAAGTCGCCGTCGTGCAGCCGATCGCGCAGCAGCAGGTCGAGGTCGGACAAGTCACGCAGCGCGTGGCCGAGGTCGTCGTTGTGGAACAGGTGCGACATGGAATGCAGCACCAGGTCCGCCGGGGCCAGCACGCGCAGGGCGGGCTCGCCGTCGATCGGGCGCGACGCTTCCAGCAGCAAGGCGGCATCCGGCCTGTCGCGCGCCGTCTGGGGCAGGATGTTGTGATGGACGTCGAGCACGGTGTTGCGGTGGATGTGCACCATCGGCGGCAGCTCGTGCATCCACTCGCGGTAGTACCGCTGGTCGTAGGCCGACAGATGCGTGGTGGCCCAGCCGCGGGCCATCAGCAGGGCCTCGACTTCGGCGAGCCGATGCCGCGGGACGAGGATGTCCAGGTCCGAGAAGAGCCTGCCCTCGGCCGCGGGCGAGCCGGCCATGACGTAGGCGGCCCCCTTCATCAGCACGATCGGCACGTCGAGCGGCCGCAGCGCGTGCTGCAACAGGGCGACCTCGCGCCGAACCTCCTGGCGCTGCACGCTGGAAAGGCGCACCGCCACGTCGAGATGGCGGCGCGAAGCGACAGGCACCTCATGGACGCCCTGGGACGACAGTGCATGCGCCAGACGCGCGAGCAGGCCGGTTCGCCGGGCCTGGCGCACCAGCACGTCCCAGTCGCGCTCGCGCAGTGCAGCCGATCGGGGCGGCTGCCGCATGACCTCGACCAGCAGGCTAGCTCGAATCATGGAGTCGATCGAACACCCGGCAGGCTTGCTCGAGATCGCTGTAGACGAACTCGAAGCATTGCGCCGCGGACACCACGTCGGCGATGAGCTCGAACCCGAGCGCGGCGTGGACGTGGTAGTTGAACGCGTTGCCCACCAGCCTCATGAAGGCCTGCGCGCGCGGCAGCGGCCGCAACTCGGCACGGCACCCGGCCCGGTATTGCGGCATGACGATCCAGCGTGCATGCGCCGGACGATCCACCGCGGACACCGCGTCTTCGGGCGGCTGCACATGCGTCACGCTGCCCTTCACCGTTTCGTGCACGACCTGGCCCATGCGAGCGGAGGGCGCAAAACGGGACAGCGCATCGATCGAGCCGTTCTTGAGGCTCACAGGACGCGCCAGCGAGTGCAGGCAGCCGGACGATCGATCGAACAAGGCCAGCTCGTCCGACATCAGGCGCCACCCGCCCCCGTACACCAGCGCGGCGCACAAGGTGCTCTTGCCGGAGCCGGACGGTGCCGGCATCACCACGGCGTGCTCCCCGCGCGCGACCGCCGCCGCGTGCACGATCAGGTAATCGTGGCAGTGAACGGAGACACACCAGTTGAGCCCCCACTCGAGCATCGGGAAGCCCTGGTCTCCCGCCAGCGGCGCGAACGGCGCATCCCCGTCGAAACGGAACACGACCTGCGGCCGCCACCAGCGGCGCAGCGACGCCGGCCGTTCCACGCTGACGTGGAAGTCGGCGAACGTGCCTTCGTCGACGACCGGATGGCGCGCGTAATGAAGGGCGACGCCGGCCGCGACGTCTTCGAGCGGAGACCGGATGCAGCTGACCACCGGGCCCGTGCGCAAACGCAGGCCCCCGGCCCGCAGGCGCTCGCGCAGCCGGGCGGCAGGCAGGTCCGCGACGATCACGCCGGCACCTGCTCGATCACGCCGAGCCGATGCAGCTCCAGCAGCATGGCGTCCAGCCGTTCGAGGTCGCCCGGTTCCGCGCCGTCGAGCATCGTGTCGGCCAGCTGCCGAAGGTCCATGCCGGACGGGGCGCCGAGCAGCACGGTGAAGGCGCAGCCGGCGGCGGGACCGAGCAGGTGAGTGCCGCCCGTGGACTCCACGCGGACGGCGACATCCTCATCCCAGCGCCGCCATCGGATCGACCCCGGCCGGGACGGCACCCGCCAGCGCATGACGGCGGGCGGGCGCGGCACTGCAGGGTGGTTCACGACGTCATGGTCGACTTGAGAAAGGCGGTGATGCCGCTGCCGGCGGTGGCCGGAAGGGACGAATCCGGATACCAGCGAACGCCCGCGGTCGGCTCGAAATAGCCTTTCTGGGTGAACTCGGACCAGATGTGCTTCACCATCTCGACGCTCAGGACTTCGGGGGGCGTCCATCCCTTCTGCGCATTGAGCAGCGCGGCGACGATGTGCCGCGCCAGCCCGTCGCGGCCGACGTCCGTTCCCCCGATGTTCAGCACCTGCAGGCACGTCTTGCCCGGATAGCCGCCGTACGACCCGCACACGGCATCGAACATCGTCGCCGCGAACCGCTTGATCCTGACCGCGTAGTACGATTCGGGCCATTGGCCGAAATTCGCTTCCTGCTTCCAGAACTCGGGCGTTCGCCCGATGCACGACAGGGTGGTCGCGTTGTCGCCGCTGACGTCGAGCGACGTGAAGGAAGAGGCCGTCACGCACTGCCCGGCCGCCAGGACGGGCTTGCTCGCCACGCTCATCAGCACGGGTGCCGCGCCCAGCCCGCTGCGAAGGAGGCGACGACGGTGCAGGCTGATCCCGTCGGGCGAAGCTTCGTTTCGCGCTCCCGAAGGAGACACTCGGCTGTCGTTCGGCGGCATGACTCTCCCCGGGTTATGTAAAGATTATCAATGGGCCGGCAGGCTTACACCACGGGCGCGCCCCCCCGGTTTGAAGGGGGCGGGGATCCCGGAGCGAGCGCTCGGGCGAAAAGACCGCCGACACCCCGCTCGCACAGATCGAGCACCGCATCGAAGCCTTGCGCGGGACCGAAGTAGGGGTCCGGCACGTCCTGGCCTTCCAGCCCGGGAACCCAGTCGAGCAGCAGCGAGAGCTTGTGCGTCTGATGGGGCCGGGCCATCGACCGCAGCGCGGCCAGGCAGGCGCCGTCCATCGCCACGAGGAGATCGTGGCGGTCCAGGTCCGCCACCGAGACGGCGCGCGCCCGATGGCGAGCGATCGCGTAGCCGCGGCGTTGCAGCGAGTCCCGGGCGCGGGAATCGATCGGCGCGCGCGGCATCCCGCAGCGGATGCCGGCGGACGAGAACCGGTGGCCCGCGAAACCGCCTGGCCCGGGGATGCCGCGCCAGCTCTGGGCGACCATCTCGGCCATCGGCGAGCGGCAGATGTTTTCCGCACAGACGAAGAGCACTCGCATCGCCTGCCCAGCGTACCGTTCGCACCGGCCGCTCCGACCCCCTCAGTCGCGGCCTTGCAGGCCCTGTGGGAGGTATTACCATGCCCGCCACTCTCGCAGCGGCCCCCGTGGAACGCTGCCGTTACAAGTGGCCGTCGACATCAGCAGGGGGTTCCATTGCATACCGTCTCATCCCGTCGCGGGCTCGCCCGCCTCGTCGTGCTGTTGTCGGCGCTGATGGCCTTGCTGGCCGGCTGCGCCACCAGCAGCCACCCACCGGCACCCGTCCAGGCCACCGCCGGTGACGACACCTATCTGATCGGCGCGGGCGACACGCTGAACATCATGGTCTGGCGCAATCCGGATCTGTCCGGAACGTACCCGGTGCGCCCGGACGGCAAGCTCGCCGCCCCGCTGGTGGAAGACCTGGAGGCCCAGGGCAAGACGCCGCCGCAGTTGGCGCGCGAGATCGAGCGCGTGCTCGGCAAGTTCGTTCGCGACCCTGTCGTCACGGTGATCGTCACGTCGTTCGGCGGCCCGTACGGGCAGCAGGTGCGCGTCGTCGGCGAGGCCGCGAAGCCCCAGTTCCTGCCGTATCGCAAGCAGATGACCCTGCTCGACGTGATGATCGCCGTGGGCGGGCTCACCGACTTCGCCAACGGCAATGCGGCCACGATCCTGCGCACCTCCGAGGGCAACAAGCAGTACTCGGTGCGCCTGCGCGACTTGCTGAAGCGCGGCGACATGTCGGCCAACGTCGAGATGAAGCCCGGTGACGTGCTGGTGATTCCGCAAAGCTGGTTCTGAGGGCCGTATGTTCGACTTCCTCCCGCTCCTCCAGGGCGTCGCCAAGGGCATGTGGCGATACCGGTGGCATGGTGTCATCGTGGCGTGGATCGTCGCCATCCTCGGCGTGCTCGTGTCCTACCGCGTGCCGAGCCAGTACGAGGCCAGCGCACGCATCTACGTGGACACGCAGTCCATCCTGAAGCCCCTCATGGCGGGCCTCGCCGTCCAGCCCAACGTCGACCAGCAGGTGGTCATGCTGAGCCGCACCCTCATCAGCCGGCCGAATGTCGAGAAGCTGGTCCAGATGGCCGACCTCGACCTCAAGAACCGGACGAAGACGCAGCAGGACGCGATGATCGACACGCTGCTCCATGCGCTGAAGATCTCGGGAACGGGCCGCGACAACCTCTACACGCTGTCCTACCGCGACGAGGATCCGGACCGCGCGCTGCGCGCGGTGCAGTCGCTGGTGTCGATCTTCGTCGAGAGCAGCCTGGGCGCGAGCCGCAAGGACACCGACAGCGCCAAGGCGTTCCTCAACGAGCAGATCGACACCTACCGCAAGAAGCTCGAAGAAGCGGAAGCGCGCGTCAAGGAATTCCGGATGCGCAACATCGACGTGGAATACGCCGAGGGCAAGGACGCGGCGAGCCGGCTGACGGAAATCGCCACCCAGCTGGACCGCGCCAAGCTCGAATTGACCGAGGCGATCAACGCGCGCGATGCCGCCAAGGCCGCACTCGATGCGGAAAGGAAGAACGAGACCAGCCTTTCCACCCAGTCGCTGATGCAGGAGTCGGCGCTGTCGGTGTCCACACCGGAAATCGACGGCCGCATCGATGCCCAGCGCCGCAACCTCGATGCGCTGCTCCAGCGCTACACGGACCAGCACCCCGACGTCATCACCACCCGCAAGCTGCTCGCCGAGCTGGAGGAGCAGAAGCGCAAGGACGTGGCCGAGTTGCGCAAGACGGCCGCCACGGCGCCCGCCATCAGCGTCAACAACAACCTGGCGTCGCAGGAACTCAACCGCCTGATGGCGGCAGCGCAGGTGCAGGTGGCCGCCCTGCGAGCCCGCGTGGGCGAGTATTCCGCCCGCTACAACCAGGCGGTTGCCACCCTCAAGGTGGCGCCGCAGCTGGAGGCGGAGGCGGCCCGGCTGAACCGCGACTACGCGATCCACAAGAAGAATTACGACGATCTCGTGGGGCGTCGCGAGTCGGCCACGATGTCCGGAGAACTCGACGTCGTCTCCGGCGTGGCCGACTTCAGGCTGATCGATCCGCCGCGGTCGTCGCGCCAGCCGGTGTGGCCGAACCGCGTGCTGCTGCTTGCGCTCGCACTGGTCGTCGCAATCGGCGCCGGCGTGGCGACCGCCTTCGGACTCAGCCAGCTTCGCCCGGTGTTCCACCGTGCGGCCGAAATGCGCGCACGCTTCGACGTGCCGGTGCTCGGCATCGTGTCGCGTGCCCTGAGCCAGCGAGAGATGCGCCAACGCCGTCTCGACGCGATGCGCTTCGGCGCGGCTTCCGGGTCGCTCGTCGTGATGTTCCTCGTGGGGTTGTCCATCATGACCATCATGGCAGGCCGTTGAAATGACCAGTCTCATCGAACAAGCCGCCCTGCGGCTGGAGCAGCTGCGCAAGGCGGGCGTCGAGGTGCCGGGTGTGGCGTCGCACCGGCCGGAGTCCGAATCCGTGTCGCAGCCGATCGCCGCACCGGCAAGGGAGGAGCCGCGCATGCCGGCCGCGCCGGTGTCGCAGCCGGTCACCATCGACCTTGCGCGCGTGGCTGCGGCCGGCATCGCCGTCCCGGGTGGTCAGCGCTCGCAGCTGACCGACCAGTACCGCGTGATCAAGCGGCCGCTGCTGCGCAATGCCACGAGCCGCGGCAGCTCGATGCTGACGCACGGCAATCTCATCATGGTCACGAGCGCGCTCCCGGCCGAGGGAAAGACCTTTACCGCCGTGAATCTGGCGATGAGCATCGCGGCCGAGATGGACCACACCGTGATGCTCGTGGACGCCGACGTCGCCAGGGCGTCGATCCCGCGCGTGCTCGGCATCGACCCGGGTCCGGGCCTGCTCGACGTGCTGGACGGCTCGAAGGAGCTGTCGAGCGTGCTGCTGCGGACGAACGTCGAAGGCCTGACAGTGTTGCGCGCCGGCACGCACCACCCGCACGCCACCGAGCTGCTCGCCAGCGACGCCATGCACCAGCTGCTTCTGCAGATGGCGACTCGCTATCCCGAGCGGATCATCCTGTTCGATTCGCCGCCCTTGCTGCTCACCACCGAAGCGCGCGCACTGGCCAGCCACATGGGGCAGGTGATCGTCGTCGTGCATGCGGCCAAGACCTTGCAGAGCCAGGTCGAGAGCGCGCTCGCCGCCATCGACACCTGCCCGGTGCGGCTGCTGCTCCTGAACCAGGTGATCGGCGCGGCGGAGGACAACTACGGCTACGCCTATGGGTATGGACGAGGGCCCGAAACGGATGCCGTCCCGGACTCGCCCGCCACTTTCACGGCCACGGGCACCGGGCAGCCTGCATGACGCGCCGTCGTCCGCCGGCCGTCTTGCTGGGTCTCGGGCTCACCGCCTGGGGGGCGATGCTCGCATCCGCGCACGCGCAGGACGTCGATGGCCGGGCCACGCCGGCGCCGCTGCGCCTCTCGACGAGCGCCTCGCTGACCGAGACCCTGACGGACAATCGTCGCCTCACCCGCGATGCGCAGGCGGACGCGATCACCGACGCCAGGGCCAACGTGCACGCCTTGCTGAACAGCGCACGCGTGAGGGGCTTCTTCGACTACGGTCTCTCGGGCCTCGTGCATGCGCGGGAGAGTTCACTGAACGATGTGCGCCATGCGCTGGCCACGGCCGTCACGTCGGAACTGGTGGAGCGGCGCGGTTTCGTCGACGTGCGCGGCAGCGTCCAGCAGAACTCGAGGTCGGCGTTCGGCACCCAGTCGGTGTCCCGCACGCGCGGCGACGCGAACCGGGTCGAGACGGCCAGCGGTTCGGTCTCGCCGTACTGGCGCGGTCGGATCGGCAGGCTGGCCGACGTCGAGGCACGCTACTCGCTCGCCGCGACGCGCAGCCGGGGCACCGACGCCGGCGAGAACACGACCCGCACGGGGTTGCTGAACGTGGGCCGCGACTTCGGCCGGTCGTCGATGTGGTCGCTGCAGGCCCTGCACCAGAACGTCGACTACACCCTCGGGCGCGACACGGTCCTGCAGCGCGTGGAGGGAACGCTCGGCACGGCCTTGCACCCGGACCTGTTCACCGCGTTGACGGCGGGCAGCGAATCCACCGACCTGGCGACGATCCAGCGCAAGCGCCGCGCCACGTACGGGCTGCAAGCACGCTGGACGCCCAGCGAGCGCACGCAGGCGCAGGCCATGGTGCGGCGCAGCTTCTTCGGCAACGCCCACGCCGTCAGCGTCACGCATCGCACGCCCCGGACGGCCTGGAGCTTCAACGCCACGCGCGACCTTTCCTCCGGCCAGGGCCAGGCGGTCGTGCGGCTGGGCTCCGCGTACGAGTTGCTGTTCCAGCAGTTCGCGTCGATCGAGCCCGACCCGCTGCGCCGCGACGTCATCGTGCGCAACTTCCTGGCCTTGCGGGGCATCGATCCCGAACTCGACGTGCGCCTGGGCCTCCTGGTTTCCGCCGTGACGCTGCGCAGCGATCGCTCGTTGGCGTTCGCGCTGGTGGGCCGGCGCGTCACGGTGACCATGCTGCTGTCGCGCGACGAGACCACGCGGCTGAGCAGCCTGGACAACGCCCCGGCGCTCGGCGACCTGCTGAGCGACAGCAGGGTGCGCCAGAACGGCGTGTCGCTGAATGTGTCCCACCGGCTCACCTCGACCGTGGCACTCGACCTGGCCGCGGCTTGGAAGCGCACGCAGGGCGACACGACGCGCACCGAGACGACGTTGAAATCCGCTCTGCTGACGTGGTCCAACCAGCTGTCGGCCCGCTCCACCGTGTCGCTCAGCTTGCGCCACGCCGAGTTCGAAAGCACGACCAACCCGTACGACGAGAACGCGGTGCTGGCCACCCTCTCACGGCGATTCTGAGGCGTCACGGCCATGGATGAAGCGCAACGCGGACTCGTCGCGAAGCCGTTCCGCCACGGCGGGCCGGACCGCACGATGGCGGGGGGGAACGGATCGGTCGACGCGGGCAGGGCGCGGCCGCGCGGCGCAGGCCGTGACGGTCGAGGACTGATGGCCGCCTCGCGCAACGCCCTGACGATCGACGTGGAAGACTATTTCCACGTCTCTGCCATGGCGCCGTACATCCCGCGCAGTGAATGGGACCAGTGCGACTGCCGCATCGAGCGCAACGTCGAGCGCGTGCTCGCGCTGCTGCATCGCCACGGCACGCACGCCACCTTCTTCACGCTGGGCTGGGTGGCCGAGCGCTACCCGGCGCTGGTGCGCGACATCGTCGGGCAGGGCCACGAGCTCGCCAGCCACGGCTATGGCCATCAGCGCGCCAGCGACCTGACGCCCGAGGCGTTCCGCGAGGACATCGTCCGCGCAAAGCGCTTGCTCGAGGACGTGTCCGGCGTCCGGGTCATGGGCTATCGCGCGCCGAGCTTTTCGATCGGCAGTGAGAACCTGTGGGCTTTCGACTGCCTGGCGGAAGCGGGCTATCGATACAGCTCGAGCATCTACCCGGTGCGTCACGACCATTACGGCATGCCGGACGCGCCGCGCTTCGCGCACGAGGTGCGCGCGGGGCTGATCGAGGTGCCGCCGACGACGTTGCGGCTGGCCGGGCGCAACCTGCCGTCCAGCGGGGGCGGCTTCTTCCGGCTCCTGCCGTATCCGGTGTCGCGCTGGATGCTGCGGCACGTCAATGAAGTGGACCAGGCGCCGGCCGTGTTCTATTTCCATCCCTGGGAGATCGATGCCGAACAGCCCCGCGTGCCCGGGATCGACGCGAAGACGCGCTTTCGCCACTATCTGAACCTGCATCGGATGGAGGGGCGTCTCGCGCGCCTGCTCGACGATTTCGCCTGGGGACGCATGGACGAGGTGTTCATCGCGCCCGCGGCCCTGAACCGGCAGTGTCCATGATGCTCGAGGTCCGACAACTCTCTGCCCACGACGCCGCGGCCGCCGCCCGGTGGGACGCGTTCGTCGCGGAATGTCCCGCTGCCACGTTCTTCCATCGAAGCGGCTGGCAGCACGTCATGCGCGACGTTTTCCGCCACGAGACGTTCTTCCTGTACGCCGAGCGCGACGGCGTGCTCCGTGGCGTGCTGCCGCTGGCGCAGGTGAAGAGCTGGCTGTTCGGCCGCTCGTTGGTGAGCCTGCCCTTCGCGGTGTATGGCGGCGCGGCGGCGGTCGACGACCAGGCCGCCCTCGCTCTCGAAGCTCACGCGCAACAGCTCGGCCGCGACATCGGCGCCGAGCATCTGGAGCTGCGCAACGTGCAGGCGCGCCGCAGCGACTGGCCGCATCAGGACCTGTACGTCACCTTCCGCAAGGAAATGCTGCCGGAGGTCGAGGCCAACATGCAGGCCATCCCGCGCAAGCAGCGCGCCATGGTGCGCAAGGGCATCAAGAACGGGCTGGCGGCCGAGGTGGACGGCGGCGTCGACCGCTTCTTCGCGCTGTATGCCGACAACGTGCACCGGCACGGCACGCCGGCGCTGCCGCGGCGCTACTTCGAAACGCTGCTTCGGGTGTTCGGGCGCGACGCGCAGGTGCTGACGGTGGTGTCGCCCGACGGCAAGCCCGTGAGCAGCGTGCTCAGCTTCTATTTCCGCGACGAGGTGCTGCCGTACTACGCGGGCGACGACGTCGCGGCGCGCGAGCTCGCGGCCAACGACTTCAAGTACTGGGAGCTCATGCGCAGGGCGTGCGAGGGCGGGCTGAAGGTCTTCGACTACGGGCGCAGCAAGCGGGGCACGGGGTCGTACGCCTTCAAGAGGAACTGGGGATTCGAGCCCGTGCCGCTGCATTACGAGTACTGCCTCTACAGGCGCGATTCCGTGCCGCAGAACAACCCGGCGAACGCGAAATTCCGGCTGCTGATCGAGGCGTGGAAGCGCATGCCGCTCGGGCTCGCCAACTGGCTCGGCCCGTTCGTGGTTCGCGGCCTGGGCTGAAGGCCATGTCCGAATCGGCCGTACCGGCGAGGCGCAGCGTGGCTGCCAGGCTGATCCCCGGGTTCGCCGCATCGTCGCCGTGGCGGATCACGCTGCCGGCGTTGCTGCTCCTGTGGGCCGCGCTGCTGCTGCTGTACCGCGACACCGCGATCGGCATGGTGCAGATCTGGCTTCGCTCGGATACCTTCGCGCACGCCATCGTCGTGCCCCCCATCGTGCTGTGGCTCGTCGTGCGCCAGCGTCATGCCCTGGCCGCCATCGCCCCGGCGCCGGAGCCGCGCATGCTCTGGGCCATGGGCGCCGCCGCGTTCCTCTGGCTGCTGGGGCAGCTCTCTGCCACCAATGCCGTCAGCCAGTTCGCGTGGGTCGCGATGCTGGCGCTGTGCGTTCCGGCGCTCGCGGGCATGCCCCTGACCCGCTGCCTGGCGTTTCCGCTCGGCTTCATGTTCTTCGCGGTGCCGATCGGCGAGTTCATGCTGCCCGCCATGATCGGATGGACCGCCGATTTCACGGTGGCCGCGCTTCGCCTGTCCGGCATTCCGGTCTATCGCGAGGGGCAGCAGTTCATCATTCCGTCGGGCAACTGGTCGGTCGTCGAGGCGTGCAGCGGCGTGCGCTACCTCATCGCCTCGTTGATGACCGGCGTGCTCTACGCCTACCTGAACTACCGGTCGACCCGGCGGCGCCTCGTCTTCGTGGGTATCTCGATCGCGGTGCCGGTGGTGGCCAACTGGCTGCGTGCGTACATGATCGTCCTGCTCGGGCATCTGTCCGACAACCGGATCGCGGCCGGCGCGGATCACCTGGTCTACGGCTGGATCTTCTTCGGCGTCGTGATGCTCCTCATGTTCGCCATCGGCGGGCGGTGGGCCGAGGCGCGGGCCCCCTCACCGGCGACCGCCCCGCATGCGGCGCCGGCCGGCCCCGGCTTCGCCCCGGTGTCCTGGATCACCACGATCGCCGCCACCCTGATCGCCATCACGCCGCACGCGCTGCAGCACGGCCTCGCAGCCGGCGAGCGCACGTCGGCGCCCACGCTCGGCGAACTGGCGTTGCCCCCGTGGAGCGACCATGCCGCACCCGCGGACGGCTGGACGCCCGCGTTCAAGGAGCCTGCCGCGCAGCTGCGGCGCACCTACGTGGCGCCCGATGGCCGCAGCGTCGACCTCTATGTCGGCTACTACCGGCGCCAGGACGGGAACCGCAAGCTGGTCGGCTCCGGCAGCGCGCTCGTGCGATCCGACGATGGACGCTGGCGGACGAAGGCGGTGGGCACGAGCGCGGTGGTCGTCGGCGATCGGACCATTCCGGTGCGCACGACGCGTCTCGGCGGGGACCTGATGTCCAACGAGAGCCGGCTCGCGGTGTGGCAGGTCTACTGGGTCAACGGCACGTGGGTGGCGAGCGAGACGTGGGCCCGGCTGCACGGCGCATGGCATCGGCTGCTCGGGCGCGGCGACGATGCCGCCGTCGTGCTGGTGCACGCCATCGAAGAGCGGCCCGGCGAGGCCGATGCGCTGCTCGGCGAGTTCCTGCGCGCCCACGCACCGGCGCTCGAACGCTACCTCGAGAGGACGCGCGATGGCGGATGACCCGTGCGCGAGGGTCGCCGCCGGCGCCGATGCGCTCGCCCGCGATAGCAAATTTCGCTGCGACGGTCCACTGCCGGGTGCGGGGGTCGCCGTGGGTGGACGTTTCCCATACCATGCCCGCGGTGAGGAACGCACCGACGATCGCCCGCGCGCGTTCGTGCGCGACGCGGCGCGCGAACAACGGGGGAATTGACGTTCATGTGTGGCATCACCGGCATCTTCGACACGCGCAGTGATCGCCCCGTCGATCGGGCGCGCCTGCACCGCATGAACGAATCGCAGGTGCACCGCGGCCCGGACGAAGGCAGCCTGCACCTGGAGCCGGGCCTCGGCTTCGGCCATCGCCGGCTGTCGATCATCGACATCGCCACCGGGCAGCAGCCGCTGTTCAACGAAGACGGCTCCGTGTGCGTCGTCTTCAACGGCGAGATCTACAACTACCAGTCGCTGATCCCGCAGCTGCAGGCCCTCGGGCATGTGTTCCACACGCGCAGCGACACCGAGGTGATCGTGCACGCCTGGGAATCGTGGGGCGAGTCGTGCGTCGAGCGCTTCCGCGGCATGTTCGCCTTCGCCGTCTGGGACCGCAATCGCCAGTGCCTGTTCCTCGCACGCGACCGCCTCGGCGTGAAGCCGCTCTTCTACACCCTGCTGTCCGACGGGTACCTGCTGTTCGGCTCCGAGCTGAAGTCGCTGCTCGCGCACGGCGCCACACCGGCCTCGATCGACCCCGAGGCGGTCGAGGAGTACTTCGCGCTCGGCTACGTGCCCGAGCCGCGGACCATCTTCGCCGGCGTGCACAAGCTGGGTCCCGGCGAGACCCTGTGCGCGCAGCGCGGGCGCCCGCTGGCGGCGCCGCGCGTGTACTGGGACGTCCGCTTCACCGGCGACAACCCCATCTCCGAGGCCGACGCGTGCGCCGAACTGCGCGATCGATTGGCCGAGTCGGTGCGGCTGCGCATGATGTCCGAGGTTCCCCTCGGGGCCTTCCTGTCGGGGGGCGTCGATTCCAGCGCGGTCGTGGCCACGATGGCCGAGATGCCGGGGGGGCCGGTCAACACCTGCTCCATCGCGTTCGACGATCCGGCGTTCAACGAGTCGGCGTTCGCGCAGAAGGTGGCCGACCGCTATCGCACCAACCACCACGTCGAGACCGTCCGTTCCGACGACTTCGACCTGATCGACACGCTGGCGCGTGCGTACGACGAGCCGTATGCCGACAGCTCCGCCATCCCGACCTACCGCGTGTGCCAGCTCGCCCGCAAGCGCGTCACGGTCGCGCTGTCCGGCGACGGCGGCGACGAGAGCTTCGCCGGCTACCGGCGCTATCGCATGCACGTCATGGAGGAGCGCCTGCGCGCCGCCCTGCCGCACGGCGTGCGCCGCCCGCTGTTCGGTGCGCTCGGCCGCGCCTATCCCAAGGCCGACTGGGCGCCGCGCATGTTCCGCGCCAAGACGACGTTCCAGGCGCTCGCGCGCACCTCGGTGGAGGCCTATTTCCATTCGATGTCGATCCTGCGCGACGACATGCGCGCCAACCTGTTCTCGGATTCGTTCCGGCGCCGCCTGGGCGGCTACAACGCGATCCAGGTCTTCGAGCGCCACGCCGCGCGCGCCGGCACCGACCACCCGCTCTCGCTGGTGCAGTACCTCGACCTGAAGACCTACCTGGTCGGCGACATCAACACCAAGGTCGACCGCGCCTCCATGGCGCATTCGCTCGAGGTGCGCGAGCCGCTCATGGATCACCCGCTCGTCGAGTGGCTGGCCACGTTGCCCGCAAGCCTCAAGGTGCGCGGACAGGAAGGCAAGCACCTGCTCAAGAAGGCCATGGAGCCGCGACTGCCGGCCGACGTGCTCTACCGGCCGAAGATGGGCTTCGCGGTGCCGCTCGCCCGGTGGTTCCGCGGCCCCCTCAAGCAGCGCGTGCGCGACGTCGTGCTCGGCGACGCACTGGCTGCCACCGGCATCTTCAACCGTCCGTACCTCCTGCACCTGGTGGACGCGCACCAGTCCGGCGCACGCGACTACAGCGCCTCGCTGTGGACGTTGATGATGTTCGAGGCGTTCCTGCGCCAGTCGTCCCTCGCGGTCGAGCTGAGGAGGGCGGCATGACGCTGCGCGTGCTGCACGTGCTCGACCATTCCCTGCCGCTGCACAGCGGCTACGCCTTCCGCACGGCCGCGATCCTGCGCGAGCAGCACCGCCTGGGCTGGACCACGCTGCAGCTCACGACGCCGAAGCAGGGCGCGGCCGGCGGCCTGTCGGAGGAGGCCGAAGGTCTGCGCTTCCACCGCACCCCCGCGCCGGAGGGCACGGGCCTCGTCGGGCAGATGGCGGCCACGGCACGGCAGCTGCGCGCGCTCGTCGATCGGTTCTCGCCGGACGTCATCCACGCGCACTCGCCGGTGCTCACGGCGCTGCCCGCCTTGTGGGTCGGCCGGCGCTGCCGCGTGCCCGTGGTCTACGAGATGCGTGCGTCGTGGGAAGACGCCGCCGTCGACCATGGCACCACGACCGAGGGCAGCCTGCGCTATCGCGTGTCGCGCGCGCTCGAGAGCTTCGTCCTGCACCGGGTGGAGCAGGTCACGACCATCTGCGAAGGCTTGCGTGCGGACATCCTGGCGCGCGGCGTGCCGGGCGATCGCGTGACGGTCATCCCGAACGCCGTCGACGCCGCCGCGTTCGCGTTCGGCCGGCCGGCCGACGAAGCGCTGCGTCGCCGGCTCGGCCTCGAAGGCAGGACCGTCGTGGGCTTCGCAGGCTCCTTCTACCGCTACGAGGGGTTGTCGCTGCTCGTGAGCGCCGTCGGCCGCCTGTCCGCACGCTTTCCCGACATGGCGCTGCTGCTGGTGGGCGGCGGCCCGCAGGAGGCGGCGCTGCGCGAGCAGGTGCATCGCGAAGGGCTCGGACCCCGCGTGGTGTTCGCCGGCCGCGTGCCGCACGCCGAGGTCCAGGGCTACTACGAGCTAATCGACGTGCTGGCCTATCCCCGGCTGCGGATGCGCCTCACCGAGCTGGTCACGCCGCTGAAGCCGCTGGAGGCCATGGCGCAGGGCAAGGTCTTCGTCGCCTCGAACGTCGGCGGCCACCGCGAGCTGGTGCGCGACGGCCAGACCGGCTTCCTGTGCGAGGCAGGCAGCGCCGAGGCGCTGGCGGACGCCATCGCCCGCGTCCTCGATGGCCGCGCGGCCTGGCCCGCGATCCGGTCGGCGGCGCGCGCGTTCGTCGAGCGCGAACGCACCTGGGCCAACAGCGTGGCGGGCTATCGGCAGGTGTACCGGCAGGCGCTGGCGGGGTCCGGCGCGACCGTGGTCGCCCGGGCCGGGCTTTGAAGCGGCCTCCTCGGCTCGGGCATCGTATGACGTCGAATCCTTTCCCGCGATCCTCCTGCCGCGCGCCGGCGCAACGACCCGAGCCGACGCACCGGAAGGCCTGACATGTGCGGCATCCACGGAATCTATCGCTTCGACGGCCAGCCGGTCGAGGGTCGACTGCTGAGCGCGATGGGCCATGTGACGCGGCATCGCGGCCCCGACGACGAAGGCCAGCACGTGTCCGTCGCGGGCGGCCGCTGCGGCATCGCCATGCGGCGCCTGTCCATCATCGACCTGGCCGGCGGCCACCAGCCGATCTCCAGCGCCGACGACTCCACCTGGGTCGTGTGCAACGGGGAGATCTACAACTTCCGCGAGCTGCGCACGGAACTGCAGCAGGCCGGCTGCCGCTTCAAGACGGGCTCGGATTCCGAGGTGCTGGTTCACCTCTACGAGCGCCACGGCCTCGACTTCGTCCATCGGCTCGACGGCATGTTCAACTTCGCGCTGTGGGACGCGAGGCGGCAGCGGCTGGTGCTCGGTCGCGACCACCTGGGCGTGAAGCCGCTGTACCTGCACCGCACGCCGCAACGGCTGGCCTTCGCCACCGAGGCGAAGGCGCTGCTCGCCCTGCCCGACGTGACGCCCGAGCTCGACCACGAGGTGCTCGCCGATTACCTGCACCTGGGCTACGTCGGCGCACCCCGCTCGATGTTCCGCGGCATCCGCAAGCTGCCTCCCGCGACGCTGCTCGTGGTGGAGAACGGCGAGGTGCGCGAGTCTCGCTACTGGCGGCTGCCCGCCACGGTCGACCGGCAGCGCACCGAGCAGGAGTGGACGTCGCTCGTGCGCGCGGAGATCGAGGCGTCCGTGCAGCGCCAGATGGTGAGCGACGTGCCGATCGGCGCCTTCCTGTCCGGCGGCGTCGATTCCAGCGCCGTGGTGGCGTTCATGGCCCGCCATTCCGACCAGCCGATCCGCACCTACGCCATCGGCTTCGAAGGCGGTCCGGCCGAGCGGCTGTACAACGAGCTGCCCTACGCCCGCCAGGTGGCCGGCCTCTTCGGCACGGACCATCGCGAGATCCTGGTCAAGCCGGACGTCGTGGGGCTGCTGCCGCAGCTGCTGTGGCATCTCGACGAGCCGGTGGCCGATTCGGCATTCATCACCACCTACCTGGTGTCCGAATTCGCCCGCCGCGACGTGAAGGTCATCCTGTCGGGAGTCGGCGGCGACGAGCTTTTCGGCGGGTACCGCCGCTACCTCGGCGACCATTACGTGAAGCAGTTCGAGCGCCTGCCGCGCTGGTCCCGCCGGTTCGCCTCCTGGGCGGCGCGGTCGTTGCCGAGCGACCGGCATTCCCGGCTGCTCAACACGCTGCGGCTCGCGCGGGGCTTCCTCGATTCGGCCGAGCTGGCGCCCGACCAGCGCTACCGCAGCTACCTGCAGGTGCTCGGCCGCTCCCGCGTGGCAACGCTCATGGCGCAGCCGGTGCCGGCGACCGACACGCTGGCCGCGGCGTTCCTTGGCGCGGGACGCGACGACGCGCTGAACCGCATGTTCGGCGTGGATGCCGAGACGCAGCTGCCCGACGACCTGCTGCTGCTCACCGACAAGATGAGCATGGCGGTTTCGCTCGAGTGCCGGGTACCGCTGCTCGCCCGCCCGCTCGTCGAGATGGCGGCGTCGATTCCGGAGCACGTCAAGGTGCGGGGCGGGCGGCTGAAGCACATCATGAAGGAGGCGCTGGGCGACGTCCTCCCGCCCGACATCCTGAACCGCAAGAAGCGCGGCTTCGGCACGCCGATGGGCGCCTGGCTCAAGCGCGAGCTGGCGCCCGTGCTGAAGCAGTTGCTGTCCGACGAGACCCTGCGTCGGCGCAGCCTGTTCCACCCGGCTGCCGTGCGCAGCCTGGTCGCGAGCCACGAGGCCAACGAGATCGACGGCACGGACAGCCTGCTGTCGCTGATGAACCTGGAAATCTGGAGCCGCATCCATCTGGATGGCCGCTCCCCCACCGACGTGGCGGACGAATTGCACGGTTTCCTCGCATGAAGATCCTCTATGTGTGCCACCGCTTTCCGTTTCCGCCGAAGCGCGGAGGAAAGATCCGGCCGTTCAACATGATCCGCCACCTGTCGCGGCAGCACGAGGTGACGGTGTGCTCGCTGGCGCGGTCGCCGCGGGAGGCGCAGGAAGGGCTGGGCATCGAGCCGCACTGCGCCCGCTTCGAGATGGGCCGGGTGTCCAACCCGGTGCAGGTGCTGCGCATGGTGGCCCGCCTGCCGACCCTCGTGCCGTCCTCGATGGGGTTCTTCTACTCGCCCGAGCTGCAGGCGCGCATCGACGGCCTGCTCGAGCGCGAGCGCTTCGACCTGATCTTCGTGCACTGCTCCTCCGTGGCGCAGTACGTGAGCCGGGTCCGCGGCATTGCGAAGATCCTCGACTTCGGCGACATGGATTCACAGAAGTGGCTCGAGTACGTGAGCTACAAGCCCGTGCCGCTGAAGTTCGGCTACTGGCTCGAGGGCATCAAGATGCAGCGCCACGAGCGGCTGCTGGCGTCGATGTTCGACTTCTGTACCACGACCACGCGCGCCGAGTGGCAGACCATGCAGTCCTACGGAACCGGCGTCGCGAGCGACTGGTTCCCGAACGGGGTCGACGCCGAGTACTTCAAGCCCGATGGCGGCGCCTACGACGCCGACACCATCAGCTTCATCGGGCGCATGGACTACTACCCGAACCAGGAGTGCATGTTCGATTTCTGCGCCAGCACCTGGCCCCTGCTCAAGGCGCGGCGTCCGTCGCTCAAGCTCGCGATCGTGGGCGCGGACCCTTCGCCGGCCGTGCGCGCGCTGGCCCAGCGGCCGGGCATCACCGTCACCGGCTCGGTGCCGGACGTGCGGCCGTACGTGCTGCGCTCGGCCGCGATGGTGGCGCCGCTCAACATCGCCCGCGGCACGCAGAACAAGATCCTCGAGGCCATGGCCATGGGCGTGCCGGTCGTCTCCAGCGCCGTCGCCGCCGGTGGCGTCGACGCGGAGGCCGGCAGGCATTTCCTCGTCGCCGCCACGCCGCGGGAATACGCCGAGGCCCTGCTGCGTCTCGTCGAGCAGCCCGAAGAGCGCGCCCGCCTGGCGCAGGCGGGACGCGAACGGATGCTGTCCCATCACGCCTGGCCGCGATCGATGAAGCGACTGGACGCCATCATCGATCGGTGCCTCGCCCGATATCACGGTACTGCGGAAGTCACCCCATGAAGATCAGCATTTTCGGCCTCGGTTACGTCGGTGCGGTGTCGCTTGCCTGCCTGGCGCGCGACGGGCACCAGGTCACCGGCGTCGACATCGACCCGACCAAGCTCGCGCTCATCGCGGCCGGCACGACGCCGGTCGTGGAAGAGGGGATGGTCGACCTCGTCGCCAGCGTCGTCGCGAGCGGCCGCGTCAAGGTGACGGCCGAGGTGCAGGAGGCGCTGCTCGCCAGCGACGTGTCGCTGGTGTGCGTGGGCACGCCGTCGGCGTCCAACGGCAGCCAGGATCAGCAAGCCGTGCTGCGGCTGGCGGCGGACCTGGGGCGTGCGCTGCGCGGGAAGGACACGCCGCACGTCGTGGTGTTCCGCTCGACCCTCGTGCCGGGGACGGTGGAGGACACGCTCAAGCCGATCATCGAGCGCGAATCGGGCAAGCGCGACGGCGAGGGGTTCCACCTTTGCTTCCAGCCGGAGTTCCTGCGCGAGGGATCGTCGATACGCGACTACGACAAGCCGCCCTTCACGGTCGTCGGCGCCAACCACCGTTACGCGGTCGAGCGGCTGCGCGAACTGTTCGGCCACCTGCCCTGCAAGTTCATCGAGACGTCGGTGCGCGCGGCGGAGATGATGAAGTACACCTGCAACAACTTCCACGCGCTGAAGATCACCTTCGCCAACGAGACGGCCCGGCTGTGCGAGGCGCTGGGCGTGGATCCGTTCGAGGTGATGAACCTCGTCTGCCAGGACACGCAGCTCAACATCTCGCCCGCCTACCTGCGGCCGGGCTTCGCGTTCGGAGGTTCATGCCTGCCGAAGGACCTGCGTGCCACCGCCTACCTGGCCAAGATGCGCGACGTCGACCTTCCGCTGCATGCGAGCCTGCTTCCATCCAACCGGCTGCACATCGATCGCGCGATCGACAAGGTGCTGTCCAGCGGCTGCCGCCGCGTCGGCATGCTCGGCCTGTCGTTCAAGACCGGCACCGACGACCTGCGCGAAAGCCCGCTGGTCGTCCTCGCCGAGCAGCTCATCGGCAAGGGGCTGCAGTTGTCGATCTACGACCCCGACGTGCAACTGTCGCGGCTGCTGGGCGCCAACCGGCGGTTCATCGAGACCCAGCTGCCGCACATCGGCGAGCTGATGAACGCCGACCTGCCGGCAGTGATCCGTGGCAGCGAGCTGCTCGTCGCGGGGCTGTCCAACCCGACGGTCGTCGACGCGCTGTCGACGCACGCCGACGCGGGCCAGACGGTGCTCGACCTGGTGCGCCTGCCGGTGGCGGCGGGCATCCGGGCGCGCATCGAAGGCCTGTGCTGGTAGCCGGGCCTTCGCCATGGACGTCGTGCGGCGCTGGCGACGCGGCTTCTGGGCCGCCGTGGCGGTGCTGATGCTGGCCGTCGGGTCGCTCCTGCCGCACGCCTCCGATTCCGCCGAGCTCGTGCGCCTGCGCAATGCGCTGCTGCTCGATGCGCAGCCGGCGCTGGCCGACTGGACGCCCGAGCGCATGCCGCTCGACTTCGCCCGTGAGCGGCATGCGCCCTCGCCGGCGTTCCAGGCGCGGGTCGACGCGATGAACCTGCCGGCGCTCGCGTCGGACTGGGAACGCGCACTCGCCATCGCGCGCCACCTGCTGGCCGCGCGCCACTTCTCGGTGGGCCACCCGATCCAGTCGGACCTCGAGCGCACCTACGCGGTCATCCGCAGCACGGGCCAGGGCTACTGCGGCGATTACGCCGACGTCTTCGCCGCCATGGCGATCGCCGCCGGCCTGCCGGTGCGCTCGTGGGCGTTCTCGTTCGACGGGTTCGGCGGCCGCGGCCACGTGTTCAACGAAATCTGGGATGCGCAGTCGGGCCGCTGGCGCATGATCGACGTGTTCCACAACCTCTATGCCGCGAACGACGACGGCACGCCGGTGTCCGCGCTCGAATTCCGCGCGGCGCTGCTGCGCGATGCCGGCGCCCTGCGGCTCGTTGCGATCGAGCCGCGCGCCAAGCCGGTGTTCAAGTACGAAGATCGCGCCCGCGACTTCTATCGACGAGGCCTCGGCGAGTGGTACCTGTGGTGGGGCAACAACGTGTACACCTATGACCAGGCCGCGCTCGTGCGCACGCTGGGCACGGTATCGCGCTCGCTCGAACAGCTGGGCGGCATCGCGCAGGGCGTGCATCCGCGCATCCGCGTGCTGGCCGAGGTGTCCAACCGGCCGCAGGTGGAGGCGATGCAGCGCCTGCAACGCCGCCTGTGGATCACGGCGGCGCTCGGCATCGCGGCGGCGCTGGCCGCGATGGTCTGCGCATGGGGCTGGTCGGCGTCGGCCCGGCGGGCCAGGCCATGAGCGTCTTATGAGCGCACGGCCCGAAGCCCTGCCCGCGCGGGCGGCCGAAAGGGCGGCCATGCCTTCGCTCTGCCTCGTCGGTCCGCTGCCCCCTCCCGCAGGCGGCATGGCCAACCAATGCGAGCAGCTGGCGCGCCTGGCGGCGGCGGAAGGGGCCACGGTGCGCGTGGTCCGCAACAACGCCGACTACCGGCCGGCCTGGGTCGGCCGCGTCCCGGTGCTGCGCGCCGGGTTCCGCCTGGTGCCGTACCTCTGGGCGCTGTGGCGCCACGCGGGGCGATGCGACGTCATGCACGTGCTCGCCAACTCGGGCTGGGCCTGGCACCTGTTCGCGGCGCCCGCGATATGGATCGCCCGCCTGCGCGGCGTGCCGGTGATCGTGAACTACCGGGGCGGCAACGCCGGGCACTTCCTGCGCGGCGCGCCGAGGCACGTGCTCGCCACGCTGCGCCGCGCCGACGCCATCGTGACGCCGTCGGGCTTCCTCAGGCGCGTGTTCGCCAGCCACGGGCTCGACGCGTGCGTGGTTCCGAACATCATCGACCTGTCGCGGTTCTCCCCGCGCCCGGTGCGCGCACCCGGCGCCGCCCCGCACCTCATCGTCACGCGCAACCTCGAGGCGATCTACGACATCGCGACCGCCATCCGCGCATTCGCGGAGCTGCGACAGGCGCTTCCGCAGGCCCGCCTGACCGTCGCGGGCACGGGTCCCGAGCTGCAGCGGTTGCAGGCGCTCGTGGCCGAGCTCGGCCTGGACGGCCAGGTGCGTTTCAGCGGTCGCATCGACAACGCCGACATTCCGGCGCTCTACGCCGGCGCCGACGTCCTGCTCAACCCCAGCACCGTGGACAACATGCCCATCTCCTTGCTGGAGGCGCTGGCCAGCGGCGTGCCGATCGTCAGCACCGACGTGGGCGGCATTCCGGACATGGTCACGAACGACGTCGATGCGCTGCTCGTTCCCGTCGGCAATGCCCATCGCATGGCACAGCGCGCGATCGCGGTCCTGAACGATCCGGCGCTCGCGGCGCGGCTGGCCGAAGCCGGGCGGCGCACCGCCGCCGCCTATGCCTGGCCCGCCGTGCGCGGACAATGGTTCGAAATCTACCGACGACTGGCAGGATGCACGCCATGAGCCCCTACACCGCACTGTGCAGCCGCGTGCTCTTTCCGCTGCACGAGCGGCTGAAGGGCCACGGCTCGGTGGCGTTGCACCGCGCCCTGGAGCGCACCCAGTGGTGGTCGCCGGACCAGCTCCACGCGCTGCAGGTGCAGCGGCTGCGCGCGTTCATGGAGCGCATCGGCACCGGCGTGCCGTACTACCGGCAGCTGTTCGCGACGTGCGGCTTCGATCCGCGGGCGGTGGATTCGCTCGCCGCGCTGCGGGACCTTCCCCTGCTCACCAAGGCATCGATCCGCAGCCGCACGGAAGACTTCAAGGCCGACGGCCACGGCCCGCTCACGCGCTACAACACCGGGGGATCTTCCGGCGAGCCGCTCATCTTCTACATGGGCAGGTCGCGCAAGAGCCACGACGTGGCCGCCAAGTGGCGGGCCACGCGGTGGTGGGGCGTGGACATCGGCGAGCGCGAGCTGGTCGTGTGGGGCAGCCCCATCGAGCTCGGCACGCAGGACCGCGTGCGCCGCCTGCGCGACGCGCTGATGCGCAGCCGCCTGCTGCCGGCCTTCGAGATGTCGCGCGAGAACCTGGACCGCTTCGTCGACACCATTCGCCGCGCGCGCCCGAAGATGCTGTTCGGCTATCCGTCGAGCCTGGCCTTGATCGCTCGCCATGCACGCGAACGGGGCATCGCCCTGGACGACCTCGGCATCCGGGTGGCGTTCGTCACGTCGGAGCGGCTGTACGACGAGCAGCGACGGAGGATCGCCGAGACCTTCGGCTGCCCGGTGGCCAACGGCTACGGGGCCCGCGACGCCGGCTTCATCGCGCACGAATGCCCGCACGGCAGCCTGCACATCAGCGCGGAAGACATCGTCGTCGAGACCATCCGCCCGGATGGCAGGCACGCCTCGCCGGGCGAGGCCGGAGAAATCGTCGTCACGCATCTCGCCACGGCGGAGTTCCCGTTCGTGCGCTACCGCACCGGCGACGTCGGCGTGCTCTCCGCGCGGCCGTGCGCCTGCGGTCGCGGCCTGCCCGTCCTCGCCGAAGTGCAGGGCCGCAGCACCGACTTCGTCGTGGCGGCCGACGGCACGGTGATGCACGGGCTGGCGCTGATCTACGCGGTACGCGACCTGCCGGGCGTGGAGCGCTTCAAGATCACCCAGGAGTCGCTGGGGCGCACGGAAGTGCAGCTGGTCACCGGCCCGTCCTTCGACCGTCGCCACGAGGCGGGCATCGTGCGCGACTTCAAGGCACGGCTCGGCGAATCGGTGGAGGTGGTCGTGCGCCACGTGCCGACCATCCCGCAGGAAGCCTCGGGCAAGTATCGCTACGTGGTGAGCCGGGTCGCGCCGGTGCCTCAGGAGGCCGTCCGTGCGTGACATCCTGGTCACCGCGATTGTGCTCGGCGTGCTGCCGTTCGTGCTGCGGCATGCGTGGGTCGGCGTGCTGCTGTGGACGTGGCTCAGCGTGATGAACCCGCACCGGCTGACCTGGGGCTTCGCCTACGACGCGCCGTTCGCGGCCATGGCGGCCGGCGCCACGCTGATCGGCCTGTTCACCGGCGCCGACCGCGTCCGGCTGCCGCGCAGCTCGTCCGTCGTGCTGCTCATCGCCTTCATCGCCTGGATGGGTATCACGACGATGTTCGCCGTCTTTCCCGGCGGATCGCTGGAGCAGCTGAACAAGGTCATCAAGATCCAGCTGATGACGCTGGTGGCGCTGGCGGTGCTGCACGAGCGCAAGCACATCCAGCTCTTCGTCTGGATCAACGCCCTGTCGCTCGGCTTCTTCGGCGTCAAGGGCGGCATCTACACCATCACGACCGGCGGCTCCGGACGCGTGTGGGGGCCGGGCGGGTTCATCGGCGGCAACAACGAGATCGGTCTGGCCATCCTGGTCACCATCCCGCTGCTGTACTACCTGTACCGCACCACCGCGCGCCGCGCGGTACGCGCGGGCCTGATCGTGGCGATGCTCCTGTGCGCCGGGGCGGTGCTCGGCACGCAGTCGCGCGGCGCATTCCTCGCCATCCTCGCCATGTCGGCGATGTTGTGGTGGCGCAGCTCCGGACAGAAGTTCCTCTCCGGCGTGGTCATCGCGATCGCCGGGGCGGGCATCGTCTCGGCGATGCCGGACGCCTGGCACGAACGCATGCGGTCGATCCGCACGTACGAGCAGGACAGCTCCGCGGCAGGCCGGATCAACGCTTGGGAAACGGCGGTCAACGTGGCCAACGGGCGGCTCACCGGCGGCGGCTTCGACATGTACAACCCCGGCGTGTACGCGCGATACGCCCCGGCGGTCTCCGGCGAGCGGGCGTCCGATCCGACCATCGTGCGCGCCGCGCACAGCATCTATTTCCAGGTGCTGGGCGAGCACGGCTGGATCGGTCTGGCGATGTTCCTGGCGATCTGGGTCCTCCTGTGGCGGGAGGCCGCGCGCTTGCGCCAGCTCGCGCGCCGGGACCCGGAGCATCAATGGGCGTTCCACTTGGCCAGCATGTGCCAGGTGGCGCTCATCGGCTACGGCGTGGGCGGGGCTTTCCTGAGCCTGGCCTACTTCGACCTGCCGTACAACTTGCTCGTGATGGTGGTCGTCACCCGGCGCTGGCTGGAGAGCCGGCCGGTCCCGAGCACGGCATCGAAGAGCGCCTCCGCCGCGGACCGCACGACGCCGGTCGCCGACGCGGCGACGGGAGCGCGCGCATGAGGCTGGTGCGTTGGCTGGGCAGCCTGCTTTCGCCGAGCGGTCCGCGCGCCGGCTTGTCCGTGCTCATCTTCCACCGGGTGCTGCCGCGGCCGGACCCGATCTTCCCCGACACGCCAGACCGCGAGCATTTCGACGCGCTGCTGTCGTGGATCGGGTCGGCCTTCACGGTGCTGCCGCTGGACCAGGCGATCGAGCGGCTCGGCACGGGGCGCCTGCCGGCACGGGCCCTCGCGATCACCTTCGACGACGGCTACGCGGACAACCTCACGGTGGCGCTGCCGCTGCTGCAGCGGCACCGAATGAGCGCCACCTGCTTCGTCGCCACCGACTTCCTCGATGGCGGTCGCATGTTCAACGACACCGTGATCGAGGCCGTCCGTGCCGCTCCCGGGGACGTGCTCGACCTGCAGGAGCTGGGGCTCGGCCGCCACGACATCTCATCGCCCTTCGCGCGGCGCGACGCCATCCTTCGACTGCTGCCGCAACTGAAGTACCTCGAGGCGATGCAGCGCGACCGCGTCACGGCCGAGATCGGGCGACGCTGCCGCGCCACCCTGCCCGACGACCTGATGCTGACCGCTTCACAGCTGAGGACGCTGCGCGACGGCGGCATGCAGATCGGCGGCCACACGTGCAGCCACCCGATCCTCGCCCGCCTCGACGATGCCGCGGCCAACGCGGAAATCCGCCTGGGCAAGCAGCGCCTCGAGGCGCTGCTGGGCGACGAGATCGCGCTCTTCGCGTACCCCAACGGCAAGCCGGGTGTCGATTACCACGCCCGGCACGCTGCCATGGTGCGCGATGCCGGCTTCACCGCGGCCGTGACGACCTCGCCCGGCGTGGCGCGGGCCGATACCGACCGCTGGCAGCTGCCCCGCTTCACGCCCTGGGACCGCACGCCGCTGCGCTTCGGCCTGAGGCTGGCGAGCAACATGCGCCACGCGGGCGCGCTGGCTGCATGAAGCTCGACGCCATCGTCGTCGCGCTGCTCGCCTGGGGCGGGACGGCCTCCGCCGCGCCGCCGCTGGATGACGGGCCGGGCGGCATGACGTGCCCCTACTACGCGGCGCACGCGCGCCTCGCCTGGCTTGCACCCGGTGGCGACTGGATCGACGAGTCGGGCGCGCTGCATGGGGAGCGGGCGGCCGATGTGCAGTCTGCGCGGGAGGGCGGGGCACCGCGCGAGCTGAGCTGGGACGTCACCGCCGTGGTCCGGCGCTGGGCGGAGGGCCGCTCTGCAGGCGCGCTGCTGTTGCGTGCCACGCCCGGTCAGCGCGGCGGCACGCTGGCCTTGCGCAGCCGCGAGCATTCGGGCGCCCTGGAGGCGCCGGCGCTGCAGGTGGTCTGGGACGACGGCTCGAAGGACCTGCTGACCCCCACCGCCGACACCACGCTCAGCTGCTCGTCGCGCGGCAGCCTCGGGGCCCAGCCGACGCTCAAGGTGAGCTCGAACGAATCGAGCCTGCTGGCCTTCGCGTTCCAGCCGCGCGATGGCCGCGTGACCCGGGCGACGCTGCGGCTGGGGGTCGAGCGCGTCTACGGTCGCGGCCTGAGCGTGGGCGTTTTCCAGGCGAGGGCGCCATTCGACCACCCCGCCCCGCGGGAAACGGGTCTCGCCGCCCGCTACGTGCGCGACGCCGGGATCCGCGACGACCCGGACGTCATCTACGCCGACGGGTTCGACAGCGCCGACACGCGTCGCTGGGTGGGGCTCGGCACCGAAGGCAAGGCCGAGGTCCTGGCTGCCGATCCCATGCGCTCGCTCGTGCCGCTGGACGGCAAGGCGTTGCGCGTCACCATCGCGCGCGGCGTCAACCAGGGGCTGAACGCCCATTTCCGGTTCGCCGACACCCCCGGCGGGGAGCCCGACGAAGCGTACTTCCGCTACCACCTCCGGCTGGCCGACGACTGGAATCCCGTCGTCGACGGCGGAAAGCTGCCGGGCTTTTCCGGCACCTACGGCCGGGGCGGCTGGGGCCTGCGCAAGTCCGACGGTCGCAACGGGTGGTCGGCACGCGGCGCCTTCCTGAAGCAGGAAACGGCGGCCGCAGGCCTGCGCGCCATCGGGTCGTACGTGTACGACGCCTCGACGGACGGTGCCGGCGAGGTCTTCGGGTGGAATCTGGGGCCCACCGGGCTGCTGGAGAAGAACCGCTGGTACAGCGTCGAGCAGCACGTACGCATGAACACCCCTGGACGCTCCGACGGCGTCCTGCGCGCCTGGATCGACGGCCGCCTGGTGTTCGAGCGACGCGACCTCCACTGGCGCGATGTGCCCGAGCTGCACATCGAGTCCGTCTGGCTCAACGTGTACCACGGCGGCACCCAGCCCGCCCCGAGCGACATGACGCTGTTCATCGACAACGTCGTCATCGCGCGCCGCTACATCGGCCCCGTCCGCGAGGCGCGATGAACCTGCCCGATGCGCGGCGGCGCGCGTTGCTGGTGGGAGCGGCGATGGGCGCCTTTCCCGTTGCAGCGGGTGCCCGGAATGCGGCGGTGCAGGAGGCACTCGCCCGGCTCGGCACGCGAGAGGCGGCCGTCCTGGGCGATGCCGATGTGCAAGGCGACTTCAACGACGTGGCCTTGGCACACGGACTGCACCGCACCGGACCGCGCTCGCGGGACTTCTCGATCAAGACGGTATGGGCTGCGGAACGACGCTGCGCGCTGTTCACGGGCGCGAACCACAACAGCCCGCACCGGCTGAACGACGTCTGGCAGTTCGACCTCGGCGACTTCGGGTGGCGACTGCTGTACCCGCCGGATCATCCGCGCAGCTATGGAGGCCTCGGTCCGGATGCCAGTGACGTCGCGTTCGAGAACGGATGGCTGATCACGCGGCGCGGCGGACCTGCCGTCATCGGACATACCTGGTCCGGGTTGACATACGACCCCGTACGCCAGCAACTGTTGTTCATGAACACCTGGATCGCCGATCAGGACAAGCTCGTGCGCGAGCTCGGTGGTGATCCGCAGCAACGCTATCGCGGTCCGCCGCTGTGGTCGTTCACGCCGCACACCGGTCGCTGGTCGCCGATCGAAACGCCCAAGCCGTGGCCGGCCGTGCCGTTCGGCGCCATGCTCGAGTACGTCCCCGCCCTGGAAGGTGCCATCTGGCACATGAACAACTGGCAGATGCGCGGCACCTGGCTGTTCGAGTCCCGTGCCCGCCGCTGGCACGACCTCCGCGCCAACGCGGCCGGCGGAGATTTCGAGCGGCAGGCACCCGGCCGGGAACTGGTCGGCTACCACGATCCGCGACGTGGCTTGATCGTGGCCCGGCAGGCGGCGGACACGTTCCACTTCGAGGTGCAGCACAAGCGGTGGACGCGCGTGGCGACTTCCGGGGATCCGGCGCCGGAAGGTCATGACGCGCATACCGCCCTCCATTACGACGATGCGAGCGGTGACGGCCTGCTGGTCGATCTTCGCGGGCGCGGGATGTGGGCCTACGACCCGGACAACGCCCGCTGGGCGCGCCTCACGCCGCAGGGAAGTCCCATGCCGGGCGGGGAACGGCCACTGGTGGCGATGGACCCGACGCGCAACGTCCTGCTCTTCATCGCCGACAGGAAGGTATGGGCGTACCGCCACCTCGCGAAGGCGCCCGCGCGGTGACCTGCCGGGAACCGGCAGGCGAGGCCGGCGCCCTCGATACCGGGGGGCGCGTGCGCTGACATATGCCACTACCATCGGCGGATGCATTTCCTCGACAAGCGGGAGGCGCTCGTCTTCGTGCGTGAGCGCGCCCATCTCTTCGACACGTCACCGAATCCTTTTGCGAAGAGCGCGTGGTTGCTGCACTTCATCGAGCAGATCGTCGAGCCCGGGTGGAAGGTCATTGCCGCGGAAGCCGCCGATGGCGGCAGCGCGATGCTGCTCTACAGCACGCCGAAGGCCCCGCAGACGCGTGCCGCCCTGACCAATTACTACGCTTCGCTCTACACCCCCGTGGTCGGCCATGGCGACGCGACACCGCTCGTGGAGCAACTGACGCGCGACCGACCTCGCTGCGCGACGATCGATTTCTCTCCGCTGGATGCCGAGGCGCCGCAGACGGCGGCGCTGGAACGCTCCCTGAACGGTGCGGGCTGGTATGTCCGCCGCTATCTCTGCTTCGGGAACTGGTACCAGCCCGCGATGCCCTTCGAGGCGTACCTGGCCGCCCGCGAATCGAAACTGCGTCACACGCTGGAGCGCAAGGGTCGCAAGTTCCCAGGGGAACTGCGCATCGTGACCGAGCCTGGTGAAGTCGCGGCGGCGATGGACGGGTACGATGCGGTGTACGCCAAGAGCTGGAAGAGGCCCGAGCCGTATCCTGATTTCGTGCGCGGCTGGGCGCGTATCTGTGCCGCCCATGGCTGGCTGCGCCTCGGTATCGCGACCGTCGACGGGAAGGCGATCGCGGCGCAATTCTGGTTCACGGTGGACGGCAAGGCCTACATCTTCAAGCTGGCGTACGACGAGGAGCATGCCAAGCTCTCCGCAGGCAGCTTGCTCACCGCCAAGCTGATGCGCCACGTCCTGGAAGTGGACCGCGTCGGCGAGGTCGACTATCTGACGGGGGACGACCCGTACAAGGCGGCCTGGATGTCCCATCGACGCCAACGCATCGGCCTGGTGGCCTGCAATCCGCGCACGCTCGCCGGCCTGGCACGCGCCGCCTTCGAGCGCGCCGGAGAGCTTCGACAGCGGCTGAAGGCCCGAGCCGTCACGGCCTGAACTCGTCGGTTCAGGCGCGGCACGCCCAGCCGGGGGCATGTCGGCGCATCCACAACTCGAGCATCATGAGAATCCACACCATCTCGCCGTAGTAGCCGGGATGCGAGGGAAGGTAGTCGTCCCACAGGCGGCCGATGAAGTCCGCGCGAACGATGCCGCGCGACTTCAGCGAGCCCAGGGCATCGGCGGCCAGTGCCTTGAGGCCCGGGTGCTGGCACACCCATACGCCGAACGGCAGGCCGAATCCGTGCTTCTTCTTGGCGATGATCTCGTCCGGCAGGAAGCCGCGCAGCGCCTCCTTGAAGAACCAGCGCAGGCGCAGTCCCCGCAGCTTGTAGTGAGCGGGCAGGCGCATGGAGAAGTCCAGCAGTTCCTGATCGAGCAGAGGGAAACCGACGCCGATGCCCGCCATCTCCGTGGTGCCGACCACCTTTCGCAGGTCGTTTTCGGCCAGCGTGTAGCGCCAGTCGTAGGCGAGGGTGCGGTCGATCTCCACGGGCGCGTGCGGCTGCCGCCAGACCATGCGCTGCTGGCGCGCAGGATCGTCGATGTCGACGCGCTCGCGGAAACGGGGCTCGAGTACGGCGTCGACGCCGAGCCTCATCAGCAGGTTGTACATCTGCATGCGATCCGGCATCGGCACGCGTGCCTGCTCGATGTAGCTCACGCACTTGCGCCACAGAGGGACGCGACGCAGTCCATCCACTGCGCCCAAGCGCTCCAGCAGATGCGCGCGAAGCCCCGCCGGCACCACCTCTGCGTACCAGCCGAACACGCGCTGCTTCGCGTAGCGTGCATTGCCGCCGAACAATTCGTCGCCGCCGTCGCCGGCCAGCAGCGTGTCCACCCCGTCTTCGCGCGCCAGCAGGGCACAGTGATAGGCGGGCACGGCAGAGGAGTTGCCGAACGGCTGGTCGTAATGCTGCGCCACCGACTCGATGGTCCGGACGAGATCGTCCGGCGTGACGTAGTACTCGTGGTGACGCGTGCCGAAGCGGCGGGCCGCGATGCGTGCATAGGCCATCTCGTCGTACCCCTGCGCCTCGAAGCCGATCGAATAGGTCGCGGCCGGCTGGCCGGTGACCTCCCCGATGAGACCCGCGACGGTGGAGCTGTCGGTGCCGCCGCTCAGGAAACAGGCAGGCTTGCCGCTGCCGAGCTGCCGCGCCACCGCTCGCCGCAGCAGGGCGCGGAACTCGTCGCGCAACGCCTCGAACGATGGCGTGCGCGTCGGCTCGAAGTGTGGAACCCAATAGGGCGCCACGGTGAGGCGGCCATGCTCGTAGAGCGCGTAATGTCCCGGCGGCAACCGGGACACGTGGTCGAACACCGTGCGGGGCGACGGGATGGCATGGAAGTACAGGTAATCGAAGATCGCCTGGGGGGCCAGCGCGCCATCGCGTCCGGCAAGGTCGTCGGCACGCGGCGCGAAGCGCAGCTCGCCGTCCACCAGGCGATAGCACAGCGTGCGGACCGCGAAACGGTCGACGGCCAGGAAGGTCCGCCCGGACGCGTCGCGCAGCGCGACGGCGAAATCGCCGCTTGCTCCAGCGGCGGCCTCCACCGGGCCGTTCGCAAGCGCCGCCTGCCACGCCGCCGCGTCGCCCGACTCTCTTGCGATAGCCGCGATCGAAGGATCCTTGAACTGCGGGCGGCCCAGCGTCAGGCAGGCCACGGAGGAAGCGTTCTCGAGAGACAAGGGCAGCATCGCGCCATTTTCACCGAGGTCGGGGCACACGCCGAGGCATTGCTCCCGCAACGCGGGCCGCCGAAGCCAGGGGTTGCGTACGCCGCGGATGCTCGTACCAATGCGTCGGCTGCAGCGAAGATCCGTCCATCAGCGCCTGATCCAGCGGGACAGCGGGCGCAACGAGATCGGGACCCGGGCGATGCTGAGCATCGGCGAGGTGCCGCCATTGTCCGAGCGGCACGAAGCGGTTGCCCGCCCGGGGATCGAACACGTCGAACGCCGGCGGGAAACGGCCGACGAGGAGGTTGTTGAACGCGCGCACCCGCACCTGTGCGGGACGCACGTGCAGGAACTCGCCGCCGGCAGGCAGCGCGTCGACGAGCGTGTTGTGAGTCAGCACCAGTTCGTTCGACGGGTGCTTGTATCCCTCGGCGCCGAAGGCGACCAGGCGACGGTTTTCGGTGCCGTCCCCTTGACCGATCACATTGCCCACGACGAGCGCGGTGCCGCCGTCCGGAAACTCGAGCTCATAGCTCGCCGATCCGCCGTCGTCGGTGAGACGGCTGTAGCGGATGTGGTTGAGCGCCGCGCGTGTCTTCAGCAGGTGTCCGCCATTCCCGTGATGGAAGTAGCAGCCGATCACGGTCAGCCGATGGATGGAGCCGGCATAGAGTTGATGCGTGAACCGGCCTCGGCGCCGGTTGTGAGCGAATTCGCTGTGCTCGATTCGCAGCGAGGTCGCCGGGTCGTTGCCGGTGAGGAGCCCCATCTCATTGCGCAGAAATGAACAGTCCCGCACGGTGAGTGCACCGCGGTCCAGGCGGATGCCGGCGCCGTTCCCGTCCGGCACGCGAGCGCCTTCGAAGTCGAAGCCCTCCACGATCATGCCGTCCGACCGGACGACCCAGATGCCCTTGCCATCGGCGGAGCGACCGTCTGCGATGAGCCGAACACGGCCACCGACCGCGCGCAGCGCGATTCGTGGCTGGGTCCAGACCGCGACGTCGCCACGGTACGTGCCGGCGTCGACCTCGATGACGGTGTTGGCGGAGGCCTGCGCCGCCGCTTGTGCCAGGGTGGCCACCGCGCGTTCCGGTCCGACCCGCAGGATGGCCGCGGTGGCGAGGTCGGGCAGCAGCCCCGCCGAGGCCAGGCTGAGGAAGGCACGGCGCGGCATCGCCCCGTCCCACCCGGGCCAGCTGCGTGAAGCGGCCGCACGAGCCCCTTGCAGTGGCTGTCGACTTTCTGTACACATGAGGCCCGACCGCCTTCCCGATGGCCACTAAGTCGTTGATTGCCTTGACCGCCATCGGACTGGCATGCGAATCGCGTGCGTGTCTTCCTTCCCTCGCCTGTCGATGATCGCCATGTGCTGCACCTCGTCCACCCCGCTCATCGTCCGGATCTTGGCGACCTGCCTGGTGGCCGGCATTCTCGCCGCCTGCGGTGGCGGTCGCGACGGAAGCGGAACGGACACCGCAGGCTTCGTGGGTGCGCAGGCGCCTGAAGCACAGGCGAACGTCGTGCTGCACAACGATGACCGGGCAGTCCGGTTGAATGGTCGCTTCGAGTCGGTCGAGGGGTACCTGTCGCAGAGCGCCAAGGTGCTGCGCGGCCACGGCGATGCCACCGCGGTTTTCCAGCTGGCCGTTCCCCGCAGCGGTTACTACGAGCTGCATGCATGGTGGCCCCAGGCCATCGCCGACGCGGGCTCGGCGGACATCCGTATCACCCACGCCGACGGCTCGACCCGCCGCGAGGTGAACCAGCAATCGCTTGGCGGTCAGTGGAACAGCCTGGGCATCTACCGGCTCGATCGGTCGCAGGTCGGTGCCATCGAGTTTCGCGCCCGAGCCGGTCAGGTCTTGCTCGTGGACGCAGTCCGGTTCCAGTTCGTCGGCGAGGATCGGCCCGCCCTCGCGTGGCGGACGGATGAGCTGCCGGTCGGATTGCAGGATCATGCGTACGAGGCTGCTCTGGAAGCGACCGGCGGCACCGCGCCGTACCGATACGAGGTTCGGCAAGGCAGCCTGCCGGTCGGCATCACGCTGGATCCCGACACCGGCCGGTTGAGCGGCCAGCCGGCCAAGCCGGGAGCCGCGCGGGCCACCGTGGTCGTGCGCGATGCGGCGGGCGGCGAGGCCGCCCGCGAACTGACGATCGAGGTCATCGAAACGATCGACCTGGAACCGTCCGATGCCGCGCCGCCGGCACGCGCTCCGGTGCCTGAGGCGAGCACCGGTCGGGCCCAGGCGCTCGCGGTGACGACGCCGGACCTGAGCGGCCTGCTCGGCATCCTCGCCGCCCTGCCCGAAGGCGAGTGGAGCCGGGTCAACATCAACCTTTATTCCGACGTCTGGACGCCCGCGGAGTTGAGGCCGCTCTACGGTCTGAGCAATCCCACGCCGGCGAAGATCATTGCGGCCTGGAGTTCGTTTGCCTGGGACTCCAACCGCGGCAACCTCATCCTCTACGGTGGCGGCCACGCGAACTACCGCGGCAACGATGTCTACTTCTTCAGAGGCACCGATCGCCGTTGGCAACGCGCCTCGCTTCCGAGCGAGATGAAGCAGGACCCGCTCGGCAACTGGATTGCCGTCGATGGCGCCGACGCCGCACCGGCGTCGGCGCACACGTTCGACAACGCCCTCTTCTTTCCGTTGCTGGAT
>Ga0075429_100000143_pt1 | contig 43584 bp, 42 predicted proteins | sample RhiMetdeltSRZDD3_FD_75295 | JGI IMG/M metagenome (GOLD analysis project Ga0075429, IMG submission 75295) | Populus rhizosphere microbial communities from Tennessee, USA - Rhizosphere MetaG P. deltoides SRZDD3 | ecosystem: Host-associated > Plants > Roots > Rhizosphere > Soil | place: USA...
CGGCGCCTTCGGCCACGTCGCCGTCGGCGTGCCCGACGTCGCCGGGGCCTGCGAGCGCGTGCGCAAGAGCGGCGGCAAGGTCACGCGCGAGCCGGGTCCCGTGAAGGGCGGCACTTCGGTGATCGCCTTCGTCGAAGATCCCGACGGCTACAAGATCGAGTTCATCGAGACCAAGCGCGCGTAGGCAGCAAGAAGGGTTAGGCCGCACTCTGGTACGAGTGGGAAGTGGTTGGCACAAGCACGATCTTGCCAATGACGCCGCCTCTGCTGAGAAGCTCATGCGCTTGCCTTGCCTCCGAGAGCGGCATACGGGCCGCGACGATGGGCCTGACTTGCCGCCTTTGAAGCAAATCGAGCAGCGTCGATAGGTCCTGCCGGAACCGAACTGGCTTGAGTCGCTTGAGCCACTGGATGCTATAGGGGACGATTCGCCTTCTCCCTGGGAGAAGAAGGCCGCCCGCAATGTACAGTCCGAAGATCGGAATGCCATGGAAGGGATTGCGCTGGCCTCTACGATTCGAGCCAAGGCCCTCCGTCCGCAGGGACGTCGTGGTGCCATAGGCCACTACTCTCCCTCCGTTGCGGAGGGCACTGCGTGAATTCCACATGTGCGCGCCGCCAAACGGATCGAAGACTGCGTCCACACCCTTCCCGGTCAGTCGGAAGATCTCCTGGGCAAGATCTTCTCGTTTGTAATCAATCGGAGTGCCACCAAGGTCGGCGACCGTTTGCGCTCCTCTAGAGGAGCAGGTGCCATACATTGTCAGTCCGAGAAGCCGGCCCAGTTGAAGCAGGGCTGTACCTACCCCGCCAGATGCGCCGTGAATCAGAATGCTCTGGCCCGATTTGGCTTTGGCCGAGTGGTGGAGCATTTGGTAGGCCGTGATGTAGTTCAGGACCAGACTGACAGCCTCAGCCGGATCCAGGCCGGAAGGGATGGGAACCAACTCCTCCGCCTTTAGGCATACGTAGTCTGCATACGCGCCACTGATCGGCATTGCTGCCACGGCCTGGCCGAGGTAAAAGCCTGCGACCTTGCCTCCTAGGGCATCGACCACACCGACTAAGTCCCAACCAGGTGTGTACGGGACTCGCGGTGTCTCTGGATGAATGCCTTCACGCGCCATGACGTCAGGCATCGCAACCCCAGCAGCAAGAACTCTCACCCGTACTTCGCCCGCCTTCGGTTCTGGAACGTCCTCCTCAATCAACTGAAGGACGTCAGATCCACCGTAGCGGGAGACAACAATTCGTTGGTGTTTCATGCGCTACTCCCAAAGCCTTGTGCGGCCTAACGTCTTGCTGCGCAGTTCTCCCCGCTCGCCCCGCTCCAGCCATGCAAGGTAAGGAGCAAGTGGAACGACCTATTTGATCTAGGTCAGCCTGCAATCCCCTGAGGCCGCCCAATATTTGGTGCACGTCGACCGCCCCGTATCCTTTTCGGGTATCGCCTCGTCTAAGCGGTGAAGGAGGCAATACCATGGACCTGTTCTGGCTGATTCCGGCGCTGTGCCTCGTCCTCATGATCGGCATGATGGTCATGATGTTCCGCCACGCCTGCCGCATGCGCGAGCGCCGCGCCCAGTGCTGCAGCGGACGCGCGATCGAATCCAAGGAACCGAAAGAGCGGTCTTGAGGAGCCCACCATGAACACCGATACGCTCGATTTTTTCCTCGAAGTCCAGGGGACGAACCAACAGTGCCCTACCGGGGAGGCCTACGCGAAGCATCAGATCGCCGAGAAACGTCTGCCGGTCCTGTCGTGCGAAGGACCGTGCATCCGCGGCGACATCGCGCGGCTCGCGGCCAACCTGGTCGCGCGCGAGGTGCCGAACCTCGCGCGCGCGTGCCACGGCGAGGTCTTCTACGTGCCACAGTCTTCCACCGCGCGCTGGGTGAAGGAAGCCGCGAAGACCGTCATGATTGACGGCTGCTTCCTGCAGTGCCACGGGCGCGTGCTGCGGAAGCTGATCGGCGACGAGAAAATGGTCCAGATCGACGCGCTGCCTCTGTACATGAAGCACACGGACGTCTTCTCCATGGATGACGTTCCCGAGGACGAGCGCCAGGCGCTCGCGCGCGAGGTCGCCGACAAGATCATCGCCAAGCTCAGGCAGGACGGCGTGGCGGCTCGCGCCGCGCAGTGAGACTCAAGGAGACCGCCATGGCAACACTTCGACATGGGAGCAAGGCGCCCTACTTGATGCTTGCGCTGGCGCTGATCGGGATCGCCGACGCCTTCTACGACTCCTGGGCGGTCTACACCGGCCAGCTCCTGTGGTGCCCATCGCCCATCGACGGCTGCAACACGGTCGCGAGCAGCCCCTACTCGCGCATCTTCGGAATCCCGTTAGGTTACCTCGGCCTTCTCTTCTACCTGGGCATGTCGAGCCTAGCGGCCTCGCTCGCCTTGGACCCGTTCTCCCGGGCCTTGCGGTGGATCGGCCTCCTCTACACCGGCGTCGGAATGCTCGGGTCCATGTATTTCTTCTACGTCCAGCGAACGTACATCCACGCCTTCTGCATCTACTGTCTTCTCTCCGGGCTGCTGACGCTGCTTTTGTTCTTCGTCGCCAACAAGCATTTTCGCGCGACTCGCGCGGACGCGACAGCTGCGCAGGAACCCGGGGCCTTAGCCGCATAGGTACGCTGTTCGAGTTCCCGCAACCGTCAGGCCAGCGCTGCTTTCTTTACCGCGAGGAAAGTTCTCCGCGCGCGATATATTGCGCGATGCGCACATAGTCTGCGGGTGAGAGGTTCTCGGGTCGAGCGCTCGGGTCGATACCGAGCTTCATAAAGTCAGCGGCTGTCAGAGGCAAGGCATTGCGGAGCTGCTTGCGGCGCGAGGAGAAGGCGCCGCGAAGGAGGTCGTCGAAGGGCGTGCCCTCGAGAGCCGGACGGTCGGCGAGCGGTTCCATGCGCACGACTGCAGATTCGACCTTGGGCGGCGGGCGGAAGGCGCCCCTAGAGACGTTGAAGAGCTTCTTCATCCGGAACCGCACCTGCAGAGCAACGGACAAACGGCCGTAGTCTGCCGTGGAGGGTGCGGCCACCATGCGCTCGACCACCTCGAGTTGAAGCATGAAGTGCATGTCGCGCACACGGTCGGCGTAGCGCGCCAGGTGGAAGAGGAGCGGCGTGGAGATGTTGTACGGCAGGTTGCCGACAAGGCGCATGCCGCGAGGGAACTGGCCGAAGTCGAAATCGAGCGCGTCGGCTTGGTGCACGGTGATGCGCTCGTCGTTCAGACGAGAGGCCAGGTCGCGGTCGAGCTCGATGACGTGGATTTTCTTGATCTCTGCAAGCAAAGGCATCGTCAGGGCGCCTTCGCCGGGGCCGATCTCGACGATGAAGTCCTCCGGCGCGGGATTGATCGCTTCGACGATGCGCGAGAGGACGCGCGGATCGTGCAGGAAGTGCTGCCCGAAACGCAGCCGGACGCGGTGAGGCCGCTTGTTAGGCAGTGGCCGACGCAAGCTCGATGGCGAGCTTCACCGCCTCGATCAGGCTGCCGGGGTCGGCCTTGCCGGTACCGGCGAGGTCGAGCGCGGTGCCGTGGTCGACCGAGGTGCGCACGAAGGGAAGGCCGAGGGTCACGTTGACGCCGCGGCCGAACGAGGCGTACTTGAGCACCGGCAGGCCCTGGTCGTGGTACATGGCGAGCACCGCGTCGGCGTGCTTGAGGCGCTCCGGGACGAACAGCGTGTCGGCCGGGATCGGCCCGGCGGCGTCGACGCCGGACGCCGCGATCGCCGGCGCGATGATGTCCCGGTCCTCCCGGCCGAGGTGGCCCGACTCGCCGCTATGAGGATTGAGGCCCGCGACGAGGATGCGAGGCCTCGGGACCCTGAACCGCTCGCGTAGATCCTGATCGAGGACCTTGAGGGACTTAATGATGAGGTCGCGCGTGATGGCCCGAGGTACTTCGGACAGGGCGAGGTGCGTGGTGGCGAGCGCCACGCGCAGGCCGCCGCCTACGAGCATCATCACCACATGGTCGGCGCGCGCCTTCTCGGCGAGGAACTCGGTGTGCCCGGTGAAGGCGATGCCGGCGTCGTTGATCACGCTCTTCTGTACCGGCGCGGTCACCATGGCGTGGTACTCGCCCGAGAGGCAGCCGGCGAGCGCACGCTCGAGCACCGCAAGGACGTAGCGGCTGTTCGCAGGGTCGAGCTTCCCGGGGACGCGAGGCCGCGCGAGCGGAACGTGCTCGATCTCGGGAAAACCCGCGAGCAGCGCCCGGTCCCCGATCGCCACCAGCCGCGCGGGGAAGCGCTCGGCGGCGAGCCGCACGCAGAGCTCCGGGCCGATTCCCGCCGGCTCGCCCGAGGTGAGCGCGATGACCGGGCGCGCGGCTATCGCTCCTCCAGCCGCAGCTCCACGTAGGCCTGGTCGCGGAGCTGCCTCAGCCATTCCTGGTAGGCGTCCTCGCTCTTCCGCTCGCGCAGCACCTTGCGCGCCTCGAGGCGGCGGCGCTCCTGGCTGACGTCCGAGGCGCGGCGCTCGAGGACCTGGATCAGGTGATAGCCGAAAGGCGTCTTCACCGGCTGCGAGATCTCGCCCGGCTTCAGCTCCTGCAGCGCGCGCTCGAAATCCGGCACCGTGTCGCCGGGGTAGATCCAGTCGAGCTCGCCGCCGCGGGCGGCGCTGCCGGTATCGTCGGAATGCACCTTGGCGAGCTCGGCGAAATCGGCGCTTCCTTTGACGATGCGCTCGCGCAGGTCGGCGAGGCGCCGGCGCGCCTCGTTCTCCGACACGATCTCGCTCGTGCGTACCAGGATGTGGCGCGCCCGCGTCTGGGTGACCGGGGCGGCGCTCGCGCCGCCGTCGCGCCGGTCGTTCAGCTTGACCAGGTGGAAGCCCGCCGGGCTGCGCAGCGGCTCGCTGACCTCGCCCGGCTTCATCTTCTCCAGCACCGAGGAGAAAAGCTCGGGCAGCCGCTCGTGCGGCCGCCAGCCGAGGTTGCCGCCCTCGAGCGCGTCCGGGGCGTCGGAATAGCCCGCCGCGACCCGGGCGAAATCGCCGCCCCCGCGCGCCTCGGCGAGCGCCTTCTGCGCCTTCGCGCGCGCCTCCTCGATGCGCTCGGGGCTCGAACCCTCCGGCACCCGCACGAGGATGTGCGACACGTTGTACTCCGAGCGCTCGGGATTTGCCTTGAGCTCCTCGAGGAACAGATCGATCTCGCTGTCGTTCACCTGGATCTTGTCCTCGACTTCGCGCTCGCGGAGCCGCGAGAGCAGAATCTGCTCGCGCAGGTCCTGGCGCCAGGCGTCGAACGGGACGTTGTCGCGCTCGAGGGTGCTGCGGAAATCGGCCAGCGTCATCTTGTTGTTCTCCGCGATGCGCTGGACCGCGCGGTCGAGCTGGAGGTCGTCGACCCGGATGCCGGTGTCGCGCGCCTTCTGCAGCTGCGCCTTGTCGAGCACCAGCCGCTCGAGGATCTGCCGCTCGAGCACCGCGCGCGGCGGCGTCGCCGTCCCCTTGCGCGCCAGCTGGCGCTCGGCGGAGGCCACCGCGGCGTTCAGCTCGGAGAAGGTGATCACTTCCTTGTTCACCACCGCCACGATGCGGTCGACGAGCGCCGGCCCCTGCGCCGGCGCGAGCGACGGCAGCAGAAGAAGCAGCAGCAAAAACACCGGCGCCCGGCGCATGTTCGAATTCTCTAATACACCTGCTGAAACGGCAGCGGCCTCTGCAAGCTCGGCGGGCCCGCCGCCGGGTTCCTGGGGTTGGTCACCGTGTATCCGGGAATGTTCCGTTGCAGCAGGCCCACCACGTCCTCGGTGCCGACCTGGCCTATGCCGTTGAACTCGATCTGGAAGAACAATCCGGTCGACACCACCTGCGTGGCAGCCTGCACCTTGGTCACGACCGCGCGAAACACCCAGCAGCCGGCGTTGTACTCGGCCCCCGCCAACCCCTCGAGCAGCCGCCCGTCCAGGAAGGAGTAATTGTAGCGCCCGATGCCGTACCAGCCGGCGGAGATCGGCCACTGGGTCGCGAGGTCGATCTGGCGCACCGAGCCGCGGGTGAAGCGGTAGCTCGCGTTCAGGACCTTGGCGACCTCGGGGCTGTACTTGAACGAGACCTGGAAGCGCTCGGTCTCCTTCTCCAGGCGGTTGTACTGGGCGGTGGTGTCGAAGGTCCAGTAGCGGAACAGGCGCCCGCCCACCGAGCCGAGGATGTCGGACGCCCTCGACGTGCGCAGCGGCGACGTAGGCGTGAGCCCTACCCGCTCGTCTTCGAAGTAGTAGCGCTGGCCGATGGTGGCACGCAGCGCTTCCTGCCCGTTCTGCATGAGAAAGCGCGAGCTCATGGCGAGCGTCAGCTGGTCGGCGTCGCCGAAGCGGTCGCCGCCGGTAAAGCGGTTCTCGCTGAAGAGCTGCGTGTAGTTGAAGTCGGCGAGCGCGGTGTCGAAGATGGGAAACGCGTCCTGGTTGCGGTAGGGCACCTTGACGTAGAACAGGCGCGGCTCGAGCGTCTGGGTGAGGGCTTCGCCGAAGAACCGGGCGCTGCGCTCGAACACCAGCCCGCTGTCCAGGCTGAACCAGGGGATCGTCGCGCGCGGCGCCGTCTCGGCGCCGGGATCGGTGTGGTCGAGGCCGTAGCTCGCGGAGCGGAATCCGACCTTGGGCGTGACGAACCAGCTCGGCGCGAGGAACGGCATCGCCGCCACCGGGTTGATGCTCACGCGCGTGCCCTCGACCTTCACGTCGTGCGTGAAGCGCACCAGCTCCGCCGGCAGCGTCGCGTCGACCAGCCCCCCCAGGTTGCTCGCGTTGGAGTTGAAAGTGAGCTGCGGCACGCGATGGTAGGGCGGATCGATCGGCGCCAGCGGATCCTGCAGCGTCTGGAATTTCTGGACCCGGGCCTGCGCGCTGTAGGGAAAGCGGCCCAGGCTGCCGTTGTAGGTGACGAAGCCGTCCTGCTGCAGGTTGCCGATGGTGACGACGCGCACGCTGCTGGCGAGATCGGTGAAGTAGCGGTCGTCCGACACGCGGTTGTAGTCGAGATTGCCGGTGAAGTTCGGCGCGAAGATGTGCGCGTGCTGCCACGACACGCCGGACCGGCTGGCGCCGAACTGCTTGTCGTCGGGCAGGTACTCGAGCTTCATCTCGCCGGAATACTTCGGCTGGAGATAGCGCCCCCAGCCCTTGAGCTGCTCCCCGCGCTTGGTCATGAGCACGGGAGTGACGGTCAGGTCGGCCTCGGGCGCGATGTTCCAGTAGTAGGGCACGCCGAACTCGAGGCCGCGCTGCGAGGTCTGGGAGTAGTAGGGCGCGAGCAGGCCGCTGCGGCGGCTGTTCTCGAGCGGGAAGGTGGCGTAGGGAAAGGCGAGGACCGGCACGTCGTAGAAGCGAAGGCGCGGTTGCGTCGCGCGGCCCTCCTGCTTGTCGTAGTCGAGCTCGATCTCCGAGGCCTGGAGCACCCAGTCGTCGCGCGAGGGCTCGCAGGTGGTGAAGGTGCCGTTCTTCATGCGGTAGTGCTCGCGGTCGATGATCTCGACCTTCTCGGCCGAGCCGTGCGCCGTGGCCTCGCGCTGGATCAGGTATTTCGGGCTCTCCACGGTGCCGCTGTCGTCGAGCGTATTGAACTGCAGGCGCGGGCCGTAGAAGCGGTCGGCATCGCGCCGCAGGCGCACGCCGCCCTCGCCCTGCACGCGGCCGAACTCGGAGTTGTAGCGCAGCAGGTCGCCGAAGATGTTGATCTCGTCGCGGCGGATCTCGGCGTTGCCGCGGGCGGTCACCTCGAGGTCGCCGACGCCCTCGATCTCCTCGGCGTCTATGGTGGTCGCGCCCTGCGCCTGCGCAGGCGGAACGCTCTGCGCAAGGGCCGGCACCGAGAAATACAATGCCAACAGAGCGACGCGGTACCGCATCGAGCGCGGGACCTTTTTTCGTTGATGTTAGAATTTTCAATGATACACGCCGACCCTCGCCGCGAAGCCCTCGAGCACTGGCTCGCGCGCGAGCTCGGCGGCGCCCGCTTCACCCTGACCCCGGCATCCGAAGACGCGAGCTTTCGCCGCTACTTCCGCGCGACGCTCGACGACGGCTCGAGCCTGATCGCGATGGATGCGCCGCCCGACAAAGAGGATTGCCGGCCCTTCGTGCACGTGGCGTGGCTGCTGCACCAGGCCGGGGTGCACGCGCCGCAGGTCCGCGCCCAGGACCTTGCGCAGGGCTTTCTGCTGCTTACCGACCTCGGCAACCGGACCTACCTGAACGAGCTGGCGCCGAGCAACGCGCCGCGGCTTTTCGCCGATGCCACCGATGCGCTGATCCGCTGGCAGCTCGCCACGCGGGCCGGCGAGCTGCCGCCTTACGACGAGGCCCTGCTGCGCAGGGAGATGCAGCTCTTTCCGGACTGGTACGTCACGCGCCATCTCCAGGCCGAGCTGCGGGACGAGCAGAAAGACCGGCTCGAGCAGATCTTCGCGCTGCTGGTGCAGAGCGCGCTGGCCCAGCCGAAGGTTTACGTGCACCGCGACTACATGCCGCGCAACCTGATGATCTCCGACCCGAACCCGGGCGTGCTCGATTTCCAGGACGCGGTCATCGGCCCGATCGCCTACGACATGGTGTCGCTCACGCGCGATGCCTTTCTCAGCTGGGACGAGGAGTCGGTGCTCGACTGGACCGTGCGCTACTGGGAGAAGGCGCGCGCCGCGGGCCTGCCGGTCGCCGCCGACTTCGGCGAGTTCTGGCGCGCCTTCGAATGGATGGGGCTGCAGCGCCATCTCAAGGTGCTCGGCATCTTCGCCCGCATCAACTACCGCGACGGCAAGCCCAAGTATCTCGCCGACACCCCGCGCTTTATCCGATACGCTCGTGACGTCGCCAAACGCTATACCGCCCTCGCTCCCCTCACCCGGTTGCTGGACGAACTTAAATGCGAGTCATGACCGAGCATTTATGCGAGTCATGATCTTGGCCGCCGGCCGCGGCGAGCGCCTGCGGCCGCTCACCGATACCGTGCCGAAGGCAATGGTGCAGGCGGGCGGCAAGCCGCTCATCGCGTGGCACCTGGAGCGACTCGCCGCGGCGGGCTACGGCGAGGCGGTGGTCAACGTTTCGCATCTCGCCGATCGCATCGTCGAGGGACTGGGCACGGGTGAGCGCTTCGGCGTGCGCATCACCTACTCGCGCGAGCGCGAGCCGCTGGAGACCGCCGGCGGCATCGCCAAGGCGCGCGCGCTGCTCGGCGAGGCGCCGTTTCTCCTGGTGAACGCCGACATCTACTGCGAATTCGATCTTGCCTCCCTGCGCCGGGTTTCGCTCGGCGCGCGGCTGGCGCACCTCGTGCTGGTCCCGAACCCGCCGCACCGCAGCCGCGGCGACTTTACCCTCGAGGACGGTGTGGTCGGGGACGGCGCCGCGCCGCGCTACACTTATGCCGGCATCGCCGTCATGTCACCCGCCATGGTCGCCGGCGTCGCAGCCGAGCAAAAAGCGCCTCTCGCCCCGCTGCTCTACGCCGCCGCCGCCCGGCGGCTGGTGGGCGGCGAGCTCTACCGCGGCGTGTGGCAGGACGTGGGCACGCGCGAGCGCCTCGCCGAGCTCGAGGCGCATCTCGCCGGAAGCGTCGCGCGATGAAGCCGGACGACGCCGTCACCCACCATCTCGAGCGCCGGCGGCGCCTCGCGCAGGCCATCGCCGAAGGCGTTGCGCTCGTGCCGACCGCGCCCGAGCGCCTGCGCAACCGCGACACGCATTTCCCCTACCGCTTCGACAGCCACTTCTATTACCTCAGCGGCTTCGCCGAACCGGAAGCGGTGCTCGTGCTCACGGCCGAGGGCAAGAGCATCCTCTTCTGCCGCGAGCGCAGCGAGGAGCGCGAGATCTGGGACGGATTCCGCCATGGCCCGCAAGCCGCGCGCGAGCGCTTCGCCTTCGACGAGGCCTATCCGATCGCGGCGCTCGACGAGAAGATGATCGAGCTGCTCGAGAACCAGCCCGCGCTGCACTATCCGGTCGGCGCTGACCCCGAGTGGGACGCGCGCGTCATGCGCTGGCTGAACGCGGTGCGCGCCAAGGGCCGCGCCGGCATCATGGCGCCCGAGCGGGTGCAGGACGTGCGCGCCCTGATCGACAGCATGCGCCTCATCAAGGACGCGCAGGAGCTCGCGGTCATGCGCCGCGCCGCGCGCATCGCGTCGGCGGCGCACCGCCGCGCCATGCAGGCCACGCAGCCGGGCCGCCGCGAGTACGAGATCGAGGCCGAGCTGCTCCACGAGTTCCGCCGCAACGGCGCCCAGTTTCCTGCGTACTCTCCGATCGTCGCAGGCGGTCCGAACGCCTGCGTGCTGCACTACGTGTTCAACGACGCGCCGCTGCATGCCGGCGAGCTGCTCCTGATCGACGCGGGCTGCGAGCTCGACGGCTACGCCTCCGACATTACGCGCACTTTCCCCATCGGCGGACGCTTCAGCCCGGCCCAGCGCGAGGTCTACGAAGTGGTCCTCGCCGCGCAGAAGGCCGCCATGGACAAGGTGCGCCCCGGCAGCGCGTGGAACGAGCCGCACGAGGCCGCGGTGCGCGTCCTGGCGCAGGGCATGATCGACCTGGGACTACTAAAGGCGGGGCTTCAGGAGATCCTGGAAAAAGAAACCTATAAGCGCTTCTACATGCACCGCACCGGGCACTGGCTCGGTCTCGACGTGCACGACGCTGGGGAATACAAGCGCGCCGGGCAGTGGCGAACGCTCGAGCCCGGCATGGCGCTGACGGTGGAGCCCGGGCTCTACATCCGCGCGGCCGACGACGTGCCGGAGCGGCTGCGCAACATCGGCATCCGCATCGAGGACGACGTGGTCGTGACCCAGGGCGCGTGCGAAGTGATCACGGCCGAAGCGCCCAAGGGCGTTGCCGAAATCGAAGCGCTGATGCGCGATGCCCGGCCCAGGGACTGACGTCCTCATCCGCGGCGCGGGCCCGGTCGGATGCGCGCTCGCCCTCGCCCTCCGCGGCTCGCACCTGAAGCTCGCCATTCTCGGCAGAACCGAGACCCGGGCAGCGTTCCGGCCGCTCGCGCTTTCTCACGCGAGCCGCCTGATCCTCGAGCAGCTCGACGTGTGGCGCTCGCTCGAGGCGACGCCCATCCGGAGGATTCACGTCTCGCAGCAGGCAGCGTTCGGCCGCACGGTCATGGACGCGGCCGACGCCGGCGTTCCGGCGCTTGGCTACGTCACCGACTATTCGGCCCTGGTGCCGCTCCTCCACGCCAAGTGCGAAGGATTGTTTGCTCAAGGCGAGATGCAGGCGCGATGCGTGGTCCACGCCGAGGGATCGGCTCCGCAGTCGCGCGAGAAGCGCTACGCGCAGGACGCGCTGGTCGCCCTGGTGCGCACCGAGCCGGCCTCGGACGCGACGGCGTTCGAGCGCTTCACGCCCGAGGGGCCGCTCGCGCTCCTGCCGCTCGCGGGACGCTACGCGCTGGTCTGGAGCTGCCGGCCCGAGCGCGCCGCCGAGCTCGCGCAGTGCGCCGATGCGATCTTCCTCGAGCGGCTCGCGGCCGCGGCGGGGCGCCGCCCCGGCCGGCCGGTGGCGGTCGGCGAGCGGGCGCTGCAGCCGCTGTCGTTGCGCGTGCATCCGGCGCGCGTCATGCCGCGCGCCGTCTTCATCGGCAACGCGGCGCAGACGCTGCATCCCGTCGCCGGACAGGGACTCAACCTCGGGCTGAGAGATGCGTGGGATTTGTCAAGAGCCTTTGTCGAATCGCGCGATCCCGGCGACGCGGCCATGCTCGCGCGTTATGCCGCGAGCCGCCGGCTCGACGCGCGGGCGACGATCGGCGTGACCGACGCGCTCGCGGGCGCGTTCCTGGGCACGAATCCGCTGGCGCGCGCGGCGCGCGGCCTGGCGCTGACGGCGCTCGATCTCCTTCCCGCGCCGCGGCGGTTCTTCGCGCGCCGCATGATCTATGGGCCTTCCGCGCTGCCGTGAAAAAACAACACCGGTCGCGCCCCGATTCTTTTTGACGGGCAAAGCGGATAAAATTCGCTTCCCTGTTTTTCCGGAAGACGCCACGGCCAATGAAGATCGGCGCGCATGTTCTGCGCAGCGGATTGTTCGTCGCTCCGATGGCCGGCATCACCGACCGACCCTTTCGCCGCCTCGCCCGGCGCTACGGCGCTGCGGTCGCCGTGTCGGAGATGGTGTCCTCGCGGCCCGAGCTGCGCGAGTCGCGCAAGACCCGCCTGCGGCTCGATCACGGCGGCGAAACGGGCCCGATCGCGGTGCAGATCGCGGGCGCCGACCCGCAGATGCTGGCCGATGCGGCGCGCCACAACGTGGCGCTCGGCGCCGAGATCATCGACATCAACATGGGCTGCCCGGCGAAAAAGGTCTGCAACCTGCAGGCCGGGTCCGCATTGCTGGAGGACGAGGCGCTGGTCGGGCGCATCCTCGAGGCCGTCGTGAAGGCGGTCGATGTCCCGGTGACGCTCAAGATCCGCACCGGCCCGAGGCCCGAGCGCCGCAACGCGCTGTCCATCGCCCGCATCGCGGAGGCGGCCGGCGTGCAGATGCTCGCGATCCATGGCCGCACCCGCGCCTGCGCCTTCCGCGGCCAAGCCGAGTACGAGACCATCGCGGAAGTGAAGTCGCGCCTGCGCATTCCGGTGGTGGCGAACGGCGACGTCGAAACGCCCGAGGAGGCGAGGCGGGTGCTCGAAGCCACCGGGGCCGACGGCATCATGATCGGCCGCGCAGCGCAGGGACGGCCGTGGCTGTTCCGCGAGATCGCGCAGTTCCTCTCGACCGGAGGGGCGGCGGCCCCCGCGCCGCTTTCCGAGATTCGCGCGGTGCTGCTCGAGCACCTCGAGGGGCTGTACGAGCTCTACGGCGAAGAGCAGGGAACGCGCGTGGCGCGAAAGCACATCGGCTGGACCGTGCGTGCGCTGCCCGGCGGCGAGGAGTTCCGCTGCGCGGCGGTCCGCATCGAAAGCGCGGTGGCGCAGCATTCCGCAGTGAACGACTATTTCTCCAGGCTCGCCGCATGACCCGACAAAACGAGCTCGCCGAGTCGGTCAAGCGATCGCTCGAGCGCTATTTCAAGGACATGGACGGCGAGAAGCCGACCTCGATCTACGACATGGTGCTGAAGAACGTGGAGAAGCCCATGATCGAAATGGTCCTGGCGCAGGCCAAGGGAAACCAGACGCTCGCCGCCCAGATGCTGGGCATCAACCGCAATACGCTGCGCACCAAGATGCAGCAGCTGCGGATCAAAGGGTAGTGTCGAAAGTCCGCAGGGCTCTCCTCAGCGTCTCCGACAAGTCGGGCATCGTCGAGCTTGCGCGCGCGCTGGCCGCGCTCGGCGTGGAGCTCGTGTCCACCGGCGGCACGGCGAAGCTCCTGCGCAAGGAAGGCATCGCCGCAAGCGAGGTCTCGTCGTACACCGGCTTCCCGGAGATGCTCGACGGGCGGGTCAAGACGCTGCATCCGAAGATCCACGCCGGGCTGCTCGCCCGGCGCGACGATCCGGCCCACGTCGCCGCGCTCCAGGGCGCCGGAATCGGCACCATCGACCTGCTGGTGGTGAACCTCTATCCGTTCCAGGCGACCGTCGCCGATCCCGAGTGCCGCTTCGAGGACGCGATCGAGAACATCGACATCGGCGGACCGGCGATGCTGCGCTCGGCGGCCAAGAACCACGCCGGGGTCGCGGTGTTGGTGGACCCCGCCGACTATGCGCGCGTGCTGGACGAGATCCGCTCCGGCGGCGAGGTGTCGGCGGCGACGCGCTTCGAGCTGGCGGCGAAGGTGTTCGCGCACACGGCCGCGTACGATGGCGCGATCGCCAACTATCTGACGTCGCTCGACGCCGAGCGGCGTCGGCACGAATATCCCGCGGTCCTGAACCTCCAGCTCAGGAAGATCGAGGACCTGCGCTACGGCGAGAACCCGCACCAGAGCGCCGCGTTTTATCGTGACGACCGCGCTACGCCAGGGGGCATTGCCGGCTACCGGCAGGTGCAGGGCAAGGAGCTCTCCTACAACAACATCGCGGATGCGGACGCTGCGTGGGAATGCGTCAAGAGCTTCACCGACCCGGCCTGCGTGATCGTCAAGCACGCCAACCCCTGCGGCGCCGCCGTCGCCGAGACGCTCGCCGAAGCCTACGCGAAGGCGTTCAAGACCGACCCGGTGTCGGCCTTCGGCGGCATCCTGGCGTTCAACCGCGCGCTCGACGCGCAGACCGCCGAGGCGCTCGCCGCGCAGTTTGCCGAGGTCGTGATCGCGCCGCGCGTCGAGGCGGAAGCACAGAAGATCTTTTCCAGCAAGGGGAACCTCCGGGTGCTGGAGGTGCCGCTGGCCCACGGCGCGCAGGCGCACGACTACAAGCGCGTCGGCGGCGGGCTGCTCGTGCAGACGAGCGACTCGCGAGCGCTCGACCCCAAGGACTTCAAGCTCGTCACCCGCGCGGCACCGAGCGAGGCGCAGCGCTCCGACCTGATCTTCGCCTGGTGCGTCGCCAAGTACGTGAAGTCGAACGCCATCGTGTTCGGCCGCGACCGCATGACGCTCGGCGTGGGCGCGGGACAAATGAGCCGCGTCGACAGCGTGCGCATCGCCGCCATGAAGGCGGCGAGCGCCGGCCTCTCGCTCAAAGGCTCGGTGGTGGCGTCGGATGCATTCTTCCCGTTCCGCGACGGCCTGGACGCGCTCGCCGAAGCGGGCGCCGCCGCGGTGATCCAGCCGGGGGGCAGCGTGCGCGACGCCGATGTGATCGCAGCCGCCGACGAGCGCGGCATCGCCATGATCTTTACCGGCGTGCGGCACTTCCGCCACTGACATGAAGCTCCTCGTGATCGGATCGGGTGGACGCGAGCACGCCATCGCCTGGAAGCTCGCGCAGAGCCCGAAGGTGCAGAAGGTCTTCGTCGCTCCCGGCAACGGCGGCACGGCGCGCGAGAACGGGCTCGAGAACGTCGCGATCTCAGAGGTCGCCGACCTCGTTGCGTTCGCGAAAAGGGAAAGCGTTTACCTGACGGTGGTCGGGCCCGAGGCGGCGCTCGCCGCCGGCGCGGTGGACGCCTTTCGCGATGCCGGGCTGAAGATCTTCGGTCCGACGCGCGCGGCGGCGCAGCTCGAGTCCTCCAAGGACTTCGCCAAGGCGTTCATGGTGCGGCACAACATCCCCACTGCGCTGCACCGCACGTTCCAGAGCGCCGATCTCGCCAAGGCGTTCGTGGCCAAGCGCGGCGCGCCGATCGTGGTCAAGGCCGACGGGCTCGCCGCCGGAAAGGGGGTGGTCGTGGCGGCCAGCGTCGAGGAGGCGCAGGCGGCCATCGACCGCATGATGAACGAGAAGAGCCTCGGGGAAGCTGGCGCCCGGGTCGTGGTCGAGGAATTCCTGCAGGGCGAGGAAGCGAGCTTCATCGTCATGTGCGACGGCACGAGCGCGCTGCCGCTCGCCACCAGCCAGGACCATAAGCGCCTGCGCGACAACGACGAGGGTCCCAACACCGGCGGCATGGGCGCGTACTCGCCGGCCCCGATCGTCACGCCGAAGATCCACGCCCGCGTCATGCGCGAGATCATCCAGCCCGCGATCCAGGGCATGGCGCAGGACGGCGTGCCCTACAGCGGCTTCCTGTACGCCGGCCTGATGATCGACCGGGCGGGCAATCCCAAGGCCCTCGAGTTCAACTGCCGGCTCGGCGACCCGGAGACCCAGCCGATCGTGCTGCGGCTCAAGTCCGATTTGCTCGGGCTGCTCGAGCGTGCGCTCGCCGGCAACCTTTCGCAGGTCGAGGCCGAATGGGACCGCCGCGCCGCGCTAGGCGTCGTCATCGCCGCGCACGGCTATCCCGACGATCCGCGCAAGGGCGACCCCATCACGGGGATTCCGCCCGCCGCGGACGACTGCCGCGTGTTCCACGCCGGCACCCGCGCCGACGGCAAGGCGCTGGTGACGAGCGGCGGCCGGGTCCTGTGCGTCACCGCGCTCGGCGACTCGGTGAAGATGGCGCGCACGCGCGCGTACGAAGCCGTGGAGCGCATCCGCTTCGACGGCATGCAATACCGCAAGGACATCGGCCACCGCGCGATCAAGCGGAGTTAGGCTGGCGGTCATGCAAATCGAGGCTGTCTGCGACTACTTCGTCGCCCTGCAGAAGTCGATCGGTGCCGCGCTCGAAGCCGCCGACGGGCAGGCCTTCAGGACCGACGAATGGAAACGCGCCGAGGGCGGCGGCGGAACCACCCGCGTAATTGAGAACGGCGGGCTGTTCGAGCGCGGCGGAGTCAACTTCTCCCGCGTGAAAGGCAGCCAGCTTCCGCCGTCGGCGACCGCGGCGCGGCCGCAGCTCGCCGGGCAGGCTTGGGAGGCGATGGGCGTATCGCTCGTGCTGCATCCGCTCAATCCCTACTGCCCGACGGTGCACCTGAACGTGCGCTTCTTCGCCGCAAAGGACACCTGGTGGTTCGGCGGCGGCATGGATCTCACGCCCTACTACGGCTTCGAGGAGGACGCGCGCCACTTCCACGGCCGCTGCCGGCAGGCGCTCGACCCGTTCGGCGAGGACTACTATCCGCGCTTCAAGGCCTGGTGCGACCGCTACTTTCATCTGAAGCACCGCGACGAGCCGCGCGGCATCGGCGGAATCTTCTTCGACGACTTTGCCGAGCGCGATTTCGATTTTTCCTTCCGCCTGGTGCGCTCCGTGGGCGACGCTTTCCTCACGGCGTATATCCCCATATTGGAAAGACGCCGAGCCATGCCCTATGGTGAGAGGGAAAGAAGCTTCCAGCTCTACCGGCGCGGACGCTACGTCGAGTTCAACCTGGTGTACGACCGCGGCACGCTGTTCGGCCTGCAGTCGGGCGGCCGCCCGGAGTCGATCCTCATGTCGATGCCGCCCCACGCCGCCTGGCGCTACGACTGGAAGCCCGCGCCCGGTTCCCCCGAGGACCGGCTCTACACCGACTTTCTCAGGCCGCGCGACTGGGCCTAATGTCCACCGCCTGAGCGGACAATTATCACCGACCCGTTTCACACCCTCCGGTAGTCTGGCGGCAAATAACAAGGGAGGGTGGCATGCGCAACTTCACCGGACCAATCCTGCTCGGGCTCTTCTTGGTGAGCGGGTGCTCCCACACGGTGCTTGTCACCGTGCCGCCGCGGATGGAACTGAAAGGCTACGGCACCCTCGGCGTGATCGAGTTCAGCTCCAACTCCGGCCTCGGGAGCGCGCGTGCCACGCAGCAGCTGCAGGAGCAGATCCAGTCGGCGCAGCCGGGTACGCGCTTCATCGAGCTCGGCAGCCGCGAAACGGTGCTTGCCGCCGTGGGCCGCAATCAGCTCGATGCCGACGCCGCGAAGCGCATCGGCAAGAAGTACGGCGTCGGCGCGGTGTTCCTCGGCGAGATCGCCTATGCGGACCCCAAGACCGACGTCCGTGTGAACGACCTCGCCAAGCTGGATGCCGGCCTGCGCACGGAGGTGCGGGGCGACATTTCCGCCCGGCTGCTCGAGACCGCCAGCGGCGCGAGCGTCTGGAGCAATTCGGGCTGGGTGCGCCGGCAGATCGGCCGCCTCAACGTGTCCGAGAACGGCGTCAGCGGCTCGATGAGCAAGTCCGACCCGCGCGAGGAGATGGTGCCCGCGCTGGTGTACCAGCTCACCTACGACTTCCGGCCCACCACCGAGCGCCGGCCGGCGAAGTAGCCGCTCAGGAGATCTCGGCGGCCCGGCGGTAGTGCAGCTGGGCATCGCTCGGCTGGCCCAGGCGCTCGGCGAGCCGCGCGAGCTCGAGATATACCGAGCGGCTCTCCTCGAACGAGACGCTCGCCTCGAGGAAGCTGCGCGCCTTGCCCCAAAGCCCGGCCTGCGCGCACAGGCGGCCGAGCGCCGCGAGCAGCTGGGCGTCGCGTGCGTGCTCGAGGAGCCAGCTCTCCGCGCGCTCGATGCGCTCGCGCGCTTCGGCGGTTCTCGCGTCCTCTGCCATTTCACCCGGCAGCTCGGCGTAGAGCACTAGGAGCTGTGGCGACCATTCCGCCGCCAGCGCGCGCTCCAGGATCTCGCGCGCCATTGCCGCCTTGCCGAGCTCCGTGGCGTGGCGCGCCGCCGCCGCGGCGATGCGCGGATGGACACGGTCTTTCGCCTCGACGCCGCGCCAGCGGCGCTCGAACGCGCCGTCGTCGGCCGACGCGCGCCCGAGCAGCTCGATCGTGGCCTGCACCTTGTATTCCTCGGCGAGCGCCGGCGCGATGGCGTCGCGCTTGCCGAGCTGGGTCGCGAGACGCAGCACCTCGTCCCAGGCACCGGCGCCGCGCTCGGCCCGCAGCAGCATGCGGGTCGTAGCGACCTGCTTCGGGCGCACGCTGTGGAGGTTGCGCAGCGCATCGCGCGCGGTGACGAAGTCGCGCTCCTCGAGCGCGAGCTCGGCGCGCGTGGCAAGGGAAGCGCTGTGCATGCGCTCGCCCTGCGCGTCGGCGCGGTCGAGCCAGCGGTCGCGGCGCTGAAAGTCGCGCAGCTGGTGGGCCGAGCGCGCCGCAAGCAGCGCGGCGAGCGCGGGCGCCGATCCGCCCTCGAAGGCGACCGCGGCCTCCTTCTCCGCGCGCGCGTAGCGGCCCTCGTAATAGGCCTGGAGCGCGCTGGCGAGCGCGGCGTGCGCGCGCTCGCGGCGGCGACGCGCGCGGTAGCCGCGGACATACGCCGGAAGCGACAGTGCATGCCCGAGCAGCCGGGTCAGCGCGTACAGCAGGGCAAAGCCCGCTACCAGCGCGATGGCGAAGAACAGCATCGAGACTTCGACCCGGTAGGGCGGATAGATCAGGAGCACGTAGCCCGAATCGACCCTGCCGACGATCACCAGGGCCACGGCCGCCGCGAACACCACGAGCAGCCAGAACAGCGATCTCATTCCCGGCTACTCATCCCGCGCATCTCATCCCGGTTGTCGCTCCCGCCGCGACTTGTAGCCGCGTACCGCCTCGAGGCTCTCGGTGATGCTCGGCAGCTCGAAGCTGACTGTGGTCGAGGAAAGCTGCTTCAGCTGGTTGAGGGCGTCGGCCGTCTGCTTGGAGCGCGGATCGAAATAGCGCTGGATCCAGCGCTGCGCCGTGCGTAGATCCTCGCGGTATCCGGCCTCGTCGCGCGCGATGAGCGAGAGCCGCGCGTTCAGCAGGCGCAGGCGCAGGTTCTCGCGCACGAAGTAGGCCTGCGAGGGCGGCAGCAGCGGCGGCTCAGCGTTGCCGACCTGCCGGACCACGACCAGCTGACGCAGCTCGTTCCAGACCTCGGCGGAAAGCCGGGACCAGAACCCGCGCTCGTCCACAGCGGCAGCCTCCTTCGCCGGCGGATTGCTCTCGGCGCGCTCGTCGAAGGCGAGCGGCAGCGTGTCGACCTTCGCCGCAAGCTGGTCGATGCGCATGCTCATCCCCGCCAGGTCGAGGCTCGGCAGGGTTTTCAGCCGATCGATGTCGCGTGCCAGGGCGCGCCGGATCGGTACGAACTGCGGCCGGTCGGCCCGCGCGAGGCGCTGCTCGGCGAGCTGCAGGGCGAGCAGCGCCGCGCGCACGTTGCCGGCAAGCTGCAGCTGCTGAGAGGCAATGGCGAGCACCTGCTCGATCTCGGCGAGCTGCCATTCGTCACGGTTGCGCGAGAGTTCCTGGTAGAGCGACTCCAGCGCGAGCTGCTGGCTCTGCGACTCGGCCAGGCGCGTCTCGAGCTGGACGAGCCTGGCGCGGGTGTCGCGCTGCGCATCCTCCGACTGGCGCGCCACGCTGCGCGCCTCCCGCGCGTCGGCCTCGATGTCGCGCAGCCGGCGCGCCAGCTCCTGCTGGGTGGCGTCGATGCGCTGGCGCGCGTCGAGCCAGAACACCGTGGCGAGCGCCGCGGAAAGGAGGACGGCGCAGAGGAGCAGCCACGAGGTCCGCCGGCGCGACCGGGGATGCATCGGCGGCTGCTCTTCCGGCCGCTTGTTTTCCTGGCTGTCTTGCGGACTGTTACTCATAGCGCGGGAGCCGAAGTATGCCACCAGCGCATCGGCTGTTTCCTCGTCGCCGGGGCCTGCCACGATCGGCTCGGGGATGCCGACTTCGCGCGCGCGCTCCGCGACGCGGGCATGGTTGACGAAGATCGGCCTGGCCGCGAGCCGCGGGACGCCGAGCAGCGTGATGAGGTTGTCGAGGCTCGCGGACGACGACACGGTGACCGCATCGATCTCGCCCCGTTCCCACGCCGCGATCAGCGGCGCCATGTCGGCGTGCGGCAACATCCGCCGGTAGCACTCGAGATACTCGGTGCGCGCCCCGCGCGCGGCCAGGGTGTCTGCGAGAAGCTCACGACCGCCCTCGCCGCGCACGATCAGGATCCGCTTGCCGGCGACCTCATGGAGCTGCGGAAGCGCGAGCAGCGCCTCGCTGTCGGCGCCGCTTTCGGGCGCCAGGACATCGCGCGCTCCGAGCGCCTCCAGCGCGCGCCGGGTGCCGCTGCCGAGCGCCGCCACCGGGACGCCCGCGCGGTTGATACGCTCGAACGCGCACTCGGCGGCGGTCGGGCTCACGAACACCGCGAGATCGAATTCCTCCACCCGGGGCAGCGGCCGCTCGGGCAGCCGCTCGATCTCGATCGCGGGAAAGAGGAACGGCCGTCCGCCGGCCGCGGACACGAGCGAAGCGAGCCGCTCCGCCTGCCCCGACGGACGAGTGATGACGATGCCTCGGCCCTGGAGCGGCTTACGTTCCAAGCGCTGACAGGATTTCGACCGCGCCGTGGCGACGGAGCTCGGCAACGGCGTCGGCTGCGAGCGCGGCGGGATCGGTTCCGCGGCAGTCGGCACGCGCGATGCGTTGGCCATCGAGCGAAGCGACCAGAGCGCGAAGCCTGAGCCCCGCACCCGTCGCTTCGGCGTACGCCCCCAGCGGAACCGCGCAGCTTCCGCCGAGCGCCCGGCTGACGCCGCGCTCCGCCTGCACGCAGCACGCGGTCGACGGGTCGTTCAGGGGCCCGACCAGCGCGGCCAGCTCTTCGCGCCCGTCCAGGCATTCGATGCCGAGCGCGCCCTGCCCCGGGGCGGGGAGGCTGTCGTCCACGTCCAGGCGCGAGCGGATCCGCGCCGCGAGCCCCAGGCGCACCAGGCCCGCCACGGCCAGGATGATGGCGTCGTACTCGCCCCGATCGAGCTTGGCCAGGCGGGTCTCGACATTGCCGCGCAGCAGCTTCATCTCGAGGTGCGGATGGCGCTGGGCGACCTGGGCTGCGCGGCGCAGGCTCGACGTACCGACCACCAAACCCGATTTCATCTCACCGATGTTCTGGTGGTTGTTGGAGACAAAGGCGTCTCTCGGATCCTCGCGCGCCATGATGGCGGCAAGCACGAACCCCGGGGGCAGGTCGGCGGGGACATCCTTCATGGAATGCACCGCGAGATCGGCGCGCCGCTCGGCGAGCGCGTTCTCGAGCTCCTTCACGAACAGGCCCTTGCCGCCCGCCTGATCGAGGCGCTGGTCGAGGATCTCGTCGCCGCGCGTGGAGAGCGGCAGGAGCTCGACGGCGAGCCCGGCGTGCAGCGCTTCGAGGCGCTGCTGGACGTGCTCGGCCTGCCAAAGCGCGAGCCGGCTTCTCCTCGTGGCGATGACGACGCGCTTCATTTCTCGGCCACCAGCTCGCGCAGCGCCGGCCACTGGCGCCGGCTCACCGGCAGCTTCTCCTCGAGGCCGTCGAGCACCACGACCCAGTGCGGCTCGTCGTCCCCGTCGGCGCCACGCTCGAAGCCGCGGATCGCCGCGCGGGCCACCAGGCAGTTACGGTGGATGCGCACGAAGCTCGCCGCGAACTCGCGCTCGAGCGACACCAGCGGCTCCTCGATCAGATGCTCGCGGTTGCGCGTGCGCAGGGTCACGTATTTCTGCTCGGCGCGCAGGAAAATGATCTCGCGCACCGGCACCAGCACGATCCGATTGCGCTCCGAGACCGAGATGTACTCGCGAGCGTTCTGCGCGGCCTTGGCGAGCTGCTCGCGGTTGGGCACGCTCGCTTTCTTCAGCGCCGCGGCGAGGCGCTCGGCGCGCACCGGCTTCAGCAGGTAGTCGAGGGCATTCAGCTCGAACGCCTCTACCGCGTGCCGGTCGTGGGCGGTCACGAACACCACCGTCGGCGGCTCCGGCAGGGAGGCGAGATGGCGCGCCACCTCGAGTCCGGCCATGCCGGGCATCTGGATGTCGAGCAGGAGGAGCTCGGCGCCGCTGTCCGGCAGCCGCTCGAGCGTCTCGAGCCCGTTGCGCGCCTCGCCCACCACCGAGGTGGGAAGCTCCGCGGCGATGTCACCGAGCAGCTCCTTCAGGCGCTCGCGCGCCGGCTCCTCGTCGTCGGCGATGAAGACCTTGATCATGCTCCTTCCGATCGGTACGGCATCTCGATCTCGACCCGGTAGCGGCGCCCGTCGGCGCTCGTCTCGATGCGCGCCTCGGCGTCGAAGAACAGCGCCAGCCGCTCGCGGATGTTCTCGAGCGCCATCCGGTTGCCTACGCGGCGCTGCTGGTCGGCGACATACGGATTCTCGATGCGGGCAAGCACCCGGTCGCCGCGCCGCTCGATGCGCACCAGCACCTCGCCCACCGCGGTGCCCGGCTCGACGCCGTGGAACACCGCGTTCTCGAGCAGCGGCTGCAGCACCAGCGGCGGCAGCAGCGCGTCGGTCGGCGCGGCGTCGAGCTCCCAGGTGATGCGCAGCCGCTCGCCGAGGCGGAGCTGCTCGATGCCGGCGTAACGCTCGAGCAGCGAGATCTCGTCGGCGAGGCGCACGAACTGCCTCGGCTCCGACATCAGCGTGCGAAACACGTCGGCCAGGTCCTCGAGGGCGCGCTCGGCGCGCTTCGGGTCGCGCCGGATGAGCGAGAGCACGGCGTTCAGGCTGTTGAACAGGAAATGCGGCCGGATGCGGGCCTGAAGCGCCTGCAGGCGCGCCTCGACGAGCGCCGGCGAGTATGCCTTGGCGAGCAGCCTGAGGTAGCCGAGCAGCCCCGCGGCGACGAGCGCCGCGAGGGCGAGCGCCGCGCCGAGCGGCGGCGGGTCGGCCGGAAGCCGCACCACGAGCGTGTTGTAGAGCGCGACCAGCAAGACCACGATGCCGACGACCGCGGCGTATCCGGACCAGTATGGCAGGCGCGCGAGCAGCGGCGACAGCGACGCGAGCGCGAGCAGCGCGATCAGCAGCAGCGGCTCGAGGTAAGCAGCGGTGCTCATGAACTGCTCGAGCGCACCGCCGGGATGCGGCGTGGCAAAGAGCACGCCGGCTGCCGCGAGGGCGTTGACCGCCACAAGGACGCGCGCCATCACGCCCAGATTGCGGAAATCGGGCAGCAGGTCGGGATAGGCGGATTGCCCTATACTCGCCATAGTCGCGTAGGGGTATTCAACCGTATTCTGTGCCAAAAAAAGAAACCCGGTGGTCGGGTCGATTCAAGCAGCCGGTCGACGAGCAGGTCAAGCGCTTCACCGCATCGGTCGGCTTCGACCGGCGCCTCGCGAAGTATGACATCGAAGGCTCGCTCGCCCACGCCCGGATGCTTGCCGCCGCCGGCATCCTGCCGCGGCGCGACCTCGCGGCGATCGAGCGCGGCCTCGGCCGCGTGCGGCGGGAGATCGAGGCCGGCCAGTTCGAGTGGTCGCTCGACGCCGAGGACGTGCACCTCAATATCGAGCGCCGCCTGATCGCGCTCGCCGGCGACGCGGGCAAGCGGCTCCACACCGCGCGCTCGCGCAACGACCAGGTCGCAACCGACCTCCGGCTTTGGCTGCGGGACGAGATCGACCAGATCGTGAAGCGCATCGTCGCTCTCGAGCGCGCGCTGCTGGAGCAGGCGCGGCGCCACGCCGCCCTGATCATGCCGGGCTTCACCCACCTCCAAGTGGCGCAGCCGGTGACCTTCGGCCATCACCTGCTCGCCTACGTCGAGATGCTGGAGCGCGACCGCGAAAGGCTCGGCGAGGTCCGTTCTCGGGTGAACCGCCTGCCGCTCGGCGCGGCGGCCCTGGCGGGGACCAGCTTCGGCATCGACCGCAAGCGGGTCGCGCGGGCGCTCGGCTTCGAAGGGCTGGCGGAGAACTCGCTCGACGCGGTGTCGGACCGGGACTTCGCGATCGAGTTCTGCGCCGCCGCGGCGCTCGTCATGGTGCACCTCTCGCGCCTTTCCGAGGAGCTGGTGCTGTGGATGAACCCGCGCTTCGGCTTCGTGCGCCTGCCCGACCGCTACTGCACCGGCTCCTCGATCATGCCGCAGAAGAAGAACCCCGACGTGCCCGAGCTCGTCCGCGGCAAGAGCGCGCGCGTGATCGGCGCCACCGTCGCCCTGATGACGCTGATGAAGGGCCAGCCGCTCGCCTACAACAAGGACAACCAGGAAGACAAGGAGCCGCTCTTCGACGCCGTCGACACGGTGAAGGATTCGCTCTCGGTCTTCGCCGGCATGGTGGCCGGGATGCAGCCGGTGCCGCGCGCGATGCGGGCCGCGGTGCTCGAAGGCCACGCCACGGCGACCGATCTGGCCGACTACCTGGTGCGCAAGGGCGTGCCGTTCCGCGACGCCCACGAGGCCGTGGCGCGCGCGGTGCGCGAAGCCGAGCGTCTCGGGGTCGACCTCGCCGCCTTACCGCTTTCCAAACTAAAACAGTTTTCAAAACAGATCGAGGCTGATGCAAAACGCGTGCTGACGCCCGAAGGCTCGGTTGCCTCCCGCAACCACGTCGGCGGTACCGCGCCGCCGCAGGTGCGCGCCGCGATCGCCCGCGCCCGCAAGCGACTGCCGAGATAGACGACCCCAGGTGGAGCACGTCGCCAACTATCCGGTCATCCGCAAGCTCGGCGAGGGCGCCACCTCGGAAGTGTTCCTGTGCCAGGACCCGTTCCGCGGGCGCGAGGTCGCGGTCAAGCGCATCTTTCCCGAGGCCCTGCGCGACCCGATGCGGGGGCGGGTGTTCAGGAAGCTCTTCTTCACCGAGGCCTCGCTCGCCGGCAAGCTCGAGCACCCGCACATCGCCCAGATCTTCGACGCCGGCATCGGCGAGGACTCGGGCTACATCGTCATGGAGTACGTCCCGGGCGGCACCATGGAGCGCTACTGCGCCCCGGAATCCCTTCTGCCCGTCGAGCAGGTGCTCGAGATCGCGTTCAAGTGCGCGCGGGCGCTCTCCTTCGCGCACGCCCGCGGCGTGACGCACCGGGACATCAAGCCCGGAAACATCCTGTACGCGACCGAGCCCACCGATGTCCGGATCGGCGACTTCGGCCTGGCGATCAACATGGGGTCCGAAACCACCCAGGTCACCGGCGTCGGCTCCCCGGCCTACATGTCGCCCGAGCAGATCCGCGACGAGGTGGTCGATCACCGCACCGACCTCTATTCGCTCGGCGTCGTCATGTACCAGATGCTCTCGGGCACCCTGCCCTACCGCGGCGGCAACAAGTTCAGCATCATCTTCCAGATCACGCAGTACGAGCCGCCGCCGCCGTCGAGCCACCGCCGCGGGGTGACGGAATCGCTCGACCGCGTAGTGCGGCGCGCGATGCAGAAGGATCCCGCGCAGCGCTACCAGAGCGGCGACGAGCTCGCGGAAGACCTGATCGAGGCGCTGCGCGCCGGGACGGGCGAGCAGCGCCGCGGCGAGCTCGGCGACGCCGACAAGTTCGTGGCATTGCGCAGCATGCGGTTCTTCTCGGCCTTCGCCGATCCGGAGCTGTGGGAAGTGGTCGCGCTCGGATCCTGGAAGCGCGTCCCGGCCGGCGCGCCGATGGTCCGGGAAGGCGAGCACGGCGACTTCTTCTGCATGGTGGTCCAGGGCGAAGCGCGCGTGACCAAGAACAAGAAGCTCCTGTCGGTGCTCGGCCCCGGCCAATGCTTCGGCGAGATGGCCTACCTTTCGGTCTCCAGCCACGAGCGCGGCGCCACCGTGACCGCGGCGCGCGACTCGGTCATCATGCAAGTGAAGGTGAGCGACCTCGGCAAGGCCTCGGCCGACTGCCGCAGCAAGTTCGACCGCGCCTTCATCGGCATCCTGGTCGAGCGGCTCAATCTTGCCAATACCCGCCTCACTTCGGGTTGAACTCGGAATCGAAAGCGCTGCCGGCGTCGCGGGCGGCTGCATCCACGACTGCTACAGGGTAAGCATCGCAGGCACAGTCCGCTTCCTGAAGACCAATTCAGCCGAATACGAGGACGCATTTGCAGCCGAAGCCGACGGCCTGGCGGCGCTGCGGACGGGCGGGATGCGCGCGCCCGAGCCCCACTCCCACGGGGTCGCCGCCGGGCGCGCCTACCTCGTGCTTGAATATCTCGACCTCGCCGGCAAGAAGGACTTCGCCGCGCTCGGACGCATGCTCGCAGCCGCCCACCGCAAGGCCGGGCCGCGCTTCGGCTGGCACCGCGACAACTACATCGGCGCCACGCCTCAGGCGAACGGCTGGTGCGATGACTGGCAGGAGTTCTGGATCGAGCGCCGCCTGCGGCCGCAAATCGAGCTGGCGCGGCGCAACGGCTTTCCACTAACCGCCCCTTCCGTCAAGGTCCTCGAAGGACATCGACCGGTAGCGTCGCTGCTGCACGGCGATCTGTGGGGCGGCAATGCCGGCTTCACCGCCGAAGGTCCCGTGGTGTTCGATCCTGCCGCCTACTACGGGGACCGCGAGGCCGACCTCGCCATGACCGAGCTGTTCGGCGGGTTTCCGCGCGAATTCTACGAGGCCTACGAGGAAGCCTGGCCGCTGGACGTGGGCTACGAGCAGCGAAAACCCATGTACGACCTTTACCACCTGCTCAACCATCTGAACCTGTTCGGAGGCAGCTACCTCGGACAGGTGAAATCGACGCTACAGCTGCTGCACTAGAGAGCGCGAGCGGCCGCTACGCCTTCTGCAGTTCCGACAACAGCTTCTGCAGCTCGCCCGACTGGTACATCTCGCGCATGATGTCGGAGCCGCCGACGAACTCGCCGTTGACGTAGAGCTGCGGGATGGTCGGCCAATTGGCGAATTCCTTGATGCCCTGGCGGATTTCGGGGTCGGCGAGCACGTTCACCGAGTGGAACTCGCCGACGCCGCAGGCGTTGAGCACCTGCACCGCGAGCGCCGAGAAGCCGCACTGCGGCATCTGGGGCGTGCCCTTCATGAAGAGCACCACGGGGTGGCTCTCGACCTGCTGCTTGATGCGCTGTTGGGTATCCATGGCGCTCATTTTACCTTTCCGCCCGCGACGCGGGGTATTCGCGCCAGATCTGGGCAGCTGTCGACTTCTGCAAGGCCCGCATGCGACAGCAGCGCGCGCACATGGCCGTCCTGTCCCATGCCATGCTCGAGGAGCAGCCAGCCCCCGGGGGACAGGTAGCGCGGGGCTTCCCGGGTGATCTCCCGGATGGCATCGAGGCCGTCGGGACCCGAGACCAGCGCGCCGCGCGGCTCGAATCCGAGGTCCCCGAGGTGCGGGTCTCCCTCGGCGACATAGGGTGGGTTGGCGAGGATGAGGTCGAAGCGCTCGCCCGCCAGCGGCTCGAGCCAGCATCCGTGCCTGAATTCGATCTCCAGGCCGTGCTTGACCGCATTGCGTTGCGCGACGACGAGCGCCGCGGCGCTCGCCTCGACGGCCACTACGCGGGCCTGCGGCCGCTGCCGCTTGATCGCGAGCGCAATGGCTCCGCTGCCGGTGCCGAGATCGACAACGGAGGAGAACGCCCGCTGCAGGGCGAGATCCACCAGCAGCTCGGTCTCCGGCCTCGGGATGAGGACCGCGGGGTTGACCGCGAGCTCGAGCCCGTAGAACTCCTTGCGCCCAAGGATGTACGCCACCGGCTCGCCGCCCGTTCGTCTTCGAATGAAGTCCTGGAACCGGTTTTGTGCCTCCGTCGGGAGCTCGCGTTCGGGGTAGGCGACAACGCTTGCTTCGGAGAAGCCCGTCGCTGCCGCGAGCAGCAGCCGGGCCTCGCGCGGCTCTATCGCAACACCCTGAAGCGCTTGCTGTACGGTCACTAACGCACGCGTGCGTTTTCAGACGGCTTCTTCGGCGAGCTGCGCGAGCTGCTCGGCCTGCTGCTCGGCGGCGAGCGCGCTGATCAGCTCCTCGAGCTCGCCGTCCATGATGCGATCGATCTTGTAGAGCGTGAGGTTGATGCGGTGGTCGGTCACCCGGCCCTGGGGGAAGTTGTACGTCCGGATGCGCTCGGAGCGGTCGCCCGAGCCGATCAGCGACTTGCGGGTCGAGGCGGTCTTCGCCTGCTGCTCGCGCTCCTGCTTGTCGCGGATCTTGGCCTTCAGCACGCTCAGCGCCTTCTCGCGGTTCTTGTGCTGCGAGCGCGAATCCTGGCACTCGACCACGATGCCGGTCGGCAGATGGGTGACGCGGATCGCGGACTCGGTCTTGTTGACGTGCTGGCCGCCGGCGCCCGAGGCGCGGAAGGTATCGATGCGCAACTCTGCCGGGTTGAGCACGACATCGTCTACGGCATCGGCCTCCGGCAGGACGGCGACGGTGCAGGCGGAGGTATGGATGCGCCCCTGCGCCTCGGTTTCGGGCACACGCTGCACGCGATGGCCGCCCGATTCGAACTTGAGCTTCGAGTAGGCGCCCTGGCCGACGATGCGGACGATCACCTCCTTGTAGCCGCCGAGCTCGGAAGGGCTCTCCGAGATGATCTCGACCTGCCAGCGCTGGCGCTCCGCATAGCGGGCATACATGCGGAAGATCTCGCCGGCAAACAGCGCCGACTCGTCGCCGCCCGCGCCGGCGCGCACCTCCAGGAAGATGTTGCGCTCGTCGTTCGGGTCCTTGGGCAGCAGGGCCTGTTGCAGCTCGGCTTCGAGCCGCTCCATTGCGGCACGCGAATTCTTCAGCTCTTCGGCGAGATCGAGCTCGCGTGCCGCCTCGGCATCGCCCTCTGCTTTGCGATAATTTTCGTACAGCGCCGCCAGGTTCGAGAGCTCGGAATGCTCGCGCGAGAGCTTCTTGAACTGCTCCATGTCGCGCGTGGCGTTTTCCGACGCCAGCAGCCCGTTGATGTCGTTCAGCCGCCCGACCAGGCTGTCGAGCTTCGACCGCAGCGTGGATTTCACTTGATGCGAAAGAGGCGCGAGAGGGTTTCGGACAGGACGCGGCTCTCGTCCGCGGTGGCCTCGTTGAGCGCCTGCGTCGGCGCGTGCAGCAGCTTGGCGGTCAGTCCCTGCGACAGCGCCTCCAGCACCGCGGCCGGATCGTCGCCGCGCTGCAGGCAGCGCAGCGCGCGCTCGAGCTCCTGGCGTCGCGCCAGCTCGCCCTGGTCGCGCAGCGCGCGGATGAGCGGCACGTTTTCGCGCGCCTGCATCCAGCGCATGAACTGGCCGACCTGGGTCTCGATGATCACCTCGGCCTGCTCCACCGCCGAGCGGCGCGAGTCGCGGTTTTCGGAGACGATCTGGGCGAGATCGTCGACCGTGTACAGGAATACGTCGTCGAGCTCGCCCGCCTCGGGCTCGATGTCGCGCGGCACCGCGAGGTCCACCATGAACATCGGCCGGCGCCTGCGCGCGCGCAGGGCGCGCTCGACCAGGCCCTTGCCGAGGATCGGCAGCGAGGAGGCGGTGCACGAAACCACGATGTCGTATTCCTGCAGACGCTCGGGCAGGACCTTCAGCTCGATGGCCTCGCCGTTGAAGCGATGCGCGAGCCGCTCGGCGCGCTCCGCGGTGCGGTTGGCGACGGCGAGGCGCGCCGGCCCCTGGGCGGCGAAATGGGTCGCGCACAGCTCGATCATCTCGCCGGCGCCGATGAAGAGCACTTTCTGGTCCTTGAGGCTGGGGAAGATGCGCGCCGCGAGCTTCACCGCCGCCGCAGCCATCGACACGCTGGCCGTGCCGACGCTAGTGGTGCTGCGCACTTCCTTGGCCACCGCGAAGCTGCGCTGGAAGAGCTTGTGCAGCAGCAGGCCGAGCGTTCCGGCGGACTCGGCCGCGCGCGCCGCCTCCTTCATCTGGCCGAGGATCTGGGGCTCGCCGAGCACCATCGAGTCGAGCCCCGAGGCGACGCGGAACGCATGGCGCACCGCCTGCTCCCGCGGCAGGGTGTACAGGTAGCGCCCGAGCTCGGCCGGATCGAACTGGTGATAGCGCGCAAACCATTCGGCGGCGGCGGCCGGCGGCTGGCCGGCGGCGAGGTAGAGCTCGGTGCGGTTGCAGGTCGAAAGGATGGCGGCCTCGGCCGCGAGATCGCTGCGCAGCGCCGATAGCGCTTCTCGCAGGCGCTCGACGTGGAAGACCACGCGCTCGCGCACCGCGAGCGGCGCGGTATGGTGGTTCAGGCCTAGAGCGAAGAGCGCCATCGTGAGAACCTAAGTCCTCAGATTATAAGCGCTATTTGGCTGGTTCAGGCTTTCGCCCGGAACAGATCCCGGAGGGCGGCGAACTCGACGGGCTTGGTGAGATGGTGGTCGAATCCGACCGCCGCGGTGCGCGCGCGGTCGTGGACCTGCCCGTAGCCGGTGATTGCCACGATGGTGGTGTGCTTGAGCTCGGGGTCGCCGCGCACGCTCGCCGCGATGTCGTAGCCGTTCAGCCGCGGCAGGCCGATGTCGAGCAGCAGATACTCGGGCCGGTACTCGCGCACGAGCGCGAGGCCCGACACGCCGTCGTGCGCCACCCGGACGTTGTGGCCGTCGTTTTCGAGCAGCATGCGCAGCGCGTTCGCCGCGTCGCTGTTGTCGTCGATCACGAGCACCTTGCGCGGCCTGGGGGAAAGCGGCTCCGGAGCCCTGGCCTCGCTCACCGGCGCCTGTTGCACGGCAGGCAGCCGGACGATGAACTCGCTGCCGCGGTCGACGCCGGCGCTGCGCGCCTCCACGGTGCCGCCATGCAGGCGTACGAGCCGCTGCACCAGCGTGAGCCCGATGCCGAGCCCGCCCTGCGGCCGGTGCGGCACCTGCTGTCCCTGCTTGATGAGATCGAACGCCGAGCCCAGCAACTCGGCGTCCATGCCCACGCCGTTGTCCTTCACGTGGATGACGACCGAGTCGTTCTCGCGGCGAGCGGCGATCGACACCTGGCCGCCCTCCGGCGTGTACCTCGCGGCATTGTGCAGCAGCTTGTGCAGCACCTGCGTCAGGCGCGCCTCGTCCGCCAGGACCGTCAGCGCCTCGTTCGGCGGCAACTCGATCGTGAGGCCGTGCCGGCGCGCATCGATCCACTGCATCGACCCCTCGACGGCCGCGCGCACCACGCCGCGCACGTCGAGCGGCCGCCGGTTGAGCGGGATCGCGGCGCGCGTGATGCGCGATACGTCGAGCAGGTCCTCGATCAGCCGGGTGATCTGGCCGGTCTGGCGCTGGAGCACCTCGCGCACCCACTTCTCGGTGGCGTCCGCGGGCGGCTTGAGCGCGAGCAGATGGAGCGCGTTGTTGATGGGCGCGAGCGGGTTGCGCAGCTCGTGCGCCAGCATGGCAAGAAACTCGCTGGTGTGGCGCTCGGCCTGCTCGAGCGACTCGGCGCGCTTGCGGTCGGTGAGGTCGCGGATCACGATCGCGTAGCCCATCAGCATCCCCTCCTGGTCGTAGAGGGGGCTCACGACCGCATTGGCCCAGAACGGGTTGCCGTCCTTGCGCAGCCGCGCGCCTTCGTCCTCGTAGCGGCCATGCTCGCGGGCCATCGCGAGCTCCTGCTCGGGCAGCTTCCTGTCGATCGCGCTCTGCGGATAGAGCAGGCCCAGGTGCCTGCCCATGATTTCCTCCGCCTCGTAGCCCGTGATTCGCTGGGCGCCGCTGTTCCAGCTCGTGACGCGTCCTTCGGTGTCGAGCATGAAGATCGCGTAGTCCTTGAGCCCGTCTACGAGCACCCGGAAGCGTTGCTCGCTCTGGCGCGCCGTCTCCTCCTGGCGCCGGCGCTCGGTCAGGTCGCGCGTGATCTTCGAGAAGCCGCGCAGCGCGCCGTTTTCGTCGTGCAGCGCCGTGATCACGACGTTGGCCCAGAACCGGCTGCCGTCCTTGCGCACGCGCCAGCCCTCGTCCTCGAGGCGGCCGCTCTCCTGCGCCATCTTCAGCTCGCGCTCCGGCGAGCGGCGCTCGATCGCCTCCGGCGGATAGAGCACGGAGAAGTGCCGGCCGACGATCTCCGCGGCGGAATAGCCTTCGAGCTTTTCGGCGCCGCGGTTCCAAGACACGATGTGGCCCGAGCGGTCGAGCAGGCAAATGGCATAGTCCTGCACGCCGAGAACCAGCTGCCGGTACGGATCGGGAAGGCCGAGGGGATCGCTTTCGATAGCGGGAAATATAGAGGATGAGGGCGAACCGCGTCTCCGTAGCAGTTTCTACTACGGAGGCGCGACCCGAAAAAATCGAAAGCCCCGTAACGGGGCTCTCTCCGTGCTAAACCGGAACGGGATCCGGCTGTTGTTGCGGCTTCGGTTGCGTCTTGTCCGCGCTCTCGGGCTTGGGCGCTGGCGCCGGTACGTTGCTCGCGCTAGCGGCGCGACGGGCCGAAATAGCGGTTCGTCCAGCTTGCAAAAAGTCAGATTCCTCAACAGAAACATCCCGTAAGCTGCGAGGTAGCGGGCAATCCGAGGTGCTTAATCCACCGGTTAACCACCGCTTTCCCACAGCCTTATTCACACAGATAGTGAATTCGCCATGTGCACCGCCGCTTTAGCGGCTACTGTGCGCGCTTCCGCGCGGCCCATGCGCGGTTCAAGCCCCGGTCCTCAGGTCCCCCCCTGCCGGGGCTTTTCTTTCTCGGCGCCAGCCCGGCGAGCGCGCTCGCCGTGCGCGTGACCGCCAGGAGCTCGGCGTGGCACGCTGCGAGCGCGGCGCGCCGCAGCGCCCGTACATTCGGAAATTGCACCACCATCCGGGGCCTCCATCCATAAAGGCCCCCCCAAACGCAAAAAATTCTATAGCGCGCCCTCTGAAGCCGTGGCATGAATCGCGTCGCAAACGTGACTTACTTCACGACTTGCGCAACCCCGGTTCGCTGCGCCGATGGGACCAAAGGCCAATATCGTTCCGGCGTCCCGCAGGCACAGACTCCAGGCAATGACCGGGGAACGGCGATGAACCGCAAGAAGAAGGGCAATGGTGGCGCCGCGGCGGAACACGCGTCGCCGAAGGAGAAGTTGAAGCGCAAGGACTACGACAAGGCGCTCGAAAAGCTGCACGTCGAGCTCGTCAGGCTGCAGGAGTGGGTCAAGCACAAGGGACTCAAGGTCTGCGTCGTGTTCGAGGGCCGCGACGGCGCCGGCAAAGGCGGCACGATCAAGGCGATCACAGAGCGCGTAAGCCCGCGCGTGTTCCGCGTGATCGCGCTGTCCGCTCCGACCGAGCGTGAAAAGAGCCAGATGTATATCCAGCGCTACCTGCCTTACCTCCCGGCGGCGGGCGAGGTCGTGATCTTCGACCGTAGCTGGTACAACCGCGCGGGCGTAGAGCGGGTGATGGGCTTCTGCTCGGACGAGCAGGCGGAGAAGTTCCTGAAGGCGGTGCCGGGAGTCGAGAAGGCGATCGTGGATTCGGGCGTCATCCTGATCAAGTACTGGCTCGAAGTGAGCGAGGAGGAGCAGACGCGCCGGCTGGAATCGCGCATCGACGACGGGCGCAAGATCTGGAAGCTCTCGCCGATGGATCTGAAGTCCTTTAGCCGCTGGTACGACTACTCGAGGGCGCGCGACGACATGTTCGAGGCGACCGACACCGGCTTCGCCCCGTGGTACGTGGTCCGCTCCAACGACAAGCGCCGCGCCCGGCTCAACCTCATCAGCCACCTGCTCGAGCAGATTCCCTACAAGACCGCGCCGCGCGAGAAGGTAAAGCTGCCGAAGCGGCAGAAGCGGCACGGCTACCGGGAACCCGACTACCCGTACAAGTACGTCAAGGAGCGCTACTGACGGCGGTCACCCTCAAGCGGGTTTCGGCTTTTCCTCCGTCAGCCCGAGCACCTCTCGCACCGCCGTCACCACGCAGTCGGGCTCGAACGGCTTGGTGATGTAGCCGTCGGCGCCGGCGGGCCCGGGCTGTCAAACGCGGGGCATGGCTGGAGCTGACGCCGAACCTTCAAGAAAAGATGGTGGCCAAGGGCGGAATTGAACCACCGACACACGGATTTTCAGTCCGCTGCTCTACCAACTGAGCTACTTGGCCGTCCGGGACGCGCGGCAGGACGCCGTGCTTTTCGAAGGCGCGAATTATACCGCGCGGCCTTGGGCCACAGGCTCGTGGGCGGCGGCCTTCTCCAGGCTGTAGCCGAGCCCTCGGACGGTCGCGATGCGCACGCCGCCGGGCTCGAGCTTCTTGCGCAGGCGGTGGACGTAGACCTCGATCGCGTTCGGCGAGACTTCTTCGCCCCATTCGCACAGATGCGACACGAGCTGGTCCTTGGAGACGAGCCGTCCGACACGCTGCAGGAACACCTCCAGCAGGGAGAGCTCGCGCGCCGAGAGCTCGAGCACGCCGCCGTTGAGGCAGGCGCTGCGCCCGACCTGGTCGTATGTGAGGGCGCCGTGCTGGATCAGCGTCGGGCAACCCGCCATGCCGCGCCGCGTGAGCGCGCGCACCCGCGCCTCGAGCTCGGCCAGGTCGAAGGGCTTGACGAGATAGTCGTCGGCGCCCGCGTCGAGGCCGCGCACGCGGTCGCTCACGCCGTCGAGCGCCGTGAGGATCAGCACCGGGAGTCGCGAGTCGCCCGCGCGCAGGTGCTTGAGGACGTCGAGCCCCGATCTCTTGGGCAGGCCGAGGTCGAGGATCAGCAGATCGAACCGATTGGCGGCGAGCGCGCAGTCGGCCTCGGCGCCGTTCTTCACCCAGTCGACCGCGTGGCCCGACTGGCGCAGGGTCCGCGTGACCCCTTCGGCCAGGACCGCGTCGTCCTCGGCGACCAGTATGCGCATGGAGAGCGCGTTCTCCTCTGCGCGGAGTTTAATACGGCCGCTAGACAAAAAGAAAAGGGCCCTTTCGGGCCCCTTCCCACAACCGGGAATGGATCCCCGCCTGCGCGGGGATAACTCCGCGTAAGCGGAGTGGAGTTACATGTCCATTCCGCCCATGCCGCCCATGTCGGGCATGCCGCCATGGGAGTGGCCGCCGCCACCCTTCTTCTCTTCCACCAGCTCCGCCACCATCGCGTCGGTGGTGAGCATGAGGCCGGCGACCGAAGAGGCGTTCTGCAGCGCCGTACGGGTGACCTTGGTGGGGTCGATCACGCCTTCGGCGACGAGATCGCCGTACTCCTCGGTCTGGGCGTTGAAGCCGTAGTTGCCCTTGTTCTCGAGCACCTTGTTCAGCACCACCGAGGGCTCGGCGCCGCTGTTGTCGACGATGATGCGCAGCGGCTCTTCCAGAGCCCGCATCACGATCTTGATGCCGGCGTCCTGGTCGTGGTTGTCGCCCTTCAGCTTGCCCTCGAGGGCCTGCTTGGTGCGGATGAACGCCACGCCGCCGCCGGGGACGATGCCTTCCTCGACCGCCGCACGGGTGGCGTGCAGCGCGTCCTCGACGCGGGCCTTCTTCTCCTTCATCTCGACCTCGGTCGCGGCACCGACCTTGATCACCGCCACGCCGCCGGCGAGCTTCGCCACGCGCTCCTGCAGCTTCTCGCGGTCGTAGTCGCTGGTCGCCTCGTCGATCTGGACGCGGATCTGCTTGACGCGCGCCTCGATCTGCTTCTTCTCGCCCGCGCCGTCGATGATGGTGGTGTTCTCCTTGCCCGACTCGACCTTCTTCGCGCGGCCGAGGTCCTTCAGCGTGGCGTTCTCGAGCTTGAGGCCGAGCTCCTCGCTGATCACGGTGCCGCCGGCGAGGATGGCCATGTCTTCCAGCATCGCCTTGCGGCGGTCGCCGAAGCCCGGCGCCTTCACCGCGACGGTCTTCAGGATGCCGCGGATGTTGTTCACGACCAGCGTCGCGAGCGCCTCGCCCTCGACTTCCTCGGCGATGATGAGCAGCGGCTTGCCGGCCTTGGCGACCTGCTCGAGGATCGGCAGCAGCTCGCGGATCGACGAGATTTTCTTGTCGTGCAGCAGGATGAAGGGATCCTCGAGCACCGCGATCTGCTTCTCGGGGTTGTTGATGAAGTAGGGCGAGAGATAGCCGCGGTCGAACTGCATGCCCTCGACCAGCTCGAGCTCGTTCTCGAGCGACTTGCCGTCCTCGACCGTGATCACGCCTTCCTTGCCGACCTTGTCCATTGCGTCGGAGATGATCTTGCCGATGTTGGCGTCGGCGTTCGCCGAGATCGAGCCGACCTGCGCGATTTCCTTGGAGCTCGAGCAGGGCTTGGAGATCTTCTTCAGCTCCTCGACCACCGCGACCACCGCCTTGTCGATGCCGCGCTTGAGGTCCATCGGGTTCATGCCCGAGGCGACGAACTTCATGCCCTCGCGGACGATGGCTTGCGCCAGAACCGTCGCGGTGGTGGTGCCGTCGCCGGCGACGTCGGAGGTCTTGGACGCCACTTCCTTCACCATCTGCGCGCCCATGTTCTCGAACTTGTCCTTGAGCTCGATCTCCTTGGCGACCGAGACCCCGTCCTTGGTGACGGTGGGGGCGCCGAACGAGCGCTCGAGCACGACGTTGCGGCCCTTGGGCCCCAGCGTCACTTTCACGGCGTCGGCCAGGATGTTCAGGCCATGAACCATCTTGACGCGCGCGCCTTCGTGGAACCTTACTTCCTTGGCAGGCATTGTTTCTTTCTCCTAGTGTGTCTCTATCTGTCTCTGAAAAGTTGCGCTTGCGCGCCTTGGATCAGGAACCTTCGATTACGCCCATGATGTCTTCCTCGCGCATCACGAGGAGCTCGTCGCCCTTGACCTTCACGGTCTGGCCGGAGTACTTGCCGAAGAGGACGCGGTCGCCGACCTTGACGTCGATTGGAATGAGCTTGCCCTGGTCGTCCTTCTTGCCTTTGCCGACGGCGACGATCTCGCCTTGGTCGGGCTTCTCGGCGGCGGTGTCGGGAATGACGATGCCCCCGGCGGACTTGCGTTCCTCCTCGATGCGCTTGACGATCACGCGGTCGTGTAGCGGACGGATTTTCATGCGATCTCCCAAATCAAAAAAGAGAAAAACGATGTATTACAATGGCTTGGGGCTGGACTCAGGTTGGACCCTACCCTCCCGCAGCCGGAATAACCGGGACCTGACCCTCCTGCTAGCACTCAGTCCGGACGAGTGCTAATGATAGTGATGATGCCCCGGCTTTTCAAGCTGTTCGCCGTCCTTCTCCTGGTGCTTCCCCCTTGGAGCGCCTGGGGCGAGCTGCCGAAGCCCGTGCTGCAAGCACTCAGGACAGCGGGAATCCCGACGTCCAGCGTCGGCGCGGTGGTGCAGGACGTCACCGGGCGCTCGGAGCTGGTCCATGAAGCCCGGGACAGCATGAACCCGGCTTCGGTGATGAAGCTCATCACCACCTACTCCGCCCTCGAGCTGCTCGGACCCGCCTATCGCTGGAAGACCGAGGTCTACCTCGACGGCAACGACGTAGTGGTCAAGGGCCACGGCGATCCCAAGCTCAACCTGGAGAGCTTCTGGATGCTGCTGCGCGCTCTTCGAGGGCGCGGGCTGCAGGATATCCGCGGCGACCTGGTGCTGGACCGTTCGTGGTTCGGCCCTGTTGCCGACGGGCGTATCGACGACGACGCGTTCCGGCCCTACAACGTCACGCCGGACGCGCTGCTCGTCAACTTCAAGTCGCTGCGCTTCACCTTCCTGCCGGCGGAAGCCGCGGTGCGCGTCTTCGCCGAGCCGGCCCTGCCCGGGCTCGAGCTGGTCAATTCGCTCAAGCTCGCCGAAGGCGGCTGTCCCGAGGGCAAGGCGTTCCGCAGCCTGATCCAGGCGGATTTCCGCTCGAAGCCGCCGCGAGCATCGTTCACCGGCGCGTATCCGCTTTCGTGCGGGGAAAAGGAGCTCAATGTCGCGCTCTACGAGCCGCAGGAGTACGTCGCCGCGATGGTGAAGCAGCTCTGGGCCGAGATGGGCGGGACCTGGGCGGGCGTGGTGCGGCAGGGCTCGGCATCGCCCGCCGCGCGCCTCGTCTACGTGCACGAATCGGAACCGCTCGCAGAGATCGTGCGCGACATCAACAAGTTCTCGAACAACGTGATGGCGCGGCAGCTCTACCTCACGCTCGCCGCCGAGATGGGCGGCCCGCCGGCGCGCCCCGAGCTCGCCCTGGTCGCGATCAAGCAGCTTCTGGTCCAAAGGGGCATCAAGGCGCCGGAACTGGTAATGGAGAACGGCTCCGGGCTGTCGCGCCTCGAACGCGCCAGCGCCGCCAGCCTGGCGGCGGTCCTGCAGGCGGCCTGGAGGAGCCCGGTGATGCCGGAGTTCGTGTCGTCGCTGCCGGTCGTCGCCGCCGATGGCACGATGAAGAAGCGGCTGCTCGGCGCAGGCGTCGCCGGGCGTGCGCATATCAAGACCGGCTTGCTGCAGGACGCGCGCTCCATCGGAGGCTATGTGCTCGACCGCAGCGGACAGCGACACGTGGTGGTGATGCTCATCAACCATCCCCGCGCGAGCTCGGAGGGGGAGCCCGCGCTGAACGCGATGCTCGAGTGGGTCTACGAAGGCGCGGGAGGCAAGGGCGACGCTACAGGCCGAGGTCCGGCCAGATCGAATCGACCCTCCGGCGGACCTCAGAATCCATGACGATCGGGCGGCCCCAGCGGCGCGCGGTCTCGCCGGGCCACTTGTTGGTGGCGTCGATGCCGAGCTTCGAGCCGAGCCCCGCCGCGGGGCTCGCGAAATCGAGGTAGTCGATCGGCGTGTTCTCGACCAGCGTGGTGTCGCGCGCGGGGTCGACCCGCGTGCTGACGGCCCACACCACCTCTTTCCAGTCGCGCACGTCGACGTCGTCGTCGCACACGACGATGAACTTCGTGTACATGAACTGCCGCAGGAAGCTCCAAACGCCGAACATCACGCGCTTCGCGTGCCCGGGGTACTGCTTCCGCATGCGCACGACGGCCAGTCGGTACGAGCAGCCTTCCGGCGGCAGGTAAAAGTCGAGGATCTCCGGAAACTGTTTCTGCAACAAGGGAACAAAAAGTTCATTGAGCGCAGCGCCGAGGACAGCCGGCTCGTCGGGCGGCTTGCCGGTATACGTAGAGTGGTAGATCGGGTCCCGGCGCATGGTGATGCGCTCGATCGTCATCACCGGGAAGCGCTCGACCTCGTTGTAGTAACCGGTGTGATCGCCAAAGGGTCCTTCGTCCGCCACATCCTCCGGCTTGATGATTCCTTCCAGGACCATCTCGGCGGTGGCTGGCACCTGAAGGTCGCTGCCGATGCACTTTGCGAGCTCGGTGCGCGCCCCGCGCAGGAGGCCGGCGAACTGGTACTCGCCTAGGGTATCCGGCACCGGCGTCACCGCGGCAAGCGTGGTGGCGGGGTCGGCACCGAGCACCACGGCGACCGGAAAGGGAGATCCGGGATTCGCTCGCTGGTGGTCCTGGAAGTCCAGCGCGCCGCCGCGGTGAGCGAGCCAGCGCATGATGACGCGGTTCGCGCCGAGCACTTGCTGGCGGTAGATGCCGAGGTTCTGGCGCGGCTTGGCCGGGCCGCGCGTGACGGTGAGGCCCCAGGTGATCAGCGGGCCGGCGTCCCCGGGCCAGCAGGTCTGCACCGGCAGGCGCGCGAGGTCGACCTCGTTTCCCTCCAGCACGACCTCCTGGCAGGGCGCGCCCGAGCGCACGCGCGGCGCCATGTTGAGCACCTGCCGGAAGAGCGGAAACTTGTCCCACAGATCGCGCAGGCCTTTCGGCGGCTCGGGCTCCTTGAGGTACGCGAGCAGCTCGCCCATCTCCCGCAGCCCGCCCGCGTCCGCAACGCCCATGGCCGCGGCGATGCGCCGCACGCTGCCGAAGAGATTCGCGAGCACCGGGATGCGGTGCCCCGCGGGACGCTCGAAGAGCAGCGCCGGCCCGCCGGCGCGCAGCACCCGGTCGGAGATCTCGGTGATTTCGAGCCGCGGCGAGACCTCGGCGCCGACGCGCTTGAGCTCCCCCGCGCCCTCGAGTTGAGCGAGGAAGCCGCGCAGGTCGGCGTAGCTCACCGCCGCGCCTACCGTTTCAGCGACATCAGCCGCTCGCACACCGCCTCGGAGAAATCGAGCAGGCCGGGATTGCGGCCGCGCACCGGATACTCGCGCAGCGAGCCGGCGAGGTCGAGCACGAGGGTGGTGCTGCCGATCCAGCCCAGGGCGCCGAGCGCGATCCCGCCGAGAGCGATGAGGACGCCGACGAATGGCAGCGCCCTCGCAACTGCAGCAAGAAACCCGAAGGCTCCCTGCAACACGCGCGTGACAGCGTTCGGTTCGGTCTTCGCCATCTCAGCCGCGTGACCGGCGGCGAATCCGGCGATCGGCCCGGACACTGCGAACAGAATGAGCGCGACGACCAGGAGCGCGACGCCCCAGCCGATCCTGCGGGCGTTGCGCTCATAGGCCACGCGGAGTGACGCGATCGCCGCGAGCGGCAAGGTTTCGAGGTGGTTGTCGCCGCGGTGGGTGAGGCAGGTCGCGTACAGCGTGAAATGCGTGCCGCGCAGCGCGCCGCTCGTGAAATCGTAGCGCGTGATGGCGGGCCCGGCGTCGCTGCTCACGCCAGCCAGCCGAGCGGAAGGCTACAGACGATACCGGCGAACACGGCGCCGCCGACCCAGTTGTTGTTCATGAAAGCCTTGAAGCAGCCTTCGCGGCCGCGGCCGCGGATCAGGCTCCAATGGTAGACCATCATCACGCCGGCCGCCGCGAGCCCGACGTAGAACGGCCAGCCGAGCCGCGCCCGCACGCCGACGCCGACGAGGAGAAGAAGCATCGCGGCGTAGCTTGCCATCACTGCCGCGACATCCCAGCGTCCGAGCGTGAGCGCCGAGGTGCGGATGCCGAGCTTCTCGTCGTCGTCGCGGTCGACCATGGCGTACTCGGTGTCGTAGGCGAACGAATAGAACACATTCGCCGCGAGCAGCATCCAGCATTCCAGCGGCAGGTGCCGATGCACCGCCGCGTACGCCATCGGGATGCCGAAGCCGAAGGCGATGCCGAGATAGGCCTGCGGCAGCGACACGAAGCGCTTGCTGTACGGGTAGGTGGCGGCGATCGCGAGTCCCAGGAACGAGAGCAGGATGGCGAAGCGGTTGAGGAACAGGACCAGCCCGAAAGCTGCCAGGGCCAGCACCGCCGCCACCGCGAGCGCCTCGCGCGGCTCGATCTCGCCGGCGGCGAGCGGCCGCAGCCGGGTACGCTGTACGTGCGGGTCGAAATGGCGGTCGGCATAGTCGTTGATGGCGCAGCCCGCCGAGCGCATCAGCACGGTGCCGACGAAGAAGATGAGGAAGTGGTCGAGGCGCGGCGTGCCGCGCGACGCGAGCCACAGCGCCCACAGCGTCGGCCAGAGCAGCAGCAGCGTGCCGATCGGCTTGTCGAGGCGGATCAGGCGCTCGTAGGCGTCCAGTCTCTTGGCGACGCTGGCCCAGGTCATGCCCTAGGATAGCCTATGCATGAAGCAGGTCGCGTTTCGATCCGAGCCAGCGCTCCACGTGGGCCCGCGCCGCGACGGGATCGGCTTCGATCAGCTCGTCCGCCGCACGGCGGGCCGCCTCGATGAGCGCACCGTCGCGGCCGAGATCGGCGAAGCGAAACAGCGGGTCTCCGCTCTGCCGCTCGCCGACGAGATCACCCCATCCGCGTAGCTCGAGGTCGTGGCGCGCGATCTCGAATCCGTCGCTGTTCTCGCGGATCACCTTTATGCGCGCTTTGGCCGCATCCGACAGGTCTTCTCCAAAGAGGAGGATGCAGACGCTGTCGCGCGTGCCCCGGCCGACCCGGCCTCGCAGTTGATGCAGCTGGGCCAAACCGAAGCGCTCGGCGCTTTCGATGACCATCAGCGAAGCATTCGGCACGTCGACGCCGACCTCGATCACCGTGGTGCATACCAGCAACTGGACCTCGTTTCCCTGAAACGCCTTCATGACGGCCGCTTTCTCGGCGGGCGGCAGCTTGCCGTGCAGCAGTCCGATGCGCACGCTCGTCAGCTCCTTCTTCAGCTTCTCGAACGTATCCAGCGCGGTTTGCAGGTCACCTTCCTTCGACTCCTCTATGACGGGACATACCCAGTAACACTGCTGTCCCTCGACGCAGGCGTCGCGCACGCGCGCCAGCACCTCGTCTCGCCGGGCTGCCGCGAACGTCCGCGTGGCAACAGGGCGTCGTCCGGGGGGCAGCTCGTCGATCACGGAGACGTCCAAATCGGCGTAGCAGGTCATCCACAGCGTGCGCGGGATTGGCGTCGCGCTCATCATCAGCTGATGCGGCCATACCTCTGCGGCCGCGTGGCGCAACCTCAGGCGCTGGCTGACACCGAATCGATGCTGCTCGTCGACCACCGCCAGCGCGAGGTTCGCGAAGTCGACGCCTTCCTGCACCAGGGCATGGGTGCCGATCACGATCTGCAACGCTCCCTTGGAGCTCGCTTCGAGAACCGATTTCTTCTCCTTGCGGGTAAGACCCCCGTGAAGCCAACCGAGGCGCACCCCGAGCGGGGCCAGCCAGTCGCTGAACTTGCGCCAGTGCTGCTCCGAGAGGATCTCGGTGGGCGCCATCACCGCGGCCTGGTGGCCGCCGTCCACGGCCGCGAGGCAGGCAATCGCCGCGACGATCGTCTTTCCGCTTCCCACGTCGCCCTGCAAGAGACGCTGCATCGGCCGCGGCGCTGCGACATCGCCCAGCACGTCGCGCACCGCGCGCTCCTGCGCCTGCGTGAGCTTGAAGGGAAGTCGTTGCATGAAGTGACGCACAAGCGCACCCTTCGATGGCAAGGCGCGGGCGCGCAGAGCGAGCCGCTTCTGGTAGGCAAAGCGCATCGAGAGCTGCTGCGCCAGCAGCTCGTCGAACTTCATGCGCTGCCATGCCTCGTGGGTACGATCGGCCAGCGTCGCGAGCTCGATTCCCGGCGGCGGCCGGTGCAGGAGGCGCACGCTTTCGGCAAAGCCCTTTACGTTGTACGTCCGTTTCAAGGCCGTCGGCAGCGTGTCGACGAGGTCCGCGCCGTCGAGCTCCTGCAGCACGCGCGCGCGCAATTCCGTCTGGGTGACGCCCGCGGTGCTCGGATAGATCGGCGTCAGCGTATCGGGCAGCGGCTCGCCCTCCGGCACGACCCGGTAGCGAGGATGGGCCATTTCGGCGCCGAAGAAGCCCGGGCGCACCTCGCCGTAGGCGCGCACGAGCAGGCCCTGCTCCGCTGCGCGCTGGAACTGCTTGAGCTGGCTCGGGTAGAAATTGAAAAAGCGCAGCACCAGGCCTTCGGCGTGAACGATGAGCTGCCGCCTGGGGCGATACATGACCTGCGCCTTCAGGACCCTTGCTTCGACGCTGACCGGCCTGCCCTGCGGCGCGGACGCCGGCGCGGTGAGCGCCGTCTCGTCCTCATAGCGCAGCGGCAGGTGCAGGACGAAGTCGAAGCCCGAGCGCAGCCCGAGCTTTTCGAACTTGCCCGCGGCCTTCACCCCCGGTGCAGGATGGCGTCGATCTCGACCAGGGCGCCGCGCGGCAGGCCGGCCACGCCGACGGCCGCGCGCGCGGGGTAGGGCTCGCGCACGTACTGCGCCATGATCTCGTTGACGCGCGCGAAGTGCGCGAGGTCGGTG
>Ga0075429_100000144_pt1 | contig 43553 bp, 59 predicted proteins | sample RhiMetdeltSRZDD3_FD_75295 | JGI IMG/M metagenome (GOLD analysis project Ga0075429, IMG submission 75295) | Populus rhizosphere microbial communities from Tennessee, USA - Rhizosphere MetaG P. deltoides SRZDD3 | ecosystem: Host-associated > Plants > Roots > Rhizosphere > Soil | place: USA...
TGGCCGACGTATTTGCTATTTCCGTGCGCCTTGCTGCCTTTGCCCCAATCGCGGATCGCAAACGCGTGCCGAGCCCACACGAGCGCCGCCGGAAGAAGCGCCGCATCGCAGCGCCATGGGAGGTATGAATTGCTCGAATAGATCGTCCAGCGCCCATCGCCGTGGATGATCGGGACTTCATAGGGGCCGAAGCTTCCGAGCTCCGGCTCGGGGAGCGTCAGATCTCCCGCCGCCACGCTGTCCGGATCGATGCGCGTGAGAAGCAAGCGCCGATACGGGTCCCATCTAACATCGTCGAGCGGCCAGAATCGATGAAGGAGATCGAAACGCGAACCGTCCTCACGTTGCGTGAGCGAGTTTACGCCGATCGCGACGCCGTGGTTCACGAGAGATCCGTGTATATCGGTGAGCGCGCCGGGTGCGATGCCGACGGCGCGGGGCCCATAAAGGGCATCGGCCTCGCCAGCGATCGATTTCGCTTTTGGCTTGTCGCTCGACGGAAGGATTTCTACGCGCGTGCACTTTTGGGGAGCGAGTCGGTTCGAGTACGCGACGAAGAGCGCGTCGTCGGTCCGCATGTTCTCTGCCATGCGGCATGCGAGCGCGAATTGTCCCCGCATTTGCGCCGCACGCGCAGCGACGATCTGCTCGAGCGTCATCGGCTGCGGAGTCCCCTCGGTCCGCTGCATCATGAGATTCGCGCGAAGCCGAGCCGGAGAAAACTCGCTCGCTTCGCGAATGATCCGCGCTCTCTTCGATGCTCGGCCGAGCTGCATCACTGACAGCCCGCGATCGATCACTTGCTTGAGGACGTCCGAGATGCTCATTCGGGGAGTTTACGGCGCCGGACTTTCTACCTAAGCACTTTTTCATCTACCTAGATTTGTTGCAGAAGACTTTTGTGAAACCGGTGATACGCGTCGATCTGTGAGGCGCACCGCACAGTTGAGTGTGGCGATGCTCGCGAGCAAGAAGCTCGCGGCCTTTGGAGTGATCACGCTGGCTGTTGACGAGGCGGCGCCGTCCGAGTTCCGCATCTTCAAAGCCGGGTGGAACGAGACGCACAAGGGCAAATTCCTCTTCGACGAGAAAGCGGCGAAGGCGGTGATGGCCGCCTACAAGAAGTGGGGCGTCGACCTCGCGATCGATCTCAACCACCAAATGCTCGACGAGGAACCGTCACCCGACCCGACGGCGAAGGACGCGCGCGGGTGGTGCAACCTTGAAGTGCGCGAGGACGGCTCGCTTTGGGCGATCAACGTGCGCTGGACCGAAGACGGCGCCGCTCGCCTCTCGGAAAAACGACAGCGCTACATCTCGCCGGCGTTCGCGTTCGACACGAAGACGAACCGCGTACTGGAAATTATGAACATCGCGATGGTCGCGATGCCTGCAACCCTCGAGACGCCAGCGCTCGTCGCCGCGCAGCGTGTCGCCTTCGACTTTCGCAAGCTCGCCGTTGGGCCCTCGTTTGATGACGTGCGGACCGTGCTGAATGCTGCGCTCGTCGAGAAATATCCGGCGGCCGATCCCGCCGTGGGCGCCGGCCCGTGGATCGTGGCCGTTTACGATGCGAGCGTCGTCTACATGAATGACGGAAAATATTTCGAGATCCCATACACGCGCAACGGCGGCGACGTCGCGCTGAGCGGCGAGCCCGTCGAAGTCATTCAAACCTTCGCGCCTGTTTCGGGCGCACCCGCACCGACTCCGCAACCCGAGACACCTCCGCCGGCGCCGCCGGAAGAAACCCCAGCCGCCGCAAAAAGGATCGTCATGAAACTCCCGAAGGCTCTCGTTTTCGCGATGCTCGCCGCCCTCGCCGCCAACGATCAAGCGGCCGGCCTTAGCTGCCTCTCGCAGGCGACCGCCCTGGCGGCCGGCGCCACGCCCGCGCTCCCGAAGGAGCTCTCGAGCGCAGCACTCGAGGCAGTCGCGAACGGCGACAAGAACGCGGCTCTCGACTTGCTCAAGCAAATCCTTGCCGCGCTCGTCGGCGGCGACGTCGAAACGCCTGCACCGGATGCCGGTGGTGGCGATGAAGCGGCGGCCGCGGCGCGCGTCGCGATGTCGACGACCGGGAAGCCCACGATCGGCGAGGCGATGGCCGAGCTCGCGCGGCGTTCGAAGATCGCCGTCGACGTCGAGGAGCGCGAAGCCGGTCTTGCGCGAGATCGAGAAACGCTCGAGCTCGACGAGCGCATCGCGATCACGAAGAGCCTTCAAGCGCTTGGTGTCGAGACGCCGGCGACATCGGGCCTCACGAACGGAAAGCTCTGCGAGCGCCTTCTCAAGGAACCAATCGCGGAACTTCGTGCACGGCACGCGCAGCTCCTCGCCGTGAAAGGCAAGGGCGCCGTCGGCGGAATTCAGCCTCACGTAGCGAATTCGGGCACGACAGCCGACGGGGAGATCGTCATTGTCAGCGGCGAGTCTGTCGCGCTGAGCAAGCGCGAGCTCGACATGATCGTTCGGACGAAGAGCGACAAGCAACGCTACGCGGCCGACAAGCTCGCGCATTCGAAGAAGACGGCCACCTCGACCACCTGACGGAGAAAAGACCATGGCGAACAGCACCGAAAATCTCGATCTCCTGCCGGTTGGCAAGGAAGGCCGCCACATTCACGTCGGCGTCGATGGGGCCTCGCATATTCGGCGGGGCATCATGGTGACGCAGCTCACCGCGACGGGAATGCTCGTTCCGGCTACGACGGCGGCCGCCGGGCCGGTGATCGGCGTCGCCACGCATGAGCAAGACAACACCGCCGGAGCCGATGGCGATCTCGAGGTCAAGGTCGAATACGACCGGATCTTTCGATTCTCCAACGCGACCGCCGGCGACGCATGCAGCGCGGCAACGCCGCTCGGCGCAGCCGTCTACGCGAAGGACGATCACACGATCGCCGACAACTCGAACGCGGGCGCCTATACCTTCGCCGGCTTCTTCCGCGGGCTCGATCCCGACGGAACGGTGAAGGTCTATATCCCGCTCGGCAGCCAAGTGACGAACCAGGCAGCCGATATCGGCGCCCTCACAGACAACACGGGTGGCGCTGCGAATGACACCCTCGAGGCGGTTCCCAGCCCGGCCGACGCGCCCGGCACCGCCGACATCCTCCGCGACGATCTCGTCGCCAACGCGTTTCCGGCGATCCGAAACAACTTCGCCGACCTCGCCGACGCAATCAACGACATGCGCGCCGCGCTGCAGGCGGCCGGGCTCATGTCCTAAGAGATCGCTCGTCCGATCGGCCCCGCACTGCTCGCGAGAGCGGCCGGGGCTTTCGGGCTGTGAGGAGATCAACATGATCGTCACCGTTCTATCGCTCGTCCTGCTCGTGATCATGGTTACGAGGGGAACCATCCTGCGATCGGCTTCGTCCTCGGTTGCGAAGGCGATAACGTTCGCCTCCTTCGCATGCGTCGCGGCGCTCGCTGGGATTGCGCTCGTCGATCGAGACGCCTTTGCGGCTGGAGGAGCGGCGTTCGCGGTGCTGTACACCACCGAGCAGCTTCCGCAGACGTCGCAAGAGGCGATTCAGATCTTCATGGAAAATTATCTGAACGGAACGCAGCTCGCGCCTCCGTCGACATGGGCGAATCAGTTCGGCGACGTGATTCCCCTTTCGTCACCGACTGCGAAGTTCCCCGTCTCGCTTCTTTCGTTGCTCTTCCAAGAGACGAAGGGCGAGCACCGGTTCGCCGACATGAAGGAGGACTCGTTCGAGCTGCTCGTCCTCGAGTACGACGAGGGCATCGAGGCCGACCTTCTCTCGCTGAAAACGAACGTCTTCGCGTACAGGAAATGGGTTGATGGCCCGTCGCGCCTGCAGCTTGCCGAGCAGCAACACATCGCGCGCACTGTCGCTGTCGACATCATCGAGGCGAACGCCGCGTGCGGATGGGACGGGCTCGCGCTCTTCCACGACACGCACAAAGTCCGCAATCGATCGAGCAGTACCTTCGACAACCTCCACGCGGCCGGCGCCTTCGCGATCACCATCGCCAACTTCGAGGCCGAGACGACCGTCATGATGGGGCAGGTGTTGGACGAGAACGGCCAGAAGATGATCCGGAATCCGGACTGGGCGATCTTGGCGCCGACGGAGCTCTACCAGCCGGCGGTGAATCTGTTCTCGCAGGCTTTGATCGTGAGCGGCAACGCCGCCATCGACAATCCCTTCAAGGGGCGCGTCGAGGTCGTGCACGTGCCGGAATTCACGAACACAACGGCTTGGTACATCGTCGAGAAGAACCTGCTTCGCGCGGCCATGCCGCCGTGGCTCGTCGGCGTCTACGACCCGGGCCCCGAGCTCAACCTCCGCGAGTACACCGCCGGAAACTCCGATTGGGCGCGCAACACCGGAAAGATCGCGCTCTCGAAACACATCTGGAACGGGCACAAGGCCGTGTTCCCGCACGCGATCCGCAAGATTCCCAACGCGTGAGCATGAGGTGAAAGTAGATGTCGACGCCGTCGTACGCCGCACGAGAGGATGTTTTCGGCATGGGCGTGCCGCGTGGCGCGCTCATCCGAAAGGCACGCCTCATCGCGAGCGTCGACATTGGGGCGAACGCGCTCGAGCTCGCCGGACACGGCCTCAAGGACGATGACGCCATTCAGTTCACGGCCGACGCCGGCGGGGAGCTCCCCACGCCTCTCGCACTTCTAACTCCGTACTTCGCGAAGCTCATCGACGTCGGTGGCGAGAACGACGAGAACCGGTTCCAAGTCTCGGCGACGCTCGGCGGATCGGCCGTCGACCTTTCAGACGAGGGAACTGCGCCGTTTCGTGTTGCCGTTCCTCTCGGGCCGACGATCGATCGCTACCTCGCGCAATTCTCGCGATGGGCGGATCGGAAGTGCATCGCGCACAAGGTTCCCTTCGAGGAGCCTTATCCGGACGAGATCGTCTACATCGTCCGGCTCCGAACGACGCTGCAGGTCATCGCCGACCTCAACCTCGGAGGCTTCGCACATCTCGCGGGCCGAGAGAGGGACGCGATCGCCGATTTTCTAGCGTTCGCCGCCACGCCTCTTCGCGACGAGCGCGCGACAGCGTCGACGAATCGCGCTGTCAGCGGGAGCTCGCGCTCGAGCGCAGACAGGACGGACACGATCCCATGAAGATCGCGAACGTCTCCGAGCTCCGCGAAATCCGCCGCCGCATCGGCTCGCTCCCCGAGGTGACGGCGAAAATCGCGAAGCGCGTCGCCGAGGCATTCACGCGCCTTTCCGAGCAAGCGTTCGATGCGCAGCGCCGCCCCGACGGCGGCGCATGGGAAGCCGGCGAGAACGGGACCCCGAAGCTCAATCGAACGGGACGGCTGCGCGCGGCCGCGACACGCTTCGAAGCCGTCGGCTCGACGGTGCGCGCGAGCGTCGGGAGCGTGCCCTACGCGCGCTATCAGGCACGTCGAGGTTTTCTCCCCACGAAGACGCTCCCGGCAGAATGGGCCGAGGTCGCCCGCCAGATCGCGCGCGAAGAGATCGACCGGCACATGCGAGGCGCGTCGTGATTGCCGAGATCACCAAAGAGATCGGCGCCGAGCTCGCCCAGCAAAAGATTCCGGCAACGGTCGTCTTCGGCAAAGACGACGGCATCGAGCGCGAGATCGGCGAGGAGCCGTTCGTGCAAGTCCTCTACGCCGGCCGCGACGCATACGACGTCGCTGGAACCGTGCGCGGTCCGACGATGGGATCGGCGTCGACGAAGTGGGTCGGCGTTCGCGTTCTTCTCTCGGGGAGCTCGAGCAAGACGGGTGCGAGCGAAATCGATCACAAGCGGGCCGTCGAGGGGCTCGTCGATCAGTTCATTCTCGCGCTCGAGCTCGTGCTCGAGAAGCGCTCGAACGTCTGGAGGCAAATGAGCGGGACGTTTCTCGTGCCGGCGCCGTCGGTGCCCGGGCAAGAGGACATGACGGAAGTCGGCGCCCGCTACGAGCTCGTATTTCAGATCGGACGCTCCGTGCTCCGAAAGGTCGCGGCGACCGCGGCGGCCGATCTGGTTGTGAAGAACGTGACGACGATTGACCAGGGCGGGACGGAAGAATCGTCCTGCGGAGGAGATTGAGCGATGGCTGAACTTCCGAGTGCGAACACGAATCTCGTCTCCGAAGGCGGAGGCATCGGCAATGGTACCGAGCTCATCGCGGTCATGTCGTGCATGCAGAGCGGGACGGACGACGTCTATACCCGATTCTCTCGCACGCAAGACATCCTCGACGAGTTCGGCTTCGGCGAAGGCGTCGACTTCGTCGCTCACTACATCGAGACGACGCGAAAGCCGGTCGTCTTCGGAAAGCTCGCGGAGGCAACGGCCGGTGCGCTCTCAAACGCCGATCAAACGAACGTGACGGGAACGAGCGTCGTTACCTTCACGGGAACGCCCTACGATGACGCGGAGATTCGCGTCGAGGTGCCGGAAGACGGCGGCGGCACGATCGGAACGCTCGGCTGCAAGATCGACGTCTCGGTCGACGGCGGCCGCACCTTCAAACGAAACATCCCGCTCGGCACGGCGACGACGTATGTCATCCCGAACACGGGCGTCACCGTGAACTTCGCCGCGGGCACGCTCGTCGAGGGCGACTACGCGAGCGTCGTTGCGAAAGCCCCGATGTGGGACGCGGCCGGGCTCACCGCAGCCTTCGCGGCGCTCCTCCAGACGGTTCACCTTCCGCGCTTCGTCATCATCATGGGCGAGCTCGCCGACGACGACCAGCTCCAGGACGTCATCGATGAGATCGAAGCCTTCGAAGCCGCGAACCGCTTCACGCGCGTCATCTGCGCCGTACGCGATCGCTACCACCAAGCCGTCTTTCAAGGAGGCGTCACGATTTCGGTCCTCACGGCCGGCGATACGTACACGCGCTCTGGCGGATCTTGGATCACCGAAGGTTTCAAGGTCGGCATGAAGCCCGTATTCGCTGGCTTCTCGAGCGGCGGAAACAACGGCCAAAAGACGATCGTGACGCTGACGGCGACCGTGATGACAGTATCGGAGAACCTCGTCGACGAAGCTGTCGTCGCCGACGTGACGTGTACGGCGCCCGTCGAAACGTTCACCGCGTGGAAGAACGCCCTCGCGGCCGACATCGTCGGAAACTCCGTCCCGTCGCTCAAGATCTCGCACCGGACATCGGTGTGGGGCGGCCGAGCTCGCCGAAAGAGCCCCATCGACTCCTCGCGAAAGCGACGGCCTTCGTCCTGGGCGCTCGCCTGCAAGTGGATGCAGCACGACGTCCAAGTCTCGCCGGCCTACCCAGAGGGCGCCGGCGAGCTCGACGGCTGGACGATCACCGACGAGGACGGAAACCTCGAGGACTTCGACGAGCGCGCGGTCGGGGGCCTGCTCGCGAATCGCATCGGGTGCCTCCGCACGTACGCGGAGATCCCGGGCGTCTTCATCGCGCTTCCGATCACGCTCGACAACGACAACGCGAACCTCTCGCGCTTGCCGGTGGGTGGTGTCGCTGACATCGCATGCACGATCGTGCAGCGCGAGACAACGAAGAAGCTCAACGCCTCGCCGCTCCTGAACGACGACGGCACGATCACGACGGCCGAGCGAATGCGCATCGAGGAGTCGGTGCTCACCGCGCTCAAGAAGGAGCTCCTCTCGGAGAAGCGTGAGGGTCAGCGCGCCAGCAACGTCACGTTCACGATGGCCGGCGACGTAGACATTTCCGAACCGGGCGCCGAGGTCCTCACCGAAACGGTCGTCGTTCCGCGCGGCACGGTCGAAAAGATCTCCAACACGGTTCGCGTTCGAAAGGCGGCCTGACGATGGTCCAGCAAGCGTTTCCGACAATCCAGGGCCAGCACTTTAGCTGGGCGAACGTCCGGCCGAGCGCCGACATTTTCGACGGCGACACCTTCCAAACCGCGGACTGGTCGGCGGTCGACTGGGACGATTCGCTGACGCCAGGCAAGGTAAAGGGCGTAGGCGCGATCATCATCGGGCGAACCTTCGGCGAGCACGACGCCAACGCGTCGATGACGATGTATGTCCAGAAGGCCGTCGAATTCCAACGACGCCTCCTCGCGGCGGCTGCGCTCAAAGGGCACCAAGCCATCGGCTCCGTTCCCTTCGATCTCTTCGTCGCGCTCGAGCCGCGTGACGGCGAAGGCGAAGTGATTCGCCTCAAGCTCGTCGCCGCGCGGATCATGACGCGAACGTTCAAGTCGGCGCCCGGCCCGGATGCCCTCACGATCGAGATGCCGCTTTCGATCGTGCGTGTCGAGCTCGACGGCATGTCGCTCGCCTGAAAGGAAGTCCTATGTCGATCGAAGACATCCTCAAGAAACGCGCGGACGCGAGGGCGAGCCGCTCTGCTCGGGCAGAAGCCGAGCTCGAGACGCAAACTGATCTGCTCGAGAATCCGGACAACGGATTCTGCATTTTCGACAACGTCCCGGAAGATCTCCCGTGTGTTGTCATCGTGCGCCGGCCGAACCGCGACGAGATAGATCGCTACCGCGCGATCATCTGGCGCAACAAGGACGAGCGCGGGGCGACGGAGGCCAAGGCGAAAGCCGCCCCGCAGCTCGCGCGAGGGTGCGTGCTTTACCCCGAGAAGGGGAAGTACGACCAGCTCGTCGACAAGGTCTCGATGGTTCCCGACGCCGTCGCCCGCGAGTGCATCAAGCTCGCCGAAGGGGGGATGAGAGACCTCTCAAAAGAATAGAGGATCGGGTCCTCGCGGGACGAGGATCGCCCGGTGCGATGGCCATCAACATCGCCGCGCTCTTCGCATGCGAATCCCCGGAAGGCATCGCCGGAGCTCACGCAATCGCCGACCTGATCCACTCCGTGATGTTCCAAAAGAAGTGAGGACCCAGACGTGGACGGACTCGATTTCCAGCTCGACATCGAACAGCGCTTGCGGGGCGGCGATGCCGTAACGGAGCTCGAGCGCCTCGAGGCCGCGTTCGAAGACGCGCAGTCCCGCTATGCCGACTTCGAAAAGGAGTCGCTGAGAGCGGCGAAGGCCCTCGAGAAGGTCGGCGCGGATGCCGAGATCGCGCGAACGAAGATGCAAGCCGCGATGAACGCCGGCGACGACGCGAAGGTAACGAAGCTCGCCGCTTCTCTCCAGGAGCTCGCGCAGAAGGAAGCCCGGCTCACGAAGGAAGCGGCCGCGGCAGATGCCGCGATGAGAAAGGAAGCCGAAGCGATCTCGGGCATGGCCGATCAGATCGGCGAAATGAAGGAAGCGGAGAAAGGAGGCTCCGAACAGGTGGAGGGCGCGGCCAAGGGCTTCAAGAAGCTCGGGGGCCCCCTCGGGCAAGTCGGAAACCTCGTCGAGGATGTCACCGAAGGCTTCGGCTTTCTCGAAGAGAGCCTCGGCGCCATGGGCGCGATCGCAGCCATCGGCGTAGCTGCCCTCGCGGCACTCGCCGTCGGCCTTCTCGCCGTCGGCGCCGCGGCTCTGGGCGGCATCGCAGCCCTCGCCAAGTTCGGCGCGGAGACATCGAACATTCGTCGCGAGCAAGAGCTCACCCTCGAGGCGATCGCCGGCACCGATGCAGAAGGGCGCATTCTCTCGGAGACGTTCGACGACATCTCGAGATCGACGGCCGTCGGCTCCGAACGCCTGCTCGACATCACGCGAGATCTCAAGAAGGCCGGGCTCGAGGGAGACGATCTCTCGACGGCCCTTCGCGCGATCGCGGAGCAAGAGAGCGCCCTCGGCGACACGAGCGGAACGAGCGATCTCGTAAAGGCGCTCAAAGACGGAACGAAGACAGCGGGCGACTTGGCCGACGAGATGGATCAGAAATATGGCGGCGTCGTCTCGAAGAAGATCCTCGGCCTCGATCAACAGTTCGCGCAGTTCAAGCGCAACATCGCGAGCATCTTCGGCGGCCTCGATCTCGAGGAATTCCTCGAAGGCCTCTCGAAGCTCGTCGCTCTCTTCGATACGTCGACCGCGAGCGGCCAGGCCCTAAAGACAATCTTCGAGTCGCTCTTTCAGCCGCTCTTTTCTTCGTCGGGCGACGTCTTCACGTTCATCGAGCGCGGGTTTCTCCAGCTCGAGATCGTCGCGCTCAAGTTCGGCATCATGGTGAAAGAGGCGCTCAAGGACGGAACGAGCGGTCTCGATCTCAAGCCGCTAAAGGAGCTCTACGACCTCACGAAGGATCCGGCGTGGACGATGTTCGGCATCGCGCTCGACACCATCGGGATCGGTCTACGCGGGATGGCGCTTTTCGGGCTCATGGTCGTTGGTTTCATCGTCGACACCATCAACCTCTCGAGCCGCATGCTCCAGTTTTTCAAGGATCTCGGCGCTGGCGTCGTCGAAACACAAAAAGCGTTCATGACGCTCGGCAGTGACATCGTCCAGGGGCTCATCGAAGGCATCACGGGCGGCGCTCCGAAGGTGATCCAATCGATCACGAGCATGGCCTCGGCCGCCGTCGATGCCGCGAAGGCCGTGCTCAAGAGCCACTCTCCTTCCGAGGTCTTCTACGACATCGGCGAGAGCGCGCCGGCGGGCATGGCTGGAGGCATCGACGACGGTGCCCCCGACGTTGCCGCGGCCGTCACCGACCTCGTCTCGATCCCCGCGGTAAAGAGCGAGGGCAAGGGCGAGACAGCGAGCGCGCCGATCGGGCCATTTATTTTTCAGATCAACGGCGCACAGGACTCGAAGAGCGTCGCAAACGACATCGAGCTCGTACTCACGGAGTTCTTCGAGCGGCGAGCTCGCCAGGTTGCGACATGACGAATCCCGTCCGCAACCCGCGCCTCTATGACTCCTTCAAGCTCGCCGGCCGGCGCTCGCCGGGTCGGTGCAAGTTCAACTTCCCGAAGCGCGAGCTCGGCTGGGACGTTCAGGTCCCGAAGGGCTCGACGGGTGGAAACACCGTCCTCAACAACACGAAGCCGATGCAGTTCGAGGTCGAGATCTACGTCTGGGACGGCGATGACGAGTTCGGCGCGCCCGTCGATCACTTCGCGCGCTGGGACGCGTGGAAAGCCGTCCTCGATAAGCCGATCAAACCGACAGATCCGAAGGCTCTCGACATCTTTCATCCGCAGCTCGAGGGGCTCAAGCCGCCCGTTCGCTCTGTTGTTGTGCAGTCGTATTGCGAGCCGCAGCCGGACGGAAAGGGCGGAGGCACCGCGAAGATCACGCTCCTCGAGTTTCGGCCGATCGTCCCAAAGAAAGCGAAGACGCCGAAGGGGAGCGATTCCTGGTTCTCGACCGACGAGCTCGCCGGAAAGAAGAGCGATCCCAACGCAGATCTCAAGGCCGAGGTGAAGAAGCTCACCGAAGCCTACAAAAGGGCCGGGTAATGACGGACGCCGTCCTTAATGGGGAAAAGGTGCTCCGCGCGAGCGTTGTGCTCCCCCGCTGGGGTGTGTGGACGGCCGACGTCGAGCTCGCCGGCGATCATGCCCTCGCCGGCGCCGCGAAGCTCGAGATCGGCGGACTCTCCCTCAAGGGCACAATCGTTCACGGCGCTCCCTACGAGGGGCGAAGCTTCTATCAGATCGACGGCGGAAAAGCGGGCTGGAGAAACGTCGTAAAGCCACGCGCGTATCGGAGCGCGGCCGGCGTCAAGCGCTCGAACATTTTGATCGATGTGGCGCGCGACGCAGGCGAGGCCCTCGAGCTACCGGCGAACGACACGCGCATCGGTCCGGCGTGGGAATATCCGGAAGACCACGCCGCCCGCACGCTCGACGCGATCGCGCCCGAGAATTGGTACGTCGGCGAAGACGGCGTCACGCGGATCGGCGTTCGCACGGCGAAGACATACACGAAACCGCACACGCTTCTCGACTCGAGGCCCGAGCACAATCGCATCCTTGTTTCGACGGAGGACCTCACCGGGCTCCTTCCGGGCGCGAAGCTTCATGGGCTCGAGGCGGCGACGATTCGTCACGAGATCACTTCCGACACGATGCGCACGCACATCTGGGGAACGGTCGGCGTCTCGCTCTCCGATCGCTTCTGGCAAGCGATCGCGCGGCTCGTTCTGCAGATCGTGCGCCCGCACTGGTATCACGGCGTCTACGAGTATCGCGTGACGGGCGGCGGAGGCGGTTACCTCAACCTACGGCCGATCGCGGGCTTTCTCCCGCCGCTTTCGAACGTCCCGATTCGCGTCGGGGCTTATGGCGCTCGAGGAACTCCGCAGACGGGCATGGGTTGCCTCGTCGGTTTCATCAACGCCGATCCGTCTCGTCCCTTCGTGCACTCCTTCGAAGGACAATGGGGCGGAGCCGCGGTGCCTCCGCTCTCGGCACTCTACGGCGACATCGTCGAGCTCGGCGCCGGCGGCGGGCCGAAGTGTGCTCGAGCCGGTGACACCGTGAACGCCGGATACATTGTGCTTACCTCGACGGGGCTCGTCAGCACGGCGAGCGGAACAAACGGATATTTCCCGGGCGATGACGCGGGGAGCACGGTCAACCAAGGACTCGCGAATAGCGCCGCCGCCTCCTTGGTTCCCGCCGGCTCTGTGCTTGCGATGACGGGTGGCAAGATCACGAGCGGCTCCGCGAAAGTGAAGGTCGCGTGATGACCATCACCACGCCGCCCTACGGTCGCGACACCTCGGCGACGTCGCGCGTCCACTACGGAAAGGTCGTTTCCGGCGGGACTCTCCTCGCAGAGGCCTGCTATCGGCGCCTCATCTCGGAGCGCAGCGCGCTCGAGGACGATCTCACCTACGGCTTCGCGCTCGCGAACAAGCTCGGAGCGTCGATGACGCTCGACGATCGCGAATCGCTCGCCCCAGAGCTGGCGGCCGAGCTCAAGAAAGATGAGCGCATCGATGACGTGACGGTCTCGATCATCGAGACGCAGACAGAAGGCGCGAGCGTCGCTCTCGACATCGAGATCGAAGGCATCGGCAAAGAGGGCGAGGAATTCGGGCTCGCGCTAAGAGCCAAAGACGCGAAGGTCGAGCTCCTTCACCTGTGGGGCGAGTGATGGCGGCCGAGACCCTTTTGAAGAGCCTGATCGCGTCGCTCCCGAAGGAGAAGATCTACCAAAAGTTCGTGGACGTCATGAGCGCGCTCGGCGTGGATACGGAGTCATGGCAGCCAGGCGATCCGACGCGCTCGACCCTCGCCGCCATCGCTTCGCGCGAAGCGGAGTGGGAGAATTTCGACACCGGCTTTCCCGTGATGATCAAGGGCATGCTGCTCGGTCTCTCGAGCGGCTCCTGGCTGACGGTCCTTCTCGAGAAGAACTTCAACGTGTTTCGCGACCCGGCGACGTACGCGACGTGCACGCTTCGGGTGACGAACAACGGGAGCGAGGACTTCGGGACGGTCGATGCAGGCGATCTCACCACCGCGAATTCGAACGTCGACGGCGAGCCAAACTTCACGAACGACGACGCCTTCGCGCTCGGCCCGAACGACATCGTCGACATCGACATCACCGCGAGCCAAGCCGGCACGGCGAGTAACTCACAGGTCGGCGAAATCGACACCATCGTCGGGACGCCCTTTCCCAATGTGACGGTCACAAACATCACCGCCGCGCTCGCGAACGACGAGGAAAGTGATGCGCAAGCGACGGCGCGCGGCCAGGTAAAGAACGAGAGCACGTCGCCGAACGGCCCTAAGGGCGCCTACGAATATTTCGCGAAGACACCGTCGCCCGAGAACGGCACCGCGCTCGAGCACGGCGTAAGGGCTGCGCTCGGCCTTCTCGGCGAAGAGGAGCCCGACGTTGAAGGCGCGAAGGAGACGCTATCCAATCTTGTCGCGGCCAAGCCCTCGACGAACGTTACGCGCGTCCGCGTGATCCCTGAATCGGACTTCGGCGACGCCATCGTTTTCCTCGCTGGCGCATCTGGCGCCCTTACGACCGACGATCGCGACGCGGCCGAAGAGCGGCTGGAGACATGGGCGAATCCCTTCGTCATCAACCTCGTCGTCATCAACGCGGACAACAAATCGATCGCCGTCACCTACGAGCTCTGGGTCTACGACACCATCAACTTGACGACGAGCGAGATCGAAGACGTCGTCGAGGACTACCTGCAGGCGCAGATCAAAGAACGCCCCATCGCCGGCGACATCCTCCCAGGCGATACGACCGGCGCGATCTTCTTCGATTGGATCAAGGCGCAAATCATCGAGGCCGTTGCTCCGCATGCGTTCAAGTGCACGGTGACGGCGCCGAGCGGCGACACAGCGCTCGATCTCACCATCGACACCGACACGCCCGAGAATTCGAGCGCCGAAGTCGCGATCCTCGGAACCATCACCGGCACCGTCCACACGGTGGTGAGATCATGAGGTTCCGCGACATCATCAAGAAGCTCGGTCCCGGATGGCTCGTGAGGGACGTCATCACGATGCCCGATGGGAGCAACGTCGAGGTCGACTCGCGCCTCTTCCGAGCTGTTATGACGTGGTGGGACGTTCGCGCGACGCGACTCAAGCTCGGCTTGTACGCGGCGTTGCCAGGCCTCGCGCCGGCGGATGCCCTCTCTTACATCGGCAATCGCCTCGGCATCGAACGAGGTCCCGAGGAGCCGCGCGCGAGCTACGAGTACCGTTTGCAGCGCGGCATCGACGACAAGCGCGTCGCCGGAAACGCATGGGCCCTGCTCGAGCAGATTCGCGGCTACTGCACGCCGCACGCGGTCCGCGTTCGCATCGTGAACGAGCACGGGCATTGGTACACGATCGATCGCGATGGAACGCGCTCGCGCTATCGAAACAGCACGTGGGACTGGGACGGCGCGAGCGCTCGAGCGGAGCTTTTCGGCACACGCATTCCGTGGTCGCGCTTCTGGGTCCTGATTTACCCGACGACGGGATCGCCGAAAGAGCCGTGGGATCGCGACGGCACGTGGGGCAACGGCGAGCTCTGGGGCGATAACCTCGAGACGGAGACGTGGGGCTCGACAGCGTCGCCGGCGGACGTTCTCGCGATACAGCGCATCATTCAACGCTGGAAGCCGGCCGCGTCGAGGTGCGTCTCGGCGATCATCGTGTTTGACGACGCGGCGTTCGATCCGGCTGACACGTCACCACCGCTCGCCGACGGCACCTGGAAAAACTGCGGCCGGTACGGCGTCGTCGCCGGTCGCAAAACCGTGGCGCGTAGCGTCGACGCCATCTACTGGCGAGCGTCCTCTGGAGTCGATCCCGCATGAGCACTTCCTACACACCGAAGCCCCGAGCACAGCAGACGTTCACGAAGCCCCAGGACGGCGACAACAAGGACGTCGCCTCGATCAACATCGCTGTCGAGGGCCTCGCCGACTCGGATGCGCGAACGCATCTCGCCGAGGCGATGGAATGGGGCCCAGCAATCACGACGGCAAAAGACGTCGTGCGCGGGGCGTATTCGCTGAAGGAGCAATCGTGGTTCACCGTCGGCCCTGGCGCGAACGACTTCCTTCTGCGGTCGCAGGACAGCGGCCGATCGTGGGTCGATCTCAGCGGGACCATCGGCGTCGACGACGCGCTATCGACGTACGACATCGCCATCAACGCGGCCGGGCAAGCCGTAATCATCAACGTGGGCACGCAGGATATCTACGAGTCGGCCTACGGTGGTTATGCCGGCTTCGCGTTTTCGACGTCCGCCGGCGTCCTCAACGCTGCGATGACGGCGGGCCAGATCATCTTCGAAGAGGTCAACGATCTTTGGCTCGCTCTCTACCGGACGACGGGCAGCGGCATGCGGGCGGACACGTCGCCCAATCGAACGGCGTGGACGAACCAAACGCTTCCCGCCGGATGGGCGGCCTACAACAACTCGACGCAAAACCCGCGTGTCGCCGCAAACGATGCGGGCAGGATCGTCGCTCTTTTCTACGACGACACCGCGCTCAATTTGAAATATCGGTTCGCCTACTCCACCGACGGCGGCGTGAACTGGACGGCCGGCACCGCGCTCACCCCCGGCTTCGGGCCGGCGACGGATTGTGTTTCGAAGCCCACCTACGATCCTGACTTCGACGACTGGTACTTCTGCGCCGCGGAAACGACGGGCACCAATTCGACAGAGGTCTATCGATCGGAAGACGGCGGCGCGACATGGTCGATCGTCTACTCGAACATCAACACGGATAATTACGCCTTCGTAGCGATCGCGTGGTTCAACGGCGTGCTCGTCGCCTCCAACATCGGCGGGCGAATCTTCTTCTCTACCGATCGCGGCGTCACCTGGAAGCTCGCCACGCGAAACCTCCTGAACGGCGCATGCCGACCTTGGCTCAGCGTCGGCAACGGGCAGCTCCTCGTCATCGACGACACCGACAACGTTTCCTATGTCACGCGCCGCCTCGGCGCAGTGGGAGGTGGGTGATGAGCGATTTCGCAGACGACCTCCTCCCGATCCGCAAGATCTTCGTCGACGGCGTCGAGCAGCCCTTCATTCGCGACGTCGACTTCAAGAGCGGCGCCTTCACCGTCACCGTCGATACTGAGAACGGCGTCCTATCGATCGAGAGCTCCGGCGTCATCGCGAAGGACGAATCCACGTTCGGCGAAGAAGCAGACGTCGTTTCCCGATTGGTGCGCTACTTCTCGACGGACTCAGGCATCGTCACAGCCGACAGCTACACGATGGCGAATGGCGAGGCACTCTACGACTTCATCATCACCGTCAACGGCAAAAAGCGGCTCGACTCCGATGCGTACTGCCGTGACCACCGCGTGAAGTACCGCCGCACGGCGAGCGGCGCGCCTTCAATCCTTGGCTCACTTGTCAGTGGCACAGAAGATCGCGACGGCGACCTCGCGACAGCGACCTCAACGATTGATCTCAGCTCCAACGATCTTCGCGTTCGCATCACGCCCAACACGGGCTCCGATGTCGACTGGACGATCACGATGCAGGTGCAGATCACGAGGGATGTCACGTGACACCTCCCTTCGGTGTCGGCCTCGCGTTCAAGCATCCGGCCAAAGGGGCAGCTCCGTTCTCGCCGCTCGACTTGCCAAATCTCGAGCTGTGGCTCGACGCCTCGGACACGGGCGGCGTCGACATGACCAATCTCACCACTTGGCTTGATCTCAGCGGCAACGGGATTGACCTCGACGCTCAAGACGGCGCCAACGTTTTTCATGCGACGGGCGGACCGAACAATCAGCCCTACGTCGGGTTCTCGGCTGGCGGCCTTTACCGACTCTCCCCTCTCATCGCTGGCGCCGATGCTGCGCGCACCATGTTCGTCGTCTCGCGGCGCGGAGCGGACGGTTGCGTGTGCGTCTTCGATGGGCGCTACGGATTCAACGGCTTCGCTTACACCTACGGTCTCGCGACATCGAACAAACGCGAGGTCTACCTGGGCGGAGTCGCTGGCGAATACGACACCGGCTCGAACGCAACGAACAATTGGGAAAAGGTCTGCTGCATCAATACCGGGACCGGCGGATCGTCAGGCGCCCAACGTTTTCGACTGAATGGCGCCGAGCGAACTCTCAGCGCGAGCAACGCAACGGAGGGGGCGAGCACGCTTTATTTCTCGGTCGGTGGCGATCACCCGTCAACGCTTCCGCTCAACGGCGACGTCGCCGAGGTCATCATTTGCTCCGGCGTCACGTCGGCCGACGACATCGATCTCACGGAGGCGTACTTGCTCGACAAGTACGGCGTCTAAATGAAGCAGCCGTTCGAAGATGCCGCCTATGCCGGCCGGCCGAAGAAGCCGCGCATGGCGCGCATCGCTCTTAGTTCGATTACCCCAAGCGAGGGCGAAACAGGCGGGGGAACCGAGATCTCGATCGGAGGAGCGAACCTCGAGGACGTCACCGACGTCCTCATCGGCGGCACGCCTGCGCGAGTCACCGCTCGGAGCTCTGGAACAGTCGAGGCGACGACATTGCCGCGCGAAGCCGGCGCCGATCTCGACGTCGTCGTTATTGCAAGCGTTGGAACTCGAGTGATCGGTGAGGCCACCCTGCTCGCCGCGTTCTCGTATTTGGACGCGCCCGTCCCCACCGTCGTTTCCGCTAGCCCGTCACAGGTAGACACGCATGGCGGCACACTCGTGAAGATCGAGGGCACGGGCTTCGTCGGCACCCCGTCGATCACCATCGATGGTCTCGATGCACCGCTCGCGTGGCTCGAGAGCGACACCGTCCTCTATGCGCGATCGCCGGCGCATGCGTCGGAGGAGGACCTCGACGTCGTGGTCACGACGATCGGCGGCGTGTCCACCGGCGGCGAAGGATTCATCGAGGCGTGGTATCCAACGGAGGAATCAGGACTCTCTGTTTTTGACTCGCGTTTCGGCGTAACGGGATCGCCCGCATCGGCCTGGGCCGACCAAGGTGCCGGCGGAAACGATTTGTCATCGGCTGGTTCCGCTCGCCCAGCGGTAAAAGCGAACGCGTTTAGTGATGGCGTTACGGGGTTGAGCTCTGACGGCGGCGACGATGTGATGACGCTCGCGGCTCCGGTCGCCGTTCCTACCCACATCGAACGACTCGCCGTCATTCGATGGGATACCGACGTCGCGACTGGCGCCATTCACGGCGGGACAGGATCCGCAGTCGTCGATTTCGCCGTCGATCGCACGCCCGGACAGCCGGGCCTGCGGACATACGATGCTGACGAGATATTCAACCATCACCAACCGATCGCGAATCTGAACAACGGATCGCCCTACTGCGTTGCCGCGACACACGACGGCGTTTCGGGAGATTTGAAGTTTCGAAAGGATGGCGCACAAATCGGCGGAACGCAAACGGACACATTCGGAAATACGCGCGTCAACTGGGATCGCGTCTTCGGTGCGGCCGGCAACTTTTTCAAGGGATACGTCGGCGCTGTGCTCGTCAAGGTGGGAACGATCACCGACTTCGCGAAGTGCGAGACCTGGTGCCGAGCAGAATTCGTTCAGCAGACTCCGGTGATGTCGCTCGTCAGCTCCGACGCCTTCGGGGATCCGCGCGATGGCGCCTTGATGCTCAAGGGACCGCTCGCCGGCGAGTGGTTCATTCTCTTCGGTTGGAACAACAATTGGGGCGCGCCGCTCACGCTTGATCGCGTGACGAACGAGGTTCTTCGATCGACAGACGATTGCGTCACCTTCACGACGATTCTCGCGCGAGACGCCTCGCCGCCAGCAAATCGGCCCCCTTGTCAGCACTCATGCGGATGGCTCGTGAAAGAGGGCTACATCTACGCGATCGGCGGGGACGGTGCGTACTCCAATCATCGGGAGATCTATCGCGCCCCAATCACCGCCGATGGCTTGACGAACGGATGGGAGCACGTCGCGACCGGCCCTTGGCCGATCGATTGTCTCTCGCAAACGTTCGCGATCGGCAGCCGAATGTGGAAGATCGCCGGACAAGAGGTCTGGGACGATCCAGGAACGGCGCACCGACGGACGTACTATTCCGACGACGACGGCGAAACGTGGACGCAAGGGCCAGATTGCCCGGCGGAGCTCGCTGGCGGCCTCATTCAGAATCCGTTGCCCGTTGCGGTAATCGACGGACGCCTGCAAGCGATCTTTGTGTGCGGTGGTGGAACGAGCGACACGGACGGCTCGACGCGCACGTATCGAAACAGCGTGATCACGTTCGATGGTGAGACGTACACGACGCACATCGCGGATGGTGCTGGCCCGTTTAGCGCGCGCGTCTATCCCGCGGTTCGCGTGTTCCGTGATCGAGTTGCTCTTTGGAATGGCGCTCGTTGGAACGGCAGCGAGTCCGAAAACATCGGGGACATGTGGTCGGCTCGGCTTACCGATCTCACGCTCACCGGATGGCGCCAGGAATTCCACGGTGTCGGCAAGGCGGTTCCTTGGCTTCCGTCGCATGCGGACGGCGTTGCCGTCGACGCCGACAGGATCATGCTCGGCCCGGGAAACGGCGGCATCGGCAACGACACGGGCACCGTCCACAAAATCGAACCGATCCCATTCGCATGAACCGAACGTGCATCCACTGTGGAAAGGACTACTCAGCGGCCGAGATTTGGGCGCTCCCTCTCGCGAAGAAGCACGGCGGGCGTGTCCTCATCTCCGGAGAGATGCACGAATATCGCGTGTGCACGTGCGGCTCACACATCCTTCTCGTTTATCCGCGCCGCGAGACGCCGCCGGCGTCGATTCCCGTTGCTGCTTTCGCGGAGGCGAACGATGCCCGACGCCGCTGAGAATCCGCGCGTCTTCATCGTTGACGACGAGAAGCCGCTCACCATGGCGATGTGGCGAGGCTTGCCGCGTACGTTCGACTTGCTTCTTACGCACAGCGCGCGCTTCGCACTCGACGTGCTCAATGCCGACGTCGACTTCGATGTCGTACTGCTCGACATCGTCATGCCCGATCTCAATGGCCTCACCCTCTTCGAGAAGCTCCGTGCGACGGCGCCGGCGCGCGCAGATCGCATTGTCTTCATGACCGGCGGGTTGCAGATACCCGCCGTCGCGGACTACCTCCGAGGGCTCGACAATCGCGTCCTCGAGAAACCGTTCACGCTCGACGAGGCCGAGCGAATCGTCAGCATTTATTCCAGCATGTACACGCCACGGGGTCCGCGATGAAGGCGGCGTCGTGACATGCCGAGCTTCAAGGACCTATCGGATGCACAGCGCTGGGCGAACGAGCACGAGGCGCTCCACAAGCGCGAGCGCGAATCGATTCGGGACGAGGTGCGCGACATGAACGACGCGGCGATCCGTCACATCGAACGAGCGCTCGAGCCCGTCTCGAGCATAGAGAAGAAGGTCGACCGGGCGATCAAGCAAAACCGCCGTCAGTCGAAGGGCATCGAGGGCGTCGCAGAAGAGCTCAAGGCCGCGCGTGAGGAGCGGCTTAGTCGAAAGGCTGTCGAGATCGAAGATCGCAAGCGTCGCAAGCGCCTTCTCACCATCCTTGCCGCCATCACCCCTGTACTCGTCGCCGCGCTCGCGGCTTGGAAAGGTTGCCATTGATGTTCACCTGGCTCGAAGCTCACCCAGTCTTCTACACAATGTTCTTTCTCCCGCTGGCGCTCGCAATCGGCGGCGGGATCTTCAACGCGTTCGCGCGAAAGCGCACGCCAGAGGAGTACGCCGCGATGCCGCAACGGGTGGCCGGCTTTCTACGGCTCATGAGCGCGATCTTCCCGGACCCCGATAAGACGCGCGACGCGGCGAAGCAAATGATGACGAACGCTCCGCCGTCGAATCCCACGAGGAGCTTGCAAGCAGGGGAAAGCGTTCCGCCCCCTATTCCAAAACCAGATACGACCGCGCCGCTCGTTCTTTTGCTCGTCGCGATCGGCTCCGTTCTCTCGCTGACGCCATACGCGCTCTGCTCGTGCGGGCCGAATCAGCCGGCGCTGATTCCTCCGAATCCGGACGGCGCAAACTGCAACGCCAAGAAAACGAAGCGGGAGCTCGATTGCGTCGAGACACACACGACGCGAGCGGAGATCGACGCGTGCCGGGCGGACGTCAAGAGGTCGATCGATTGCGCGACCGACGCCGGCGTCGCGGCGTTCGTCGCATCGAAGGAAGGTGGAACATGATCGCCGAAACCATTCTCGGACTTCTGCCCTCGCTCTTCGGTGCGGTGCGAGAAGCGGCTGCGCTGGTTTCTCCAAGAGCCGGCACCATCGCAAAATACGCCGAGCGCTTCGTCACGTTCGCGATCCAAGCAGAAAAGGACGGGCTCGCTTCGTCCGCGATCCTTCAAGGCATCGGGGAGATCTACGTCGATCTCGTCGAGGACGTGAAGCTCGGAGTCCAATGAGCGGGAATCGACGGCCGAGCGGTACGACGGTGATTTCTCCCGATTGCCCGAAATGCAAAGGGAAAGGGCACGTCCCCCTCGGACTGGTCGCCGAAGTCGTCAAATGCTCGGAATGCGGCGGCACGGGAAAAGTCACGCTCGAGCGCGCCGGCGAGCTCTTCGGTCTTGAGCCGATTACGCGCCGCTCCACTCCAGAGGCGCTCGAGGCCGTGCGCGTCGACGACAGAGACACGGATCCGGCGCCCCCGATACCAAGAATCGATCACCGACGGGAGCCGGACGAATGACCGTCTACATCAATGCCACAGCTCCGCAGGGCGCGAGCGTCCGCCTCACACGCCGGACGGGCTCGACATTCGACTTCTCAACGGTGACGGATGTCGCGTTTGAGGTCTCGAAGCCGGACAAATCGATCGTGACGTGGGACGCCTCGATCGAAAGCCAGTCGACGACCGAGCTCATCATCCGCCACGTCTTTCAGACAGGCGACCTTCCGATCGCCGGCCTGTACATCCTCGTCCCCAAGCTCACCGTTGCAGGCGGGACCGTCGACGGCGAGCTCGTAGAAATGCCCGTGAAGAATCCCCACAAGAGGAAACCATGACGATCCAATTCTCTGTCGCAACTCGCAACGCACGACTCGATGCGATCGAAACCACCATAGGTACATCCGCGGTCTTGAAGATCCGGACGGGAGCACAGCCCGCAAGCTGCGCGTCTGCCGATTCGGGCACCGTCCTTGCGACGGTGAACTGCCCTTCCGACTACCTCGCCGCAGCGAGCTCGGGGAGCAAGGCGAAATCCGGCACGTGGGAGGACACGGCCGCCGATGCCGCCGGCACCGCCGCGCACTTCCGTCTGTATAGATCGGACGGGACCACGTGCGAGGTGCAGGGAAGCGTCACCGCGACAGGGGGCGGCGGCGACATGACGCTCGACAATACCGTTCTCGCAGTCGGGCAGGACTTCATCATCACGGGCTTCACGTTGACCGACGGCAACGCCTGATGCTCCTCCTCACGTCGACGAGCGATCTCATCCAAGTAGTGACGGACGCAAGCGCGGACATCGAAGTCCACGCGTCGTGGATCGACAACGCTTCGAACGTCCTTACGCCAGGGCGAACGAATACGGCGAGCATCACGTCGGCGACGACAACGACAGTGGTCGGATCGCCGGCGAGCTCGACGCAGAGAAATGTGAGGTGGCTCAGTGCGCGAAACAATCATGCGTCCGTCGCATGCACCGTGACGATCCAGCACACGGACGGGACGAACGTGGAGAGCCTGTGGAAGGGCATTCTTCAAGCCGGCGAATCGGTGAGCCTCACCGACAAGGGCTGGCAGCGCATAAGCTCGGGCGGCGCCGAAGTGTCGGCCGTCTCCGGAGGTCCGCCGGACATCCAAACCTTCGTAGCCGGCGGCGGAACGACGTGGACGAAGCCGACTGCCTTCACGCCGAAGATCGTCATCGTTGAAGCATGGGGCGCGGGCGGCGGTGGCGGCGGAGGGGCAAGCCTCGCGACGGCCGTCGTCGCAAAGGGCGGCGGTGGTGGCGGAGGAGGCGCTTTCAAGCGCGGAGTCTTTCTCGCGAGCGATCTCGGATCGACAGAGACGGTTGCGATCGGCGCCGGCGGAACGGCGGGCACGGGCGCGGCCGCTGGAGGCTCTGGCGGTGATGGTGGTGCCGGAGGAAACACGACGTTCGGAGGAACGAAGCTCATCGCATACGGCGGCGGAGGTGGCCGTCTTGGCGCAAACTCCGCAGTCGTCACGGGCGGCGGTGGTGGTGGTGGTGCAGGCGGCGCCGGCGGTGTTGGAACGACAGCGGGCGGACCTGGCGGGCTTCCGACGGCTGCAACGAACGGAGCCGGCGGCCAGGGCGTGACAGGCAGCGTCGCTGTTTCGACTACGTCAAATGCGGAGTTCGGTGGCGCGGGAGGGGCTGGCATCGCCAATCCCCCCGTCGCGAGCTCGCTCGGAGGCTCGAGCGATCGCGGAGGCGGTGGCGGCGGAGCAGGCGGCTCACATAGCTCGACGCCGACGAATGTCGCCGGCGGAGCTGGAGGCGCATCGGGATCATACGCAGCCGGCGGCGGAGGCGCAGTCGGAACGGACGGCGCATCACCCACGGCGGGAACGGCGGGCGCCGACGGAAACAGCTCGAAGGGTGGCGCAGGAGGCGGCGGCGGTGGGACGACGGTCACTGCGTCGACGAACGGGCAGCCTGGAGGAAACGGTGGCCGCGGCGGCGGAGGCGCAGGCGGTGGCGGTGTCGGAATGAATCCCGGTACGGGCGGCGCCGGCGGCACGGGCGGGCCCGGCTACATGGTCGTTTACACGTGGTGATGCGTTGGGGCTCTACGATGCGCAATGGTTCGATGAAGCTCCTATAGCGAGCTGGTTCGATCAAGAGTTCGAGACGCCGACGGGCGTGCTCGCAAAGACGCTCGAGGACGCGACGCTCAGCGCAACGGGGATCTCGACGATCACGGGCGCGGTCTCGAAGACTCTCGAGAACGCGACGCTCGCAGCAACGGGAACATCGACGATTACGGCAAGCCTTTCGAAGACGCTCGCCGATGCGACCCTCGTCGCGACCGGCGTGAGCATCGTCTCTGGCGCAGTCGCTGTCACGCTCGAGGAGGCTTCGCTCGCGTCGACGGCGAAGGCGATTATTGCCGGCACACTCTCGAAGACTCTCGACGACGCGACGGCTGCGAGCGCCGGCGTTTCGATCGTGGCGGGCACGACGAACGGACAGCTCGCGGATGCGACCCTTTCCGCGAGCGGGACGTCGACGATCAAGGCCGCGGCGGCCGTTGTGCTTGCCGATGCGAGCCTTTCCGCGTCGGGAGTCTCGAAGATCCATGGCTCTGTATCGGTAGGTCTCGAGAATGCCTCGCTTGCGGCCAGCGGGATCTCGAAGGTGATGGGTGCCGTCGACGCGATTCTCGAAGGAGCAACCCTCGTAGCGACGGGCACGTCGTCGATCGCCGCATCGCTCGGCATCACGCTCGAGGACGCTTCGCTCGTTGCGACGGGTGGGATCGCCGGCAGCACTCCGGTTCATGGCGTCCTGGACGTCACGCTCGAGGACGCCACGGCGGCGAGCTCCGCGGTCTCCCCCGTCGCGGGCACCCTCGGCGCGCTGCTCGACGACGTCGTGCTCGTAGCGACGGGGGCCGCGTTCTTCCCGGAGATCGTCTTCGCCGGCGCGAGCGAGGTTGGTGAGATCGCGCTCCGCTCAGGCGTCTCGCCCGAGCTCAGCGAGTCCTTCGAAGAGGACACGCTCCTCGAAAGCAAAGTCTCGAAACCATTCTTCGCAAACAGCACCGTCGGGGAGGCAGCATGATCGAAGGCATCGACGTATCGTCCGCGAATCTCGTTCCGACGTGGAGCGAGGTCCCCGAGGAACTCGCGTTCGCGTACATCCGCGCGACGCACGGAAAGGCGCGTGACGGCCGCCTCACCGCCCATTGGAACGCGTGCGTCATGGCCTCTCGAATGTGCGGCGCCTATACGTTCGAGGAGCCCGACGACGATCCGCTCGACGAGGTCGCCGCCTTCGTCGACACGGACGCCGTTCACATGGTTCTTCCGCCGGCGCTCGACGTCGAGTGGCTGGGCGGGCGGACGCCGAAGCAGGTACTTACGTACACGCGGGGCTTCCTCGACGATCTCGAGAAGCGCATCGCTCGAGTGCCGATGATCTACACGGGCCCGTCGTTTTGGATGAACCTCGGCGCCGAGGCGAAGCATCCGGACTTTGCGCGCTATCCGCTATGGATCGCGCACTACGGCGCAGCGAAGCCGATCGTTCCTGCGCCGTGGGATCGGTGGACGTTCTGGCAGGACAGGGCGAACACGATCGTTCAAACGCCCGACGGAAAGCAGCTCTTCGGAACGCCCGCGCGAAAGGCGCTTGCGGAAATCCCCGGCGCGAAGATCATCGCCCAGCCCGGCATCGTGAAAGGCGTGCAAGGCGAGGTCGATCACAACTTCTACAACGGGACGATCGACGATCTCAAAAAGCTCGCTGGCTTCTAGGTCGAAGGGCCGAGACCGCTCGAAGGTTTCGGCGCGCACGTCTTACACCACCAATGCCAGCGCTCGCGCTCTTTCCCCGCTCGAGCGCATTCCAGCCATCCGATGCGGGTGAGATCGAAGCGGGCGTCGTCGACGTTGTCCTCGTCGAGCTCGGCGGTCGCTCCGCATTTGTCGCACGTCGCGACGTAGCACGTCTTGCCGGGCGGGATCGCGAGCATGATTTATTTGCACCACCCCTGGATGTTTTGCGGCTCGAGCACGCACTTCGAGCCCTGCTGACAGGGCGGCGTCCAGTTCTGGCACGCCGAACGCGTGGTGCAATCGAGGCCTTTGCACACGGAGTATTGCCCCGGACTCGTTTGACCTCCGTCGATGGTTGGCGAAAACGGGCAGACGTACTTCCCACCGTCGACGAGGCAGTAGCCGCCGAAGAAGACGGGCGGCTCCTCCTTCGCGTCGTAGACGTCGATGCCAGCGTCGATCGTCGGCGCTGCTTCCTTCGCCGCGTCCTTCGGCGAGCTCGCATCTTTCGGCGGGATGACGATGTCGTCGTCCGGGACGAACGAGACGCTCGAGCAGGCAAGGGTGAGCGCGGCGGTGAAGAGAGCGAGAAGGCGCATGGTGAAAGCGTCGGACGGTGCGTCGTTTACGTCAATGCAGAGCGACCGTCACCCGGTGACGGTTTGGTGTCGCCCCCTGTCGTTTCCTGGCGGTTTTTGTCGATCCACCGCGAAACGCACAAAAGCGCCGATCACCCTGAAATCCAGCGTTCCCCGCGATTAGGCGTGCGAGGCGGGCTCGCCTGGGGGTCTAGGGGTCGGGGGTTCGAATCCCCCCGCCCCGACGTAGGATCGCCTCTAATGCGGTCTGTCGGGTGACGGTTCGGGTGACGGTTCGCACCTCATTATTGACACCATCCTCACGCAGGCGCCTCATCCGACTCCCATGCCCGAGCAGCAAAACGGCACCGAAAAGCAGCCCACCCCTCCCCCTCCGCCGAATACGACGGAGCCCGCATCAAACGAACCAGCAAACGAACCAGCAACGGGAAGCAGCCCGGAGCCGAAGAGCGAAGAGCCTCCGAAACAAAAGCGCTTTGTGGCCAGCCTCGCTCCCGATGGCGATGACCCAACTGTTCTGCCGGAGGAGTTCGTTGCCGCGATACACGGACTCGAAGCATCGCTCAAGATGCCCGTATTTTGCTACACATCGAGGGCATGAACGCGTTTGGAAAGGTCGTTGAAACATGAGCGATGAGAAGCGGCGAAAGGGAACGCGTGACGCCGTCGAAACCGCGATCGATCTCGTGAAGGAGAATCGATCCGGAACCTGGGAACAGCTCACGCAGAGAACGCGCAATAGCAAGCACTGCATTGATGACGAGCGCGAGGAGCCTGCCCCGGTGTCCTGTCGTCACGGATAAATTATCGGCCTTTTGCGGCGCGAAGCGTCGCCTTCCCCGCTTTTCGATCGGGTGCAACGTAGCGGTTCGTCGTCGTGACTTGCTTGTGTCCGAGCACATACGCGACGCCGCGGAGATCCTGCGAGACGTCGAGCAGATACCGAGCTCGGCCGTGCCGGAAGTCGTACGCCGCGAAGTCCTTCGCCCGCGCCTTGTCGAGCACCTTCGCGGCCGCTTCTTTCAAGTACCAGTCGAGCTCATGCGCGCCGAAGATGAGACCGCTCGCCGGCGCGTGCTTCTCGAGGATGGCCTTCGCCGGCGCGGTGAGATCGATTGAGCGGCCGAAGCGCGCTTTGTCGTCCGTGTCGTGGAGCTCGAGCACGCGCGAGCCCTGGCGCCAGTTTCGCGGCACCTCGAGACGGTCGAGCGTCGCCGGTCGCAAACCGAGCTCCCACGCGAAGCGCATACGATCACGGATGATGAATCGCTTCCCGCCGACCTTGCGCTCCGAATAGAGCGGGAGCGCCGCGATGATCTTGATGGCCTCGGCGCGCGTCACGTCGACGGGCTTCGCACGCTGGACGCCGGCGCGCTTTCCGAGGAGGCCTCGCGCCATCGGCGGCCGCGCGGGAACGACCTCGAGGAGCTCTCGCGATTTGCACCATCGGAGAAAGCGCATCGCTGCGCTCATCTCCTTCTGAACGCTCCGCCGAAGCACCTTCGCGAGGCGCGCGAGCTGGTAGTCGTTCAAGGACTCCTCGCTCGCCATGACGGCGAGATCGTCGAAATGCTCGACGAAGTGCCCGGCATAGACGAGGAACGCACCGGCCGACGTCGGCTGCAGCGTTTCGATTTCCGCAACCCATTCGCCGAGGATGTCCGCGAGATCTTCATCGGACGCCCGGACTACTTGAGGCCGCCGGCGACCAGAAACAATCTCGGCGTACGTCGACGCCGCTTCTTCTTCAAGTGCCCGACGATCTGCTTCGCACGTTGCCGGGAATCGGAGGTAGAGCGCTGGCCGGTAACGCCTTCCGCGGTGCCACGCGTCGAGGTACGCCCAGCCCCTTTTCTCACGGATCGTGTAGCTCTTTTTCCTTGCAGCCATCCGAGAACATCCTCTTTCGCAAACACGACGCGTCCGCGCGTGACACGACGACCTATCACGGGCACGAGCTCGCGCTCAACGGTGCGCACCGAGACGCGGAGGAGCTCGGCGACCTCCGCCTTCGTGAGCAGGAGCGGGAGCGCGGCGACGTTCACGCTCGCTCCAAATCGATTTTGATGGTGACGGCGTGCTGCAATTCGACGGGCAGCTCGCTTCGAATCTCAGCGACAAGACCCTCCTCGAGAGCGCTCGGCACTGATTCGCTTTTGGTCACAAGACGGACGTCGATCTCAAGGCCCGTCACGCTCACCTCACGAAGCCAGACCAGAGGCCGAGCAAGGGCTGCCTTCTCGACGATTCCAAAGACGCGATCCGCCCAATCCCAGGTGACACTCACGACCGGAGCTCCGGCGCGAGGCCATAGCCGTCTTCGGTGCGATCGATCGCTTCGCGTGCGCTGAGACGCTGCAGATACGACCGCACGCTCGTTTCCTTGTAGTCGGCCGCCTCGCCCAGTTCAGCGTTCAGCATCCGGCGCGGGTGCGCTTTGGCGAGGATCCCGAAGATGATGCGCTCGCCCTCGGGCAGGTCCTCGAGGAGCTTCGCTCGGAGCTCGGCCCCGGTGAGCTGAGTCGGCCGCTCGGCGAGCTCAGAGATAGCGTCGAGAGATGCGAAGTGCCGTCCGACGTATTCCGGGGGGCTTCCGTCGTCCTTCTTCGCCGTCCACACGAGCTCTCGCGCCGTGAGTCGTTGCACGAACGATCGCCGAGACGTTTCCTTGTAGCCCGTCACGATCGCGAGCATGGCGTCCGAGCACCCGTTTCTTGCCTGAACGATTGCATTGAAGCAGGCGAGCTCGCCGGCGGGGAGCTCACGAATGACGGCGCCTCGCTCAGGCCGCTCGAAGTCGCCGAGTGCTAGCTTGCCCACCGGCGTCCACCGGTATCGCTTCACATCGCCAAGAAGAAACGTTTCGATGCACCCGCGTTGCGCGAGACGCTGAATGAAGCTGCGCCGGCTCGTCTCCTTGTAGCCCGTGACGATGGCGAGCTTCGAATCGGTGCAGCCACGCTCGCCCGTGCACGCGATCGCGATGAGCGTCGCTCGCTCGCCGGCGCCGAGCTCGCCGGGGGCACTCGTTTGAGTGGTGTCGATGTGGCGATGCACCTTCTCGAGCGACGACATGGCCTCATCCACCGACGGCGGCGGCTTTCCCTCGGCGCGCTTGGCCGACTCTTTGACGATCCGCTCGACAGTCGCTTGCGCTTCCGACTTCGGTGGAGATGGCGGAGCATGATTCCGCGCTGGAGGCCGAGCGACGCCGGCGCCGACGTTCCCTTGCGGGGCGCTTCCTCTCATCCCCGAAACTATTTCAAGAACGGTCGCCGAGAATTCGTCGAGGGCCGTCTGCAGCTTTGCGCGAGCGGCCTCGAGCACCGTCGCCGGCGTTCCGCTCGCGCCTTTGTCGAGGCTCACGTCGAGCTCGACGCCTCGGGCGATCTTGCTCATCGCCTCGAACGAGGGGTGCTCGAAGACCGCGGCCGGCGTGGCGACGTCGCGATCGCCAATCTCCCGCGGCGCATTGAAGCCCGGGCACGGGCAGACGCCGAAGACCGACGTCCCGCCGCCGTAGGGATGGGCAGCGCCATAGCCGCACGGCCCCTGGTCGTGGAACTTCTTCTCGTGCTTGCAGCGCTTGCACTGGGGGCGCGTGTTGCGTTTCTTCATCCGGTCGCCGTAGCGCGTTCCTGCTCTGCGCACGCGTTGCAGAAGATGCGGCCCTCGAGCTCCGTCGTGTCGTCCTCGAGGAGCGCCTTCGCGCAGCTTGAGCACGCGATGAACTCCGGGTCATCGTCGACGTCGTCGAATTCCCCGATGGTCGGATTCTCGCGCGCGAGCTGCGCATAGGTCGGCGTGTACTGCCGATAGCGCTCGAGCACCTTCTCTTTCGTCGTCTCCGCGATCGCGAAGATCGACCCGCCGCCGTAGTCCTCGACGTGGTCGATCCCTTCGCCGTCTGGCGTCGGGATTTCGATCCGACACATGACGACGCCGAATTGCGTCACCTCGCTCACGCGCCCGGCGCGAACGCGGTGCCCCATGATCTCGACAATCGCCCAGCGTTCCGCGCTCATCGTTTCGACCCCTTCTTGACGGTGGTCTTCTTCCCGCCGCGCTTGAGCGTCGCCTCGGCGCGCTTCTGGGCTTTCGCGTCGCGTGCGGGAACATCGCTCTTTGCCTCGTCCTCGACGGCATCCTTCGCGAGCTTCGTGAAGCGCTTCACATCGACGCCGAAGAAACGAACGAGCTTCTTCGGCTCCGCCCATTCGAAGTCCTCGAGCGAGCCGCGAAAGCACGAATCGCGAAGCCGATCCTCGATGAAGAACGCGCGAAGCTCGTCCTCCTTCATCTTGGCGAGCTCGGTCTCGAGCTTACCTTTCAGCCCTCGCGCCCTGAGCGTTTCTTCGGGATACGCGCCCGCAAGCTCAATTAGGAAGCGCCAGAACGACGCGTCGGGCTTTCGTTTCAACGCCGCGACGGTGACCGCCGCAATGATCGATTGCACGGCCCGGGCTTCGATCTTCTTCTCGAGCGAATCTTTCGCTTGCTGCTCCGGCGAGCGGGAGCCGCTTGGCGTCGGCGTCGAACGTTTCGACGGCTTCGTTGCCGGCTTCGGCTGAGCGAATTTGTGGCCGTTCTCGCGGAGGCGCTTGTCGACGTCCTTCGAGCGCACGATCTCATGCGTCGTCTGGTCGTGCGGGTTTCGCGCAAGGACGATGAAGTCGATGGTGCCGCCGCCTTGCGGACCCTCCTTCAAGAGCTGGCGAAAGGTTCGACCCTGCTTGTCGTCGAAGCACTTCGAATCGAGCGCGACATATCCGCCGCTCGGCGGTGAGCCGGCCGAGTAGAAGATCTGCTTCGCTTCCTTTTCCGAGAGGATCGCGCTCCCGCGCTTCTTCGCCTCCGCGCACTGCTTGTCCCACGCGGCGTTCGACTTCTTGTCGAAACAGTCCGGGTCCGTGCAGAGGTCGGTCGACTTCAGTTCGCCGAAGAGGTCCGGCTGGTTTCCCGTCCGCTTCGGGCACGAGGCGCAGTCGGTCGCGCCGGCGACGAGGTTCTTGTCCTTCTTGTCGAACGACGCGTCGACGAGGCGGAGCATGAACCGGTCGCGAAGGAGCTCGAGCGCGCGCCGTGCCGTCGGCTTCGAGAACTCGTGCTCGAGATTGAGCTCCCGCAGAAACTGCTTCTGTCGGTCACTCGAGTTGATGCGAGCGCAGACGTACGCGATCGAAACGTCGAGCCGGCCCTCGCGGAGCTCCTTGCGGGCCTCGGGGCAGAGCGAGAGGAGCTTCAATCGATTGAAGATCGACGCGCGGTGCTTTCCCGTCATGAGGGCGATCTGGTCGGCGGTGCGTCCGTGGATCTTCATGAGCTTCTCGAAGCCCTCGGCCTCCTCGAGCGGCGGAACGTCCTGACGTGCCACATTCTCGACGAGCTGGCGCTCGAGCACGGTCGCGTCATCCCAGTCGACGACGAGGCACATGAGGGGAAGTGAGGCGAGCTTGGCCGCACGCCAGCGCCGCTCACCGATGACGAGCTCGTGCCGAAGGCCCTTCTTCCGAACGACGCACGGCTGGATCTGCCCATCGTTTACGAGGCTCGTCGAGAGCTCCTCGATCCCCTCGAACGTCTTTCGGTAGTTCGAGAGCGGCCCGTCGACCTCCGCCGACGGAAGAAACACGACTTCCTTGTGCTGCACACCGTTCGTCTTCTTCTTCGCCGGCATCGCCTCTTGCATCGTCATCGTCTCCTCCTTCATTCAAACGAAAGTGATTCGTCCTCTGCTCGGCGCGTCGACCGAAGCATTTGTGAAAGCTTGTCGAACGTCTGCGCACGGCTCTCCTCGGGGATCCATCCGCGCCGCTTGCACTCGCGCGCCATCGCCTCGAGCTCGAGGGAGAACGCGGTTACGTGCTCGCGGAGGATCTTGATGAAGCCTTCGTCGCGCTCGACGCGGATGAGCGCCTTCGGCATCTCTGGGTGGTAGCTGCAGAGATCGACCCACTTGCGCTCCGTTAGCCAGAGCTGCCCTTGCACTTGAGGCCGGTACTCGGCGTCGAGCTCGCGGGCGAGCAAGTAGTGAACGTGCGTGTGAGGAGCCGGGACCTTGAGCTCGACAAGGCCGTCGGCGCCGACCGCGCGATCGGGGCTCGTGCCGATGGTCCCGTCGTCGTTCGTGATGAAGCCGATGCGCTTCGTATCGAGGTTGCGCTGGGCTTCGTAGAAGAGCACGGCCTCGGCCTCGAGCTCCCGCCCTCGCATCATCCAGAGAGAGACGTGCTCCTCGAGCGGATGGCCCATCATCCGCTCGGCGAGAAGCTCGTTCATGTACTTCGTCGCCGACTTCGACGCGGCGCCGGACTTCGTCACGATCTTGTCGAACATCGACGACGTTGGAATCCCCGCGCGAACGCGAAGCCACGCCTCGCTACCTTGCTCGACGTCGTGCTCGATCACTTGCCGGCGCTCCGCTTCGCTTCTTCGATGAAGTGGAGCGCTCGCTGGTAGTCGCGGGCGAGGATGTCCTCGAATGCCGCGACGCCCATGAACCGAAGAAAACGCTCCGGAGTGCGGCCAGCGGCCTCGAGGTGTTCGCGAATCGAAGCGGCTTGCTCTCGAGTCACGGGCTCTGAGCCGCCGGCGCCGTCATCGTCCTCACCGACCGTGATGAGATTTAGATGCATCGAGAGCAAGTACCGGCGCGCGTAGCTCACGCTCGAGCCCATGCCCTGAATCTTGTTCTTGCCGCCGCTGTCATCGACGGGGAGCGTGAGGTACTTCGTTTCGCTGTGGCCCTCTCGATGCGACATCTCGCACGAGAACGTCGTCACACCTTGAACGGTCTTCGAGTCGAACGAGAACGCGAAGCCCTCGGCCGAGCACGGGCCGCGCACGGCTGCATCGATGTCTTCGTACCGAGCGAACGGCGTGTCGCGAATGAGCCGCCCGTCCTTCTCGACCTTGGCGTGTCCCTGTTTCGTGATCCGCGGGAGTTTCTCTTGCAGTCTGGCGAGCGCGGCTTTGAATGCGACGCGCGCCTGGTCGGCGACCATCTTCTCGTGAAGCGCGAAGAGCCTCTCGACCGTTTCGACTTTGACCGTGGGATCCTTCGCGATGTTCATGATCGTGGCGAGCACGGCTCGAGCCTCGTCGGGTTGCGGCGCGAGCTCGGCGCGCTCGACCTTGGCGAGCTCCGACTTCGCCGTCACAGCTCACCCGCGACTTTCTCGATCCAGGCGGCGAGCTTGTCGAGGTTCGCGTAGACCTTCTCGGCGGCAGCCTTCCCCTTCGCCGTGGAGAAGCTGGGGAGCTCCTTCGTACGGAACTCGAGCGCGAGCGCTTTGAGTTTTTCCTTGTCGGGCGCGAGCTCGGCTGCCTCCCGCTCGGCTTCGCGCTTGCGCGCTTCGGCGATCCGATCGGCCTCCTCTTTCGCCACGCGATCGGCCTCTGCCTTCTTCGCCGCGGCGAGGTCGCGCTCCGCCCTCTCCTTCGCCGCACGCTCCTCATCGGCGGCCTTCGCAAGCTCGCGCTCCTTCTCGGCTGCTGCTAGGCGATCCCTATCCGCCGCGAGCTCGGCGGCTTCCCGTTCGGCCGTATGCGCCTCGAGCATCGCTTTCGCTTCGGCCACCTTGCGCGCGTTCTCCTTGCGAAGGCGCTCGTTCTCTTCCTTCTGCGCTTTCTCGCGCTCGACGCGCTCGGCCTCGAGCCGCACCGCTTCCTTCCGCTCGGCCTCGAGCTTCTCGGCGGCGAGGCGCTCGGCCTCGAGCTTGACCGCCTCCGCGCGCTTGGCCTCCTCCTTCCGATGCTCGGCGGCGAGCCGCGCGCTCTCGATCGTCGTAGCCCACGTCTCCTCCGCCATCTCCCCGAGGTTCACGAACGCGGCGGGATCGGCGCCGTAGGCCGTGAGCGCTTCCTTCCTCGCGATCGCGAGCGCGTCCTTTCTCGCCTCCTCTGCCCGCTCGGCGAACGTCTCATCGAGATAGAGCTTGTCCTCGAGCGGCTCGGTTAGCGCTTTCAAGATGTTCGCGAAGCCGTCGATCGCCTTTCCCTGGCGAACGATGTTTTCCTTGAGCCGCTTTCGAGCCTTCTCGCAGCGAACGCGAATCTCGCGAAGAGCGAGCCGGGTATCTCGCGCGAGCTTCATCTCCCGCGTCTGGCTGACGTCGGTCACCTTGATGAGCGCCGCGCGCTTCGCCCACTCGTCGGCGGAGTCGAACATCTCCTCGAACACCGCCCGGAGCGTGACGGCCGCTGTCGGATCGTCGTGCTCGAGCTCGGCGAGCACTTTCGAATAGGTCTCTCGGGGCGCTACGACAATCGCTTGATTCATCGACTCATCTCCTTCGGGCTGATTGAAAAACGGGCGGGTAGAGATCGCGCTCGGCTGGCGGATCCATCTCGCGAACCTTCTCGCTTCGAACCGGGTGGTAGCCGTCGATTCGCGCGAGCGTTTCCGCCTTGTCGCGTGCGCCGGGCACCGTCCGAGACGTCACGCGGTAGAAGCGCTCGACCTCACGGAATCGCTCGGGGACGTTCACGCATGCGGGGCAGCCCTTCCCCTTGCAGCGGCCGCACGCACAAACGACGGTGACTTGATAATCCGGCATGACTTCGGGCGCGTTGCCCGAGAGCGAAGCCGAACGGTGTGCGCGTGGATCTAGGAGGACAACACGGCGCCGCTCGACTCCGCTCTCGGACTACGTGCTCCCCTCCGCGGCCGCCGGCGGGTCCGTCTTCGCTCGCTCATCGGCGCCGGCGTCGACGACGAGGGAGATGTTTCGACCGACGCGCTTCGCGGGGTCCGCGAGCTCGCGCGCCCGCCAGATCTTCTCGAGCAACCCTTCGAGCCGACGCTGCTCGAGGCGAAGGACGCGGGCGTTCTGCCTGTCGGCCCGGACATTGAGGAAGCTCGGCTTCGTTCCGTCGATGGCGACGTCGGCGCGAAGGCAGGCGAGCTCCAGCCTGGCTTGCGCGATCGCCACGCGCATCGCTCCGCGCACCTTGCGTATCTGCTTGCAGATTACATCCTCGTGCTCGGGCATCGTGCGCGTACTTCCGCACGGGCAGTTACGGAGCGCGAGGAGCTCGCCATCGATGCCCGTGTCCTGCATCCCCTTCAGCGGAAGCCCGGCCCACGTCTCGGGCGTGTAGCGTTTTCCGCAAGAACAAATCGACGCGACGATCACGACAGCGCCTTATTGGGCTCGGGTTGAAGATGGCGCTCGCGGTAGATGACGGCGCTTTGCAAGCCGTCGAGCTCGAAGCTCCAGCCGGTCGCGCCCTTTTCCCACTTCGTCTCGATTCTCGTTCGCATCACATCTCCTTCACGCCGCGCCGGCGAGATGACGTTTCAAGACCTCGACGTCGATGCCGACTCGCGACGCCGCGTACTCGAGCGAATCGCCCGTCAAGATGCGGGCCCTCGCCTGCTCGATCTTTCCGCCGAAGCTCGACCGCGAAAAATCCCCGTCGCGCTCGCGCTGCTGCTTCTTGTAGATGCGGTTCTTCGCGCGGACGCAGTTTCGGCATCGGCCCTTGACGAAGAAGGTCTCGGGCCATTCGAGATTGCACCTTCGACAAACGCGGCTCACGAGTCCCCCTCGCTCGCGTCGAAAGGCACGTTCGGCCCGGCGAGCGAGAGCTCGTGCATCCCCGCGGCCGTCAGCACGTAGCAGCCCGGGAACACGTACGGGAGCCGGTGCGCGACCAGGCCGTCGAGCACGAGCTCGTCGAGTGCGGCCTTCCGTGCCTTCGGTGCGATGGTGTCGCCGAACGCGTCACCCCGCTCGATGGCGTGAAGGGCGCGGCGCTTCTCCGAGGGTCGAACGTTTCGACTCCGCAACTGTTTCGCGCGTCCCATCCGTGATGCCTCCTAACCAAAGTCATAGCTGATGACTTTCTGAGAGGTCAAGATGGTAGGCCAGAGCTATCCCTTTAGGCGTTCCTTTCGCCTATAAATTAGCCGCGGAAACGGCGTCTCGTTTTTGCGATGGCCGGGACGACTGGCGCCGCCTCCGGCACGGGCTTCTTTTTTGGCTTCCGGCGTATCTTGGCCACTTTGGCCGCCCGATCGATCGCCTCATCTTCCAAGCCTCGCTGGTGGCCACGCTTCGCCTCGACCTCGCGTAGCCGCTCAAACTCGAGACCGATCTCCTTCAGTCGATCCCAAACGTCCAAGCTCTCGTATTTGGCGCCCGAAAACCGTTCTCTCGTGGTGAGGATCGCTTCATCCAAGAGCACTCCTCGAAACGTCGAGATGGCCTTGGCAATGTTCTCCGCCTCGTCCTGCGGGCTCGGCTCCGCTGGCAGTTCCTCCGGCTCACCAACGACCGCCTCATATTCCTTCCCTAAAAGAATCGCCGTGCGCCTGGCTGTTTCGTACGAGGCTCCACTGCGGCCGTTCAAAAAGTCGGAGATGCTCGGCTGTGCTCGCTTCACCGCCTCGGCGAAGCGGCTCACCTTGCCGTCGAATTGAAACCGAATGATGTCGCGGATGGCCTTGCGCAGCCGTTCATTCTGCTTTGGCGTGAGATGCTGGCTCGACGTCACGCTGAAAAGCCTATGAGAAAGCCGCATAGGCGAAGCTATGAACTGAGCGTCCGTCAAGGCACTTGATCTCGCAAAGTTATAACTATAACGTTCAGTGCATGTATGACACTGGCGGCTGCAGAAAGCTTCGTTCGCTCGTTGAGCGTGGGGAGATTTCGCAGTCGACGATCGCAAGAAAACTCGGGGTAAGTCAGCCGTCGGTCTCCGCCTGGCTTCTTGGCCGGACACGCCCAGAGTCCCACTATCGCGAGGCGATCGAGCGCCGTTTCAAGATTCGTGCTTCCGACTGGATGACGGACTCCGAATACTTCATGGCGTTCGGCCGTCAGCGAACGCGATCGAAGAAGGCAGCGTAGTCGCATGGGCCGACCGTTCGACGTGCGGACCCCTTTGCCCATTCGGCCTGTACATGCGCGCACGACTGTTCAAATAACGCGTGGAGAAGTCGCGGTACTGTCGCCGCAACAGGGAGCGGCCCTCCAAGTCATCGTCGAAGAATATCGACGCACCGGGCTTCCCCCAACGCACCGGGAGATCGCATCGCGTCTGCGAATGTCGTGCGCAAATGTGGGCCGCCTGATCGGTGCGCTCCGACGGAAGGGCGCTCTTCGAATCGAGCACGGGAAAGCGCGAGCATATGCGCCCCGCGCGAAGGCGATCTTCATTCGCTTCCCGACGGCGGTGCAGCGTGAGCAACAAGAGGCTCACGCCTTTTCCAAAGCGAGGTCGGCGTGATCTACACCTCCGCGTGCGTCGTGTGTGGTGGCTGGTCGATCGAGTGCGCGGAGAGTTTCGATCTCGTAGGGCCTGACGGGGAGTGCGCCCGATGCGGGCCGCTCAACCGGCTCACATGGTGCAAGCGATGCGGCTCACTCAATTCGTTTGACGACAAGCGCGGTCTCGACGCTGCGCGCATGCCCGCGATGAGCGACGACTTAGTGGGGGCCGCATGAGCGCGCTTGCCGCGCTCAAGTGGCGCCGCGTCATCAACGGCCACATCGCGAGCGCCACCATCCACGGCGATCGCATCGACGCGCGCATCTTCTTCGAGATTCCGCTTCGGGAGTGGAAGTGTCGGCTCAGTCGAAACGGCGAGCAGTTCGAGCTGACGTCGCTCCCGAGTGAGAGCGCAGCGATGGCGCACGCGTGGCGCGTCATCACGGAGCTGAGCGAGCGAGGGGCGGCGTGAGCAAGCGCCTCAACGCCTTCGGCATGCTCGTCGATGACGACGACGAGCAGGTCTACGCCGGCGAGCTGGCGACGAAGACGTCCGAGCTCGGGCGCGCGAGAACTTCGGAGGATCGTGGGCTCGCGAGGCAAGGGCGCGCGTCTACGAACACAGGCTCTCGCCGCGCGGAGGCTCCGAAGAGCGCGGCTCCCCCTCGGGGGAAGGAGAACACCATGCCGACGAAGAACGACGAACGCGCGAAGAAGCTCCTCGAGGTCCTCCGTGACGCAGGACCGCTCACGAACCAAGAGCTACAGAAGGAGCTTCGCCTCACGAAGCAGCAAGTTCGCGCTTGTGTCGACGTGCTGCGCGACGACGGCGAGGTCGAGATCTCCGGCACGCGCGCGAGCGCTCGCTATCACCTTCCGGGCCAGGCCGTCGACGCTCCGCTCGCAAAGAAGAAGGTCGCGAAGAAGTCGACGCGCCGAGCGCACGCGCCGAGCGCACGCAAGATAAACGGTTCCTCGAACGGATTCGCGAACGGTGCGGCCGAGCCGTCGCCGTCGAGCCCCGTCGCGATGCTCATGCGCGTTCAGGAAGATCTCTCGAACGAGCTCGCTCGCGTGAACAGGGCGATCGCCGCCTTGCAGGGGGAATGACGTGAGCCTTCTCGACGTCGCTATCGTTGGCTTCTGTTTCGGGATCGTTGTCGCCCTCATCGTCCACCATGAGCGGAGGCAAGGGTGAGCGCTCTTCGTTTCGTCGGCCGGCATGTGGGCCTCTGGACGATGATTGCGTGGGCATCATATGCACTCTTTGTCGGTGTCGCGTCGCCGCGGCTCTGGGTGCTCGCCGCCGTCGCATGGTGCGTGTGCAACTCAATCCAGCTCGAAGCGAGCCGGTTGCAGGAAAAGATCGTTTGCCTCTTGCACGAAGAGATCGATCTGCTCAGGGGACGCCGATGACGCCGCTCGCCGCATGGATTGTGTCCGTCTCGACATTCGTCACCGACGCCGCGGGCCATCCGGCGACGAAGCCGATCGACGTTGCCGGCGCCGAGGCGATCGCGAAGCGCTGCGAGGGCGTCGGGAAGACGTTCGAGGAGCAGGCGACGTGCGGCGCCGTCTACCTCGTCCACTCGTTTCTCGAGAGCGGCTACAACCTTCTCGCCGTCTCGCGCACGGACTGTCGCGATCACCTGACGGGGAAGTTCTACACCGTGCCGTGGGGCGAAACCTGCCGACCAGGTGATGAGCCCGTCTCGTTCGGGCCGTTCCAGACAGGGAAGAAGCCGAAGGACTGGGAAGAGGCCGTCGCGATCTTTACGCCGCTCTTGATCAAGAGCGCGACCACGTGCCTCGAGCCGCTCGCCATGGTGGCGTCGGGCTCGTGCACCAACAAGGCGGGGATCGCGATCTCGAAGTCGCGTATGGCGAAAGCTCGAAAGCTCGTTGCGGATCACCCGTTCAAACCGGAGGACAAATCTTGAGGCCTCCGCCGACGGTCTACGAGATCCCGAAGGACGCGCGCATCGTCGAATGCAGCGACATTCGGTGCCGTGCGCCGATCGCCTTCATCACGACGCCGGCGGGCAAGCGCATGCCCGTCGAGGCAGCGGCGAACATCCGAGGCGAGAGTCACTATATTAGGTGCCCGGGCGCGAAGCGATTTCGAAGGAGCTCGAAGCCGTGAGCGTCAATTCCGACACGCTCTATGACTGGAGCTCGCGCGTCGCTGCCTACAAGCTCGGGACGAAAGGCGGGACCAAGGAGGCCCTCGATGTTCTCGAGACCGAGATTCATCGCGCCTACCTCGAGACGCTTCACGAGGAAACGATGGCGGCCGTGTTCACGCCGCCGGCGAGCTCCGTGCAGCTCGCATGCATCCGACACGTTGACCGAACACCCTCACCGACGGAGTGACGATGGCCCCGAAACGACGAATGAAGCAAGAGTCCTTCGAAGCTCCCGGCATGCAGGAGCATCACAAGGACATCTCGGACGCGGGCTACGCGCTCGCCGATGCGAAGGACGACGTCAAGGCCGCCAACGTCGCGAAGAAGGAGCGCGAGACCGCTCTCATCGCGGCGATGAAGAAGCACGGCAAGAAGGTCTACAAGGATAAGGGCCTCGGCCTCACCGTCACGCTCAACAGCAAGGACGCGGTCTCGGTCAAACGCAAGAACGCGCCGAGCGACCGAACGTGAACGCTCAGCTCGAGCTCGCAGAGCGACAGAATAAACCGAAGCGCAAGCGCGCTCCGGCGCCGGCGATGTGCAAGTGCGGCCACGCCGAATGCGAGCACCGCAATGGCGTCGGCGCGTGCATGGCGTGCAGTGAAGAGCACGCGCGCGTTCGCTCCGTTATGGGCCCGCTCACGCCGACGAAGGCCTGCAGACGCTTCAAGAACCGTAAGCGCATCGTTCCTCCGACGCCCCTCGAGCTGCTCGGTCCCATGGGAAGCGTCGCCGTGTGGCGTCCCGACACGGTCAACCCGAAGCCGATGGGCTGGGGACACATCGAGGAACGCGAGCTCACCCTCGCCGATGAGAACGGTTTCGAGGGATGCCGGACCGTCCTCGAGACCCGGTACACGACCTATCTCGCACAGCTCAAGGCCGAGTCGCCGAACAACGACCACATTCCAAACGATCCCGTGCTCGCGCACCGCATCAAGATGGGAAAGAAGGCGAGCGTCGCGCGGCAAGTCGAGCGCACGTCGGCCGCGTTCGCGCAGCTCGCCGAGCTCGAGGGGATCGAATTCTCCGACCATCCGCTGCCCTTCATGATTCTCCTTACGCGCGTCTCCTTCGGCGTCTGCGACAACGACAACGCGATCGCCTCGCTCAAGTGGATCGAGGACGGCGTGTGCGACGCGCTCGGCTTCGATGACTCCGATCTCGTGCAGACGACGGAGTACTCGCCGATCGGCCCGCTTCCGCCGGGCAAGGTGTGGATTCGCTATGACCAGGGCGACTCGTTCAAAGCAGGCATCTTCGGCGTGAGAATCGAAGTCGTGTGGAGAGACCCGTGAGCCTCCCCGAGCTCGCCGCCCTGCTCGATGTCGCTCCGCCGGCGCGCGTCTATTCGTCCGACGATCCGTGCATGTTTCGTCGCTCCTACGCCGACGTCGTCGAGGACTACATCGACGCGCACGGCATCGAGGGCCTCGAGCTCGCAGCGCGAGGCTTCAAACGCTTTCGGCCGGACGCGACCGAGAGCGACTTTCGCCAGTGGCTGGCAGCGAGGTTTCCGTGATGGCGGCGCCCTCCGGCCGTTTCCCTTCGCGGGGACCGAAGAAGCTCGAGGTAAAAGAGCCGCCGCCCGTCGAGGGGCGCGTCCCGCCGCACGATCTCGACGTCGAGGCCGCCGTTCTTTCGCAGATCATGAACGACTCCTCGGCGCTCGAGAAGATCGTCGGCTTTCTTCACCCCGAGCACTTCTATTCCGAATCGCACAGGCGCATCTTCGAAGCGATGCTCGAGCTCGCGGGCCAGGGGAAGCCGACCGAGCTCGTGATGGTCATGTCTTGGCTCAGAGATCGCAATCGTCTTCAGCAGGTGGGAGCGGAGTACCTCGCCCAAGTGCACACGCAGCCGGCGGCGATCGCGAACGTCGCCGCGTACGCGAAGGTGATCCACGAAAAGTGGCGCGTTCGCATGATGATTTCGATGTGCCAGCGCCAAGCGGCGACGGGTTACATCGACTACGGAGACGCGGGCCGATTCATCGCGGAGATGTCCGCCGCAATTGAGACGATCGCCACCATCAATAGCGGGCTCGAGTTTCGCTCGGGCGCCGAGATCATGAGGGAGCCCCCAAAGGACGACGACATCCGCTTTCTCATCGAGCAGCTAAAGCTCGGGCCCGGCCGCCCGTGCATGGTCGGAGGCGACTCTTACACGGGTAAGAGCCTCATCGTCGGCGACATCGCTGTATGCGTCGCAACGAAGCGCGACGTCTTCGGGCTCTTTCGCGTGGGTGAATCGGGATTCGTGCGGTGGCTCAATTTCGACCAATCGCCGAAGCTTGCCGAGAGGCGCATTCGCCGCATCGCTCGAGCACGGGGCGTTTCCCCCGAGGAGCTTCGAGGGCGCTTCGAGATGTGCCACTTTCCGGAGTTTCGTCTCGACGACGACGACGCCGAGGCCGTTCTTTGCCGCGTGACCAAGGGCGTCTCCCTCTGCGTCATCGATGCCCTCATCGGAGCGATCGGCCGAACGCAAGAGCGCGACGAAGCGATGGGCCGCATGCTTCTAAAGCTCATGCGAGTCTCGTTCAAAACGGGCTGCACGTTTCTCGTGATCCATCACACGACCAAGCCCCAGGCCGAGTTCGTCGATAAGAGCGGAACGATCCAGCAGCGCACGCACGGCCCGACGCGCTCGGCCTCGGCGACCATTCGAGGAAACCGCGCCATCTTCGGAGCGTGCGACTCGGTCTTCGTCCTCGAGTCGACCGGAAAGAAAAAGCCCGTTCGCATCATCCACGACAAAGCTCCGACCGACGGCCAGACGCTCGAGAACTTCTATGTCGACTTCCGCGACGTCGCCGAGGACAAGCCGAACGGCCTTCTCGACGAAGACGACAAGCCCACCGATCGAACGTGGGGCCTTCGCGTGATTCACCTCGAGCCCGAGCAGGTCGAGGTCAAGCAAGAGCGAAAGAGCGACGAGCAAGCTCTTCGTGAAAAGAGCGATGCCAAGGAAAAGCACTTTGCCGATCTCTGCGACGTCTATCTCGAGCTCGTGAAGAAGCACCCACTCTGCGACACTGACCAACTCTTCGAAGAGGGCCCCGTGGGGCGGAAGGCGACCGTGGTGGCCGTCATGAAGCGCCTCGAGGACCTCAAGAAGGTGGTAGACCAGGGTGGCAAGAAGAAGAATCAACGCGCTTGGAGGGCCGTTTGAAGCGGCTGCGTCAAACGCGTTCCCTCTTCTCAGACGCGTTCCCAACGCGTTCCCGTACGTCGGTTGCACGTGTTCCCGGAACGCGTTCCCGGCATATCTTTGTGGCCGTCAGGCCACAAGATAGCCAGGGAACGCGTTTCGGGTACGTGCATGCAGCCGGGATCGTGAGAACGCGTTCCCGTTTCAGAAGAGACAAAACCGGGAACGCGTTTGTCTCGCTGCGTCATAAGGAGGCCCCATGATCCCGGAGCATCCCCCTCGCTACTTCGGGGAGTCGACTGTTTCGACTCTCGAGGCCGAGCTCGCCCGAGCCATCTTCGATGTTGATCTCTATGCCGAGGCGGAGCGCATCGCTGAGGTCGAATGGGAGACCACGCAGACAGCGACGCTCACCCTCGCGATAGCGAACAGGAAGGACGGAAGCCTGGTTTCGTCTCGTTCCACATCACATCGAGCACGCGCTCGATTGCTTCGAAGGCGTGGAGCGAGCAAGCGACTACATGGGTCGATTGATTGTGCGGAGGTCTATATGCCCATCGAGATAGACGCATTTTTTGAAGAGGGGTGGGGCCATCCGTTTGCGGGGGTATACCCCTCCCCTCGAGGCCCGCAGCG
>Ga0075429_100000145_pt1 | contig 43529 bp, 45 predicted proteins | sample RhiMetdeltSRZDD3_FD_75295 | JGI IMG/M metagenome (GOLD analysis project Ga0075429, IMG submission 75295) | Populus rhizosphere microbial communities from Tennessee, USA - Rhizosphere MetaG P. deltoides SRZDD3 | ecosystem: Host-associated > Plants > Roots > Rhizosphere > Soil | place: USA...
AACAGCAGCGTGAACGAGATCGGCACGCCGATGAAGATGGCGCCGATCATGACGATCAGCATGACCAGCCCGATTGCGATATCGGGGCTCATATCTCGATCTTCTCCTTGTGCTCGAGCACGACGCCGGTGCGCGCGGCGTAGAAGCTCTTGATCAGCTCGGACACGCCCTGGATCAGCAGGAACACGCAGGTGAGCGGCACCACCGACTTGTACGGCCACAGGATCGGGCGCCAGGGCGTCTGCTCGGAGGTCTCCATGATGTCGAAGGCGTACCAGGCCTCGCCGCCGCTGATGACCAGCAGCATGAAGATCGACGGGAAAAAGAACACGATGTACGAGGTGGCATCGATGATGCCCTTGGTCTTCACCGACCACTTCTCGTAGAAGAAGTCGGTGCGGATGTGGGCGCCCTTGTGCAGCGCGAACGCAGCACCGAGCATGAAAATCGTGCCGTAGAACATGTAGGTGAGGTCGAACGACCAGATCGTCGGCGCGTGGAACACGTAGCGCGCGAACACCTCATAGGCGACCACGGCCACCAGCGGCACGTTGAGCCAGGCGATCCAGGTGCCGGTGGCGTCGGTGAACTTGTCGATCATGCGGACCGTCTTGATCAGGCCCGGCGATGGTGCGGCCATTGCGCCCTCCCCTTTAAAACTAAACGGGGGCGGATCCTCCGCCCCCGTTCCCAAACCGTACCACTATTTCTTCTTCGCCTCCGCCTTGTCGGCCGGCGCCTTGGCGTCGCCCGCCGCTTTCTCGGGCCAGTAGTAGTTGGCCGCGAACGAGTAGGGCGGGAAATAGAAGCGCTTCGCCGGCACGACCACCGAGGCGTACTGGCGCTGCGAGTCGAGCACCCGCTTGAAGAACGGGTTCTTGGCGCTCTCCTCGGCGGCGAGCTTGTCCCACTCCTTCAGGAACGCGACCAGGATGTCCGGCGGCGTGCGCAGGATGCGCACGCCGTGTTTCTCCTGGAGCTCCTTGATGGCGTCGGCGTTCTGCTTCTGCCACTTCGCCCACCAGATGACGAAGGTTTCGGCCGCGACCGATTTCAGCATTTCCTGGTGCTCGGGCTTCAGGCCCTTCCACACGTCGCCGTTGAACACCACCTCGCCGATGGTCACGTTCTCGTGCATGCCGGGCGTGTAGTGGTATTTCCAGACGTTCTGGAACCCGAGCCGCAGGTCCTCCACGCCGCCGACCCATTCGGCGCAGTCGATCACGCCGCGCTGCGCCGACGGGATGATCTCGCCGCCAGGCATGTTCACGGTGGTCATCCCCATGCGCTGCCAGATCTCGGCGGCCATGCCGGTCTGGCGGCACTTCATGCCCTTGAAGTCGGCGAGGTTCTTGATCGGCCGCTTGAACCAGCCGAAGGCCTGCGGACCCGAAGGCAGGATCGGGATCCAGTGCAGGTTGAGCTTCAGCTCTTTATTGAAGAACTCCTGCGCGAGGTCGATGCCGCCGCCGTGGTGCATCCAGCCCAGCGCGTCGATCATGTCCATGCCGAAGGTGCCGCCCGGGCCGCCCGTGAAGAGGATCGCGGTCTTGCTCTTACCCACCCAGTAGCCCGACCACGAGTGCGCGCCGTCGAGCACCTTCTTGTGCGTGGCGTCGAGCACTTCGAACGCGGGTACGACCTGGCCCGCGGGCATCGCGTCGATCTTGAGCGAGCCGCCCGAAACCTTGTTGAGGCGCTCGGCGAAGTAGGTGAAGTTCTCGTACAGCGTCAAGCTCGCAGGCCAGGTGGCCTGCATCTTCAGCGTAGTGGACTGCTGCGCCTGCGCTGCGGTCGCGAAGCTTGCGACGCAGGCGAGCGCAATTGCGGAACGCGCGAACAGCCTCATGCTAGCCCTCCTCCTCAGGTTTGGTTTCGCAAGGCGAAATGCAGCCTACCACGGTTCGCCGGGACGCGGTCAACGGAAATGCGATCACTCACCCTTGCCCTTCCCTGACGCTGCCGGCTTCTTCTGCTCCGGGAAATAGTAGTTCGCGGCGAACGAGTACGGCGGGTACATGAAGCGCTTGGCCGGCACCACCTTGGACGCGTACACGCGCTGCGACTCGAGCACCTTCTTGAAGAACGGATCCTTGGCCGACTCCTCGGCCGCCATCTTGTCCCAGGTCTTCAGGAACTCGATCAGGATCTCCGGCGGGGTGCGCAGGATCTGGGTGCCGTGCTTGGTGCGCATCTCCTCGATCGCGTCGGCATTCTGCTTCTGCCATTTGATGCCCCAGCGCACGAACGTATCGAAGGTGGAGGAGCGCACTGCATCCTGCTGCGCCGGCGTCAGCCCCTTCCAGACGTCGCTGTTGATGATGACCTCGAGCATCGAGTTGCTCTCGTGCATTCCGGGCGTGTAGTGGTACTTCCACACCTGCGGCAGTCCGAGGCGCAGGTCCTCGATGCCCCCGACCCATTCGGCGCAGTCGATCACACCGCGCTGCGCCGAGGGCACGATCTCGCCGCCCGGCATGTTGACCGTCTGCATGCCCATCTTCTGGAAGATCTCGGCCACGATGCCGGTCTGGCGGCACTTCATGCCCTTGAAGTCGGCGAGGTTCTTGATCGGCCGCTTGAACCAGCCGAAGGCCTGCGGGCTCGCGCCGCCGACGGGGAACGCCACCACGTTCAGCTTGAGGATGTCGCGGTAGAACTCCCAGTAGAGGTCCATGCCGCCGCCCTCGTAGAGCCAGCCCAGGAAGTCGAAGTGGTCCATGCCGAAGGGGCCCGCCGGCGTGGCCGAGAAGAGCGTCGCGGACTTGTTCTTTCCGACCCAGTAGTACGCGACGCCGTGACCGCCGTCGAGCACCTTCTTGTGCGTGGCATCCAGGATCTCGAACGCCGGCACCACCTGGCCGGCGGCCATGGCCTCGATCTTGACCTCGCCGCGCGTGAGCTTGTCGACGCGCTCGGCGAACATCCTGAAATTGTCCTGCAGCGTGAGGCTCGCGGGCCAGGTGGACTGGAACTTGAGGTTCTTCGCTCCGCCCTGCTGGGCCGGCTGCTGCGCGAGCACTGCCGTCGCGCTCGCGAGCGCCACGCCAAGCGCCGCCGCGATCATCTTGATGCGCATGTCTCCTCCTCCGTCTTCGATCGTTGAGAAAGGGAGGATGCCCGCGCGAAGGCGGAGCCGATTCCTCCTGTGCTTTCTGTCCAACCTCCGTGGGGGGAACGATCATAATCCTGCCCCATGAAGCTTGCCAAGCTGGAGACCCTGCGGCTCGCCGAATTCCCGAACCTCGTCTGGCTGCGCCTGCACACCGACGAAGGCTCTAGCGGGCTGGGCGAGACCAGCTACGCCGCGCAAAGCGTCGAGACCTTCCTGCACGAGTACATCGCGCCACGCGTACTGGGGCGCGACCCGCTCGCCATCGAGTCGCTCGCCCGCAGCATCACCCCCTACGTGGGCTGGCGCGCGTCAAGCGTCGAGACGCGCGCGGCGTCGGCATTCGACCTCGCGTTGTGGGATCTCTACGGCAAGGTGACCCAGCAGCCGCTCTATCAGTTGCTCGGCGGCGCAAGCCGCGAGCGGGTGCGCACCTACAATACCTGCGCGGGCTATCGCTACATCCGCGCCGCCGGCGGGCAGAGCACGCAGAACTGGGGCCTGGATGGGAAGTCGCAGGGCCCGTACGAAGACCTCGACGCATTCCTGCATCGCGCCGACGAACTCGCGCAGTCACTGCTCGAGCAGGGCATCACCGGGATGAAGATCTGGCCGTTCGATCCGTTCGCTGAAGCGAGCGACGGGCAGTACATCTCGGGCCCCGATCTGGAGAAAGGACTCGAGCCTTTCCGCAAGATTCGCGCGGCGGTCGGCAATCGCATGGACATCATGGTGGAGTTCCATTCGCTGTGGCGCCTGCCGCCCGCGCAGAAAATCGCGCGTGCGCTCGCCGAGTTCGACACCTTCTGGCACGAGGACCCGATCCGCATGGACAGCCTCGCGCTGCTCAAGCAGTACGCGCCGCATTCGAAGGCGCCGATCTGCGCGAGCGAGATCCTCGCCGGGCGCTGGAGCTTCAAGGACCTGCTCGAGACCGGCGTCGCGGGCGTCGTCATGTTCGACCTTGCCTGGTGCGGCGGGATCAGCGAGGCGCGGCGCATCGCGGCCCTTGCCGACGCGTGGCAACTGCCGGTGGCGCCGCACGACTGCACCGGACCGCTGGTGTACGCCGCCTCGGTGCACTTCTCGATCTGGGCGCCGAACGCGCTGATGCAGGAATCGGTGCGCGCCTTCTACACCGGCTGGTACAACGAGCTCGTGACGCACGTGCCGCAGCCGGTGCAGGGCTATTTCGCGAAGCCGCCCGGCCCGGGAATCGGCTGCGAGCTGCTGCCGGAGCTGTGGCGGCGGAAGGACGCGTCGGTTCGCGTCAGTCCAGCCTGACCGCGATTCCCTGCAGGTCCCTCGACGGGGCCGGATAGCGCTCGAGCACCAGCGGGTCGTGTCCCGGGATGATGTGCGCGGGCGACTCCGCCAGCGCGCGCAGCTTCCGGTAGCCGTCCACCATGTCGGCCACCGACCAGACGATCGGGAACGGGCGAGTCTCATCCATGTTGGCGTAGAAATGGCTCGCGTCGGACGCGAGCACCACCCACCCGCGGCGCGTCTGCACGCGCACCACCTGCAGTCCCATGGTGTGGCCGCCGATCAGGTGCAGCGAAATCCCGGGCGCGAGCTCGGCGTCGCCCTCGTGGAAACGCACGCGGTCCTCGTACACCCTGCGCACCATGCCGACCACGTCCTCGACGTCGTACGCCCCGCGGAAGCACTCGTGCCCCATGTAGCGCCCTGTGGCGTAGCGCATCTCGAGGTCCTGCAAGTGGAGGGTGGCGGCGGGAAAGAGGTCGAAGTTGCCGACATGGTCGTAGTGGAGATGGGTGATGACCACATCCTTCACGGTTTTCGCTTCCGTCCCGAGAAGCCGCAGGCCCGCGGTGGGACAGCGAATGTGATCCCGGCCGCGCTTCGCCGCCACTGCCGCCGAAAAGCCGGTGTCCACGACCACCTCGCGGCCGCCGCCGCGGATCAGCCAGACGAAGTAATCGAGCGGCATCGGCCCGTCGTGCGGATCACCGCCGATGAAGTTCTCCGATCTGCGCCGCGCGTGGTGCGCGTACTTGATCGCGTAGAGCTCGTAGCGCGGTTCGCTCATGAGAGGGTCACTCGCGCGAATTTCCGCTTGCCGACCTGGACCACGTAGGTCCCACCTTTCGCGAGCTTCAGCGCACGGTCTGAAACACGCTCCCCGTTCACTTTCACGCCACCCTGCTCGACCAGGCGATTGGCTTCGGTCGTACTCGGCACCAGATCCAGTTGCTTCAGCAGTTGAGTGATGGGGAGGCCGGTTTCGGGATAGGACAGGCTAATCTCGCGCATGTCCTCAGGCACCTTCCCGAAGTCCTCGCGCGCCTTGACCGCGGCCTCCGGGCCGTGGAAGCGCGCCACGATTTCACTTGCGAACCGCACTTTCACGTCCCTCGGATTTCCCCCTTGCGCCACCTGGTCCTTCCACTGCCGCACCGTGGCGAGCGGCTCGAAGGACAGGAGCTCGATGTAGCGCCACATCAGTTCGTCCGAGATCGACATCAGCTTGCCGAAGATCTCCTGCGGCGGCTCGGCGATGCCGACATAGTTGCCGAGCGACTTGGACATCTTCTCCTTGCCGTCGAGGCCTTCGAGCAGCGGCATCGTGACGATGCACTGCGGCTCCTGTCCCCACTGCCGTTGCAATTCCCGCCCCACCAGGAGATTGAACTTCTGGTCGGTGCCGCCGAGCTCGACATCGGCCTTCATCGCGACCGAGTCGTAGCCTTGCATGAGCGGGTAGAGCAGCTCGTGCACGGCGATCGGCCTTTCTTCCCGGAACCTTCTGGAGAAGTCGTCGCGCTCCAGCAGCTGCGACACGGTGTACCTGGCCGCCAGCCGGATGATGCCCTCGGCGCCGAGCTTGTCCGACCACTCGGAGTTGAACAGGATCTGGGTCTTTTGCGGGTCGAGGATCTTGAAGGCCTGGTCGCGATAGCTCTGGGCGTTGGCGAGGATCTGCTCGCGGGAGAGCGGCGGCCGCGTCTGGTTCTTGCCGGTCGGGTCGCCGATCATGCCGGTGAAATCACCGATCAGGAACTGGACCTGGTGCCCGAGATCCTGGAAGTGCCGCAGCTTGTTGATGACCACGGTGTGGCCCAGGTGCAGGTCCGGGGCGGTCGGGTCCAGCCCGAGCTTGACGCGGAGCTTGCGCCCGCTCCGGAACTTGCCGCGAAGCTCGGATTCGTCGATCAGGTCGACCGCCCCGCGGCGCACGATCTGGATCGCGCCCTCGATGTCCACGTCCGAGTTCTTTACAACCTTTGTCATTGCAAGCCCGGCGCGTAGTCCTAATTGCCTGTAGCAGGGGCGGTTTCTGTCTATTGCACGCCACGAGAACTTTGCTACACTCCCGCAGGCAACTGAATAACAAGGGATTCTAGCGGGTTATGGGCGTACTCGGGCCGTTTGCACGCTTCGCCGCCATCGCGATCCTCGCCATTTTTGGCGCGGTCGCGGCTTTTGCCACCATCGCACCCTCGCCCGACGCGCAGGTTCTCCTCTCGCGAACGTCGTCGATCGAGTCGCTGCCGATCCCGGCCGAGGCCCTGCTCCCCTCGCCCGGCTCGTACATCCGCGAAGAGCGCTTCCAGCGCGGCGATACCCTGAGCGCCTTTCTCTCGCGGCTCGGCGTCGCCGACGGCGAAGCCGGCTCGCTGGCGCGGCAAAAGGCCTTGCAGGCGCTGCGCCCGGGTTACAACGTCGCGGCCGAGGTCAGCGCCGAGGGCAGGCTCGTGGCGCTCAGCTTCCTCACTGCCCGCGACACGCTGGTGCAGATCTCGCGCGAAGGCGAAGAGCTCCGCTCGAGCGAAGAGCGCGCCGCGCTCTACACGCAGGTGGCGATGAAGTCGAGCGTGGTGCAGAGCTCGCTCTTCGCCGCAAGCGACTCGGCCGGGATCCCCGACAGCGTCGCCATGCAGCTTGCCGATATTTTCGGCGCCGAGATCGACTTCCATCGCGACCTGCGCAAAGGCGACCAGTTCACCGTGGTCTACGAGCTGTACCACCTCGCCGGCCGGCCGGTGCGCGCCGGGCGGGTGCTCGCGGCCGAATTTTCCAGCCGCGGCAGGACGTTCCGGGCGGTGCACTACGGCAACGGGTACTACGCGCCGAACGGGAACAACCTGCGCAAGGCTTTCCTGCGCGCCCCACTGGAGTTCTCGCGAGTCAGCTCGGGCTTCGGTCTGCGGGTGCATCCCATCGCCAAGGCCTGGCGCGCGCACCAGGGCATCGACTACGCGGCACCGACCGGCACGCGCGTGCGCGCTGTGGGCGGTGCGGTCGTCGAGTACGCGGGACCGCGCGGCGGCTACGGCAACACGGTGATCCTGCGCCATCCCGGCCAGTACAGCACGGTGTACGCGCATCTGAGCCGCATCGCGGTGAAGCGCGGCGCCCGCGTAGACCAGAACGACACCATCGGCTTCGTCGGCCAGACCGGCTGGGCGACCGGTCCGCATCTGCACTACGAGTTCCGCATCAATGGGCAGTCGCGCAACCCGATGTCGATCGCGATGCCCGCGGCGTCGCCGGTCCCGGCCGCCGAGCTCGCCGCTTTCCAGGCCCACGCCGCGCCGCTCATCGCGCGCCTCGAGCTTCTCGCCAATAGCAACCTAGCGCTGCTGGAGTAGCTTGGCGCGCGGCGGCGCCGCGGCGGCAGAGCAGCTTCGCATCGCCGAAGCGGCACTCGCCGCCGGTCGCTTCCCCGAGGCGGCCGAGGCACTCCAAAAGACGGTCCGTCTCGATCCCGACTCGCTTCGCCCCCGGCTGATGCTCGCTTACGCGCTCTGGCAGTCCGAGCAGCGCGAGCAGGCGATCCTCGTGCTGCGACGCCTGATCGAGAGGTCCCCCGGCAATGCCGACGCGTGGTTCAACCTCGGGAATTTCTACCGCGCCGAGCGGCAATTCGAAGATGCGGTCAGGGCATTCGCTCGCGCCGCGCAACTGCAGCCCGGCAACGCTGCCGCGCGCGTTAACCTCGCCTATGTCCTGGTGCAATCCGGACGATTCGACGAGGCGGAAGCTTCCGTGCGGTCCGCGCTCGAGATTTTTCCCGACGAGCCCGATCTGCTCGTGAATCTCGCGCAGATCCGGCGCGCGACGCAGCGCTTCGAGGAGGCGCTCGCGACGCTTGACCGCTGTATAGCCCTGGCGTCGCAGCATCCGGGCTACCGCGTCACCCGGGCGTTGGTGCTGCTCGACCTCGGAGAGCAGAAGCGGGCGCTTGCGGAGCTCGACGGCGTGATTCGTAATCATCCGGAGGCCGCGGACGCGCACTTCGCGAGAGCCCAGCTGCTCCTCTCGATCGGGCGGCATGCCGAAGGCTGGCGCGAGTACCTCTGGCGCCCTCCAAGGGCGCGTTGGCTTGCCGCGGAAGGGCGGCCCTTTGCCACGGCGACGCCGTCGCTCGGGAGCCTGCGCGGCAAGCCGGTGGTGATCTGCGGCGAGCAGGGCTTGGGCGATGTTCTTTTTTTCCTGCGGTTCGCCCCGCTGGTCGAGCGGCTCGCGGCAAGCCTGCACCTCGACGTCGAGGCGCGCCTCCAGGCAATCCTTCCGGCCCGCTGGGCTGCGCCGCCGGGACCGGACGCCATCCGGATCCTCGCCGGCGATCTAGGCGCGATCGTGGGCGGCGAGGTTGTTCCGTCGCTTCGCCTCGAGCCGCCCGCGAGCCGCATCGGCCGGGCGCGCGAGCGGCTGGCACGCTGCGGCCCACCCCCGTACCTCGGCCTGACCTGGCAGGGTGGCCAGCGCTGGGAAGACATGACCGAGCCGGGGGCTACGCTGTTCAAGCGAGTGGCGCCCGAGGCTCTCGGCGGCGCGCTCAGGCAAAGCCGCGCGACGCTGATATCGATGCAGCGAAATCCTGCGCCGCGCGATCTCGCGAGCCTTGCGTCCGCGGCTGGGAGGCCGGCGCACGATTTTTCCGACGTGAACGACGATCTGGCGGCGGCGCTCGCCGCGCTTTCGCTGCTCGACGATTACGTCGCCGTGAGCAACACCAACGTGCACCTGCGCGATTCCCTCGCAAAGCCGACGCGCGCGCTGGTCACGCAACCGGCCGAATGGCGCTGGGGGATAAGCGGTGAGCGCTCAGCCTGGCTGACGCATGCGCTGCTCTATCGCCAGGCAGGCGATGGCGCGTGGGACGGCGCCCTCGCGCGTCTGCAGGCCGATATGGCGGTGCCGAGTGTAGACCGAGGCTAGACCGAGAACGACGACCCGCAACCGCAGGTGCTCTGCGCGTTGGGGTTCTTGATGACGAACTGCGCGCCCTCCAGGCCTTCCTGGTAGTCGATCTCGGCGCCGGTGAGGTACTGGTAGCTCATCGGGTCGATGAGCAGGGTCACGCCATTTTTCTGCATGACCGCGTCGTCGTCGTTCTGCACCTCGTCGAAGGTGAAGCCGTACTGGAACCCGGAGCAGCCGCCCCCGGTCACGAAGACGCGCAGCTTGAGCTCGGGGTTGCCTTCCTCGTCGATCAACTGCTTGACCTTGTTGGCCGCGTTGTCGCTGAACAACAGCGGGACAGGCATCTCGGCTACAGCATCCATACATTCACCCCGTGAGGTTACTCTTGATTCACCGCTGCAAGCTTCAGTTCGACGCCTTTCATCTCGGCCGGATGATGCACCAGCCGCCCTTCAACCACGGCGCCGGGATGGACTTCGATGCTCTTGTAGTGCACATCCCCTTTGACCTTCGACCCGGCCTGTAGTTCGAGCGTCTCGGTCGCGTGCACCGGCCCGTTGATGGTGCCGTTCACCACGATGTGCGCGGCCTGGACTTCGCCGTCGATGCGCGCGTCGGCCGATACTGCCAGCGTGCCGGGCTGGTCCGCCACCGCGCTGACATTGCCGCGGATCATGCCATCCACCCTCAATCCGCCGCTGAAGATCACGTTGCCTTCGATCCGGGTGGTCGTCCCGATCAGGCTGTCGATCCTGTTCTGCGGCTTGCTCGATTTGTTGAACATCTCATGCTCCCTTCGGCCCTACGGCCACCGAATGCGTTGCGCGCGGCCGGCTCGAGCCAGTCTCGTAGATGCGCACCTGCACACTCTCCACCTTCGCCTTCGGGTTCACCCGGAACGTCCCTTCGACCCGACGGAAGTACTTGAAAGCGAGGCGGAAGGCAGCCGCGTCCGCCTGCTCCGGGAAGCTCATCATAGCATTGCGCCCCTCTTCCGTCAGGCTGACGACGAGCTCGAGCCGTCCATTGAAGTCGCGCTCGCGCCGCGAGCTCGGGGTGACAAGAAGCAGCCGGTAGCGGTATTCGCCAGGCAGTACGTCCGCTACCACCTGGAAGCTGTAAATGGCCGGCGCATTGCCGGTGCGCGCGTCCGAGGTGACCATGGACTCGAATGTGCCCAATTCCTCACGCAGGCGCGCATTGTCCTGCTCGAGCGTGCGGATTTGCTGGGCGAGTTTCTGCTGCGCGGTACGCTCGATGGAGAGCCGGCTGTCGGCGGCATTGGCTACCGCGCGCAGCCGGTCCAGCTCCGAGCGCGCGGTATCCAGCTCGCGGCTGACGCGGCTGAGCTCCTCCTGCACCTCGCTGCGGTCGAAGCCGGCAAAACGCCTTCCAGCGTCATAGATCCAGGCCGCCGAAGCGGCGGAAATGCCGAGCAGCGCCACGATGCCGAGCCAGCGCCAGTACCATGGCAGCGCGCTGTGAATTTCGACACGCGACGTGGCGATGCCGAAGCGCCGCCGCAGCGTCTTGGCCCAGTTCCTCTTCATGGCACCACCGCAAGCTGAGTCAGGCCCGCCGTCTCCGGAAGACCGAACATCAGGTTCATGTTCTGCACCGCCTGGCCGGACGCGCCCTTAACCAGGTTGTCGATCACCGACAGCACCACCAGGGTGTCGGAGCCCTTGGCGCTCTGCGGCGGCCGGTGCACCGCAATGCGGCACAGATTCGCCGCGCGCACCGAGCGCGTGTCCGGATGGCTGCCGGCGGGCATCACATCGACGAACGGCTCGCGCGCATAGCGCTTTTCGAAGAGCTGCTGGAAGTCAGCCTCGCGCGCAATGCGTGCATAGGCGGTCACCTCGATTCCGCGAATCAGCGGCAGAAGGTGGGCAGTGAATACGAGGCCCACCTCGCGCCGCGCCGCCTGCGCAAGCCCCTGGCGGATCTCGGGCCAGTGCCGGTGGCCAGGAACGTTGTAGGCGGCGAAATTGTCCGAGGCCTCCGAAAACGAAAGCGGCAGCTCGGCCCTGCGGCCGGCGCCGCTCACGCCCGACTTGGCGTCGGCGATCAGGTGATCGAGGTCCACGACGCCCGCTTCCACGAGGGGCAGCAGCGCGAGCTGCGTCGCGGTGGGATAGCACCCGGGGTTGGCCACCAGGCGCGCGCCCGCCAGGCGTTCGCGGTTGAGCTCCGGCAGGCCGTACACCGCTTCGGCGACGAGGTCCGGCGCCGCGTGCTTCAGCTTGTACCAGCGCTCCCACTCGGCGACATCCTTGATGCGGAAATCGGCGGACAGATCGATCACGCGCGCGCCGCTTTCGAGCAGCGCGCGCGCTTCGGCCATCGCCACGCCGCTTGGCGTGGCAAAGAACACCACCTCGCAGCCGCGCAGCGCGTCGGCCTTCGGCTCGCTGAAGGCGAGATCCAGCCGCCGGCGCAGGCTCGGGAACAGGGCCGAGACCGGGGTGCCCGCCTCCTTGCGCGAGGTGATCGCGCGCAGCTCCACTTGCGGATGCTGCGCGAGAAGCCTGAGCAGCTCCACGCCGGTGTAGCCAGTGCCGCCAACGATTCCCGCTCTTACCATGCTCATCTGGCCTCAAAACAAAAAAGCCGCCCGGGGGCGGCTTTTCGTTCGAAATCCTGCTCTGCGCTACCGTTTCGAGTACTGCTTGCGCCGCCGCGCCTTGTGCAGGCCGACCTTTTTCCGCTCCACTTCGCGCGCATCGCGCGTCACCAGGCCGGCCGCGCTAAGCTGACTCTTCAGCCCGGCATCATACTCGATCAACGCGCGGGCGATGCCGTGGCGCACCGCGCCCGCCTGGCCGCTCTCGCCGCCGCCGTAGACGTTCACCAGGATGTCGAAGCTCGCGGCGCTCTTGGTGAGCTCGAGCGGCTGGCGCACGACCATGCGTCCGGTCTCGCGCCCGAAGAACTGGTCCACCGGCTTGCCGTTCACCACGAAATCACCCTTGCCGGGCTTGATGAATACTCGCGCCACGGCGCTCTTGCGCCGCCCCGTTCCGTAGTAGTAGTCGCCGACCATGTTTATCCGATCTCCAGTACCTTCGGCTGCTGCGCGGTATGCGGATGGCTGTCGCCTGCGTACACCTTCAGCTTCCTCAGCATCGCGTAGCCCAGCGGCCCCTTTGGCAGCATGCCCTTCACGGCCTTCTGCAGCACCCGTTCGGGCCGGGTCGCACGAAGCTTGGCGAAGTTCGTGACTTTCAGTCCGCCGGGATAACCCGAGTGCCGGTAATAGATCTTGTCCTCGGTTTTTCTCCCGGTCACCCGCACCTTCGCCGCATTTACGACGACGACGTAGTCGCCGGTGTCGACGTGCGGCGTGTACTCCGGCTTATGCTTGCCGCGCAGGCGCATCGCGATCTGGGTGGCGAGCTTGCCGAGCACCTTGCCCTGAGCGTCGACCACGAACCAGCCGTGCTCGACTTCGCCTGCCTTCGCCGTGTAGGTTTTCATTGCTGGCGCTTCGAAGAAAAGGTGCGGATTGTACCCAAAAAAATGGCGCAACTCGCGAGAGTTGCGCCGAATCCACCAAAGGAGGAGGGTGGAGGAGACTGACTGCATCCCGAATCGATTATGCGCGTCGGAATGCTGCGAAGCAATGAACCTGATCTGCGTTTCGCTTATCATACCCAAAGCATTGATTTAAGAACATATTAGTCCACAGCATGATTCCTGTGGAAAAATAAACAAAACGCAGAATGGTGCGCGGCACCAACGTCTGATTCAAAAGGAACCGGCATGGAATGCAGCGTGCGCTGGACCGGCGAAGGGATGAGTTTCATCGCGGAGACCGGCAGCAACCACATGGTCGCGATGGACGGTGCGCCCGACGGCGGCGGGCGCAACCTCGCGCCCCGTCCGATGGAGATGGTGCTCGTGGGAACCGGCGGCTGCACCGCTTACGACGTGGTCGTCATCCTCAAGAAGAGCGGTCAGGACGTCACGGGTTGCGAGGTCAAACTCAGCTCGGAGCGCGCCGAGGCTGATCCGAAGGTGTTTACCCGCATCCACATGCATTTCGTGGTGCGCGGCCGCGCGCTCAAGAGGAACCTGGTCGAGCATGCGATCCGTCTCTCGCACGAGAAGTACTGCTCGGCCTCGATCATGCTCGGCAAGACCGCGCAGATCACCAAGGACTTCGAGATCGTGGAGCCATAGCGATGGCGACGAAATTCAGCCGCGCGGCGCCCAGCCCGCGCTATCGGCGTCTCGTGGAGCAGTACCAGCTCATGCACCTGCACGGCGAGACCCACCTCGGCATTCCGGCGGAGCAGACCTTTCCGGGCCAGAGCCTGCCGAAAGAAGCGGCTCGGATCAAGAGGCTGATCAAGCTGACCGGTGCGAGGACGATCCTCGACTACGGCGCGGGCAAGGGCCAGCAGTACCTGCCGCTGCGCATCGCCGATCAAGACGAGGGCATCGAGTATCCCGACATCCGCTCGTACTGGGGCGTAAGCGAGGTCCGCTGCTACGACCCGGCGTACCAGCCGTTCACCACGCTGCCGAGCGGCAAATTCGACGGCGTCGTCTGCACCGACGTGCTGGAGCACTGCCCGGAGGAGGACATTCCGTGGATTCTCGGGGAGCTTTTCAGCTACGCGGTCAGCTTCGTCTACGCAAACGTGGCCTGCTTTCCGGCGCGAAAGCGCCTGCCGAGCGGCGGCAACGCCCATTGCACCATCAAGCCGGTGAGGTGGTGGGAGGAGCAGCTCGAAGGTCCGGCGCGCTTACACCCGCAGGTGCGCTACGAAATTCGCCTTGCGTACATCAAGGCCGAGGAGCTGAAGGAGAAGCTGCTCCAGCGCGTCTAGACGCGGTAGGCGACGCGCGTCATGATCCCGGAAGCGAATCGCATCGCGCGCCTCACGGGCGGCGGCAGCTCGGCCGCTCCCAGCCGCAGCGCGGTGTCGCGATGGCGTGCCTCGTCGGCCCGCATCGCTTCGACCAGGGTGCGCGTGCGCGCATCCTCGGCGGGAAGGCGTTCGAGATGCCCTGAGAGGTGCGCTTCGACCTGCCGCTCGGTTTCCGCCAGAAAGCCCAGATTCCAGCGGTCGCCGAGCGCGCCGGCCACGGCGCCGATGGCGAACGCGCCGGCGTACCAGAGCGGATTGAGCAGGCTGGTGCGGCCGCCGAGCTCCCTGACCCGCTGCTCGCTCCAGGCGAGGTGGTCCTCTTCCTCCCGCGCCGCGCGCTCGAGCGCCTCGCGGGCATGCCGATCCCGCGCGGTCAGCGCCTGCCCCTGATAGAGCGCCTGCGCGCACACTTCGCCGACGTGGTTCACGCGCATGAGCGCCGCGGCATGCCTGCGGTCGGGATCGCTGAGCTCGGCCTCGGGGAGCGCTTCGGCAGGGGAAGCACGGCTCGCCTCGACGACGTTGCTGACCGTGCGCAGCGCCCGGTCGACCTGGGCGATCAATCCGTCGATGTCGATCACCCCCCTAGCGTAACACCGGAAAAAAAAACGGGCGCCTTGCGGCGCCCGTTTGAGCGAGTTGCCGAACCTGCCGGCTTAGAAGTTGTGCATCACGCCAATGGCCATGATCCGCGGATCGAAACCCCGGTTGGTGACGCCCGAGCCCGTATTGGAGCTCGACCCACCGTTCGAGATGTCCCACCAGGCGTTGTCCTTGTTCTTGATCTGGTTGAACGACGCGTACACGCCGGTGCGCTTGGACAGGAAGTACTTCGCCGCAAGCGTAAAGCCCTGGGCATCCGTGTTGCCCGGATCGACCGTCAGATTCTTGATCTTGTCGAACTTGGCGTACTGGGCGATGAACTGCCACTGCCCGAGCATGTGCTCCCAGTTCAGGATCCAGATGTTCGCTTTCGGGCTGGTCCCCGAGGCGGCGAACGTGATGCCGCCGAAGGTCACGGGAGTCGCGATGTTCTTGTTCTCGATCTGGCCGACGATCGCCGACACCTGCGAACCGGGGGCGTACGAGAAGCCGGCGCCGACTTTCCACGCTTGGCGGTCCTGACCGCTGACGTTGGCGACATCCTTCCGCTTGGCGACGTCGGCCTGGGCACGGAACGGCCCGCCGCTGTAACGGCCGGTAAGGGCATACACCTGCTCCTTGCCCTGACCCGTACCCGTGTACGCCGCGCCTTCGCTGGCGCCGGGGCCCCAGCTCAACGACGCGTTGAAGCCGCCCAGCGTGGGAGAGTTGTACGACATGACGTTCGACTCGCGGCCGCTCGGCGATGCAAGCGCTCCGTTGAAGCTGAACGCGCTGTCCATCGCCTGGTTGATGTAGTTCGAGCCGCCCTGCATGATGATGCCGTTGCCGTAGAACGGCGACTGGCGGCCGAAGCGCACATCGCCCCAGTCTCCGCCGATGCCGGCGTAGGAGTCGCGCGACGCCCAGAAGCCGGTCGATGCGTTCGCCGAGCCGCTCTGGCCGTTGCCGCTGCCGGAATCGATGTTGACGCCGGTCTCCATCACCACGAAGGCGCGCATGCCGCCGCCGAGGCTCTCGTTGACGCGGAAGCCAAGGCGCGAGCCGAAGTCGAATACGCGCAGGCGACCCTTGAAGTTACCCGTAGGATCGGTTGCACCCTTCGCTTCGTATTGGTCGAGGCCGATGTTCGCGCGGCCGTAGATCTCGACCGTGCTCTGGGCCATCGCAGCGGCCGGGGCCAGCGCGCTTGCCACGGCAACCGCTAACAGTTTCTTCTGCATGAATACGTCTCCCGTTGTTTGTTTAACCAAACCGCCGTCACCGGCGATGACCCCCCGAACGGCGGAAGCTGCGCACAGTTTGCCAACCCACTGTTTTCCGTAGCAAAGGATTCGTTGAAATTCCCTGACAATCGGACTGGCCAGTTGCATTCGCGCAACATGGTCACCGAAGCCTCTTGTGCGTAGCACAATTCGACAAATCAACGATTTAAGTCTTCCCGCAGCAAATCCAGCACGCTGCGCCAATCGCGGCCCGCCGTCTGGCGATAGATAGGAAGGCCGGGGAACCACGGCGACTCGCCGCCTGCGTGCATCCAGCGAAATTCGGGCGGAAACGGCACCAGAACGCGCGCGGTTTTCCCCAACCCGGCGCGGATATGCATGTTGGTATTGCTCACGCCGACGTATTCGTTGATCAGCGAAAGCACCGCCGCGATGTCTTCGAGGTCCTCGTTGAGCACAGACAAATCGTGCGCGCGACGACCGAGAGCTTTGCTGAACGTCTCCACTTCCGCTCGCCGCGGCGTGCGCTGGAGGACCAGGACAGTGCCGCGCCATTCGCGCACCGCGGCGGCGAGCGACGCGACCGCGATTTCCTTGTACAGAAAGTCGGGGCCGGCCGCGAATTCGGCCTTGTGTCCAGGCTCGGTGCCGGCCCGCCAGGTCACGCCGAGATACGGCGCCGGGCCAAGCGCCGCGAGGCGCTCACGCCATTCGGCGGCGCGGCGAGCCGCCAGGCGCAGCGGCGCTGGCGTGGCCGAGTCTTTCAGCGCTTGCGGCAAGTCGCCCACCGGAAGCGCAACGTCAAAGTCCTGCCGCGGGGCTTCGCCGGAGGGCACGGCGCCGACGAGTTCGTTGCCCTCCAGGAGCGGAAAAAGTTTCGCCGGACAGTCGAACGCCACATGCGTGGCGCGCTCACGGAGCGCCGCGGCGAAACGCAAGAAGAAGAGCTGATCGCCGAGGCCCTGCTCCCAGAGCAACAGAACCCGGCGACCTCGAAGGTCCGTTGTGCGCTCGGCCGGCGGTCGCGTGCGTCGCCAGGCGTATTCGCGCCAACCCTCCGCGAATCTCCCCTGCGCGAGCAGCCGTGCAGCCAGCTCCTCGTGCACGACAACCGAATCGGGCATGCGCCGGAGAAAGTCCTCGAGCTCCTGGATCGCGGCCTCCGGACCCGATGTGGCGAGCGCCGCCATGGCGCTGTTGATGGCGAGCACTTCATTGTCCGGCGTGCGCAGGCGCGCCTCGGCGATCAGCGCCAGCGCCTCCTGATAGCGACCCTGCCGGGAATACAGCTCGGCCAGGTTGGTGGCGATTTCGCCGCGCTCGGGATCCAGCTGGTGCGCGCGCAGATAGCAGCGTTGCGCTTCCTTCAGGTCGCCGAGTTTTGTGTAAGTCTTGCCCAGGTTGTAATGCGTATCGGCGCGGCTAGGGAGCTCCTTGAGCGACCTCTTGAAGCAGCGCACGGCTTCGTCGAGCTGTTGCGCCTCGCCGTAGGCGATGCCCAGGGTGTTGAGGTACAGAGGGCTGCGCCGGTCCAGCTCGTGCGCGCGCAGGGCGCATTCAATCGCCTCGGCCCCGCGCCCCGCGCGGATGACGAGGCCGGCGAGCATGTGCCACGCGTCGGCCTGGCGTGGATTCTCCGCCACGAGCTGCCGCAGCGCGTTTTCCGCGCCGGCTTCGTCGCCCCTCTGGAGCGCGCCGGCCACGGCCTGCATCAGTGCCGCTGCGTGCGGCGAGAGCGCACCCGTCATTACGGCCGCATTGTATGAATCAACCGCCGATCGCGTTTCCGAGCGAGGCCATGACCGGCCGCCAGTCTCCGCCCGGCGGCTGCCGGTAGAGGCGAAAGCCGGCAAACCAGGGCGTTTCGCCCGCATTCATCCAGCGAAACTCGGGCGGGAACGGAATCAGCACGCGTGCCGGTTTGCCAACGCCGGCGCGGATGTGCATGTTGGTATTGCTGACCCCGACGTATTCGTCCATCGCGGTGAGTAGCGCCGCCATGTCGGGAAGGTCTTCGTTCACCGCGCTCAGGTCGGCGCATGCGCGGCCGAGCGCGCTGCAGAACGCGGCGACTTCGCCTTCCAAAGGCTGGCGTTGGAGGATCAGGACGCTGCCGCGCCACCCGCGCAGCGCCGAGGCCAGGGTGCCGATATCGATTTCCTTCTGCAGCGGATCTTCGCCCCGCTGCGCGAATTCCGCGCGGATGTGTTTTCGGGCTCCGGCTCGCCAAGTGACGCCGAGGTAGGGAGGCGGTCCGAGGCGCGCCAGGCGCTCGCGCCAGCGCGCGAGGCGCTCGGGCGCGACCGAAATCGCGACCGGCGGCGGCGTGTCCCGCGCGTCCAGCAGACGGGGCAGATCGCCGATCGGCAACGAAAAGTCGAACCGGCCGGAGCGGTCCTCGCCGCGCCGAAGCGCGTCGACCGGCGAATCGGCCGCGAGCAGCTCGAACAGCTTCTCCGGGCAGGCAAAGGTCACGTGCGCCGCACGCTCGCGAAGCGCGCGCGCAAAGCGCAGGAAGAACAGGTGATCCCCCAGCCCCTGATCCGCCAGCAGCAGAACGCGCTTGCCGTCGCAGTCCGGAAAGCTAGGAGGCGGTGCGCCGTGGCGCCAGGCATACTCCCGCCAGCCTTCGGCAAAACGCTGCTGCGCGAGCATCAGCCGGCCGAGCTCCGCGTGCGCCGCCGCGGCGAGGGGATGGCTTTCGAGGAACGACGCGAGCTCGCGGATTGCTGCCTCGGGACCGGAGCGCGCCAACAGCGCGGTCGCTGCATTGATCACAAGCGTTTCGCTGTCGGGCAGTCGCGCTCGCGCATCGGCCATCAGCGCGAGGGCCTCTTCATGGCGGCCCTGGCGGATGTAGAGGGTCGCCAGATTGGCGGCGACCTCGCCTTTCGTCGGGGCGAGCCGGCGCGCGCGTAGGTACGCCTGCTCCGCTTCGGCCGCCTTGCCGAGCTTCACGCAGGCTTTGGCCAGGTTGTAGTGCCCGTCGACGAAATCCGGGCGCTCCTTCAAGGCGCGTTTAAAACACAGCAGCGCCTGCTCGGGCTGCTGCGCCTCGGAGTACGCAACGCCCAGCGTGTTCAGGTAGTCCGGATTGCGACGGTCTAACTCCTGCGCACGCTTGGCCAGGTCGACCGCGTCCCCGCTCCTGCCGCCACGCACCGCGATCACCGCGAGCATGTGCCAGGCTTCGGCGTCGCGCGCGTTGAGCGCGACGATGCGCTGAAGCAGCGGCTCGGTCCGCGCGTCGTCGCCCTCCTCCGCGGCGCGCGCCGCGGCTTGCATCAGCGCTCCGAGCTCGGCCGAGGATGGACTCGTCATTGCGGACGCAGTTTAAAGGTGTTAGCTTTGCCCGGCCGTCGGCCGAAGAGCCGGCGTTACAGCGTTACAGCCGTTACAGCCAGAGGGGAATCCAATGAAAAAGAACGTACTCGCGGTCTCGATCGCGTCAGCGCTTTCATTCATGGCCATGGAGCGCGCTCATGCGGCCGGTTTTGCGCTCTACGAGCAGGGCATCAGTGGGATGGGCAACGCGTATGCGGGGGCCGCCGCAGTGGCCGAAGACGCGACCACCGTGTGGTGGAATCCGGCCGGCATGTCGCGCCTGCCGAAGGGAATGAATATCGCGGTCGGCGGCGCGGCCATCATGCCGTCGTGGAAGTTTTCCGACAAAGGCAGCGTTGCCGCGTTGGGACAACCGCTAGGCGGCAACGGCGGTGACGCCGGAGATACCGCGTTTGTTCCGAGCGCGTTCTTCGCAATGAGCCTCAACCCCGCCTGGAGCTTCGGCGTCGGCATCAGCGTGCCATTCGGACTCAAGACCGAATACGACCCCAGCTGGCTCGGCCGCTTCCAGGGCATCAAATCCGAGGTCCAGACCGTCAACGTCAACCCGGCGGTTTCGTACAAGCTGAGCGACGCGGTGAGCCTTGGGTTCGGGGTCAATTACCAGCGCGGCAAGGTCGATCTGACGACCGCCGCAAACTATACGGCGGCCGGCGCGGCGGTCCCGCCCGCGCTCGGTGGACCGATCCCGATCGCGCCGGGAACGGAGGGCCAGAACAAAACCTCGCTCGACGGAGATGCATGGGGTTTCAACATCGGCGCGTTGTTCAACGTGGCGCCAGCAACGCGCGTCGGTGTGCATTACCGCTCACAGCTCGACTACTCACTGGACGGAGATACGAGCTTTTCCAACCGCCCGGCATCGCTCGGAGCGGTCCTGCCGGACGGCAACGTCAAGCTCGATCTGAAGACTCCGGACAGCCTCGCCGTCAGCGCGGCGCATCGCATCAACGATCAGCTCGAGCTGCTCGCCGACGTGACCTGGTGGCACTGGAGCGTCATCAAAACGCAGCCCGTCGTGCGGACGGACGGTGCCCAGAACGGCAGGACGTTGAGCAACCTGACCTTCAACTTTGACGACACCTACAGGCTTTCGATCGGCGCCAACTACAAGCTGTCCCAGCCTTGGACGCTGAAAGTCGGCCTCGCGTATGACCAGACGCCCGTGCCCAACGCAGAGAGCCGCACGGTGCGCTTACCCGACTCGGATCGCTACTGGCTGTCGTTCGGGGCGAAATACCAGGCGTCACGGAATGACGTAATCGACATTGGCTACGTGTATATCAAAGCCAGCGACGCCGACATCAACAACGTCCAGAACAACCCGGCGGCCGGGCAGGCCAACGGCAACGTCATCGGCTCGTACAAGGCGAGCGTGAACGTGTTCGGGCTTCAGTACCAGCACACCTTCTAGCGCTCAACCAAAAAGCGCGCGCAGGGCCCGGCCCGGGTCCGGCGCGCGCATGAAGGCCTCGCCCACCAGAAAAGCATTTACGCCGCTCGCGCGCAGGCGCGCGACATCCGCAGGCGCGGCGATGCCGCTCTCGGTGATCACGATGCGCTCGGCGGGCATCCGCTCCAGCAGCCCCAGAGTCGTCTCGATGCGCGTCTCGAAGGTGCGCAGGTCGCGGTTATTCACCCCGACGAGCGGCGTGCGCAGCGTGAGCGCGGCGTCGAGCTCCGCCGCATTGTGCACCTCGACCAGCACCGCCATGCCCAGCCCCAGCGCGGCGTCCTCCAGCGCTTTCATCTCCGCCGCCGACAGGCACGCGGCGATGAGCAGGACGGCATCGGCGCCCATCGCGCGCGCCTCGAGCACCTGGTAGGGGTCGAAGACGAAGTCCTTGCGCAGCACGGGGAGCGCGCACGCGGCGCGCGCCGCTGCCAGGTGCTCGGGCGAGCCCTGAAAGAATTCGCGGTCGGTCAGCACCGAGAGGCACGCCGCGCCGCCGGCGGCATAGCTTTTCGCGATCTCGGTCGGCGCGAACTGCTCGCGCATCACTCCTTTCGAAGGGCTCGCGCGCTTGATCTCGGCGATCACGGCCGCCTCACCTGTTTCTATTTTTTTTCTGAGGGCCGAAACAAAATCGCGTGCGCGCGCCGCTGCTGCGGCCCGTTCTTCAAGGATCGCAATGGGAAGCGACGCCTTTGCCGCCGCGACCTCGGCGCGCTTCACCGCCATGATGCGGTCGAGGATGTTCAAGCCCTCAGTTTCCCTTGAGCTTCCGGCTGAACGCAACGAACTCGTCGAGCTTGCGCCTGGCGTCACCGCTCGCGATCGCGCGGCGCGCGCGCTCGACGCCTTCCTTGTGGGTTTTCGCCAGTCCGCCGACGTAGATCGCGGCCCCGGCGTTCAGCACCACGATGTTGTGCGCCGGGCCCGGCTGGTTGCCGAGCACCGCGAGCATCATCTCCTTCGACTCCTCCACGCCCTGCACCTGGATCGCGCGGCGGTCGTAGAGCTCCAGGCCGAAGTGCGAAGGATGCAGGTTGTACTCGCGGATCTCGCCGTTCACCAGCTCGCCGACGATGGTCTCGGCGGACACCGAGATCTCGTCCAGGCCGTCCAGGCCGTAGACCACCATCACGTGCCTGGACCCGAGGCGCTGCAGCACGCGCACCTGGATGCCGACGAGGTCGGGATGGAACACGCCGAGCACCTGGTTCTCCGCGCCCGCCGGGTTGGTGAGCGGGCCGAGGATGTTGAAGAGGGTGCGCACGCCGAGCTCCTTCCGGACCGGCGCGGCGTACTTCATCGCCGAGTGGTGCGCCGGCGCGAACATGAAGCCGAGGCCGATCCGGTCGATCGCCTCCGCCGTCTGCGCCGGCGTCATGCCGATGTTCGCGCCAAGCGCCTCCAGCACTTCGGCGCTGCCCGAGGAGGAGGACACCGAGCGCCCGATGTGCTTCGCGACCTTGGTACCGGCGGCCGCCGCGACGAACGAAGCGCAGGTCGATACGTTGAAGGTGTGCGCGGCATCGCCGCCCGTGCCGCAGGTGTCGACGAGATGGGCCCGGTCGCGCACCTCGACGTGGGTGGCGAGCTCGCGCATGACCTGCGCCGCGGCCGCGATCTCGCCGATGGTCTCCTTCTTGACCCGCAGGCCGATGATGAAGCCGGCGATCTGCGCCGGCGTCAGCTCGCCGCGCATGATCTGGCGCATGATGTGAAGCATCTCGTCGTGGAATACCTCGCGGTGCTCGACGGTGCGCTGGATTGCCTCGGCTATCGTGATCTGCTTCATGAGCCCCTCCCCGTTTCGTTTCCCTCCAGGAAATTCTGCAGCATTTTGTGCCCGTGCTCGGTGAGCAGCGCCTCGGGATGGAACTGCACCCCCTCCACCGCGAGGCCGCGATGGCGCAGCCCCATGATCTCGCCGTCCTCCGCGCGCGCCGTCACGGCGAGGCAGGCCGGCAGGCTGTCGCGCGCCACCACCAGCGAGTGATACCGGGTCGCCAGGAACTCATCCGGAACCCCGGAAAAAACTCCGCCGCCATCGTGGCGGATGCACGAGGTCTTGCCGTGCATGACGCGCCCGGCCCGGACCACCTTGCCGCCGAAGGCTTGGCCGATCGCCTGATGGCCGAGGCACACGCCGAGCAGCGGCACGCTGCCCGCGAGCCTCGCGATGAGCCCGAGCGTGATGCCCGCGCCGTCGGGCGTCCCCGGACCCGGCGACAGCACCACGTGGGTAGGCGCGAGCGCGGCGACCTCGTCGACGGAAATCTCGTCGTTGCGGAATACGCGCACCTCCGCCCCGAGCTCGCCCAGGTATTGCGCCAGGTTGTAGGTGAACGAGTCGTAGTTGTCGATCAGCGCGATCATGCGGCCTCCGCCAGCTTCTCGCTCGAGGCGAGCTCGGCCGCTTTCAGCAACGCGCGCGCCTTGTGCTGGGTCTCGAGCCACTCGGCGCGCGGGTCCGAGTCGGCCACGATGCCCGCGGCGGCCTGGGCATGGAGCCTGCCGTCCTTCAGCACGGCGGTGCGGATCGCAATGGCGACGTCCATGTCGCCGTTGAAGCCGAGGTATCCGACCGCGCCGCTGTAGATCCCGCGCTTGACCGGCTCGAGCTCGTCGATGATCTGCATCGCCCTCACCTTGGGCGCGCCGGTGACCGTGCCGGCGGGGAAGCTCGCCCGCAGCACGTCGATCGCGTCGAGGCCCGGCCGCACGCGGCCTTCCACGTTCGAGACGATGTGCATCACGTGCGAGTAGCGCTCGACCACCATCCTTTCGGTCACCTTCACGCTGCCGGTCGCGGCGATGCGGCCGACGTCGTTGCGGCCGAGGTCGATCAGCATCACGTGCTCGGCGCGCTCCTTCTCGTCCGCCAGCAGCTCGGCGGCGACCGCTGCGTCCTCCTCCGGCGTGCGCCCGCGCGGCCGGGTCCCGGCGATCGGCCGGAGCGTCACGGTGTCGCCGGCGAGACGCACCAGGATCTCGGGCGAGGCGCCGACCACGTGATGGTCGCCGAAGTCGAAATAGAACATGTACGGCGACGGGTTCAGGCCGCGCAGCGCGCGGTAGAGCTCGAGCGGCGGCGCGGTGAACTCGCGCGAGGAGCGCTGCGAGATCTGCACCTGCATCACGTCGCCGGCCAGGATGTGCTCTTTCGCGCGCCCCACCGCCTCGAGGAAGCCCGCCTCGGTGAAGGTCCGTTCGACTTCGGCCGGACGGGCTTCATCCGGGAGCTCGCTCAGCACCAGCTCGCGCGGCAGCGGCGCGGTCAGGCGCGACTTCAGCTTGCGCACGCGCTCGCGGGCCACGCGCCAGGCGTCGGGCTCGCGGGGATCGGCGTACACCACCATGTAGAGCTTGCCGAGCACGTTGTCGACCACCGCCAGCTCGTCGGAGACGAGCAGGATCATGTCCGGAGTGCCCAGCGGATCTGCCTTAGGTTGTCCAAGAGCACTACTTTCAATATGGCGGACGGTCTCGTAGCCAAAATACCCGACGAGGCCGCCGCCGAAGCGCAACGCCGCCGGGACCGGCGCCACCTTGTGTCGCTGCAGCCAGGCTCGGAGGTAGGCGTAGGGGTCGGCGTCGTCGAGCCGCTCGACGCACACGTCGGCGCCGCGCGAGTCGCGCACGATACGCCGCAGCGTAGAGCCGCGCGCCGCGGCGGTTGCCACTATTCGCTCGCTGCACGCCAGGCCGATGAAGGAATAGCGGCCGAAGCGCTCGCCGCCCACGACCGACTCGAGAAGATAGGAGTAGGGCCCGTTCGCGAGCTGCGCGTACAGCGCGAGCGGGGTATAGAGATCTGCGCGAGCCTCGGCGAACACCGGGATGCGGGTGTAGCCCTGCGAGGCGAGCCTTTGAAATTCGAGCTCAGTCATGAAACGCTCTCCAACTTTCCTGCACCGGAGGGAACTGCTTTGCGGCCTTGGTGGAGCGCGGCCCCGAGCCGCGCGGGGACGCGATTAGGTTAGCGGCGCCAGCGGCGCCAGCTACGCCAGGAGAGCTGCTCGAATTGTGCAGGGAAGGGCTGCACGGCGGGGCGACTATACCACGGCGAGCCGCGCGCGCATGTCGCGGATGATCGCGGCGTAGTCCTTGGCCCCGAAGATGGCCGAGCCGGCGACGAAGGTGTCGGCGCCCGCGCCGGCGACTTCGCCGATGTTCTCGACCTTTATCCCGCCGTCGACCTCGAGCCAGACGTCGCGCCCGGTGGCGGCGATGCGCCGGCGCGCCTCGGCGATCTTCGGCAGCACCGAGGGAATGAACTGCTGGCCGCCGAATCCGGGGTTCACCGACATGAGCAGCACGAGATCGAGCTTCTCGAGCGCATGGTCGAGCCAGACGAGCGGCGTCGCCGGATTGAACACCAGCCCCGCCTTGCAGCCGTGCTCGCGGATGAGCGAGAGCGTGCGGTCGACGTGATCGGACGCCTCGGGATGGAAGCTGATGATGTTGGCGCCCGCCTTGGCGAAGTCCTGCACCAGGCGGTCGACCGGACGCACCATCAGGTGGACGTCGAGCGGGACGCTCACGTGCGGCCGGATCGCGGCGCACACCAGCGGCCCGACCGTGAGGTTCGGGACGTAGTGGTTGTCCATCACGTCGAAGTGAATCAGGTCCGCGCCCGCCTTCACCACCGCCCGCACTTCCTCGCCCAGGCGCGCGAAATCGGCGGACAGGATGCTCGGAGCGATCCGGAAGTGCATGCGGCGGCAATTCTAGCCCGCCTGCCGTCATAATCGGGTCCATGCCTGAAACCCCGGTCTACGGCATCCAAGTCGCCGCGGCGACGCAATACCTCGCCGAGCAGTCGGACGAGGCCGCCAACCGGTACGTCTTCGCCTACACCATCACGCTGCGCAACACCGGCAGCGTCGCGGCGCAGCTCATCAGCCGGCACTGGATCATCACCGATGCGCAAGGCCTGGTGCAGGAGGTGCGCGGCCTCGGCGTGGTCGGCGCGCAGCCGCGGCTCGAGCCGGGCCAGAGCTTCGAATACACGAGCGGCGCCGCGATCGCCACCGCGGTCGGCACGATGAAAGGTGCCTACCAGATGGTCGCGGCGGACGGCACGCGCTTCGAGGCGCCGATTCCGGAGTTCACGCTTTCAGTGCCGCGCGTGCTTCACTGATCGTCGTCCTTGCTCTTCTTCGGCCAGGTGAACCAGACGATGAAGACCGCGAGACCCAGCGCGAGCAGGACTTCGAGGTAGACCACCCACATGCGAAGCGCCTTTCTGGCGTCGATTGTAATGGCCGCGGGTTGCGCGCCGCTCGCGCCCTGTCCGAAGTGTCCGCCGCCGAAGCCGGCGCCCGAAACCGCGCAATACCTGGAATTCACGTTCGACGGGCTGCCGGGCTGGCCCAGCGCCGGGCTCGAACGGAGCCTGCGCACGTTCCTCGCCGGCTGCCCCCGGAGCGGCCCCTTTTCGCAGGCGTGCGCCCGCGCGGCGGCAGTCCCGCCTGACGACCCCGGCGCGGCGCGAGTCTTTTTCCAGACCAATTTCGTGCCCTATGCGCTGGTCTCTTCCGAGGGCCCTGACAGCGGGCTCATCACCGGCTACTACGAGCCGATCATCGACGGCAGCCGCACGCAGAGCGCCGAGAACCGCTATCCGATCTTCGGCGTGCCCGAAGACCTGATCGTGGTGGACCTCGCTGCCGCGAACCCCGATGTGCGCAACATGCGGCTGCGTGGCCGCCTCGACGGGCGGCGCGTGGTGCCGTATGCGACGCGCGGCGAGATCGACGCGCGCGGCGTGCCGGCGCAGGTGATCGCATGGACCAGCGACGCGGTGGAGCTGTTCTTTCTCCAGATCCAGGGCTCGGGACAGGTGCGCTTCGAAAGCGGCGAGCGCATCCGCATCGGCTTCGCCGATCAGAACGGGCATCCGTACCGGTCGCTCGGACGCTACCTCGTCGACCGCGGCGAGCTGCCGCTCGAGCAGACCTCCATGCAGAACATCAAGGCCTGGGCGGCGGCCAATCCCGCCAAGCTGAAGGAAGCGCTCGCCTCCAACCCGAGCTACGTGTTCTTCCGCGAGCTGCCGCCCGCCGCCGAAGGCCCGCCGGGCGCCCTCGGCGTGCCGCTCACCGCCGAATACAGCCTGGCGGTGGACCGGCGCTTCGTGCCGCTCGGCGCGCCGGTCTATCTCGCGACCACGCACCCGGTCACCGAACAGAGGCTCGAGCGCATGATGGCGGCGCAGGATACCGGCGGGGCGATCCGGGGCGCGGTGCGCGCGGATTTCTACTTCGGCACCGGCGCCGACGCCGGCGCGATCGCGGGACGCATGCGCCAGCAGGGGAAAATGTGGCTCATGTGGCCGCGCGGCGAGCCGCCGCCGCGCCCCGACTAGCGCCCTTTGTCGAGCAGGTCCTTGAGGTCTTCCGGTGACAGCCCGCCGCTCACGCGCTCGCCGTTGGCGAGGATCAGCGTGGGTGTGCTGGTGACGGCGAGGCTGCGCCCGAGCTTGAGTACCTTGTCGACCGGATCGCCGCAACTCTTGGCCGCGTTCGGCACCTTGGGCTTTGGCGCCGCCGCCAGCTCGAGCCAGGCCTTGGCGCGATCGGGCGAGCACCACACCATGCGCGAGTGATCGGTGTTCTCGGGACGAATCACCGGGTACATGAAGACGTAGATCGTCACGTTGTCGACCTGCGCGAGCGAACGCTCGAACTGGCGGCACGCGGGACAGTAGGGGTCGGAGAACATTGCGAGTACGCGCTTGCCGTCGCCACGCTGGATCTTGACCGCAAGGTCGAGCGGCAGCGACTCGAACTTGATTGCGTTCAGCTTGCGCAGCCGCTCCTCGGTGAGGTCGCGGTCGGCGCGCAGGTCGTAGATGTTTCCCTGGATCACGTAGTTTCCGCTGGCGTCGACGTAGAGGACCTGGACCCCCTGCTGCGTCCGGAAGCGCACCTCGTAGAGGCCCGGCACCGGCGCCGGCTCGATGGCGTCGATCTGCACGCGAAGCTTCGACTCCAGCGTCCGGCGCAGCGACGCATCGTCGGCCAGCACGGCGCTCGACAGGATCGCCGCGGCGATCAGGAGGAGGAGTCGGTTCAGCATCGGTTCAGTTCATGGCCTGGCGGATGAGAAGGTTCTTTACGACCTCGAGCCGGTCGGTGAGGTTCAATCCGTGGTTACGCACCCGGGTGGCCAGGGCGCCGCGCGCACCGAAGAACCGCTGCAATCCGTCGACCATGAGGTCCATGGCGAGTATAGGCTCTGCGCGTTCCCGCTCATAGCGGCGCAGCAGCCGCCAGTCGCCGGCGTCGCGCACCGGCTCCCGTGCGCTCAAAATCCGTGACAGAGTGCGCGCGTCCTGCAGCCCGAGGTTCAGGCCCTGCCCGGCGAGCGGGTGGATCACGTGCGCGGCGTCTCCGGCGAGGGCCACGCGCGGTGCGACCATTCGCCGCGCCGCCAAGCGCCTCAACGGGTAGCTTCTCGGCGAAGTCACCATCTGAAACGCACCCAGCACCGCCCCGGTCGCCGTCTCCACCTCTCGACACAGACCCGCCGGCTCCAGCCCTCCCACCCGTTGCGCTTCATCGGCGGGCAGCGACCAGACCATCGAGACATGGTCGCCCGGAAGCGGCAGCAGCGCGAGCACCGGCCCGCCCTGGAACCACTGATACGCGACATTGCCGTGCGCACGCTCGCACGCGAAGTTGGCGACCACCGCGGCTTGCCCGTACGGCTTGGAGGCTACCTCTATTCCTGCAAACTCTCGTATTCGCGACTCGGCACCGTCCGCCGCGACCACGAGGCGCCCGGAAAGCTCGCGTGCGCCATCGAGCGTCACGCGCACGAGGTTCTCCTCGACCGACAGGCCTTCGCAGCGGCCGACCACCGGCTCGAGGCCTTGCCATAGCGCGTCCTGCAGCTCGCGGTCCTCCACGATATAGGCGAGCGCCGCCAGGCCCGCGCGGTAGGCGTCGAACTCGATGCGCGAATCGCCGTCGCCGTAGACGCGCATCGCGCGCACCGGCGCCAGCCGGTCCGGCTCGAGTCCGAGGAACGCCACGTTGGCGGGGCTGAGCGCGTAGACCCGGGCGTCGAAGCGCTCCTTGCGCGGCGCCGCGACGCGGCGCTCGTGCGCCACGAGGGCAATCGAAAGGTCGCGCGCTGCGCGGGCGAGGCTGGCGCCGACCGGCCCGCCGCCGACAATGATCAGGTCGCAGTCCACGAGGTTATAATGGCGCCCATCCCGCTTCGGATGTGGCGAATTAGCTCAGCTGGTTAGAGCAGCGGAATCATAATCCGTGTGTCCGGGGTTCGAGTCCCTGATTCGCCACCAACACCCTCGCCTGAAAAGAAACGGCCCCGTCGAGCGGGGCCGAAATCCTCCTCCATCTAGTCAGAGCCGGGACATCGGAGACGCGATATTGATGCCCGGACCCCCATCCTAGCCAGCGAGGACCGGCAAACACATACGAGATATTGCTTATTCCGATCCCGAGCGCGCGCGTTCTTCGGCGAGCAAGGCGAAGCGAACCAGCTCCCCGATATTGCGCACCTCCAGCTTCTCCATGATCCGGGTCTTGTGCACCTCCACGGTCCTCGGGCTGATGCCCAGGACCGCGCCGATCTCCTTGGCGTGCAGTCCCTTTGCCGCATGGCCCAGGATTTCACGCTCTCGAGAGGTCAGCCGCGCCAGCTTGCGTTCAAGCTCACGCCGCCGGTCCGCGTCGCCGGCCCGGCGACGCTCGAGCGAAAAGGCAGCGTCAATCGCGGCCCTCAATTGAGATTCGTCAAAGGGCTTTTCGATGAAGTCGACCGCCTGCGCCCGGAAGGCAGCCCGCGCGGCGGGCACATCGCCGTGAGCGGTGATCACGACGAACGGGATGTCACTGCCGCGATTACGGATTTGTGCCTGTAGATCGAGGCCGTTCATTCCGGGCAGGCGCAGGTCGGCTACAACGCAGCCGGTCCATTGCGGCTGGAACGCCACGAGGAGGCTTTCCGCGTCCGCGAAAAGCTGCGTCTGGTAGCCCGCCAGGCCGAGCATCAGCGAGAGCGAGTCGCGGATCGATGCGTCGTCGTCGACGACGTAAACCACCAGTGAAGATGAACTAGTGCTGGACATGCGGCTCGAAGGGAAGCAGCAGCTGAAATTCTCCATACGGCCCCGGACGGATCTCCAACGCACCGCCGTGCGCATGAGCGATGGCGCGGCTCACGGCGAGCCCCAGCCCCATGCCGGTCGGCTTGCCCGACACGAATGGCTCAAAAAGCCTTTGGCGCTGCTCCTGCGGAACGCCGGGGGCGCTGTCCGTCACGACGATGCGCAGATGCTGCGCGTCATGGCGCTCCGCCCGCAGCGCGATCTTCGGCTCGGGATGGGGATGGGCGGCAATGGCCTCGACCGCGTTGACCATCAGGTTGCGCATCACGAGCTCGATTTGCAGCTTGTCGATAAACAGGTTCGGCAAATCCGGCTCGCTCGTCGCCGTAAAGGTGATGTCCAGGCCGTTTCCCGCGCTCGCGCCGACTAGTCGCGCGGATTCGAACAGCGTGCCGACCGGAACTCGCTCCAGGCGCGTGGTGCCGTCGCGGAAGAAATTCCTCAGGCGGCGCACGACCTCCGATGCGCGTTGAGCTTCAGCCAGCATCTTTTCGATCACCGCCGACAGCTCCGCGGTGGAGTTTGCCCGGATCAGCAGCTGTGCGGACTGGCCGTAGTTGGTCAGCGCAGTCAGCGGCTGGTTCACTTCATGCGCGATGGCGCCCGCCATCTCTCCGGCAGCCGCGAGCCGCAGCGACTGCTTCAGCCCCTCATGCGCCCGCTGCCGTTCGTCCACCATGACGCCGAGGTAAAGCGCGGTGAGGGTAAGCGCGGCGACGAGCGCCTGTAGCTCGATGATCGGGAGCGCTTCGAGCGAGTGGCGATGCACCCCCAGAACCACCCCGAGCTGGACCAGGCCGACGGCAAGGATGGCTCCGGTAAGCCCGTTGCGTAGCGCCACCCAGATCAGCGGCAGAAACAGCAGATACACATGGTGTGAAGGATCTCCGCCCAGCCCCCGGAAGATGAGCCAGATCGCGGCCGCGACGAGCGCCAACTGGACGTAGGTCTCCCCCCGACGCGCAACCGCGTGAAAGCCCCTCCTTTGCTGCGCGTCTGCAACGACGAGCAGCAGGGGCGCCGTGACCAAGATTCCGACCGCGTCGCCGACCCAGAAGCGAAGCCAGCCCGGCAGGAGGGCAGCAGCTTGCAGTTGCCCGAAAGCGTAAAGCGCTCCGACGAAAGCCGCGGCGATGATCCCGCTAATCGGGACGACGATGGCCACGAAGAGCGTCAATTGCCGCAGCGTGCTCAAGTTCGGCTCGGGACGGAGCGAGTGCCGTAAGGCCCAGGCTATGCCCGCATAGCCCGCCGTGAGGATGAACCCTGTGAGGGCGGCCACGGCATAGCCGCCCGGAACGCCCCGCACCAGTGCGTCTGCAAGAACGATGGTCGCGAGGACGGCCGGCGCATGGACAAGGCCGCCAAGCAGCATCCAGACGATCGCGAGGGCGGGCTGTGGATTCCACGGCGTGATGTTGAAGGGTCCAAGCGGATGGATATAGCTCACCCAGTCTAGGACCACGTAGCACGGCGCGAACACCGCCGCATCGCGCAGATAGTGAAAAGCCTTCATTCGGACACCCGGATAGTGCGAAAGCTCGCGGTCCTGGGCAAGTACGTGCAATTGCGTACGCGTTTCCCCGAATTTCGCCTGCGACACCCCGTGCGTAGCCTCGGTCTCATGCTCGGCACCCTCGAATTCATCGGCGCGACGCTGTTCGCGCTCGCCGTCCTCCACACGTTCTCGACCCGCTACTTTGAGCACCTAGCCCGCACTCGGACAGCGCACGCGGGCGTATGGCACCTGCTCGGCGAAGTGGAGACCGTATTCGGCCTCTGGGCATTCGCCCTCGTTCTGTTCATGGCATTCGCCTACGGCTGGGGAATGTCGACGCAGTATCTCGACAGCCTGCGCTTCACCGAGCCGATGTTCGTCTTCGTGATCATGGTCATAGCGGCGAGTCGACCTGTGATGCAACTCGCGGGAGATGCGGTGCAGGCCGTCGGCAAGGTCCTTCCGACGACGCCCGCCGTGGCCGGATACTTCCTGAGTCTTTCGCTGGTCCCGCTCCTCGGCTCGCTCATTACCGAGCCCGCGGCCATGACGCTCGCCGCGCTCATGCTGCGCGACCGGGTGTTCGTCGCCGGAGTCTCCAATCGCCTCAAATACGCGACTCTGGGCGTGCTGTTCGTGAACGTGTCAGTCGGCGGGACTCTGACCCACTTCGCCGCTCCCCCGGTGCTGATGGTGGCGGGGAAGTGGGAATGGACCACCGCATTCATGCTGTCCATGTTCGGCGCCAAGGCGATCCTCGCAGTGCTGGCCAACGCCGTCGGCGTCACCCTCCTCTTTCGCCGCGAGCTGCTGGCTCGCGCGCGCGATCGATCCACGGACGCCAGGCCGCGCGTGCCGCCGCTTTTCATTCTCTTGAACCTCGTGCTGCTCGCCGCAGTCGTCTTCAGCAACCATCATCCCGAGACCTTCATGGGCCTGTTTCTTCTATTCCTGGGTCTTTCGGAAGCGTATCGTCGTCATCACGACCGACTGATCCTGCGCGAAGGACTCATGGTCGCGTTCTTTCTGGCGGGGCTGGTGGTGCTCGGCGGCCAGCAACGCTGGTGGCTTCAGGATCTTCTTTCGCGCCTCGATGAGACTACGTTGTTCTACGGCGCCGCCGTGCTGACAGCGATCACCGATAACGCCGCGCTGACCTACCTAGGCTCGCTGGTTGAAGGAGTGTCCGAGGACTACAAGTACTCCCTCGTGGCCGGCGCCGTGGCGGGCGGCGGGCTGACCGTGATCGCAAACGCGCCGAACCCCGCGGGATTTGCCATCCTGAAGGACCACTTCGAAGACCAGTCGATCAGTCCGCTCGGCCTTTTTGCCGCCGCCCTTCTACCGACGCTGGTCGTAATCGCGTGCTTCCGTGGAATACGCGGACAGGTGGCCGAGGTGTTCGACTGGAATCTTTGGGCGCAGTGGGCATCGCAGCTCGATCGCTCGTTCATCTTTCTTCTGGTGCTCCCATTCGTCGTCGCGCTGGTCGGTCTGTGGGCAGAATACTCCCAGCGACAACGAAACGACGACTCTGGCTCATCCCGGTAGAATCTCGAAATGCGGTTTTCCGGAGCAGTGCTTGCCTGCCTGTGCCTGATCGCGGGGAGCGCGCACGCGCAGGCGCGAAACATTCCCGAGGAGGCGAAAGCCGGCGAGCTCAGCCACCTGCAGGACATGTTCGTATCGATCAACGGCGTCGCGGTGCGCCTCGCGCCGGGCGTTCAGATCCGCGATCAGGCCAACCGGCTGGTCGTGCCGACCGCGGTACCGGCCGGCTCGCAGGTCAAGTACGTCCTCGACCAGGCGGGGTTCGTACGCCAAGTCTGGATCCTCACCCCCGAGGAAGCCCGGCGACCCGCGGCGATCGGCGGGACGGGCAGTAACTAGTGCGCAAGGTCTACCTCCGCACGTTCGGCTGCCAGATGAACGAGTACGACTCGGAGAAGATCTCCGACGTGCTGCGCGCCGCCGAAGGTTTCGAGCCTGCCGCGCGTCCTGAAGACGCCGACCTCGTCGTCTTCAATACCTGCTCGGTGCGCGAAAAGGCGCAGGAGAAGGTGTTCGCGGATCTCGGGCGCGTGAAGCAGCTCAAGCGCGAGAAGCCGGGCCTGATGATCGCGGTGGGCGGCTGCGTGGCGAGCCAGGAGGGCGGCGCCATCGTCGAGCGCGCGCCCTACGTCGACGTGGTGTTCGGGCCGCAGACGCTGCACCGGCTGCCGCAGCTCCTCCAGCGTCGGCGCGAATCCGGGCGGCCGCAGGTCGACGTGAGCTTCCCCGAGATCGAGAAGTTCGACCACCTGCCGCCGCCGCAGACGCAAGGCGCGCAGGCCTTCGTCTCCATCATGGAGGGTTGCAGCAAGTACTGCACCTTCTGCGTCGTGCCCTACACGCGCGGCGAGGAAGTGTCGCGCCCGTTCGACGATGTGGTGCGCGAGGTCGCCGCGCTCTGCGCGCAGGGCGTGAAGGAGGTGACGCTGCTCGGGCAGAACGTCAACGCCTGGCGCGGCACGATCGACGGCCAGCCCGCCGATTTCGCCGAGCTGCTTTGCTTCCTGGACGAAATTCCCGGTCTGGAGCGCATCCGCTACACGACTTCGCATCCGCGCGAGTTCACGCAGCGGCTGATCGACGTCCATGCCGAGCTCGACAAGCTCGCGCCGCACGTGCACCTGCCGGTGCAGTCGGGCTCCGACCGCGTGCTCGCCGCGATGAAGCGCGGCTACACCGCGCTCGAGTACCGCTCCATCGCAAGGCGCCTGCGCGCGGCGCGTCCGGACCTGAGCCTGACCTCGGATTTCATCGTCGGCTTCCCCGGCGAGACCGAGGCCGATTTCGACGCCACGCTCAGGCTCGCCGCGGAGCTCGGCTTCGACGGCTCGTTCTCGTTCCTCTACAGCCCGCGCCCCGGAACACCCGCGGCGAATCTGCCCGACGACACGTCCCCCGAAGCAAAGAACCAGCGCCTGCAGCGGCTGCAGGCGCTGCTGGATCGCCAATACCAGGAAGCGAGCCAGGCGATGGTCGGCACGGTGCAGCGGGTGCTCGTCGAATCGGTGTCGAAGAGAAGAGACTTCGAGCTGGCGGCTCGCACCGCCAACAACCGCATCGTGAACTTCGCGGGCGACCCGGGGCTCATCGGCAGCTTCGTGGACGTGCGCGTCAGCGAGGTCGTGTCCCACTCGCTGCGAGGCGAGCTGCTGAATGGCGAGTAAGGCCATCGAGGTCAGGCTCGAGCCGGTCGACAACCTGCGCCTCGCGCGCCTGTGCGGGGCGCTGGACGAGAACCTGCGGCAGATCGAGTCGGCGCTCGACGTCACCATCGCGCGCCGCGGCGGCAAGTTCACGGTGCGCGGCGAGCAGGCGCAGCGCGCGGCGCAGGCGCTGGAGCACTTCTACGATCGTGCCTCGGGCGACCTGACCGTCGAAGACGTCCAGCTCGGCCTGACCGAGCTTTCGAGCCAGCCCCATTCGGAGAAGGCCGAAGGGCCGCAGCTGCTCACGCGGCGCTCCGACCTGCACGGCCGCACGCCGCACCAGGTGCAGTACATCGAGAACATTCAGGCCCACGACTGCACCATCGGCATCGGCCCCGCGGGCACCGGCAAGACCTATCTGGCCGTGGCGTGCGCGGTGGACGCGCTCGAGCGCGACAAGGTGAAGCGCATCGTGCTGGCGCGGCCCGCGGTCGAAGCCGGCGAGCGCCTCGGCTTCCTTCCGGGCGACCTGGCGCAGAAGGTCGACCCCTACCTGCGGCCGCTCTACGACGCGCTCTACGACCTCATGGGGTTCGAGAAGACCGGCAAATTGCTCGAGCGCGGAACGATCGAATTGGCTCCTCTTGCCTACATGCGCGGGCGCACGCTCAACCATTCGTTCATCATCCTCGACGAGGCGCAGAACACGACGCCCGAGCAGATGAAGATGTTCCTCACGCGCATCGGCTTCGGCGCCAAGGCGGTGGTGAACGGCGACATCACCCAGATCGACCTGCCGCGCGGGCACAAGAGCGGCCTGATCGAGGCGCGGCGCATCCTGTCGGGCGTGCGCGGCATCGCCTTCACCGAGTTCGGCGCGCAGGACGTGGTGCGCCATCCGCTGGTGGCGCGCATCATCGATGCCTACGACAAGCACTCGCAGCAGGAACAGTAGGGACGCGGAGAAGCTGCTGGGAAATCGTACTCGCGTTCAATACGCCGTGAGTCGGCGCGGGTTGCCGAGCCCAAGCACGTTCCGCAAATGGGCGGCGTTTCTTCCCATGGAAGTGACCCTGCGCATCGTCGGCGCGGCAGAAGGCCGCAGGTTGAACCGGCACTACAGAAAGAAGCCGTATCCGACCAACGTCCTGTCGTTCCCGTACGGAAAGAACCGCGGCGACGTGGTGCTGTGCCATCCCGTGATTGCCCGCGAGGCGCGCGCGCAGGGGAAAATGCTGGCCGCGCATTACGCGCACCTGGTGCTGCACGGCCTGCTGCACCTGCGCGGCTACGAGCATGAAAAGAAACGGGAAGCCGAGCGCATGGAGCGCCTCGAGATCCGGCTGCTGGCGCGCGCGGGCTTCGGTAACCCTTACACGGTAGAATGAAGCGGCTGCAATGAACGACCCTTCACGGCCCAGCCTGCTCGAGCGCCTGTCGTCGCTGCTGATGCGCGAGCCGGGCGACCGCGAGCAGCTCGTGCACCTGCTGCGCTCGGCGTACTCGCGCAACCTGCTCGACGCCGACGCGCTCTCGATCATCGAGGGCGCCCTCACCGTCTCGGAAATGCAGGTGCGCGACATCATGGTGCCGCGCGCCCAGGTCGACTTCATCGACATCAACGAGCCGGTCGAGACGTTCATCCCGCAGATCATCGCCACCGCGCACTCGCGCTTCCCGGTGATCGACCAGAACCGCGACGACGTCATCGGCATCCTGCTCGCCAAGGATCTGCTGCGCCACTATGCCGGGGACGACGGCGTCAACGTGCGCGAGATGCTGCGCCCGGCGATCTTCGTGCCGGAGGCGAAGCGCCTCAACGTGCTGCTGCGCGAGTTCCGCGCCAGCCGCAACCACATGGCGATCGTGATCGACGAATACGGCGGCGTCGCCGGGCTAGTCACCATCGAGGACGTGCTCGAGCAGATCGTCGGCGAGATCGAGGACGAGTACGACTTCGACGAGGCCTCCGACAATATCCTGCCCGAGGCCGGCGGCCGCTACCGGGTCAAGGCGCTGACACAGATCGCGGATCTCAACCGGGCGCTCGGCTCTGCGCTTCCCGACGAAACCGTCGACACCAGCGGCGGACTGGTCATCTCGCACCTCGGGCGGCTACCCAAGCGGGGCGAGACGGTCGTGATCGACGGGGTGCGCTTCCAGGTGCTGCGCGCCGACTCGCGCCGCGTGTACACGCTGCTGGTCGACAAACCCAAAACATAAAAAAGGGTCTGCCTCCAATTTATTGGACCCCGTTTCTCGCGGGCGCGGCGACGGTGCTCGCGTTTGCGCCGCTCGGCCTCTTTCCGCTCGCGTTCCTCAGCTTCGGGCTTCTCGCGCACTTCTGGATGGCCGCAACGCCGCGGCAAGCGTTCTGGTCGGGGTACGCCTTTGGCCTCGGGCTCTTCGGCGCGGGCGTGTCCTGGGTCTACGTCAGCCTGCATACCTTTGGCGCCATGCCGTTGCCGCTCGCGGCCCTCGCGACGTTTCTCTTCTGCGCGTTCCTCGCGCTGTTTCCGGCCGCGGCGGGATGGCTCCAGGCGCGCATCCCGGCGCATCCGTACCTTCGCGCCTGCCTGCTGATCCCGGCCGCGTGGACGCTCGTCGAATGGCTGCTGAGCTGGATCTTCACCGGCTTTCCTTGGCTCTCCATCGGCTACGCGAGCGTGAGCTGGCCGCTGCAGGGCTACGCGCCGCTCCTAGGAGTCTTCGGCCTTTCGTTCATTACGGTCTCGCTCGGCGGGATGGCATGTTTGCTTTTTCAGCGGCAGCGGCTACTGGCCTTTGCGACAACCTTCATCGCCATCATCGTCGCCGGGCAAGCTTTGCGCCACGTCCACTGGACAGAGCCTGCGGGCGAGCCGGTGAGCGCGGCGCTGCTGCAGGGAAACATCGAGCAGGACCTCAAGTTCCGCCCGGAGAGCTACGCGAAGATCCTCGCGACCTACGCGCGGCTTGCGGAAAGCACCAGCGCGAAGCTGATCGTGTTCCCCGAGACCTCGATCCCACGCTTCCTTGACCGCATCGAGCCGGAGTTCCTCGAGCGCCTCGCAAGCGTTGCCAAGCGCAATGGGGGCGACCTGCTTCTCGGCGTTCCGTATCGGAAATCGAGCGAGGAGTACTTCAACAGCGTGATTTCGCTCGGCACTTCGCCGCAGCAGGCGTACCACAAGTCGCACCTTGTGCCGTTCGGCGAGTTCATTCCGCCGGGCTTCGGCTGGCTCCTGAGCGTGCTCGAGATCCCGCTCTCCGATTTCTCACGCGGCGGGCACGATCAGCCGCCGATCGCCGCCGCCGGCCAGCGCGTCGCGGTCAACGTCTGCTACGAGGACGCCTTCGGCGACGAGATCGCGCGCCGCGTCCGCGAGGCGACGATCCTCGTCAACGTGTCGAACGTCGCCTGGTTCGGCGACTCGCTCGCGCCGGCCCAGCATCTCCAGATCGCGCGGCTGCGCGCGGTCGAGACAGGCCGCATGCACCTTGCCGCGACCAACACCGGGATCACGGCGGCGATCGACCGCGACGGGCGCGTGCTGGCGCGCCTCGCGCAGTTCACCGAAGGCCGGCTCGAAGTGAGCGCGCAGGGCTACGCCGGCGCGACGCCTTACGCGCGCTACGCCGACTGGCCGGTGGTCATCGCTTCGCTACTCGTCCTGGCGGGCGCGCTGCTCGTCGCCCGGCGCGCATCGAGCCGGTAGAATCGCCGGGCTCCATGCTCAGCTTTCAAAGCCTCATCCTGCGCCTCAACGCGTTCTGGGATCGCCAGGGCTGCGTCCTGCTGCAGCCCTACGACATGGAGGTGGGCGCCGGCACGTTTCACACCGCGACGTTCCTGCGCTCCATCGGTCCCGAGCCGTGGAAGGCGGCCTACGTGCAGCCGTCACGCCGGCCGAAGGACGGCCGCTACGGCGAGAACCCGAACCGCCTGCAGCACTACTACCAGTACCAGGTGGCGCTCAAGCCCTCGCCCGCCGACATCCAGAACGTCTACATAGAGTCGCTGCGCGAGCTCGGCATCGACCCGCGCGAGCACGACATCCGCTTTGTCGAGGACGATTGGGAGTCGCCGACGCTCGGCGCCTGGGGCCTGGGCTGGGAGGTGTGGCTCGATGGCATGGAGGTTACGCAGTTCACCTATTTCCAGGAAGTCGGCAGCCTCGCCTGCAAGCCGGTGCTGGGCGAGATCACCTATGGCCTGGAGCGGCTCGCGATGTACCTGCAGGGCAAGGAAAGCATCTACGACCTTGTCTGGACGCCAGGAGTCACTTACGGCGACGTGTACCACCAGAACGAGGTGGAGCAATCGCGCTACAACTTCGAGCTCTCCAACACCGAGATGCTGTTCCGGCATTTCTCGGACTATGAGGCCGAGGCGAAGCGCCTGATCGAAGCGCAGTGCGTGCTGCCGGCCTACGAGATGGTCATGAAGTGCTCGCACACTTTCAACTTGCTCGACGCGCGCGGCGCGATCTCGGTCACCGAGCGCGCGGCCTATATCGGCCGGGTGCGTACGCTCGCGCGCGCCATCGCCCAGGCCTACTACGAGTCGCGCGAGCGGCTCGGCTTTCCGATGCTCAAGAAAGAGCCGCCACCGGCCCTGCAGCAATGAAGGCTACGCTGCTCGTCGAGGTCCTCACCGAGGAGCTGCCGCCGAAGTCGCTGCGCGCGCTCTCGGAAGCTTTCGCCGCCAAGCTCATGATCGAGTTGGGCAAGGCTGGCCTTTCAAACGCCAAGGGCGGCAAGACCTTGGCGACCCCGCGCCGGCTCGCCGTCCTGATTCCGGAGGTCGAAGCGGCCGCGCCGGACCGCGAGAGCGAGCTGGCCGGGCCTTCTACGAAGGCCCCCGAGCAGGCCGTCTCCGGATTCGCGCGCAAAGCAGGTGTGGAAGTGAGCCGGCTCGAGCGGCGCATGACGCCCAAGGGCGAGGTGTATGTCGCGCGGGTCAAGGCGAAAGGCGCCGTGCTCGCCGAGGTCCTGCCCGCTCTTGTGGAGGAAGCGCTGAAGTCGCTTCCGATCCCAAAAGTCATGCGCTGGGGCGCCGGCGAGGCGCAGTTCGTGAGGCCAGTGCACGGCGTGGTCCTGCTGCATGGCGAGCGCGTCATCGCGGGCAAGGTGCTCGACATCGCCGCCGGGCGCGAGACTTCCGGCCACCGCTTCCTGGGCGCCGTCAAGATCAGCCTCAAGTCCGCGGACGAATACGAAAAGCGCCTCGCGGGAGAAGGCATGGTCATGCCCGATTTCGCGGCCCGCCGCGCGGAGATCGAGCGCCGGCTCAAAGAGACCGCCGCCCGGGAAGGCGGAGGACTCGGCGAGTACAGCGACCTGCTGGACGAGGTGACGGCGCTGGTCGAGCACCCGAGCGTCTATACCGGGAAGTTCGACGCGGGCTACCTGGCGGTGCCGCAGGAGTGCCTGATCCTGACGATGCGGCAGAACCAGAAGTACTTCCCGCTGTTCGACGCCTCCGGACGGCTGCAGCCGAAGTTCCTGATCGTATCCAACATGCGCGTCGCCGATCCGCGCCACATCGTCGGCGGGAACGAGCGGGTGGTGCGGCCGCGGCTCGAGGATGCGCGCTTCTTCTACGACCAGGACCGCAAACGGCGCCTCGAGTCGCGGGTGCCGGAGCTCGCTCGCGTGGTGTACCACAACAAGCTCGGCACCCAGCTCGAGCGGGTGGAGCGGATCCAGCTCCTGAGCGGGCGGATCGCGCGCGACCTGAAACTCGATCCGGTTCTCACGGAGCGCGCGGCGTGGCTCGCCAAGGCCGACCTGCTGACCGGGATGGTGGGCGAGTTTCCCGAGCTCCAGGGCGTGATGGGACGCTACTACGCGCTCCACGACGGCGAGCCGGCCGAAGTCGCGGATGCCATCGAGGCGCATTACCGGCCGCGCTTCGCCGGCGACCGGCTTCCGGAGCATCCCGTGTCCTGCGCCGTCGCGCTCGCCGACAAGCTCGACGCCCTGAGCGGCCTCTTCGGCATCGGCCAGGTCCCGACCGGCGACAAGGACCCCTTCGGCCTGCGCCGCGCCGCGCTCGGCGTCATCCGGATCCTCGTGGAGCGGAAACTCGAGCTATCGCTGTCTGAATTGGTGATTGCCGCTTTTGGCGCGTTCTCGGCCAAGGCCGGATTCGGCGATGCCCGAACCAATCTCGAGACGTTCATCTTCGATCGCGCCCGAGGGTACTTTCAGGAGGGCGGCTACACGGCAAACGAGGTGGAAGCTGTCCTGTGCCTCCATCCGGCGCGCTTGGATCTCGTCCCGCGCCAGCTCGAGGCCGTGCGTGCGTTCTCCGCTCTCCCGGAAGCCGAAAGCCTCGCCGCCGCGAACAAGCGCATCGGAAACATCTTGAAGCAGGCGAAGGCCGTGCCAAGCGACTTTGATCCTGCCCTCATGGTCCTGCCGGAGGAGAAAGTCTTGGCGACCGCGTTCGGCAAGCTGCGTCCGGGCGTTGACAAGGCATACGGCTCGCTCGACTACACCAGCGCTCTGAAAGCGCTCGCGGCCCTGAAGGCGCCGGTGGACGCGTTCTTCGACAAGGTGATGGTGATGGACAAGGACGCCAGAGTGCGCGATAACCGGATCGGGCTTCTGGGCCTGCTGCATGGCACGATGAACCGCATCGCCGACCTTTCCAAGCTCGCGAAATGAAGCTCGTCATCCTCGATCGCGACGGCACCATCAACCACGACAGCCCCGACTTCATCAAGTCGCCGAACGAGTGGCGGCCGATCGACGGGAGCCTCGAGGGAATCGCGCGCCTCACGCAGGCGGGCTACCGCATCGCCGTCGCGACGAATCAGTCAGGGATCGCGCGCGGCTTCTTCGACACCGCGACTCTCATCGCCATCCACGACACGCTCCAGCGCGCCGCGATGCAGGCGGGCGGACGCATCGACGCGTTCTTTTTCTGCCCGCACGCGGCCGATTCGGCCTGCTCCTGCCGCAAGCCCCAGCCCGGGATGCTCCTCGAAGTTGCGCGGCGCTTCAACGTGGCGCTCAAGGACACCTACATGGTCGGCGACGCGCACCGCGATGTCGCCGCCGCCGCGGCCGCCGGCGCGAAGCCGGTGCTCGTGCTGACGGGCCGCGGACGCAAGACCCGGGAAGAAGGCAACCTGCCGCCGGGAACCGAGGTGTTCGACGACCTGGCGGCGTTCGCCGAGCATCTGGCTCCGTGACGCTCGCGCGCTCGATCCTGTTCGCGGCCGCGCTCGTGGTCGTCACGCCGCCGTACGCGCTGCTCGCGCTGGCGACGTTCCCGCTGCCGCCGATGGTGCGCTACCGCGTCATCTCGGGCTGGTCGCGCGTGGTGTTGTTTCTCGCCAGGAGGATCCTCGGCATCCACTGGAGGGTCGAAGGCCACGAGCACCTTCCGCACTGCCCGGCGGTGATCCTGTCCAAGCACCAATCGGCGTGGGAGACGCTTGCCTTTCAGCAGATCTTCCCGCCGCAGGTGCACGTCCTCAAGCGCGAGCTGCTCTGGATCCCGTTCTTCGGCTGGGGGCTCGCGCTGATGAGCCCGATCGCCATCGACCGCTCGCGCGGCGTCAAGGCGCTGCGCAGCATCGCCCGGCGCGGGCGCGAGCGGCTCGAGCAGGGCTTCTGGGTCGTAGTCTTCCCCGAAGGCACGCGCGTGGCGCCGGGCGAGCGGCGCACCTACCAGCTCGGCGGCGCCTGGCTCGCCGCGGCGAGCGGCGCGCCGATCGTGCCGGTCGCGCACAACGCGGGGCGGGTCTGGCCGCGCAACGCCTTCATCAAGCATCCGGGAATCGTGACCGTGCGGATCGGTCCGCCGATCGAGAGCGCGAACCGCGATCCCAAAGTCCTCAACGCAATGGCAGAGAAATGGATAGAAGAGCAACAGAAGGCGCTTATCTGATCGACTTCGGCGGACGCTGCATCGACTACCGCTTCGTGCGCCGCCGCCGCCGCACCATCGGCATCACCATCGACGCCAACGGCCTTTCCGTGGCCGCGCCGCTGCGCGCGCCGTGGCGCGAGGTCGAGGCGTTCCTGCGGCAGAAGGAGCGCTGGATCAAGCGCAAGCTGGACGAATGGGCACGCGTGCCGCGTCCCGCGATCTTGCGCGGGCACAGCGGCGAATCGCTGCCGCTCTTCGGCTTGCCCGTCATCCTCGAGGTGCGGACCGGAAGCAGGCGCGCGGTGCACCACCATCGCCAGCGGCTGACCGTCACCGCGCCGTCGTCACAGCGCGTGGCGAAAGTGCTGATCGGCTGGCTGAAGACCCAGGCGCTCGACTCGCTGACCCCGCGCGCCGAGCACTATGCGGCCCACCTCGACGTTGCGCCCCCGCTGGTCGGGCTCTCCAACGCTCGAACTCAGTGGGGCGTATGCACCGAGGACGGCACCATCCGCCTGTCCTGGCGCCTGGTGCACCTCGAGCCCGCGCTCGCCGACTACGTGGTGGCCCACGAGGTCGCGCACCTGGTCGAGATGAACCACTCCAAGCGCTTCTGGAGCCTTCTCGCTAAGCTCTATCCCGACTGGCGGCGCGCGCGGCACCAGCTCGAGCTCGCCGGCGCTTCGCTTCCCATCATCCAAGGAGTCACATGAGAATCCTGCATACGATGCTGCGCGTGGGCGACCTGCAGCGCTCGGTCAAGTTCTACACCGAAGTCCTCGGCATGAAGCTCCTGCGCACCACCGACCGCCCGGAGCAGAAATACTCCCTCGCCTTCGTCGGCTACGACACCGAGGACCGCACCGCGGTGCTCGAGCTCACCTACAACTACGGCGTCGACCGATACGACCTCGGCGGCGCCTTCGGCCACGTCGCCGTCGGCGTGCCCGACGTCGCCGGGGCCTGCGAGCGCGTGCGCAAGAGCGGCGGCAAGGTCACGCGCGAGCCGGGTCCCGTGAAGGGCGGCACTTCGGT